>Ga0041910_1000262_pt1 | contig 87700 bp, 69 predicted proteins | sample ThiBio_1000_biof_FD_55015 | JGI IMG/M metagenome (GOLD analysis project Ga0041910, IMG submission 55015) | Wastewater bioreactor microbial communities from Cape Town, South Africa - Thiocy_expt_1000_biof | ecosystem: Engineered > Bioreactor > Thiocyanate-remediating > Anaerobic-Aerobic | place...
ACCTGTGCACGGGAATGACTTATAAGGGGATCGCGGCTAAAATGTTTATCAGCCCTTATACTGTGGAAGATTACCGGGATGCCTTGTTCAAAAAATTTGAGCTGAAAAGTAAAACAGAGCTTATCTTATTCGCTCTTGAACATAAACTTGTGAAGCTGGGAAATTAACTTCCCGGGAGTGTGCGTTAATTTTTTCAGCCGCTGCGATTGAGAGAAGAGAAAATGATCGAATGTATCTTACACAAGTTTATTGTCCTGCCGCCCATATCAAAAAATCAGGCAGAACTGCTCTCCAGGCATCTGCACTGTTTGTTTGTCCTTTTACAAACACTATATCACCGTCGGCTGTAAACTTTTTACTGTCCAGCAACTGAGCAAGGGCAGCAGTGCATGCTGTTATATTTGTTGCGTTATCATTACTGGTACCGGCATTACCGTTCATACCGGCATACAACCAGAACTTTGTTGGAGGGCGTTTTCGCGACGACTTTAATTTTTGATACATTAACCCTGCCGTCGAATCCTGTCCTGCCGTTGGAGTGGTACAAAATGCGCCGGAAAATACGCCTGCCTTACCTATTTTATCTGCATGATTCCATGCTATATCCAATGCCGATATGCCTCCCGCTCCAAAACCGGCTACAGTAACAGCACTGAATTTTCTCACGCCTGCCTTTTTCTTCACAAAGGGATATAATTCATTATTGAAAAAGCTGTCATAATGATCGGCTCTGCCCGTTTCCCCTGCAACACCATATTCCGTGAGCCTGTCGCCTGCATGCACACCAACTATCACTACGGGAGCAAGCGATTTCTTTTTGTACAGGCTGTCAACAATATCTTTTATGTGGAGACGCTCAAACTCCTGTCCGTCATTGAAAACAATAAGCTGCAGGGCAGACTTGTCGCCAGATACCGGCGTATGGATTATGCTAAGCTTTACCTGACGCTGCAGGTGCCGGGAATATAGCTGATCTTCCTGCTGCTTTATGCCTTTGCACGAAAACAGCAGGCAACATAATGCCATTGCAAATGCCGGGGTATCAGGGCAAAAAAATATTTTCATTACATAGTCTTTATAAACTAAAAAAACGAAAGAACAATATCCTTTCGTTTTACATAAGAAAAAATATTATGCTGTCAGGCGCTTACTGCTTTGTTCACCAGGAATGCAGCCTCACTGAGCAGTATGGCAGACTGTACTTTCAGCCCGCTGTCTTCGATAAGCTGCTTCGCTTCTGCTGCATTGGTACCCTGCAATCTAACAATAATGGGCACTGTGATATCGCCAATGGAATTGTATGCATCAATCACCCCCTGGGCTACCCGGTCGCAACGTACAATACCGCCGAATATATTGATCAGTATCGCTTTTACCTTAGGGTCTTTTAATATGATACGGAAGCCGGCTTCTACGGTCTGTGCGTTTGCAGTACCGCCTACATCCAGGAAATTAGCAGGCTCACCACCGCTCAGCTTGATCATATCCATAGTAGCCATAGCCAGTCCCGCGCCATTTACCATACAGCCCACATTCCCGTCGAGCTTTATAAAATTGAGGTTGTATTTGTGAGCTTCTACTTCCGTAGGATCTTCTTCACTGATATCACGCAGCGCTTCAAGATCCGGGTGACGCATAAGGGCATTGTCATCAAGATTCATCTTGCAGTCTACTGCTATTATTTTGTCGTCGCTGGTCTTGAAGAGCGGGTTGATCTCAAGCATGCTGCAATCAAGGTCTACATAAGCTTTGTAGAGATTTGTCACAAACTTCACGCAGTTCTTGAACGACTCGCCTTTCAACCCAAGATTAAAAGCGATCTTTCTTGCCTGGAATCCCAACAGTCCGCCTGAAGGGTGTACCCATTCCTTAAATATTTTATCAGGAGTATCGTGCGCTACCTGCTCAATATCCATCCCGCCCTCTGTACTGTACATGATCACGTTTTCACCACGGCTGCGGTCCAGGAGAATGGAAAGGTAAAATTCTTTAACCGGGTTTGGACCGGGATAATACACATCCTGCGCTACCAATACCTTGCTTACTAATTTCCCTGCCGCTCCTGTCTGCACTGTTACAAGCGTATGCCCAATGATATTACCGGCAATGGTCTTGATTTCTTCCGCGCTTTTTCCTACCGCTACGCCTCTCTGCTCCGAGCCCTGTATCTTCCCTTTACCGCGACCGCCTGCATGTATCTGGGCTTTTACTACCGCAAAGTTATTCCCGTATAATACCTTCAACTGCTTATAAGCTTCTTCCGCTTTTTCTGCCGTATCAACCGGTATCCCGTCCTGAACAGGAACACCATATTTTTTCAATAGCTCCTTGGCCTGGTATTCGTGCAAATTCATGTAGTAAAAAGTTTCGGCGAAAATAACGTAGAATGACTGAATAGAAAAATCCTAATACTTCCGGGACATGAAACAAGAAACCGGGGCAAATAACTGTTCCTTAAATTCCACAATCGCAGCAATATTTTCACTTAACAATCAAAAAACATCTTTTCAGATACTGGGTAAGGTTTTTGTAGTTTTGCTCCCTGTATCAGTAAATCAAAAACCAATAATATCATGAAAATGTTCATCAACAGCAGATCATTGCTACAAAGCCTGGCTATCATCTCCGCAACAGCATTCTTATTTTCCTGTGACGGTTCTCAAAATAATACTGAGCCGGCTGTAGATTCCCTTATTACTAACCCCGACTCCGGTATGGCAAAGGCGGAGGCTGCCGTGCCGCTGGTGCAACATGCGGAAGCTACTATAGCCAATACTTATCCGGATACTGCGGTTTCAGGCACTGTAAAATTTGATGCAACAGACGGGGGCAAGGTAAAGATGGTGCTGGAACTTACTGTACCGTCCAAAGCAGGTAAAAATGTAGCTGTTCATATTCACGACCACGGCGATTGCGGAGATTCCGGCATGGCATCTCACGGCCACTGGAACCCGACCAATGCACAGCATGGGAAATGGGGAACCGGCAGCTTTCACCTGGGCGATATCGGCAACGTAAAACTTGACAGTAAAGGAAAAGGCAGCCTGACTATGGAAACTGACTTGTGGAGCCTTGGTGGAACGCCCGACAAGAATATCATCGGCCACGCCATCATCGTGCACGGCGGTGAAGATGATTACAAATCACAGCCTGCAGGCAATGCCGGTGCAAGGATCGGATGTGGGATAATACAGTAGGTGAGTTGGTGAATGGTGAATAGGCAATAGTGAATGCCCGCCCGGCCGACGCCAGTCGGCCAGGGTGAAACAAACGTGAGACGATAGACGTGAGACGTGAAAACGGCAGACCCGGAACACCAAAGGCAGGTGGTAAGCCATTGCCTATTCATCTTTGGTGTTTTAAGTCTGCCGTTTTTATCTCCCTCACATTTGTCATTTCACTGTTACAAGTTTCCGGCTGCCTCTCACGTCTCACCCCTGACTTTTGACATCTTACCACTTACCACTTATCACTTACCACTATTGACTATATATATTCCACGTCCATCAGCCCCGTACAGGGAATGGTTCTTTTTTCGTGGCTGCTTTGCTCAGCCAGCTCAATCATCCTGATGGTATTATAGCCATGTGCAGCAGTTTGCCTTACAGGCTTTTCATGCACTATTGACTCATAGAGATCGAGATAATAATCTGCATAGCTTCCTTTAAGCGAGGGATATCTTTCTTTAATGATCTTTCCGTCTTTTTCCGTATGGAGCAATCCATAGATATTTTCCGGTTCTTTCCCCCAATCCTCCCCCACCGGCAGGTCGCCGGCGCGAAGCCTTGCCTCCTGGGGATCTTCGCCATATTTAATAAATGAACCTTGGGTGCCATGCACCATATACCGGGGGCCCGGCTCTCTTATCAGCATACCGGCGTGGAGTATCACCTTGTTGAACCCATAGTCAAGCCAGATATTAAAAAAATCATCTACCCTTGCATGCGGGCGCTGCAGGCGTATATCAGCGGTAATATGCGCCGGCATTCCGAAGAAATACAAAGCCTGGTCAATAATATGTGCGCCAAGATCATATAAAATACCGCTGCCGGGCAATGGCGCTTCTCTCCAGGCTGTGGGTCTTGCTTCTGCCCTGTACCTGTCGTAATGCGCTTCAAACTCATGAATATCCCCGAGCAATTGCCGGTCGAGTATTTCCTTTATCGTCCTGAAATCACTTACATATCTCCGGTTTTGATATACGCTTAATACTTTCCCGGAGCGGGATGCTATTTCCACCAAAGCTTTCGCTTCTTCGGTAGTATTGGCAAAAGGCTTTTCCAACACCACGTGCTTGCCGGCTTCAAGCGCTTTTTTTGTATAGGGGAAATGCGTATCATTAGGTGTAGTGATCACCACGAGGTCAATAGCATTGCCGCTCAGCATCTCTTCTAGGGTACGCACTATTCGTGCCTGCGGATAAGCAGCCTTTGCTTCATCGCCTTTACGCTGTAATATGCTTGCCAGCTCAAAGTGATCCGGCAGGGTTGTAATAAACGGCAAATGAAAAACTTTCGCAGAAATACCAAACCCGACTACTCCCACTTTTATTTTTTGTGATGCCATGATAATATGTTTTGCCGTGAAGATAAGGCAGATCATTTTTAATGCATTACTTTCATCTCATAAAAATCGTTTATGCGCCGCTATCATATACTGATGATCATTACAATAATGATGTTTCACTATACCTCCGCCCAGGAGCAACAAAACAATAGCAATTACATTATTTATGATGCAGCGCAACATACGGCAATTACGCTTGCTGCTCTTACAGACCACATTCCTTCCGGCAGCATACTCATTTTTGGTGAACAGCATGATGACTCAACAGGGCATGTACTCGAAAGCCGGATCTTTGAAATGCTCAGTCAAAAATTCAACAATGATATAGTGCTTACCATGGAAATGCTGGAGAGCGATATACAGCCTGTTGTAGACGAATATCTCTCCGGGTTGATCAGTGAGAAAAATTTCCGGAAAGAAGCGCGTACCTGGAACAACTACGATGACTACCGCCCGCTGATTGAATATGCCAGGCAACAGGGCATCAGGGTAATTGCAGCAAATGCGCCTGCCAGGTATGTTAACCTGGTTACGCGACGAGGATTATCTGCGCTGCATGAGCTCAGCCGGCCGGGCAAAAAATATATAGCGCCATTACCTGTAGACACTTTGAACGGTGACTACCACACAAGGTTCCTCGAGGCCATGGGCGGGCATGCTATTCCCGGAATGCATCTTTATGAGTCTCAGAATTTGTGGGACGCCACTATGGCGTATTTCATTCATAAAGCACGAAAGAAATATAAGCCGGCTGTAGTGATGCAATTGAACGGGCGTTTTCACAGCGATTATCATTCAGGTGTTGCGGAGCGATTGAATCAAAGCAAAAACAAAGTCATCACCATCAGTTGCTTTCCCTCTGCAGATCTTAAACAGGAAGACCAGGCACAATATGAGTCACTGGCTGATTATATAATTTTGACAAAGCAGTAAATACAATAGCCACGAATTCCAGGGGGTCCGCAAGCGGACTGATTTATGAATACAACAAAGCCTCGAATACACGAATGAGGCTTTTTTCAATTGATCATCCATTCGTTCATCCGTGGCTATCTCTTTTTGTTGTACAGAATGCACGAATAAATATATTAAAATACATTCGTGGCTTTGTTGTATCCATTATTTTTCCACGACGTCCTTTACCCACGAAAGCGCTTGCTGCAGTTGTTCATCTATAGTGAGGTTACTGTTGTCCAGCACTATGGCATCTTCTGCCTGGCGCAGCGGGCTTACTTCACGATGCGAATCAATATAGTCCCTCATCTCAAGGTTATTCTTGACCTCTTCAATAGTGATATTCGGATTTTTAGCATAGAGTTCTTTAAACCTTCTTTCCACTCTCACGGCGTTGTCTGCTGTCATAAATATCTTAAGCTCCGCCCCGGGAAAGACTACAGTACCGATATCGCGCCCGTCCATCACGATCCCTTTCTTCTCTCCCATTTTGCGTTGCTGCGCTACTGCAAACACCCGCACTTCTTTTATGGCAGCCACCTCGCTTACTTTTTCCGCTATGATCAGATCTCTTATGAGATATTCCACGTTTTCATCGTTCATGTATATTTCGGTCTGTCCTGTCGCTTCATTGGTGGCAAAATGCAACTCAATATCAGCAAGAGCGTCCTTTACGGACTTGTCATTTTTCCAGTCAACGTTATTACGCAGGAAATATAATGTTATCGCACGGTACATTGCACCGCTGTCTACATATACATAATGCAGCGCTTTGGCCAACTGTTTGGCCAGCGTGCTCTTGCCGCAGGAAGACCAGCCGTCTATCGTAATAATTATTTTCTTCATGAAATTATATGATGCAAATTAGGTTTTTTCACGCAATGACCGCTACGGAGCAAAGTCCGCAACGAGCAAGACTCGTCACGAAAACTTCGCTGCGTCGCTGCCTCTCCGCGAGCGCCGCGAGAAAAATCAGCTCTCACAGGATATGCTTTCTTTATGATCTAAAAATAAAAAAGGCTGCCCTTTTGAGGCAGCCTCTGCATTGCTATTAAGTTTTCTTATTACGCTTTTGACGCTTCTTTTTTACTTTCTTCTTTAAGCGTGAATTTCAGCTCCGATTTTTCCTTATCAAGATCAGCGATCAGCACATCGCCTGCTTTCACATGCATATTCAGTATCTCTTCCGCCAGAGGATCTTCCAGGTATTTCTGGATGGCCCTGTGCAACGGCCGGGCTCCGAATTGCTGATCATATCCTTTTTCGGCAATGAACTTCTTCGCCTCTTCTGTCAGCTCAAGTGAGAAGCCGAGGTTGCTGAGCCTTTTCATCACACCTTTCATCAGGATATCAATGATCTCAAAGATATGTTCCTGTGTCAGCGAGTTAAAGATGACCACATCATCAATCCTGTTCAAAAACTCAGGGCTGAATGTGCGCTTCAATGCTTTTTCAATTACAGCCTTGTTGTTTTCTTCAGAGCTCTGCTGGCGTGCTGCAGTAGCAAAGCCAACTCCTTCCCCGAAATCCTTCAGTTGCCGCACCCCGATATTGGAGGTCATGATGATCAGCGTATTCTTAAAGTCTACTTTTCTTCCAAGACCATCTGTCAGTTGTCCATCGTCCAGTACCTGGAGCAATATGTTATAGATGTCAGGATGCGCTTTTTCTATTTCATCGAGCAATACTACGGAGTAAGGCTTACGGCGCACTCTTTCTGTCAGCTGACCGCCTTCTTCATAACCCACATAGCCGGGAGGCGCACCGATCAGTCGGCTCACTGTAAATTTCTCCATGTATTCACTCATATCAATACGGATCAGCGCATCGTCTGAATCAAACATATATCTCGCCAGCGAACGTGCCAGCTCGGTTTTACCCACACCTGTAGGACCAAGGAAAATGAAAGTACCGATAGGCTTTTTCGGATCTTTCAATCCTACCCTGTTACGCTGAATGGCTTTTACAATTTTCTGGATAGCTTCTTCCTGTCCTACTACAGCGCCTTTCAGGTCTTCGGCCATGCGGCGCAGCTTTTCAGTTTCCGCCTGCACCATTCTCTTCACGGGAATACCGGTCATCATGCTCACTACTTCGGCAATAGCTTCTTCATCTATCGGGTAACGTTTATGCTTGCTTTCCTCCTCCCAATGGGCTTTTGCTTTTTCCAGGTCTTCCTGCAGGCGTTTTTCATTATCTCGCAGCGAAGCAGCTTCTTCAAAGCGCTGGCTTTTTACCACCTTGTTTTTTTCCTGCTTGATATCTTCTATCTTCTTTTCAAGCTCTACGATCTCGTTGGGCACATTGATATTCTTAAGGTGTACTCTTGCTCCCACTTCATCCATCACATCAATAGCCTTATCGGGAAGCAGGCGGTCCGTAACATAACGGTCGCTCAGCTTCACACAGGCGTCAATGGCATCCTCTGAATATATCACATTGTGATAATCTTCGTATTTAGGTTTAATGTTCTGCAGTATCTGTATGGTTTCCTCCACGCTCGGGGGGTCAACCAGCACCTTCTGGAATCTCCTGTCGAGGGCGCCGTCTTTTTCGATATACATACGGTACTCATCAAGCGTGGAAGCGCCAATGCACTGGAGCTCACCGCGTGCAAGAGCAGGCTTGAATATATTGGAAGCATCCAGCGAGCCGCTGGCGCCGCCTGCACCTACTATAGTGTGAATCTCATCTATGAACAGGATCACATCGCGGTTCTTTTCCAGCTCATTCATGATCGCCTTCATTCTTTCTTCAAACTGACCGCGGTATTTGGTGCCGGCTACAAGCGCTGCAAGATCAAGGGATACTACTCTTTTATCAAATAACACCCTGGATACCTTACGCTGCACGATACGGAGCGCGAGCCCTTCCACGATGGCTGTTTTACCAACGCCCGGCTCACCAATAAGTATGGGGTTATTCTTTTTGCGGCGCGACAATATCTGGGATACACGCTCAATTTCTTCTTCCCTCCCCACAATGGGGTCTAATGTACCCATTTCCGCAAGGCGGGTGATATCGCGCCCGAAATTATCCAATACGGGTGTTTTGCTTTTTGTATTTGCAGCCTGGGCTTTTGACTTCTGCTGATAGCTCTTTTTTTCATCATCAAAATCATCATCAGCATCATCGGTATACTCGCTGCGGACATCATTACTTTTAACCATGCCCAGCTCATTTCTGAAAAGATCGTAATCCACGTCGAACTGATTTAAAATTTGCGTAGCAATATTTTCTTTATTCTTCAGTATGGAAAGCATCAGGTGCTCTGTTTCCACAGTAGGGCTTTTAAGGGCTTTAGCTTCAAGAACGGTAACGCGAATTACCTTTTCCGCCTGCTTGGTAAGCGGCAGGCTATTGATGTTCGCAATATTTTTTCCCGTCTTATCCTTCACTGCCAGCTCTACCTCTTTGCGGAGCTCATACAGGTCAACATTAAGATTTTTAAGGATCTTAACGGCCATATTTTCTCCTTCCCTTATCAAGCCTAATAACAGATGCTCTGTTCCTATGAAATCATTTCCCAGTCTCAATGCTTCTTCCCTGCTGAACGAAATAATTTCCTTTACCTGGGTAGAAAAATTATTATCCATTTAATAAATTTTAAAATGATCTGTACAATAATAACGAATAATTTTGACTTCTGATAAATAGAACACTGAAGGTGAGTGAATTATTGCGTGGTGGAAATCATTAATTTACCACCGGGATTTTGTTAATTTCAACACCGGCTTTACTTATTCAGGCAAGATGAACAGCGGTAAATTCTGCTCTTACAAATCAAACCATCAAAAGAACTCATTTATGAATGTCAAAATAGATACCAAGGAGAAATTTCATGTCATAACGGTTAATGAACCTGTTTTCTCTGCTAATATGACAGCATATCTACGTAAAAGTCTTGATGAAGTTACACAAAATCCTGTTAAACATATCATTCTCAACCTGCAGGGGGTAAGCGAAATTGCACCGGATATGGCGGGTTTCATCGCCGAACAGCAGCAGTTGGCCAACGAAGAAGGACGTTCTTTTGTAGTGTGCGGAATGCAGCCCGGAGTAAAAGACCTCTTTAAAAAAGAAGATCTCCTGGATATGATCAACCACACCCCTACCGAAAGCGAAGCCTGGGATATAGTGCAGATGGAGGAAATTGAGAGGGAATTGCTGAATGGCGGAGAGCTTTGAGCTGTGGGCTATCGACCACAAAGGCACGAGCACACCAGGGTTCACAATGAAATACAACTCTTTCTTAGCGCGCTTTGCTCTCTTTGCCTGCCCGCCCGGTCAGGCGGGCGTGAGGCCCGCTGACCTACAACTCCATCCCCCTTGCATTCACATACCTTCTCCATTTTTCTATCACTTCCCGCATATCTTCCGGGAGCTCACTGTCAAACTGCATCGGCTTTTTTGTTAAAGGATGTATAAAGCCCAGTGTTTTAGCGTGCAGGGCATGGCGGGGACACAGTTCAAAACAATTTTCAACGAACTGTCTGTATTTGGTAAAAACAGTGCCTTTTACGATCCTGTCGCCACCATAGGTTTCATCATTGAAGAGGGGATGACCAATATGCTTCATGTGCACCCTGATCTGGTGGGTGCGCCCTGTCTCCAGGCGGCATTCCACAAGGCTTACATATCCAAAACGCTCCAACACAGTATAATGCGTTACAGCGTCTTTGCCATGATCGCCTTCCGGATAGGCGTCCATTATTTTGCGGAACCGCTGGTGCCGGCCGATATGTGCCGAGATGGTGCCGGTATCTTCTTCAAAATCGCCCCAAACCAAGGCAATATACCTCCGGTGCACCGTATGCGCTGCAAACTGCGATGCCAGTCCCAGCGAAGCCTTTTCGTTTTTGGCAAGCACCAGCAGCCCGCTGGTATTCTTATCAATCCTGTGCACCAGCCCAAAACGGGGAAGAGCAGCTTCTGAAAGCTCAGGATGCTGCTGTTGCAGGTACCATGCCATGCCGTTCACTACCGTGCCGCTGTAATTGCCGCAGCCCGGGTGCACCACCATACCGGCAGGCTTGTTGATCACCATGATATCATCATCTTCATATACTATATTGAGCGGTAGCTCTTCAGGAATGATCTCGGTGGCATCAGGCGCTGTATCGGAATAAAGCATTACCGCATCTCCCGGCTTTACTTTGTAGTTGGATTTAACAGCCTGACCGTTCACAATAACAAATCCCTTTTCTATAGCCTGCTGGAGCTTATTGCGGGTGCCACCTTCTATGCGGTTGATGAGGAACTTGTCAATGCGCAAAGGTTCCTGCCCCTTGTCTACGGTAAAGGACATGCGCTCATACCGCTCTTCTTCGCCGTCGCCATTCTCCAGTTCCAGTTCGCTGTCTTCAGTAGTGGATTGCATACCTTCGATTTTTGCAAAGATACAGGAGGAGGGAGTATTATATACTCCTTAACCCGGCTTTGCACCCCTTTGCCTGCCCGAATGATTCGGTCAGGCGGGCGTAATTCCTTTGCGCTTTTGCGGTTAAATTTTACCGCAAAGGAAATACAAAGCCTGCCTGACGGCAGTCAGGTTTTACGCCCGCCTGAATGATCGTCAGATCGGGTAGGCAAAGACCGCAGAGAAAATACATCCGTTGCTACATTCCTGCCATATCCTCTGCAACTGCTATCAATGATGGGTAGACGGCATCGGTATAAGGATCGGGTAAGCCGGGAGCAGGGCGATTGCTTGGAATAAAAATAGTTTGTGCGCCTATATTTTTGCCAAACTGCATATCGCCCATAGTATTACCGATCATCAGTGTTTTTGCAAAATCAATTTCCGGGAAGTCCCGTTTGGCCATGTAGCCCATACCGGGATTAGGCTTACGGTTGGGGCTGTCATTGTGCATGTCCAGGCAATAATATATCCCGTCTATTCTTCCGCCCGCTGCTGTTATTGCCTCCACCATATTTGTATGGATATCGAGCAGGTCATCCTCGGTCATCAGTCCCTTGCTCACGCCGCGCTGGTTGGTAATGATAATAATGCGCCCGAACCTGGAAGCAAATATTTTCAACGCTTCTTTCACACCTTCATAAAACCGGAAATCCTTCCAGGCGGTAATATAATCGCCTACGGTTTCGTGATTGATGACGCCGTCCCTGTCAAGAAAAAGCGTCCAGCTTCGGTCTATAGCTTTGAAGTCTGTCATAATTCGGGTTTCAGGTCTCAGGTTTCAGACTCTCACGTCTCACCTCTCACCTCTCACGTTTGTCTATTCACCCTGTCCGACTTTCACCAGGAAGGCATTCACCGTTCACACCAAACTGCTACCACTTCAATTCCAGCCTGGCCTTTTCATAATCTTCAGGAATGCCAATGTCTATAAAATAACCATCCTGCGGCAGTCCGTAAAATGTTTGCTCTGCAGTATATTTTTCAAGAAACTCCTTTTCAAAAGAAAACTTTCCGGGAAGATCATGTGCCCTGAATTTTGCTGTATTGAGCGCATACATACCGCCATTTATCAACCCTTCGCTGCATTGTTGCTTCTCCCTGAACTGCTGTATCACTCCATCCTTATCCAGCACCACAGCACCATACCTGCTGAAATTTATCATCGGCTTCAAAGCCAGGGTACATGCTGCCTGATGCCGGTGATGAAAATTCGCTAACGCCGCCACATCTGCCTCGAAGATGGTATCGCCGTTGGCGACAAGCACATTTTCAGAAAGGGCTTTATCACAGGCAAGCCTTATGGCGCCGCCAGTGCCCAACGGCTCCTCTTCTATAGAAACGGTGTACTGGTCTTCTTTAAAAAAAGATCGCAGGAAAGCATCAAAATCATTGTGCTTATAGCCAAGTGCAAATATAAAACGACGGATCCCCTGCTGCTGCAGGTACCTGACTACATACGCCAAAAACGGTTTGCCATTCACAGGCGCCATGCATTTGGGCAGTTCCGGAACGGCAGACCTCAGCCTTGTGCCCAGTCCGCCCGCAAGTAGTATAGCTTCGTTTATGAAGGTCAATTGCTGAAATATTTTGCTTCCACGAGTTGGCAAATAATATGCCCCAGGAGTATATGCGATTCCTGTATGCGCGGCGTATCTGCGGAAGGAACATTAATAAGATAGTCGCTCAGTTCTTTCATCTTTCCGCCGGAGGCGCCTGTAAAGCCAACAGTAACCATACCGTTTGCCTTAGCCTGTTCAAAAGCCAGCACAATATTTTTTGAATTTCCGGAAGTAGACAATCCCACCAGCACATCCCCTTTATTGCCCAATCCTTTTATGAGCCTTGCATAAATTACATCATAGCTGTAGTCGTTGGCTACCGCCGTGAGATAAGAAGTATTGGTATGCAGCGCTTCTGCAGGCAGGGCATCCCGGTCTATATAAAACCGCCCGCTGAACTCAGCGGCAAGATGCTGGGCATCGGCTGCGCTCCCGCCATTACCGCAGAACAATACTTTATTACCGTTGCGGAAAGCTTCAGTTACCATATTTGTTACATCAGCCACCGTTTGCAGCAACTTTTCATCCGACAATACCTGCTGCTTTACTGCAATCGAGGCACTGATAATATCTTTAATAATATTCATTTGCTTCTTTTTACACTGACCAGGTGGTCAATCCGTATTTTGTAAAATTATACTGCTTTACCTCACCGCCAAAACTGTGCAGGGTTTCGATCACATCATACCTTGTATTGCCCGGGCAGTAAAAGCTCATAAAGCCGCCGCCGCCCGCTCCTGAGATTTTCCCCCCCGTAGCGCCGGCTTTTTTTGCCGCATCATATATTTCTTCGATCCTGCTGTTGGAAATATTGGCAGCCATTTTACGCTTCTGCCGGAACCCGAAATCAAGTATCTCGCCCACTTCATCCAGCCTGCCTCTCAGGAGGGCTTCCTTCATCATACGGCTCTGCTCCTTCAACTGGTGCATCGCTTCAATGGAGCTGTCATTTTTTTCTTTCACGTTTTTCTGCTGCTCTTTTATGATCGTTGCAGACTCCCTGCTGGTAGCCGTAAAAAACAGCACCAGGTTGTTTTCCAACTCACGAAGGTACTCAGGCTTTATGCGCAGCGGGTTCACGATCACCTTGTCATTTTCATAAAACTCCATATAATTGACGCCACCAAATGTAGCGGCATACTGATCCTGCCTGCCGCCTGCAAGCCTGAGATATTCCCTTTCTATAGTATAGGCATAATGTGCAATATCGTATTCTCCCATAGGCAGCTTCAGCATTTCTGCAAAAGCGCCTACAATAGCTACCACCAGCGTAGAAGAAGTCCCGAGACCTGAACCCGCAGGCGCATCTACAAAAGTATGGAGGCTAAAGCCGGTATCAGGAAAGCCATAATCTTCGGCTATACGGTTGTACACACCTTTAAGCAGGTCGAGCTTACCGTCCAGCGGTAACTGCTTCGCAAGATCAAAGCTCAGTGCTTCTTCCCGGTCAACAGCCTTTAATACTATCTTCCTGTCGGTAGCCGGCTGGATATTGGCATACGCGTATAAAGACACCGTTGCATTCAGGATAGCTCCACCAAAGAGATCGCAATAGGGACTGACGTCAGTGCCGCCACCTGCCAGTCCTATCCGCAAAGGCGCTTTACTTCTGTATATCATATTGATGCACAACGGGATTTGGCGGCAAAGGTAAAGGATTGTTTTGAGGTGGAAGGCAGGATGAATTACGCTGCATCGAATTTTTGAACAAGTGTACCATATATATAAGAAAAGCCCACCATAAATCTTCGAATTATGATGGGCTTAAGTCGGGAAGACAAGATTCGAACTTGAGACCCTCCCGCTCCAAGCGGGATGCGCTACCGGGCTGCGCCACTTCCCCATTAATACCGGATTGGAGAATATACAAAAACAAAAACCGCAATCTTTTTAAGAATGCGGTTTTGCGTTTAGTCGGGAAGACAAGATTCGAACTTGCGACCCCTTGCACCCCATACAAGTGCGCTACCGGGCTGCGCCACTTCCCGAACTCTTTGCAGCATTAATATCCTGCAAATATCTTTTTATTCCTCGTTTTTTGATTTTAAGCTCAAGCTGAACAGCTTCACTCCGGGTAGCAAAATCAAAAGTGATTATCAAAATCCAGGGAATTCCTTTTGAACTAAAATTTCCTTTTCCCATATTATGTTCTACCAGCCTTCTAGTCACATCTTCAGTACTTCCAACATAATATTTATCCAAAGAACTACTATATAAAATATATACAAAATACACTTTTGGTGTTTTCATCTGCGATCCTCCCGCCCAGGGCGGGATGCGCTACCGGGCTGCGCCACTTCCCGAACTCTTTTTGAATTGTATTAGTGTATCATAAAATACCCTCATACTTTATTCAGGGGCGGCAAAAGTAATTCAAAATTCCAATTTTAAAAAATCAGTTATTACTCAAAGCACATAGCTGATACCTGATACCTGACAGCTAATAATACACCGGATAAAACTTAGCCTTCCCCCTGGAATTGATCTCGAAGGTTGGAGAAGGGAATTTGAACGGTTTAAGCATATAGGTTGCCGCATCCACCGGTGCTGCGGAATGCACCCTGAACAGATCGGCGTCTGCTGAAAGCATGAACCGCCGTGTACGCTCAAAAGGAGGCACAGGCTTATCCTTTATCATTGCAGGATTGTAATGTCCGCCGATCATTCCATCTGCGCCATATCCCAGGGATAATGCCGGCCAGGCAGGAAACCGGGAAGAAGACGGCAAAAATGATCTTATATTCAATGAGAGCCAGTAGCTCTGCCCGTTATAATCTTTTAATATACGGGACATAAAGCTGTTTCCCAGTTCCCCGCTGTGATATTGTGCATAAGGTGATAAATGCGCAGAAAATTTCATGGTGATCCGTTGCTGATCCCACCATCGCTGCTGTGAAGCGAAGATGGCGGTGCCTACGAGGTTCGCCAGCATATCTCCTTTTGAAAACCCCCAGTGCGTGGAAAAACCATCGAGCAGCTCAATGATGGTAAGCCCACCCAATGCCGTTGCCGAGCCGATGAGGATAGCATCATTTTTCTTTACACCGCACCACCGCATCATATCATATTGCAGGACCCCCACATTATAGGCAGTGGTAGCATGGCCTGCTTTATCCATCTGCAGCCATTCAAGGTTATCATTAAAAAAATGAAACCTGCTCCTGGGAAATTTTTTATACCAGAGAAAATATAATCCCACACTCAATGCCGTAGTAACCGCCGCTTCCGTGATCACCACCTTTTTAAGCCTGTCCTGCCTGTATACGTCTGAAGGAGGAAGGAAATGCTGCGCCTCAGCAAGCTGCACAACGATACATAAAAAGGCCAGTAAAAACGACTTATAAAGAGAGCAGCCTTTTAGGTACATGGCAAATATTTGTATAGCATTTTACTGCAATACAAACGAAATAACAAAAACTTTATGAGATCAGGCTTCCTGATTTATTTAACAGTTGATAAAACTCCCTCCAATACATATTAAAACATACAATTACAAAGAATGAGTCCCGTTTAACAGGCTGCATCGCAAAAAGTAATGGTGCAACAACTAAAACCCAAGATCAATGAAAAAAACAATCGTTGTTATGAGCGCGCTTATAATTGGCTGCGCAACGGTAAAAGCTCAGAAGACATCGTTTGGCATTAAAGCTGGAGCACAGCAAAACAATCTCACGATGAGATATGAAAGTGATGGCGACTGGCAGAGAAATAATATCACAGGCGCCGGTTTTCATGTTGGCGGTCTGGCCGACATTTCACTTGCAGACCATATCTCTGTTCAACCTGCAGTGCTTTTTAACTCGAAAGGGTCAGTTTACAGCTCAGATGCAAAGATCAAAATGCTCGCCATTGACATTCCGGTTAACTTTCTCTACAAAACAGGCGGTTTCTTTTTAGGATTAGGTCCAAACCTTTCTTATGGTATATCGGCAAAAACTACCGGAGAAGGTGAGGCCCAGGATTGGTATAAAAAATACCCTGTAGGAGAAGGCGATGAAGAAAAAAGCATGCTGAAAAGGTTCGAAATTGGCGCTAACCTGACCATGGGGTACCAATTCAAAAACAATATCCTGATCAGCACCAACTATACCCAGGGCGTTGGTAATATCAGCAATATTGAAGAAAGTGGACCTGGAAAGATACGCACAAGGCAGGTAGGGATTTCCATCGGCTATATGTTTGGAAAATAAAACTGTTTACAGATAAGAATACGGCAAGGCGTTGATACAACCGGTTATAACGGTAACGTATCAACGCCTTTTTATTTATCGTGCCGCAGACGAAGCTTTCGCAATAGCGGACTCCACAATAGTCACAGCTTCTTTTAATTGCTGCCGTGTGATAATAAGTGGAGGAGAAAGCTGCAGTACATTACCCTGGGAAATTTTGAAGCTCAATCCATTGCTGAGGCAGTCGTACAATATAAACTCCGATTCCTCTATCGCTTTTTCTTTTGTATTCCTGTCTTTCACCAGTTCTATGCCCCATAAAAGCCCTATCCCCCTGACATCCCCGATAAGGGAATATTTCTCCTTCATATCATTTAAGACAGATTGCATAAAAGCTGCATCATCATTTACCTTTTGCAGGATATTGTGCTGTTCAATATACTCCAGCATGGCGGTTGCAGCAACACATCCCAGCGGGCTTTTTTCATGCGTATAATGCCCCAGCGACACGTCAGCGGCAACATTATAGTCGTCCCTGGCGATCATAGCCGCAACAGGCATGATCCCCGCTCCCAGCCCTTTCCCTACACATACGATATCCGGCTCTATATCGTAATGCTCAAAAGCAAACATCTTACCGGTACGGCCAAACGCAATGGGGATCTCATCCAGAATGAGCAACACACCATGGCGGGTGCATATCTCCCTTATCTTTTTCCAGTATGCTTTTGACGGCAATTGTACATCGGTATTGCGAACGGTTTCCGCTATGAAAGCACCTATCTCCCCTTCTTTTTCAATAACATACTCCAGGTATTCAGCATATTTCACATCATTGCCGTCATCGCCAAAAATGCCGCGATACGTTGTCGGCGGCGGAATGCGCTCTACGCCCGGCATCAGCGGCCCCATACCCTTCCGGAATACCTGCTCTCCCCCTGCCGCAATAGCATCAAGAGAGGCGCCGTGAAAAGAGTCCCAGAGAGAAACCACTTTATGTCTTCCCGTAACCACCCTCGCAAGCTTCAGCGCCATGCCTATGGCTGAAGTGCCCCCGGGAGCAAACAAAACCCTGTTGAGATTGCCCGGGAATAGTCCTGCAAGCTTTTCAGCCAGCGCTATTGCCGGTATATTGGTATAACGGCGGGGGCTAAACGGCAAAACATCCATCTGCTTTTTTACCTGCTCTACCACATAGGGATTGCGGTATCCTACCTGGTGCACATTATTACCGTGAAAATCCATATAGCGCTTCCCGGTCAGGTCGGTGATATATATTCCTTCGCAGGACTGAAGCACATCAAGGCAGGGGGTAGACATAGACTGATGCAGGAAATACTTTGCATCTGCATCTAAATAATGTTGTGTAGCGGTATCGCTGATCACAGCATACCAGGCTCTACGGGAATCAGACAGGTTAATATCTCCCTCTGTACGGTGAAATGAATCTTTCATGGGGTAAAAATAAATGTTTAGTAATATTAAACATCAAAAAATATGGCTGCGTTTAAAATTTTCCGGAAGATGATAAACGTGAAAGGTGAGAGATGAGACGGTTCCAAACGTAAGCAAGGTATCCCTTGCGCCTACATACCTTATGCCTTACACCCTCCCCCCTTATCCTTCACATTATTGCTCACTTACCATCACTTTTCTGATCTTTGCTCATCTTTTGCCTGATGACATCATTTAAAGATCATTATAAAACGCTTGGACTTCCCTTCAATGCCTCGCAGGAAGACGTTAAAAAGAAATTCAGGAAAATGGCTTTGCAATATCACCCTGATACCAATGAAGGGAAGGCTTTTGCGCATAGCCGTTTCCGTGAAATACAGGAAGCATACGAAATACTGTCGCACCCGCAGTCACGGAGCGATTACAACCGGGAATGGCGGCTGCATTTCCCCGCTTTGGCCGCCTCAGCAGTGCGGCATCATACACCCGAATCAATTTTATCAGATACTGTACTACTTCAGCGAAAGGTATTGAACATGGATAGATTCCGGTTCAATAAGGATGGGGCATTCCTGCAGTTAAAGGAGATTCTTTCTGAAGATAATATTATGCTGCTCAGGCAGGAAGCCTCTCCCGCCATTAAGGAAGAGATCATCAGCGCTGTAATGACAACAGGCGCCCGGCTGAACACGAAGCATATCCTCTCTCTTTCCGGGATGCTGATTTCACTTGTAAACCCCGGAGAACCATTGTACTCAACTATACTGAGCTGGCAAAAAGAGGCCAAGCAACAGGCACTCTGGGAAAAATATAAGCCACTGCTTGCCCTGCTGATCGCCGTGGCCTTGTGCGTATTAATATACCTGATTACATAGCCGGCCAAATTGTGAGAAGAGAAACGTGAGACGTGAAAGACCGCTCACATTCAGTATCGTCTCACTTCTCACGTTCGCCCCCTCTATTCTTCCACCAAATGATTGACGATACGGTAAAAATCTTCTTTCTGCTTTTCGTAGTCTTCTCCCGTGCCCGGGCCATTGAAGCCGGCATGCACTTCTTTTATGGTCCCGTCCCTGCCTACAAATACAGTAGTGGGAAATGCAGTTATTTTTTTAAGCTGCGGAATTGTTTTTTCCGTTCGCTGAGGATCAGATACAGCCACCGGAGGTATTAAAACGGGATAGGTTATTCCCAGCCTTTTCATGAAATTTTTAACAGCCGGCGCTGAACGCGAAAAATCTGCCGTCCGTTCATACGAAAGCCCCATCATTTCCACTCCCTTATGCTTATATTCACTGTATAACTTATTGATGAACCCTGTTTCATCCATGCAATTCGGGCACCAGCTCCCCATGATCTGGATGATCACGATTTTATTCCTGAACCGTTCATCAGTAAAAGCAACCATGTTCCCATCCGCATCCTTGAAAGCAAAGTTCAATTTCGGGGAAATGTCCGTATTTAAAAGCTCCCGCAAAGATGCCTCCTCCAGTTGTGCGTTATCGTTCCTGGATGCTGTCCAGACCTGTGTAGCGGGACCGCTACCTGAGAAGAAATGCCCCCCGCTGATCGTATTATTATTGTCAATCTTTGCAGAAAAATACTGCGCATAGCCTCCGTCAAAACCGGATATTTTAAGCGAGTCGCCATCTACCACTCCCTCAAGAAAGCGGTAGTCGCCGCTCCGGGTAAGAAAAGATCCCGTAAGATGATTACCGTTTTGCTCAAATACCCCTACCAGTGAAGAGGTCTTCCCTGTAACGGTATCCCTGAAAGCAGCCGACCAGCGCCCGCTGATATTTGCGGTAATAGCTTTATGGGTTATTATAAACCTGTAGTTCTCATTCCGCCTCGCTGTAAAAGGAATAACAACATCCCTGTCTGCCAGATGCTTTACCCAGCGGCCAGTCAGCTCATTATCACCAGCACGCCTTACCCTGAATTCCGAATCAAAAAACGGCAGCCTGATGATCACCGAATCTCCCTTCTGATCCATATTGTCAACGGCAAGACGATTGCCGGCATTCATAATATACACCAGCTTCCTGCCGGCAGTATCCGTCACCTTAAAATTAAATACGATGCCCACCCCGTCATTTCTCTGCAGCACACCCCTCCATACGCCATTTGCAATAACAGCAGCCCGCTGGGCATAACATGAATATATCCCCGGCATCATTGCAATAAAGAGTACTATTTTTTTCATACGTTTTTAAAAAATAAATATCCCTGAATGTAAGCATTCAGGCAGTGCAAAAAACTTTATCGCGGTACAATGCTTAAGATTGCAAATTGTTTAACATATCAGCAGTTATACGGGGAAGGTCATATTCATGCTTCCATCCCCAGTCTTTCCGGGCTACGCTATCGTCTATGCTCTGCGGCCAGCTTTCTGCAATTTGCTGGCGGTAGTCCGGCTTATACGCTATGGTAAAGTCAGGGATATGCTTTTTTATTTCAGCGGCGATATCTCCGGGAGAGAAACTAATGGCAGCTACATTATAAGAAGTACGTATGGATATTTTCTTCGCATCTGACTCCATCAGCTCAATGGTGGCGCGGATAGCATCCGGCATATACATCATAGGTAAATAGGTATCGGCGCCGAGGAAAGAAGTATAGCTCTTTTCCTCAATTGCTTCCTGAAATATTTCAACAGCATAATCAGTAGTGCCGCCTCCCGGCGAAGATTTATAGCTGATCAGCCCGGGGTAACGGATGCTCCTCACATCTACGCCAAAACGCTGGTGATAATATTTACACCAGAATTCGCCGGCATATTTGCTGATGCCATACACAGTAGTGGGTTCAATGATAGTTTGCTGGGGACAGTTGTTTTTGGGAGAAGTAGGACCAAACACCGCTATGCTGCTTGGCCAGTATACTTTCTGCAACTGCTCCTCTCTTGCTATATCCAGTACATTCAGCAGGCTTTGCGTATTGAGGTGCCATGCAAGCCCGGGATTCTTTTCACCGGTGGCAGAGAGAATAGCGGCGAGCAGATATATTTGTGTAACGTTTTGCCGGATCACCTGTACATGCAGCATTTCCTTGTTCATGACATCCAGCGATACATACGGCCCCGTGCCTTTCAGTAAATTATTTTCTTCCCTGAGGTCTGAGGCTACCACCTGCGCTTCTCCATATATTTTTCTTAATGCAAGCGTCAGTTCCACGCCAATCTGGCCGGAAGCCCCGATTACCAGTATCTTTTCTTTTGCCATAATGTATTCCTTATTGAGTGGTAAGAGATAAGTGGTAAGTCGTAAGTATTCAATACTTATCACTTATCAGAGGATACAAAAAAAATAAAATTGGGGCATAATGAAGAAATTTTTATTTTAACGTTTAAATTCCACTTCTATGCTTCAAATGCACAAACGTAAATGTTTTACGATCTTATCTATTTGCGCAATACTGCTTATCGGTGTTGCCGCCACCACCAAAGACGAAAAGCCCAAGCCCAATCTTAAAGTATTACCAAAGAACATAGATCATGAAGAGCTGATGAAAATAATGAAAGGCTTTAATGTTTCTCTTGGTGTAAAATGTAATTTCTGCCATGCACAATCAAAGACAGAGCAAAGGAAGCTTGATTTTGCCAGTGATGAAAAAGAAACCAAGCAGGTAGCAAGAAGCATGATGAAGATGACTGCAAAGATCAACAAAAAGTATTTCAACTTCAATAAGGAAGAAGAAGGAAAGTCTTTTGCCGTTACCTGCAAAACCTGCCACAATGGTAAGGAACATCCTGACAGCAGGATAGTATTGCCGGAAGAATAATCTCAGGACATCATTATTTTTGATATCATCTCTTTCATAAGAGATGCGTCTTCTGTTCCTGCATCATTTACTCCTAAGCTTCTCAGGTTATATTGATGCAGGAGCAACAGGGCGCTTTCCACTCCCGCATAACCGTAGTTGCGCGCTGCAAGTTTATAGTCTTTAATAAAAAAAGGGTTGACCCCTATAGCCGCTGCTGCGCTCTTATCGTCTGAAGCCGGCGCCCCGAAAAGCATATATACTTTACTGAAAAAATTGTAAAGAGCGGGTAAGATCAACTGTACCGGGGCCGCCTTGGGGTTAGATTCAAAATATTGTATGATCCGTATTGCCTTTGCCATATCCTTTCGCTGCAGGGCTTCCTGCAATTCAAAAACATTATATTCTTTACTTATCCCCACATACCGCTCTATATCATCTTCGGTTATATCCCGGCGGTTGGCAAGGTTCACCAGAAGCTTGTCGATCTCATTATTGATGCGGTTCATATCATTGCCAATATGATCCACCAGCAACAATACAGCCTTCTGCGAAATAGAATATCCTTTTTCCACTACCTGCTGGCTTGCCCATTCCGGCAACTGGCTGTCATATAGCTTTTTGGTGGAAAGCACTACGGCATGCTGCTTCAGGTATTTTGCCAGCTTGCTTCGCCCGTCCAGCTTTTTTTCTTTGTGCGCCACTACCAGGATAGTGGAAGATAACGGGTTTGCAATATAGGCTTCCAGCTTTTCGATATCCCTCATTTGCTGCGCTTCCTTCAGCAATACTACCTGCCGCTCTGCAAACATCGGGTAACGGCGGCAGGCATTTATGATATCCGCCCAATTAGCGTCCTTCCCATAAAAAACAGAAAGGTTGAAGGACGCTTCCGATTCAGGCAATAAAGAATGTTCTGCAAATTCAACCACCTGGTCTATATAAAAGCTTTCCTCCCCTTCCAGCCAGTATACCGGCTTATATATTTTTTTCTTCCAGTCGGAAATGATTTTTTCAGCGCTCATATCGAAGGCAAGATAGTGGATTTGAGATTTTAAATTTGAGATTTAGGACCTCAACTTATAACAATATGCTCCTTATCAAGCAGGGGGAGGCTTTTGAAGCGCAGGATGATATTGGCCACCGTCACTACATCTTTCTGGCAATACACTGCGATCCGCTGCAGGTCATGCTCCCTGTAATATACATCCCGCACCATGCTCCCGTCAATATCATCTTTAGGAGTCTCTATGCCCAATACCGCTGCCAGCAAGTTAAGAGAAATGTAATTTTTATAGTCCCCGAATTTCCAGAGCTCCATTGTATCAAGCATATTGGTTTCCCATGGTTTTTTAGCGCTTAATTGCAGCATTTCAGGCAGTGCAACATGGTGTATCATCAGCCTGCGGCATATATAGGGAATATCAAATTCCTTGATGTTATGCCCGGCCAGTATAACGGTATTTCTTTTATCCCTGAACGTATGCAGGATACCCAGGAAATCAAGCAGCAGCTTTTTTTCATCATCACCGCTCAAAGATTTTAAGCGGAAGCCTGTTTCACCGTTTGCATCCTGGTAAAAACAGCCCGTAGAGATACAAATTATTTTGCCAAATTCAGCAAGAATACCAGCGCGTTGCGCATACCATTCGGTATGCGAAAAATTTTCTGGCATGGTTTTGGACATCTTGTCCTCCCAGAGCCCCTTCCAGTAGTCCGGTAAGTGTTGAAAATCAGGCGATGCGGGCACTGTTTCGATATCAAGCACTAATAAATTCGCAAGGTTAACGTTATATACCATAACCAGTTATTTTTGTTTAAAATCAAAAAAAGAAACATATATGAGTGCATCAAATTATCCCTCCGCAACAAGCTCTTCTCAACCACCAAAAAAAGATAATCGCGGCATTATCTATGGTGTGTTAATAGCAGCATTATTGGGTACCTGGGGTTACATCATTTTTGATAAAAGTAAAACCAAGGAAGTTATCCAGCAAAAGGATGTTCAGTACGCTTCACTGGATTCTGTAAGGAACCAGTTGCTTACCGACTACCAGGCAGCAGAAATAAGGCTGGATAAAATGACTTCTGAGAACGCAAAACTCGACAGTCTTGTTAAAACACGCGACAAGGATGTATCAACAATGCGTTCCAGGATCAAAACGCTTATTACCAAGCAAAATGCCAGCGCTGCCGACCTCGCAGAAGCCCGTAAGCTGATCAACTCACTTAACGGAAAGATCGAAGAATATGTGAAAGAAATTGAAAGGCTGCAGGGGGAGAACCAGCAGTTGACCGCTGACAAACAGCAGCTTACTACAGAAAAGCAGCAACTGACTGATACTTTAAACACCAAGATCACAGAAAACAAGGATCTGACCAGCAAAGTAGATGTTGGCTCTACATTAAATGCATCCAACTTCCATATTGCAGCTATCAACGAAAAGAAGAACGGTAAAGAGTCTGAAACATCCAAAGCAAAAAGGGCTGATAAATTCAGGGTGTCTTTTGATGTGGAAAACAGGCTGTCTACTACCGGCACAAAAGATCTTTACGTGATCGTAAGCAGCCCCGAAGGAACAGTGATCAAGGAGGACGGGCTTGGCTCCGGTACTGTGACTACCAGGGAAGAAGGTGAAAAAGATTTTACCAATAAAGTATCTATTGATTACGAACAGGGCAAGCGCAAAAACGTAAGCTTTGATCTTAAGCAGACCGATAAATACAAACCGGGTACTTACAAAGTGGAAGTATACCAGAACGGCTTCAAGATCGGCGAAGGATCAGTAACACTGAAGAAAGGCGGACTGTTCGGATAGTTTTCAATCACTACTATTATTTCATATATACCCGGGGATCATCTCTCCGGGTTTTTATTTTAGAACAAGGCCCGCAACGCCGCCCTGCCTATATGAACGGCATGTGATGTGCCAGCCTTCCGCCCTTCATACTGGAAGTTGAGCTCGAGATAAGAAGTAAGCCTTTTGGTAAGATCGAGCGTCCATAAAAAATTTTTTCCCGGCAATAACGCATCCAGCATGATATAGGAAACTGCCGTATTTGCCACATTTGCATTTGCCGGATCAGTATACTTTATCCGGCTGAACGTAAAGCGCCCCGTAACAGAAGTGCTGGACAATACATTGTATTTTGCTTCGCCGGTGATGGAATGAATGGAGGCCTTTTGTACAGAGTCCGTATTTTTTTTATCATCAAAACGGTAGCCTGCAGAAACCCTGAAATCAGTGCCGCGCACAAATGATATCCTGGGTTCTATACCCACAGATTTAATAGCATAATTCTGGTTATCAAAGTTAGGAGTCATAAGCCTGCTGCTGCCATTTTTCCCTGTCAGTTCCAGCATCAGGGAACGGTTGATATTAAACCTGCTTTTGAAGTTCCAGTCGTTCACCCTACGGCTTTCATAGCCATAGGTCAAAAAGGCTTTATTACCGCTCCTGATATTATTCAGGTCCATTCCCCACACGCTGCTCGACCTGTTGAAAGAAAAAGAATTGCTGAATACCTGGTTCAGGATGATCAAAGAAGTGTCTGACAGGGCAGTGGAAAAAGGATTAAAGCTCAGGTTTCCCGACATTTCCTTTTTATACACCTGCAGGGAGCTTTGAAAATATAACCGTGTAAGAAATTTTTCAAAATGATTCGCTTTCGCTTTATCAATAGCAGCAGCAGGATTGATGATAAAGCTATAATTAAACTGGAGATAATTTGCCCTGATAAATTCATTGGTAGGCGTAAATATCCTTATATATTTCGCCTGGTCCCTGAACTGTGCCGTCTCAAATTCGTTCAGCTCCTGCATACCGTTGCCATTATAATCAATCCATGTATACTCTCCCTGCCCTGCAGGCACTTCCACGTAAGTAAAATTCCTTTTTTGCTCCTGTCCCGTGCCCACTTCATACAGCAGATTGCCATTAATCATCCCTTTCCATTCATTGATCAGGTATTCTGCCCTTCCCAGGATAGTCTCTTCCGGCTTTTGAGTGGTGATCTTTTCGTCGGGAACTTTCAGATTGCGGTAGGTTACGTTCAGCCGGAACTGGTGCTTTTCATTTTTAAGTAATTCAGTATAGGCATTGATATTGTTACTACGATCTGTAGTCAATAGTTTTCCTCCGTAAGGATAGCTATTCGCTCTTGTAAAATAGGTAATGCCCCATTTGTTGGGCTTGTTCATCGGCGACTTTATGTACAACTGCCATATATCAAAAGAGAAGCTCCCGGTATTAAGGGAATCAAACATTTTGTACTTAATAACATTACGCTCCATGCTATATCCTGCACCGATAGTATGATCGCCCAGCTTTGGAAAACCGCGCGACACATCAATGGAGGGCTTAAGAAAATACCCCCGCTGGTCACTCATGGAAAAACCGGAGACCATCAACTGGTTGTTGAGATGCCAGTTGCCATAATCCGCCTTTTGAACAATACTGTTGCGGACACCATTATATCCATCATTTCGGGTGTAGGTATCAAACGAATATTGCAGGCTGTTGCCCGACTTGCCTATCAATTGGGCGCCCGCATGAAAAAGCTGTTCTGTGGCTGTATTCACGCTGAGCGGTAAGCCCCACTGCCTGTAAAACTCAACAGTGCGCAACCGCTCCACAGGACGGAAACGGTCCTGTACCCATTCATAGCTCATCTGCGATTTCAACGCACTACCGGATGTTCCTTTCAGCTTTCTCAGGTCATTAATAAGCAACCGTACCGCATATCCTTTATCATCCGCCTTATCCTTTGTGGAGAAGCTGTTGATATTATAACTGCTTACCGCAGCCTCTGTGCTGACTGTAGTATGGTCTGAAAGGGTATAGTCGGCACCGATAGTGAGCACCTGCTGCTTTTTGGGGGCCACGAGCAGTATGACAGGCTCATAGTTACCACGGGGGAGGTTATCAGCGTCGGGCGATACCCATTTAAACACTTTCCCGTTGGCCGCATTGGTTTCATCAGCTACATAATTTCCCCTGCCCTGCCCTACTTCCGTAAAAGCCAGCCCGTACAGCACATCTTCTTTTTGCGGGGCATATACAAACACAGAATCATGCACGCTGCTGTTGTATACCGTATCTATTTTCTTATATAATATTTTGCCTGTCGAAAAAGTATCCAGCGATTGTGAGGGATACAATGCATTCCGGATACTGTCGCCTATATCAGCCAGAAACTGCTTTTGGTTGGGGTCAAGCGTCTGGTTGATCGGTGAATTCTTCGCATCTGCATTGGAATATGCAGCTACCTTCAGCTTTAGCCTGGAGCCTATGGCAGCTTCATCCAGCACATACAACTGGGAGTTTAGATAGTTCCTGTCGGCATAGCCAAATTCCACCTGTATGCGTGAGTCCTTTGATATCATGCGTTTAGGCGTAAACGTTATTTCCGCGGTATTATAATTGATCACGTAATCCTGGTCTTCGCCGCGCTGCATCTGCTCGCCGTCAATATATACTCTTTCCGTACCGGCAAGCACTATAAAGAAAAGCTCATTATTGGGACCCTGCAGGCGGTAAGGTCCCTGGTTGCCTTCTGTGCCCTGGAAAATATTCCTTGTATATTTTCCTTTGGCTATGGCGCCGCTGAATAAAAAATGGTTTTTTATATTCGGGCTTATCTTATTTTCCTGTTCAAAAGCGGCGCCCTGCAAACGGGAATAATAGTTTAAAAAGTAGTTCTGCTGCTGCCGGATATCTATATCACCGATATCAAAATGCCAGCCGTTTTTCTTGAACTGGATAAAGACACGGTCAAATTCATTCAGGTTTTGCGTATTGCCATCGGGCTGTATGGGAATATTACTGTCGGTGATGGCCGCTGCGATCTGGATGCTGTCGGCAAGGTAGCCGCTCATCTGCAGGTTCAGCGTGGAATTGAGCACCACGTCCTGCTGGTTACCAAAAGAAAGACCTCTTCCAAAGCTGCCGTTATAATTGATATTACCAAAATCAAAAATAGAGTTTTGATTAAAATCATTTCCGCTGATAGTGGGTCCGGCCAAAAAATTATTACTGATACTGTCGAACCGCATCCTTTGGTACACCGTGCGGAACCTGCCGGGGAATACCCGGTATAATATGAGCGCGCTGTCTGCCGGAGGTCTTTTATTCCAGGTGAGGATAGCTTTTATATCATCGAGCCTGTAATACGCGGGATCAATATTGATCATTTTAAAAGTGCCCGGCACAATGCTTAAAGAATCGAGCCACAGGGTATCCTGCCTGGTACTGATGATCTTTTTCCGGAGATTGGAGAGCGAGGGATTTTGCTGGGCCTGTACCTGGTAAGCACCCCAAAAACACATCAATATCAAAAGCAGCAGGTTTTTCAATCCATCATTTTTAACAACAATGCTTAAAGTTAGAAATTATTGTATATCAATGAAAAAAACCGGTTAATGCCACGAATTCCAGCGTCCCTCGAAACGCGGGATGATTTATGAATACAACAAAGCCACGAATGCACGAATGTATTTTATTATTATTTATTCGTGCATCCGTGGCTTTGCTGTCCTTTGTTGTATCCATCAGCAGCTCCTAAATATGGGTAATCTTTGAATGCTTTCTGGTATCCTTCATAGTAAGATATACCAGGAGCGAAATAAAAATACAGGCGGTCACATACCAGTAAAACCAGGCTTCATGCCCGATCTGTTTGAACCATAGTGCCACCACTTCTGCCGTGCCTCCAAAAACAGCGGCAGTAACCGCATAAGGCAGCCCCACACCAAGCGCCCTGATCTCGGCAGGAAACAACTCTGCCTTCACCACCGCATTGATGGAAGTATAGCCGCTCACGATCAGCAATCCCAGCATCACCAGCACAAAGGCGCCGCCTGCGCCACGCACTGCCCCTATAGAAGACAATAAAGGAACAGTGCATAAGGTACCTAAAATACCGAAGCCCATCAGCAAAGGCTTCCTGCCGATCTTATCGGATAGCAGACCGAAGGCAGGCTGCAGCAATGCAAAAAGCAGCAATGAACAAAATGATATCAGTGTGCTTTGGTCAATGCTCAGGTGAACGGTATTTACCAAAAATTTTTGCATGTAGATGGAATAGGTATAAAACGCGATCGTGCCGCCTAAGGTGAGCCCTATTACCGTAGCCACAGCCTTTGGATGCTTCAACAGCTCGGCTACCGATCCTCGTATGCGTTTATCTTTATCCGTCATAGTGAAAGCAGCAGGCTCATCTAAATGTGAACGGATATAAAACGCCACTACGGCAAGACCTGCGCCAATAAAAAAAGGTACTCTCCATCCCCATTCGTGTAGTTGTGCATCCGTGAGCAAGAGCTTCTGCAGCACCAGTTGAACTCCCAGCGCGACCAGTTGTCCTCCTATCAGCGTCACATACTGGAAGCTGGAATAAAACCCGCGGCGGTTGCCTGCAGCCATCTCGCTGAGATAAGTTGCCGAAGTGCCATATTCCCCGCCTACACTGAGCCCCTGCAGCAACCGGGCCAGGAACAGCAATACAGGAGCGGCAACGCCTATGGTTGCATACCCCGGCGAACAGGCTATGACAAGCGAGCCCACCGACATCAGGAGAATAGAAAGCGTCATCCCCTTTTTCCTGCCGGCTTTATCGGCAATGCGTCCAAAAAGCCAACCGCCTATCGGGCGCATTAAAAAGCCTACGGCAAAGATGCCCGCGGTATTCAGCAACTGCGCTGTACGGTCGCCATGAGGAAAGAACACGGGAGAAAAATACAGCGCAAAAGCAGAATAAGCATACCAGTCGTACCATTCCACCAAGTTGCCTATCGAACCACCGGTAATGGCTTTAATCCTGCGCTTTGTGTCGGAAATGTCGGAGGCAGTGCTTTGTTGATGGGGCATAGCGTCAAAAATAAAGAAATGATTTTTATGTTACCGGCCGTAGCAACTCCGGTAATCGTCCCTTGCGTCGCACCCTTCAACGTTCTTATCGCTATTGTGCTGCTGAAAGCTGATGCGGCGGCGGGTAAAGATATAAATTACGGCGGGAGAGAACTTTTCTCACCAAAGGTAAATCTGCTGAACAATAGTGCAGAGGGTTGAGCATTAGTACATTTGCCCGGCAGATTTCTCCCTCGTAAAAACCTGCATTAAACTGCTCCGGCCGTTGGCTCGGTCGAAATGACGGGAGCCGTAATACGTCTACACCGGTATCGTCAATACAAATATTGTTCTTGTTTTCAGGTCTATCACTTCCAGCCTGGCATTCACCGCAGCAAGCTTATCGGTGAGCTCCTGTCGCTGGCGAAGACTGAGCAGTTGCTGCATATCGCTATGTATTGTCTCAAACTCAAGGGTATACTGCAGGGCTGATTTTTCGTATACTATATGTAGCAGGCAATTGCTCCCGCCCGTATGCACCACATTGGTAATACCGCCCTTCAGGAACCAGAATACTTCTTTACGCTGCTTCATATTCAACTGCAACGTTTTCACTTTCTCGTCTACCAGCAGGTCTATATTTACACCATAACGGTTTTTGAGCGACTCAATCAGCTCGCGCAGCCGCGCAATGGTTTTTTCCATACTGTCATTCTCAGGGCTGATGCTCCACAGCATATCATCCATCGCTGCAATCATGTTATTGCTTCTTGCGCTTATCTGCTCTATAAACTCCTTCGACTTCTGTGGTTCGGTATCGGCTTTGATGCGCGCCATTTCGCTGAGAATATTGATATTGTTCAAAGCCGTATTTATTTCCTCGTGCAGGTCGTCAGCTATAGCCGCCCGCATAGTGTGTATTGCTTCTTTTCTCGACATACGTTCCCTGTCGAGCCAGTATAAGACCATGCCGGCCAATACCGCTATCATGATATAAAACCACCATGTTTTCCAGAAGGGACCGCTTACATCAATTTTCAGCATTATCAGGCCAGGCAGCTCATTGCCCATATCATCCGAAGGCTGAATGATAAAACTATACCTGCCGGGCGGCAGGTAATTATATACCGCCTGGTAGGTACGGTAAGACTGGCTCCAGTCTTTATCAAGCCCTTCCATTTTATATTTCAGCATGTGGGGACTGCTGTATAGAAAAGGAGAAAACTCGATCACCAGCGGATTATCATCATATTCCAGCCTCAGCTCCTGCAATGCCAAAACAGAATCCTTATTAAGCGCCTCATTTTTAAGCCGGATATCTGTAATGCCTACGACAGGGATATAATGGCTACTTTTTATTTCCGCTGGCAGAAAGGAAATAAAGTTGTGCGTGGCGCCGAATACTATTCTTTCGTCGGGCAATACATACGAGGCCGACTGCACAAAATGTTCGTTATCCAGTCCGTCCGTACGGTCATAGATGATAAATATACCCTTTTGAATGTCCACCTGGTACAACCCGCTTGTAGAAGTGATCCACGCATAGCCATTCCTGTCTTTTTCAACGGCGGTGATAAATCCTGAAATAAGCCCCGCCCCTCCAACCGGCTTCAACTTTTTAGTGAACACATTATATTTTACCAGCCTTGTAGCAGTAGTGATCAACATTATACTGTCGTTATATTCCAGCACCGATGATATACCTCTTTCCGGTAATTGCAGATCACCTGGTTCCCTGTCGCCAAAATGCATCAGTAGCTTACCGGTAGCCGCATTCACTATATACAACCCGTTTTCCGGTGTGCCCACCCAAACCTGCCCTCTGCTATCTATCGTGATCTTATTTACCTGTACAGGGGGAATATCTGCAACAGCAACTATACTTTCAATGCCACGACGCAATCCATCCGGCGCAACAATAAACACTCCTTTATTATGCGTGCCCAGCCAGAGCCTGCCCTGCTTATCTTCTGCGATCTGCCTTACGGTGACATTGCCGAGCGCCGGGGGATTAAAATATTTCGCCTCCCGTGTCAGCTGGTCAACGGCATAGAAACCGGGTTCAGCGCCCATCCATAAGGTATTGCTGTCCCGGGAGACCGCCATGCTCCAGATAAAAGGCTTTTGTCCGTTCCCCATCCCTTTGATGCTAAACGCAACCGGGTTCAGCCTATCATCATACTCATACAGCCCGTCATTCCAGGCGCCGGTAAGCAGGGTATTCCACCTGGTATATGCAAATGACAGCACCTGCCCGTCGCCCCGTTTACTGCCATTCTTCCTGTCGTGATAAATATTTGTAAAAAACTCTTTGGAAGGATTGAAACGGTATAACCCGTTATTATCGGTACAAACCCAAATATTATTCTCCCGGTCTTCGTACAGGCAATGCACCATTTCATAGGCAATGCTCCGCTCATTGGTATAACCGTTGTGCACTATTTCCAGACGGTTGTCATTTTCCCTGAAATGAGCAAGCAATAACATGCCATATATCCAAACAGATCCATCGCGCTGCTGCATAAACCGTTTGACATTATAATAAGAACTTACCTGTTCTCCGGGCGAATAGTCTTTTACGACAAACTTATTGTTCAGGAGACTATAGCAGCTCACCAGGTCATGTCCATTATTGCTTACGCTCCACAATCGTTTTTGTGCATCAAAAAAAAGATTAGTGTATGTTCCGGCTTTATCAAAAGCGCTGATGGCCGGTTCTTGTTCTGTATTGTTGTCGCTCCTGCTTAATATGCCGGTGGTTTTATTATAAACGGCTATGCCGCCATTTTCAATAGCCAGCCAGTATTTCCGGGTACCCGGCTGAGGCACAAAATCACTGATGCGCCAGTCCTTATCCTGTTTGAAAAAATTATACTCGTAAGAAAAAGCGTTGCGCTGTTCATTATAGGTAATTACCTCGCTGCCCGATATCAGGTAAAAAACATTTCCCTCTTCATCGCATACCAGTCTTTTCAAAGTTGTGACCGGCGATACCGGCAGCCTGAAGGTGGCAGGCACTTCTCTGAAAACAAAATGGCGGGTGTCGAAAATACCGGCCCTGCCATCGGCGAGGAGAACCCAGAGATTCTTTTTTTTATCTATTATTACCTGCCATACCGGATTGGAAGGCAGAGAGCCCGCATCGCCGTCGAGGTGCCCGAAGGTTTTGAAACGTATACCGTCAAAGCGCTGTAATCCCTGGGTGCCACCCATCCAGATATAGCCCTGCTCATCCTGCACAGCGGTATTGACCTGGTTTGAAGCAATCCCGGACTCAGGCGGGTAATGAATAAAATTATAATGTTTTTCTTCCTGTCCGTAACCAACCAGGAAGATCAATTGTATAAGGGAAAAAATAATACAGCGATGCAAAGCAGGGTTTAATTAGTACCGTCAAATGTAGGATTCGTTTACCAAAAAGCCAACCGGTTGATACAACGATCCCGGCAATTGATGCTGCATAATCAGCAATTCATCCGGAGCCTTCCGCTTTGGGATCTTTGCGACACTTCGTGACTCCGAGTAGCTCAAAAGGTTTCACGCAGCGGGCGCAAAGGAGCGGCGACGCAAAGGAAAATATCGCTGCGCTCTTTGCACCGTAGCGACTGCTGCGAGAATTGTATGGCTCAAAGGGTTTCACGCAGCGGGAGTAAAGGAGCGGCGACGCAAGGAAAAATATCGCTGCGCTCTTTGCACTGTAGCGATCGCTGCGAGAATTGTATGGCTCAAAGGGTTTCACGCAGCGAGCGCAAAGGAGCGGCGACGCAAAGAAAAGCATCGTTGCGTTCATTGCACCGTGGCGACTGCTGCGAGAATTGTATTTCAGAATAAGCGGCAACTCCTCAATAATTTACGGGGAGAAGCTTCATATATGCATTCAGTTCAATATGATCCATTTTTTTAAAAGGCAGCCCCGTATCAGATAACCCAAGGATACGCGATACCCGGAAATCCCTGTAGTCATTCCTGTGCCAGCACCAGGCAATGAGGTGCCAGTTAAGCGCGTAAAATACAAGCCCTATAGGCTCTACTGCTCTGGAGGTCACTTCATCCCGGTTATTCCTGTACTCAATATTGAGGATAGTTTGAGAGGCTATGGTGTCCTGTATATTAGTGAGATAGGCAAAATCGTTTTGTGTATACCCGCAACTGACTGATCTTATCTGCCCCTGTAATTGCTCAAGCTTATCTTTCTGTGAGCCGCGCAATACAGCCTTAACCTTGTGGAGAGCAGTCCCGTAATGCTTTTGAATAGACCTGTCGCCAAAGCGGGCAGCTATGCTTTCCATCAGCAGCAGCGCATTGGCTTCTTCATTGGTAAAAGAAACCGGCGGCAGAAAATATCCCTGCACCACAAAATAGCCCCTGCCGGTTTCAAAACTAACGGGAACGCCTATCTCTACCAGGGCTTTAATATCCCTGTATACAGTGCGCATGCTTACGGAAAATTTTTCCGCGATACGCTCTGCCGGCAAAAACCTACGGGACTGGAGCATGGTCACCACACCCATTAACCGGTCTATCCTGTTCATTATAAATAAGTAGATTTAATAAAGCAATAAAAAAGTTGTCCGGCATACGCAAAATATATAGGATTTTCTTATTCCGGCAAATATTTTTTCATTAAAAAATTTCTTCTTTTTTCAATATAACTTTGAAAAATTTTCATAATTATCACAAAAATATTTGCAATTCAGAAGCATTCCCTTAATTTTGATGAATTTTTTAATCCAAAAAAGATAAATAATCGCATTATGTGTGGCATAGTAGGTGTGTTTGATTGTAAAACGGACACAGAATCATTAAGACCAAAGCTGTTAACAATGTCTAAAAAGATCCGGCACCGCGGTCCGGACTGGTCGGGTATTTACAGCGACGACAATATTGTATTGGCCCATGAGCGCCTGGCTATTGTGGACCCCCAGTCGGGCGGTCAGCCTTTATATACCAAAGACAGAACGCTTGTGCTTGCGGTAAACGGGGAGATCTATAATCACCAGGAGATCAGGAAAACTTTGCCTGACTATGAGTTTCTCACCCAGTCGGACTGCGAGGTAATACTTGCGCTGTACCGCAAAAAGGGGATCAGTTTCCTTGAAGATCTGAACGGTATTTTTGCTTTTGCGCTGTATGATAAAGCCAACAACAGCTATTTTATAGCCAGGGATCATATCGGCATTATCCCGTTTTATATGGGATGGGATGAATGGGGCAACTTTTACGTGGCTTCAGAACTCAAAGCGCTTGAAGGCACCTGCAACAATATCAAAGAATTTTTGCCGGGGCATTATTTATACAGCAAAGATGGCGGTTACGAACTGAAAAAGTGGTACAAGAGAGAATGGGAAAGCTACGACAATGTAAAGGACAATGTCTCCGATATCGCAGTGCTTCGCAAAGGATTGGAAGATGCAGTGCACCGTCAGCTGATGTCCGACGTGCCTTATGGCGTATTGCTTTCCGGCGGGCTGGATTCTTCGATCATTGCGGCAGTCACTAAAAAATTTGCTTCAAAGCGTATTGAATCAGGAGATACACAGGCAGCATGGTACCCGCAGTTGCATTCCTTTGCCGTAGGGTTAAAAGGATCCCCTGATCTTGCAGCAGCCAGGAAAGCAGCAGATCATATCGGCACGGTGCATCATGAAATTCATTTTACCATACAGGAAGGACTGGACGCCATACGTGATGTGATCTATCATCTCGAAACCTATGATGTAACAACAGTACGCGCTTCCACTCCTATGTATTTGATGGCAAGGATCATCAAATCAATGGGTATAAAAATGGTATTGTCGGGTGAAGGCTCAGACGAGTTGTTTGGAGGATACCTGTACTTCCATAAAGCGCCCGATGCAAGAAGCTTTCATGAAGAAACAGTGCGCAAGCTCGGGAAGCTCCATCTCTACGATTGTCTTCGCGCCAATAAATCACTTGCGGCATGGGGCATAGAAGGGCGTGTGCCGTTCCTTGACAAAGAATTTATGGATATTGCCATGCGCCTCAATCCCGAAGACAAGATGGCGAAGAACGGCAGAATTGAAAAATGGATATTACGTAAAGCATTTGAAGATTACCTGCCGGAAAGTATTGCATGGCGCCAGAAAGAGCAGTTCTCTGATGGTGTAGGCTATAGCTGGATTGATACCCTCAAAGCAGTGGCCGCCGAAAAAGTAAGCGACGAGCAACTGGCAAATGCCAGGTACCGCTTCCCCATCAACCCGCCTATGTCGAAAGAAGAATATCATTACCGTTCCATCTTCAGCGAGCATTTCCCTTCAGATGCGGCGGCAGCCTGTGTACCTTCCGTACCATCGGTGGCCTGCAGCACGCCCGAAGCGCTTGCATGGGATAAATCGTTCCAGAACCTCAACGATCCTTCCGGCCGTGCCGTAGCCAACGTGCATAACATGGCCTACGAAGAGCAGGAACTGGTAAAATAATATTCTTTTTGACCGGCATATAGTGATATGTTAATTGTGAAACGACAAAGGTGAGACGTGAAAGCATCTCTACCCTTTGTCGTTTCTCTTTTAACGACCCGGCTTTGCGCCCCTTTGCGTGAAACTCATTGAACCACAAAGACACAGAGACACAAAGGTTCACAAAGGATTTTCTTTGCTTCCTTTGCGTAATTTCTTAGCGTTCTTTGCGGTAAAAATAACCGCAATGGTAGAATTCAATACCCACTTGTATTTTTGCAGACATGAAACAGGTAATCATCATCGGCGGAGGCATTATTGGATTAAGCTCCGCTTATTATCTACAGCAGGCAGGTCACAGGGTGACAGTAATAGATAAAGAAGATTTTCATCATAATTGCTCTTACGGCAACGCCGGGTATGTATGCCCCAGTCATTTTGTGCCGCTTGCCACGCCCGGCATTATATGGAAAGGGCTTAAGTGGATGTTCAACAGCAAAAGCCCCTTTTATGTACAGCCGTCGCTTAATGGCGCACTTATAGACTGGGGCGTAAAATTTGCAAAAAGCGCCACCGGCAAACATGTGAAAACCTCGGCTATACCCTTGCGTGATATTGCCCTGCTGAGCCAGAAAGAATATGAGCAGTGGGCAACCGTTCCCGGTTTTGATTTTGCATACGAGCACAAAGGATTATTAGAGATCTTTCAGACAGCGCCGGTAGCGGAACATGCCCGTCATCTGGTAGAAAAAGCCCACAGATTAGGGCTGGATACCGTTTTACTGGACACTGCTGCGTTGCAGCAGCTTGAGCCCCACACAGAAATAAACGCGCTTGGCGCTATATTATTCAGATGCGATGCTCACCTCTACCCGCAAAAACTGATGCAGGGATTACTAAAGATACTCAGGGAAAAAGAAGTACAGTTGCTGGGCAATGAAGAAGTAGTGCGGTTTGAAAAGGCTGGAAACAGCATTCAAAAAGTGATCACAGCCAAAAATGCTTACGAGGCAGAGGAAGTAGTGATCGCTACCGGCGCCTGGAGCAGGAATATGGCAGCTATGGTAAATACCAAAATACCCATGATGCCGGGGAGGGGTTATTCTGTAACCTTGCAGGATTCGCCCTACCGCGTCAATTATCCGGCAGTACTTGCCGAAGGAAGGGTAGCCATCACCCCAATGGACGGTAATAAAATACGGTTTGGCGGCACCATGGAGATAGTACCCACTTCTGCCCCACCCCGCTACCATCGCATAGAAGGGATTCTCAATGCCGTAAAAAGGTATTACCCTGCATTCGACATCCCCATGCCTCCCACAGAGCAGCTATGGTATGGGTTCCGTCCCTGTTCTGCAGATGGTTTGCCATATATAGGAAGGATCAGGAATTATAAGAATGTCACTATCGCCACAGGACATTCCATGCTCGGACTGAGCCTGGGCGCCGGCACCGGCAGGCTGGTAAGGGAGATCATCAACGGCGAAAAAACAAGCATGGACATAACGCCTTTTGCGGTAGAGCGGTTTGCGTAGAAAGGGAGAGGGTGAAGGGAGTAAGGCGTAGGGTATAGGGCCTTACACAATTATACCTTACACCTTATACCCTATACCTTACCCCTTAATTCCTTATATTTAATGCAAACTCACCACCATGGAATATCCCCATTTCAGGTTTTATAAGCGGCAGGACATTCTCAACCTCACACGCCTGCGTCGCTTCGAGACAAAAATAGGCGAGTGCCTGCAAACCATTAATGGCGCTCTGCTTACAGAAGCCATCGCCAGTTCCAGAGCCAAATTTGTATTGCTCGGTATACCTGAAGACATTGGCGTTGCAGGCAACTATGGCACAGGCGGGGCTGATACTGCATGGCTGCCTTTTCTGCAATCTTTCTGCAATGTGCAAAGCACCGATATCTTCACCGGTGAAGAAGTGCTGGTGCTTGGACATTTCGACTTCACCGATATAAAGGCGCTGATCATGGCCAATGCAAAAAACCAGGACGAGATGATTGACGCCTGCAGACATGCCGTTGCCAACATCATTGATACCGAAGTAGAAGCGCTGATAAAACAGATCGCCGCTACCGGCAAAACACCCATCGTCATTGGCGGGGGGCACAACAACGCTTACCCGCTGATCAAAGGCACGGCCAAAGGACTGCATAAGGCAGGTATGATGAATAACTCACAGATCAACGTTATCAATGCCGACGCGCAGGGAGGATACCTGCATACAGAAGGCAGGCATAGCGGCAACAGCTTCCGGTATGCCATGGAAGAAGGTTTTTTGAAAAAATATGCCATCGTGGGGCTGCAGGAAAACTACAACAGCCAGCGCATGCTCGACGAGCTTTACAGCAATATCAACATACAGTATGCCTTCTTTGAAGATATAAGCGTGCGCGAAAAATTCAATTTCCGGCAGGCAGTAGTGCAGGCGATCGGCTTCACCGAAGAAAGCTTTACCGGCATTGAGCTATCGCTGAATTGTATTGAGCAGGCATTAACCGGCAGCGGCGGTAAATGCGGCTTTACTGCATTACAGGCACGCCAGTATATCAGCTTCGCCGCCAGCTATTCTCAGGTTGTTTATCTTCATATCTGCGAAGGCGCTACACAGCTCACCAACGGTCAATCCGATGCTTATACCGGCAGGCTTATCAGCGACCTGGTAAGCGACTTCATCAAAGCGGGCAATACATAACTCCCCCGCAAATAGGCGTTATTTATTTATTTGCCGGGAAACCGGCTTCAAATGTTACCACGCAACCAGAAATCATACAACTTGCGTATATTAGGCGATGTTTCTCTCCCTGCGATCATATCAGAAAGAGCTGCTCGACAATGACAATATTCCGTTTGAAGACCTCAGGCAGAATATGGAGGAGCTCGACTTTATCAATACATGGCTGGGGGGGCATCATATTACCATAGAAGGAGTCAGTAAGCTGTTATCTTCTTCTCCTTCGCCGGGCAAAACATTCAGTATATGCGAAATAGGCTGCGGCGGAGGCGACAACCTCAGGGCAATTGATACATGGGCAACAAAACAACATATTGCAGTGCGGCTTACCGGCATTGATAAAAAAAAGGAATGCATTGATCTTGCAGCAGAAAAAAACAGCGATGCAAAGTATTCATGGATTTGTTCTGCATACGAGACAGCAGACATTGCTGCCATTGCGCCGGATATCATTTTTTCATCCCTGTTCTGTCACCATTTTACGGATGATGAAATGGTGATCATGCTGCAATGGATGCAATACAACAGCAGGAGCGGCTTTTTTATTAACGACCTGCACAGGCATGTGATAGCGTATGCATCCATAAAAGCATTGACGGGTCTCTTTTCAAAAAGCTACCTGGTAAAAAATGACGCTCCGCTATCGGTGAAACGGGGCTTTAGAAGAAAAGACTGGCAGGGCTTCATGCAACGTGCAGACATACAGGATTACTCAATTCACTGGAAATGGGCCTTCCGGTGGCTGATCATTGGGAAATGAATGAGCAAAAAACATATGACGTTGCCATAATTGGCGGTGGTCTTGCCGGCTTATGTTTATCCATACAATTATCCCGGGCAGGATACAGCGTTATTTTGTTTGAAAAAGAAAAATATCCTTTTCATAAAGTTTGCGGCGAATATATCAGCTTTGAATGCTGGAACTTCCTGGAAGAAATGGGTGTGCCGCTCAGCGACTGGAACCTGCCCCATATCAGGCAGCTCCTGGTATCCGCACCCTCCGGGAAAACCATCCGGCACAGTCTCCCTCTTGGAGGATTCGGAATCAGCCGCTATAAGCTTGATGCTTATCTTGCATCCCTCGCCAGGAAATTCGGGACAACAGTGATGGAAGCTACCCGTGTAGACAATATCTGGTTCAGCAAATCACATTTTCATATCCAGTATGGCGACGATATGTGCAAGGCAAGGCTCGCGGCAGGTACTTTTGGGAAAAGGAGCAACCTTGATATAAAAATGAAACGACCCTTTGCATTGAAAAGACCAGGAAAACTCAACAACTATATCGGGGTAAAATACCATATCAAAGCTGATTTCCCGCCTGATCATATCGCACTCCACAATTTCGAGAACGGCTATTGCGGTATTTCACGAATAGAAGATGACAAGTACTGCCTCTGCTATCTTACCACTGCCAGGAATCTTAAGCATTGCAACAACTCCATCCCCGAGCTGGAGCAGAAAGTGCTGAGAAAAAATCCTTATCTTGATAAAATATTTTCTTCTTCAGTATTTTTATATGATACACCGGAAACCATTGCGCAGATCAGCTTTGAGAAGAAATCACAGGTAGAGCATCACCTGCTTATGATAGGGGATGCAGCCGGCATGATCGCACCGCTATGTGGCAATGGCATGAGCATGGCCATGCACGGCAGCAAGATCGCTTTTTCGAAAATTATCCCGTTTCTGCAGGGGAAGATCAGCCGGGATGAAATGGAAGCAGAATACCAGGCAGCCTGGAACAGCCACTTCAAAAGAAGAGTGACCGCAGGAAGGATCATACAGGGATTATTTGGCAAAGGATGGATCACCAATACTTTCATCAGGGCATTATACCCCTTCCCCTCGCTGGTGGAAAAGCTGATCCGCCAGACGCACGGGGAGCCATTCTAAGAGAAAGGTATAAGATATAAGGGGGAAGGTATAGGGTCAGCCTTACACCTTATGCCTTATGCCTTACGCCTTCCCCCTTTCTATGATCCCCATTTGCTTCATAAGAAAAGAAGCATTTTTATTTTTGGCAATACCTTTTTGCAGCTTGTAATCAAAATACAGTTCATTGTTACGGATCACGCTTTCAAAGCAATAGTTCCTGATCACGCCTTTATAGGTTTCTTCCATTGTTGCCAGTGCCAGGTCGTGGGTAGCAAATAAAGTGATGCAGTTGTATTTGATCAGTTGCATGATATATTGTTCCGACCCGTAGGTTTTGTCTTCGGAATTTGTCCCCCGCAATATCTCATCAATCAGTACCAGCGCAGGTTGCCCGCCCTTCAGTGTTTCGATAATATACTGGAGCCGTTTCAACTCTGCCATAAAGTAAGAAGTATGTTCCTGCAGCGAATCGCTTACCCTTATGGAAGTGAGTAGCTGCATGGGAGAAAACTCAAATGAAGCAGCGCATACCGGTGCACCGCATTGCGCCAGCACAAGGTTTACCCCAAGCGTCCTGAGAAAAGTAGTTTTACCCGACATATTGGATCCGGTCACCAGCAAAAGCTTTGTTGCAGCACCAGGATCAAAATCATTGGATACACGCTCTCCCTGCCCTATCAGCGGATGCCCCATCTGTTCCGCCCTGATGATTATTGCTGGTCCCTGTGCAATTGCAGGGAAAACAAACGAAGGATTATTAAAGGCAAAAGATGCCAGGGCATTTAAACATTCAATATCCCCTACCACCTGTAGCCATTGTGGAAAATCTTTGCTGTGCTTCCTTTTCCATTGCTCAAGCGCAATGATGCAATGCAGGTCGTACAACAGTATACTGTTGAGGAAAAGATTGACCAAAAGATTCAGCCGCTGGTCAAAGAAAGAAGAGAGTTTTGCGAGAGATCCTATTGACTTATAAGCATTCCCCGCGGTCTGCCGCAGTTGCTGCACCAGGAATGCCTTACCTGCATCTGCAGCAGCAAAAGTTTTTAGAATATCAGCATACTGATCAAGCACTTCCTGTTTTTTCCCGATCAACTGGTGCTGCTGATGAATATATTTCAGGTGCCGCCCCGTTATAAGCCAGCCGAGAGCAACTCCCGCCAGCAGGTATATAAAGTTACCGGTAGCAATATAGATAAACAGGCAGGGAATATTATATAATGGCAAAATCCATCGTATTGCCTGCAGGAGGCGGTTTTTATCCAGTTGTTCCCCGGATCCGAGCCATTGCCCGACACTATACAGGTTGCCTTCCTCTTCTTTGTGCAGCAGCCCGTATGCGGCGATCAATTGCCTCAGATCTGCCTGGGGAACGAGCTGAGCTACAGCAGCCTGCCTTTGTATAATTTCATCCCGGGCAAACAACGGTTGTTTCAAAACAGCAGCAAGGCGTTCCCGCCCATGGGAAGTGGAACAGCGGTTTAACAAATGATATAAAGAACGCTGCCCGAATATATCAAGGTCATCGCCATAGTGCATGTCTCCGGCAAATACTTTACCCTCCTCAAAGCGGTTCAACCCGCCATTGAGTATCTGCAATTCATTTTCATTTACAAATAATAGCTGCTTCAGCAACGCCCTGCGTTCGTTAAGCTTTACGGCATGCTTAACCAGCATAACAAAACTGACAAGAAAAACTATAGCAAGCGGCGCAAAAAGTAATGATGCTTTGGTAAAAGCGTAATAAGCACAAAGAACGCAAAGAACAAATACAACCAGGCGCAATATTCCGAATAAAGATATCCGGGTTTTTATAGCCGCAACAGCAGCATTATACCCCCTGATCTTTTCTTCGTAAAATGCCAGGTTTACCATTCACAAAGCAACTATATAATATCAAGCGCCTTAACGAAAAAGAAACCGACAAAAGGGATGGTAAGTGTAATAAAATTGCCCGCGGGAGAAGCGTATACCACAAAAAAAGCCACAACAGAAAGCAGAAAAAGTATCCAGTATAAACCCTTGGACTTATTGTTGGCTGTATCCATACCTGTAATAAATTTGAGCAAATATAGGAATGATTTGCTTTCTTTGGCGTAAGTAAATGAAAATTCAGATATGAAAGCTCATTTACGCTGCTTATTGATTATTGACTGTTTAATCCTGATATGGCTACCATTCACTTTTATATCCGCTTCAGCACACAATTCGGACAGGGACTGCTGCTTTCAGGCAATATTGCACCATTGGGCAATGGCGATACAGCCCGGGCGGTAAATATGCAATACCTGAACGATAGTTTCTGGCACTATGAGCTGCAGTTGGACAACGACCTTGCAGCGCTGAAGCCACTCATTGAATACAGGTATTTGCTCAGGGAAAAAAACGGCAGCATACAGGAGGAATGGCCCGACGGCAAATGCATTGATATTACAAAGATCACTGCGGAAGAGATTTGTGTAACAGATACCTGGAATTTTGCAGGGCAGAACGAAAACGCATTATATACCGATCCCTTTCAACAAGTACTTTTGCCAGCAGCAACCTCCCCGGTTAAACCCCGGCCCTATCGTGGCAACACGCATATATTTAAAGTCAAAGCGCCCCTGTTGCAGAAGGATGAGGTAATATGCCTGCTCGGATCTTCACCGGCGCTGGGATCCTGGATTGCCGCCAAAGCAGTATGGATGAGCAAAGAAGGTATCTGGTGGACAGTAAAGCTGAACCTGGGCCACGACACATTCCCGGTAGCCTATAAGTATGCCGTATTTAATGCAGCAACAAAGGCATTTGTACGCTACGAGGATGGAGACAACCGTTTGCTGCATGACAACAATAGTAAAAAGAAAGTAACCATCCTGCACGATGGATTTGTTCATTTCTCCAACAATACATGGCGGGGTGCAGGCGTATCTATTCCTGTATTCAGCCTCCGAAGCAGCAGGGGATCAGGAGTTGGAGAGTTTACCGATATAAAGCTGCTGGCAGACTGGGCTAAAAAAGCAGGTTTGCGGCTGATACAGTTGTTGCCCGTAAACGACACTATACACACTAAAACCTGGCGGGACTCCTATCCTTATAATGCCATTTCCGCGTTTGCGCTTCATCCGTTGTACCTTGATCTTGAAGAAGTGGCGCGTACAGAAGACAAAGCCATTCTTGAACAATATTCAAAAAAGAAAAAGGAACTGAATGAATTGCCTGAAGTGGATTATGAAAAAGTGATGTTATACAAATGGAATATCATTAAAAAACTATATCGTCAACAAAAAAGATCTTTTCTTAAAGACCCTTCTTATCTTGATTTTTTTGAAAAAAGCCGGTCATGGCTGGTGCCCTATGCCGCATACAGCTATCTCCGCGATAAGAACAAGACTGCCGATTTCAGTGCATGGGAAGAGTATGCCATCTTCAATGCAGCAGCTGTTGAAGAACTATGCAGCCCTTCACAAAAAGATTTTGACCAGGCAGGCATTTATTTTTTCATACAATACCATTTGCATAAGCAGTTAAAGTCGGCGGCCGATTATGCGCATAAAAAAGGGATCATTCTGAAAGGGGATATTCCTATCGGTGTAAACCGCCATAGCTGTGATGCATGGATGGAACCGAAGCTGTTTCACATGGATATGCAGGCAGGCGCTCCCCCGGATGATTTTGCGGACAAAGGGCAAAACTGGGGATTTCCTACTTATAACTGGGAAATGATGGAGCATGACCATTTTGAATGGTGGAAACGGCGGTTTGAGCAGATGAGCTGTTATTTTGATGCCTTTCGCATAGATCATATACTCGGCTTTTTCAGGATATGGAGCATACCTGCACATGCTGTAGAGGGGGTGATGGGGCTTTTTGTTCCCGCTGTTCCGGTGCACATCAACGAATTTGCCAGGAAAGGAATTACATTCGAGTATGCAAGGTTTTGCCGGCCTTTTATCAACGATGACGTGCTGCGGGAACTGCTGGGAGAAAACACAGCGCCTCTAATGGATTTTTTAACGCCGCATGATGACGGGACATACAGTCTTAAAGAGGCATTCGCCACGCAACGCCAGGTAGAGGCGTATTTTGCCACGCAGGAAATAACAGATGAAAACGTGCAGTTACAGTCCGTGCTCTATGACCTGGTATCCAATGTCATTGTATTTGAAGCAGAGCAGTCGCCGGCACAGCATTTTCATTTCAGGATAGATATTGATAAAACCAGCTCGTTCAGGCATCTTGATGCACATACACAATACCTGCTGAAGGAATTATATGTAGATTATTTTTACCGGCGCCAGGATGATCACTGGGCATCCAATGCCATGCGAAAACTGCCGGCATTGAAAAGATCCACTAATATGCTGATCTGCGGGGAAGACCTGGGAATGGTTCCCTCCTGTGTGCCCGGGATCATGCGCGTACTCGGCATACTGAGCCTTGATATCCAAAGGATGCCCAAGCAACCCGGCGTTGAATTTTTTAACCCGGCTACTGCCCGCTATTTGTCGGTGATCACTCCCTCCACGCACGACATGAGCACTATACGCGCATGGTGGGAAGAGAACAGGGAAAAGACGCAGCGTTTCTTTAATAACGAAATGCAGCATCCGGGCCTCGCGCCTTTTTATTGTGAGCCATGGATCAATAAATTCATCATCATACAACACCTGTATTCCCCGGCAATGTGGAGCATTTTCCAGTTGCAGGACATTATGGGAATAGACAGTAAACTGAGAAGAGAAGACCCTGCTGAAGAGCGGATCAATATACCTGCCATACCCCGCTATTACTGGCGGTACCGCATGCATATACCGCTGGAGCAACTTTTGAAAGAAGCTGATTTCAATAAAGAATTGCTGAGCTATATTACACTCAGCGGAAGAGCAAAGACTAAGGAGCTGAAAGCTGATGCATAAAGCACCTATGATAAATACGGTTGCTCGCGGCGATCGCGGCGGTGCAATGACGCAGCGACCTTTTTTTTCGTCCTCGCTCCTTTGTAACCGCTGCGTGAAACCTTTTGAACCGCAAAGAGCAGTAAAAAAGAAAAGACAACAGAATTCCTGTTTTGAAAAAAAATTCCAATGGGCTTACACATTAAATACCGGCAGAGCAATCTTACATTCCGTTATCCTTTCACCATATCCAAAGGCACCAAAACACACCAGCCTGCGCTGCTGGTGGAGCTGCAGTTTAATAGCATCCGCGGTTATGGAGAAGCGCCGGCCATTGCCTACTATAATATCCCGGTAGAAAAAATGATATCGGATATAGAAAGCAAAAAAAGGTTCATTGAGCAATTTTCCTTTACACACCCCGACCGTTACTGGCATTACCTGCATCACCTTTTTCCCGGCAATCCTTTTTTGGTAGCTGCCCTGGATATTGCCGCATGGGATATTTATGGCAAGCTGCAACAACAACCTTTATACAGGATATGGAATACAGATATAGCTGCTGCTCCGCTTACAGACTATACCATTGGCATTGACACTATCGAAAAAATGATCGCAAAGATGCAGGAAAACCCATGGCCGGTATACAAGATCAAGCTGGGCACCAAAGAAGATATACCTATTATGGAGGCACTCAGGAAAAATTCCGGTGCGGCTTTCAGGGTAGACGCCAATGCCGGCTGGGGCCTGCAGGAAGCGCTTGAGATATTGCCTGTGCTCAAAGATCTTGGCGTAGAGCTCGTGGAACAGCCCCTGGCAAAAGATGACTGGGACGGAATGAAAATATTATACGAAAAGTCTCCTTTGCCGCTCATCGCCGATGAAAGCTGTGTGTCGGAAGACGACGTACAAAAATGCAGGGGATTTTTTCACGGCATCAATATCAAGCTCACCAAATGCAGCGGCATCACACCGGCACTGCGCATGATAAAAGAAGCACGCAGCGCAGGCATGAAGATCATGCTGGGCTGCATGAATGAGAGCACTATCGGATCGGCAGCCATTGTGCACCTGGCGCCGCAGGTTGATTACTTAGATGCCGACGGGCCGCTGCTGTTGCAGGAAGACACAGCATCAGGGCTACAGTATGATCACGGAAAGGTAACACCTTCCTCCTATCCAGGATTGGGTATTACAACAACGGCATTCTGATCAATATTAATACTAATAGCGTTAAGTCAGGCAAATTATGTCTGTTCATTTTCGTGAAACGTGAAATGTGAAACGTGAACCGAGCTTTCACATTTCACGTTTGATATAGCATTAGTTTATGATCTGCTTTTGCGAAAGCTTTATGCTGTTTTTGAAATCGGTAGGCGCAATGCCGGTATTGGTTTTAAAGAAGCGGCTGAAATTAGCTGCATCCTCGAACCCAAGCCGGTCTGCAATTTCCTTTGCCGACTGATCAGTATAATACAAATACCTTTTGGCTTCCATAATGATCCTTTTATGAATGACCTTCAATGGGGATTCATGGTTAAGCATCAGGAAAATATTGGCAAGTGTTTTGGGAGAACGGTTGAGCAGCCCTGCATAAAACCGCACTTCGTGCTCTGAGGTAAAATGCTGCTCCACCAGCAGGTTGTACTGACGAACAAGATCCAATTTATCCTGGGAAAAATGCTCTGTTGTACGGGCATATTTTTTCCTTGCCTCGGTAGTTACCTTTACAATAAGCCTTTTTAATAACACCAGCAGCATTTCGTGCTGTATATTATCTTTGGTATTGAACTCCTCCACGAACATTTTAAAAACAACATCAAGGCTCTGCCTTTGCCCGGGAGGCATCTCCACCAGCAACAGCGTATTGGCATAAAATAAAAAGCCGGCGCATCCCACTTCAGCGTCATGTCTTGCAATACAATAAAAATCCCTGTTGAACTGCCAGGCAACAATATCCTTTGGACATTCGAAACAAAACTGCTGGTCGGATACAAGAGGCACGATCGTATGCGCCGGAATAGGTACCGGCGCGTCGTCAATATAAGCGGTCTGCGCTTTTCCCCTGTTCCATGCGATGGTCAAAAAAGGAAGAGCGCGCTGCTCGGCAGGCCTGATGCTGTTCCGGAATTCGGTTTCATGAAAAATCAACCGGAGCGTTCCCCCGGTTGATCTCTCCTCAAAAGATAAATGCATGCTGCAAAAATATATGTACTAATTTTTATTCATTATGGAAACACGGATAATATCTTTCACCGCGGGTACGGGATAGGTGTCGCTGATCGCGTCAACCGGCTTGCTTTCCGGAGTTGACGCCGCACCGCCAAATGCTGCCTGGCTGTTGCCGGCTCCGGGGAATTGATCCACAGCCGTACCATCATCAAAAAGCATGACCTTATCACTCAGATCTCCCGTTGTGCCTGCATCCACTCCATCGCCGCCAAATGAAAAGAACCAGTCGTTGGAATAACCGAACATAGTGGCAAAGCTGATCTTATCGCCAGGCTTAACGTCAATTTTCTGCTCTATCTGCCCTGCTTCATTTCCCGCAAGGGCAGGAAGTAATACAGTAGTGCCCTGGGCGGCTGCTACATATACATTTCTTACACCCGGCATATTTTCCAAAGCTGCGGCAAGCACGGAAGCATCTCCTTTTTGTGCGATGTTGGAAAGCCCTTTCCCAAAATCATTTTCACCTGTTTGGAACAATGGATTGGTTTTTCCGTTGTACACTACGATCAATACCGGGGAAAGCGGTGTAAATATCTTCGTATTGGCACTGGCATAATTCCACAACTCGCTGTTGTCTCCTCTTTCCGCAATAGCCGTTACCCCATTGGCAGTAGGCTTTCCGCTTTCAAAAAACGGGGCAGGACTAAGCAGGTTGCCGGCAAGAATATTGGAAACGGCCCATACTCCGGGACTGAACGGTGTTTCATTTTGAGTGCCTCCCGAAGTATTTTCAATAGTAAAGGTAAACACGGAATTGCCATCATATTTCAGGGTAGCCTTCAGGAGCTTACCGGCAGCAAGGTAGGCATTACCCTGGTCGTCTGTACCCATTACTTCTTTGATGGCTTTATTATCCGGATCTCCGGGATGCATTACATTCATGCCCGGCTGCTGGTTGATACGCGTACCATTATCCCAAAGCTTTATCTGATCCGACATATCTCCTTCTACAGGGTTGCCGTTACCATCAAAGAGCGTAATGCCCGGATTGGCAGGGGCAAAGAATAAATCATTTGACCAGCCATACATAGTAGTAAACATCAGCGCTTGTCCTTTGCCTGCGGAAAAGCTGAAGCTTACTTTCTGCCCCGGGAATATCACCGGCGGAACGGGATCTGTTCCTGCGCCTTTAAAGGTCCCGGATTCCGCGAGTTTCTTTGCATCCAGCACATTTTCTACCTTAAAATAAACACCTTTCCTATAAGGGTTGTCATGTTTTTTGCAAGCAATCAAAAACATAGAGCAACCCGCAGTAAGTAATGCGAACAAAAAGAATTGTTTAACTGGTTTCATAACAATTTGTTTTAGGAGTAATGAAAGATCAATAATGTGAATAGCATTTTGCAGGTGTAAATATGAGCCAGGCAAAAAGTAAACGGGATATCAATTTTTCCCAATGTCTTGTCAATAATTCCCCTGGATGAAATATTAATGCACAAATGTTATGATTAATATAAAGCTGTATCCCAGTTTCCTGCAAATGCTCGTTCTATAATGTACATATCCACACATATTCCCGGGCAGGCGCCAGTACAAGATTTTTTATTCTTGCAGGAAAGCAGGGAATTTTTATACCCACTTTTATCATTGCGGAGAAATTTCCTTCCCACTCATTCCGGTATTATGTAGCGCTGCAGGCGAATGACGACAGGGTTAACAAATATCCCGGTGGTGTTTCCCCTGCATGTTAACCATAAAGCACCTTAAAATAATTTTTTCAATGTGCATAACTGTTGGCATGGCATAGCCTTTGAAGTACCGTGCATTGATATAGTGCTAAGTCTCGCAGATTATTGTTATCGTGAAAAGTGAGAGGAGAGACGTGAAATGTTTGTCGTCTGACGTTTCTCGTTTGACGTTTGTCATTCAGCCTCTTGCTTTTCACTTCTCACGTCTCACGTTTGACAGCGCACTATATATCTTATTTTCTCAATTTAAAACTTATCTACTATGGCAAACGGTAAACCAGCCACTACAAGAGGTACCAACAGTGGCATGAAACAGGACAGTGAATTGTATAAATTCTTCGTGGATGCAGTGAAGGACATCTATTGGGCGGAAAAACACCTTACCAAGGCATTACCCAAAATGATCAAAGCTGCTTCTTCGGAACAATTGCAAACTGCAATTGAAGATCACCTGGAACAGACCAAAGGGCATGTGACGCGCCTGGAAAATGTATTTGAAATGCTGGGGCAAAGAGCGCAGGCAAAAAAATGTGAGGCAATGGAAGGGCTTCTGAAGGAATGCGACAGTATTGTGGAAGAGACAGAAGAAGGAACAGCCACCCGTGACGCTGCCGTTATCATGGCCGCACAAAAAGTAGAACACTACGAGATTGCCACCTACGGTGGACTGGTAACTTTTGCAAAAACATTAGGCTATGCTGATGCGGCAAATGTGCTTGCAGAAACACTGGAAGAAGAAAAAAATGCAGATACAGGGTTAACAGAAATAGCTGAAAATGCCATTAACTGGGAAGCTGCTGAAGAGCATGCCTGATAAGCTCAGCTATGTTTCTTTTTTCTGTTAATGCAGGAAGAGCCGTATAACAATTGCGAATGCGGCTCCTTTTTTAATTTCCCAAACGCTTAAGTGCGATATAAGCCATCAGTCCTGTGCTGATCCGCAATGCATCCTCATCAATATTGAAAGTGGGCGTATGCAGCGAAGACGATATTCCTTTTTGCTCATTACCTACGCCCAATAAGTAAAAGCAGGAGGGAGCCACCTGGGAATAGTAAGAGAAATCTTCCGATGCCATCCATATATCGGCATCTATCACATTTTCTTTGCCCAGGTAAGCACAGGCATGGTCGTGCAGCTCCCGGGTAAGCACTTCGTTATTGATGAGAAAAGGATATCCTTTGTGAATATCAAATTCGCAGCGCCCCCCCATGCTTTCTGCGATATTCTCTGCCATCTTCTTCATACGCCCGTGCGCTTCCTCACGCCAGTCCTCATCCATAGTGCGGAAAGTACCCTCCATATACACTTCATCGGGGATCACATTGATGGCGCCATCTGCGATTACTTTTCCAAAAGACAGCACAGTAGGTACATAAGGTTTTGCCATACGGCTTACTATCTGCTGCAATGCGATCACAATATGCGAGGCAATCACCACAGGATCAATATTGAGGTGCGGCTGTGCGCCATGCCCTCCCCTGCCGATCACCCTTACTATGATCTCATCCATTGACGCCATATACTTTCCCGGTCGTATAGCAATTTTACCGGCAGGCAGGGAAGGCATTACATGCTGCCCGACCACTGCGGAAGGCGACGGGTTTTTCAGCACGCCGTCTTTTATCATCAGGCTGGCACCTCCCGGCAATTTTTCTTCACCCGGCTGGAAGATCAGCTTCACCGTGCCGCCAAATTCATTTTTCAGCGATTGCAGTATCTGTGCAGTACCCAGCAGCGAAGCCGTATGGGCATCATGACCGCAGGCATGCATCACCCCTTTATGCTTTGATACATAAGAAATGTCATTGGCTTCAGTAATAGGAAGCGCGTCCATATCAGCGCGGAGCGCTATAATGTTATCAGAAGGCAATGCACCCTTTATAACAGCTACAATGCCGGTAGCAGCTATTGGCGCCGCAGCGATACCCATAGCCTCCAATCGTGCCTTTACAAAAGCGGCGGTCTCATGCTCTGAAAAAGACAATTCGGGATGCGCATGCAGATGGCGGCGGTTGGCAATAACATCATCACTTATTTTTTCCGCCAGCTCCCTGAAATGACTTATATCCATAATACCTTTCAATTGAATATTTAGCAGTGAAAGGTATTGCTTTTTAGTTATACTTACTCTTTACGATGCATCATCATTTGCCAGGGCGCGCTGCTCAGTATCAGGCTGAAGTAAAACTGGCTGATACCATCGCGCGGGGCATTATTCAGTTCCTGCCCGTCTTTTGACCGCCATGCATTTTTTCTGAAGCTGCCTGTATAGCCCGCCTGCAGCCCGATAGCATTGGAAGGATAACGCACAGATTTTAACTGTATCCCTATACCCGCGCGGTACACAAAGAAATCGTTGTTGAATTTTACAGGGCTGATGGTCTCCTGAATTCCGGGCAGACCCAGCACACTATTAAAATCCACCCCGGTATTATCACGGTAAAAGACAGCCTGGTACATCTGGTATCCTAACCCGACAAAAGGGTAAAGTGTCACCATTTTTTTATTCAGTACATCATATCCCATATTGGCATTGAAACCGATATAATGGATCGTACTGCTTTTACGGTCCCTGTGGGCGCTGAGGCTGCTGCCTATATTGATATTCATCTCAGATACCACCCGGTTCATCTCATGCATCATACCAAGACCGAGTGTAGCCGTATATCCTTTAAGCGATTCATATTGGGGTAAATTTGCTACACGCCCATTCAGTTTATCAAATTGCTGAAAGCTGCCGCCGAGAGAACGGGTCATGGAGGGTACATACTTTTCCATATCCTTCCAGTCATGTTTTTTATGCATAGGCTTATCCTGTGCTGCAGCGGAACACGCTGCAAGAAGCATCAGGGATGTAATGAACATTTTCATAACAATATATTTTATGGTGAAAAGAACGAAGTCATATCGTAGAGCTAGTGTTATGTCAAACGTGAAACGGCAGATGATAAATGTGAGATCCTCACATTTATCGCCTGCCTGCCATGCCTACGGCAGGTAAACCGGTAGGCAAGTCTCACCTCTCACAAATACGAACAATTATTGTTGACATAGCACTATGCTCAGTTGCACAAAGTTAATTACAGTAATTATGTCATCCTGTAATACTTTGTACTTTCCCATAACAAACGAAGTGCCCGGAATGCGGGTTTTAAAGGAATGAAATTTAGGCCTATCTTCCTCTGGGAATAACACAAGCTTAACAGGGACAATCAAAAAGATGCCCGGAATGAGTACCCGGAAACTATTGAAAGATTTATAATAAATTACAGCCCCTATAGTTTTAACCGATTAAACCAAACTACATGAAGTATTGTTTTTCTACAATCACTGTGCCCGCTATTGCATTGCTGCAGCTCCTGTCATCATGCAGCCACCCGCCCTCCACAACCTATACCGGGCTGGACAACCACTTGATACATGCGGTCAAAGACAGCATTACCGGCGAACGCTTATACCTTACAAGAGATTCATCATTGAGTTACCATAATGTACGTACAGACCAGGATGGCGGCATACTGCCCTGGTATGCTGCAGACATGGGAGCTTCTTATGATACCGTTATCAGGCTTGTCTGGCATTTCTGGGACAGGATGGAAACCGACTCCAATGGTGAAAAATATTATATGAATCACCAGGTATGGCGCCCGCAGCATGACAAAAGAGGGCTTGGCGGTGATCAGTTGATGATGGCACTTTCGTCCTGGGATCTATTGTACAACTATACAGGCAATGCCGCTATAGTGGACAATATGAAATATATGGCAGATTATTATTTATCGCACGGATTTACAACACCGGGTGATGCCTGGCCCAATATACCCTACCCTTATAATACCGTTTTGCATTCCGGCAGGTATGATGGCGACATGATACTGGGAAAGGACTATACACAACCGGATAAGGCCGGATCGTTTGGCTACGAGCTTGTGCATTTATACAAAAAAACAGGCGACAGCAAATACCTGGATGCCGCCGTAAAGATTGCCAACACGCTGGCGGCTAAAGTGCAGCCCGGAGATGAATTCCATTCCCCATGGCCTTTTAAAGTGAACGCTACGACGGGCGAAGTGGGTAAACTGATCAATCATCCCAAGATCAACAAACCTGAGCCTGGTACTTCTTTTACAACAGAGCAGCCTTCTATATATACAACCAACTGGACGCCGACACTCCGGCTGTTCACTGAGCTTGCCACATTGAAAAAAGGCGACAGTGCAGCATACAGCAAAGCCTATGATATTGCACTTAACTGGATGAAAACATTCCCGGCAAAGAACAACAAATGGGGACCTTTCTTTGAAGATATCCTGGGCTGGTCTGACTGCCAGATCAATGCTATTACGTACGCAATGTACCTGATGGATAATGAGCAGGCCGATCCCGGGTGGAAACAAACGGTGAAAAATATTTTCAACTGGGTGCACTCCGCTTTAGATGATACCGAATTTCAGAAATTCGGCGTCATCACCACAGACGAGCAAACCATATACCGCACTCCCGGCAACAGCCACTCCTCGCGGCAGGCGTCTATGGAGCTGCGCTACCGGGAAAAGACCGGCGACACTTCCCGGCTGCAAAACGCCATCAGGGAGCTCAACTGGGCAACCTATATGGTGAACACCGATGGAAGGAATTATTATCTCCGCGACGATATCTGGCTGACAGACGGGTATGGCGATTATGTAAGGCATTATATCCGTGCCATGGCGGCTGCACCGGAGCTGGCGCCTTCCGGTACAAATCACCTCCTGCGCACGTCTTCCATAGTTTCGCATATTGATTATCGTGATAACGAGATAAGCTATGCAACTTTTGACGATGTATCAGGAGAAAAATTCAGATTAAAAAGTAAACCGTCAGTCATAACGGTTGATGGAAATATATTAAAAGAAGTTAACAACCCCAATGCAGAAGGATATGTTTGGCAAAGCATCAGCAGCAACGGGGATGGCATACTTATCGTTCATAAAACTGCCGGCAAACAAGTAAGGATACAGTTATAAAGACTATTTCACGCAAAGCGGCAAAGAATGCAAAGCAGCAAAGTTTTATTTTCAATATTTCTCATCGCGTACTTTGCTTTCCCGGCTGGCTTTGCGTGAAATAAACTCAGCCCTCAGCAATTAAAGCTGCAACTGTATGAACTTTGCCTCCGGGTTTCCATTTTCAGGAATCCTGCCGACAGGGGACCAGCCGGCATCCAGCTCAACCAGGGCAAAATTGATAGCTCCCTTTATACTTCCCAGTGCAGACTTTTTTATGGAAAATTCTATAATATTTTTCCCGCTCACTGTTTTAACAGCAGAAAAGTGCATATCTGTATCAAAACTGAAAACAGCGTTAAAGGACCAGTCTGCCGGAGCTCCCAAGTGCTCATATCCCGATCCCCAACTGGGGGATGTGGCGGGACCTTCCAGCAAATAGTCCATGCCTGATCCACCGGGATAATCCCCGACGATGTACCCTGTGGCCGGGTTGTTATCCGCATCTATGTACATATCTATCATGTCCAGCTTCATGGCAGTAGTGCCTTCCACCAGGAAATTAATATCCTGTGCGGTGGCAAAAGACTTGATAGCGCGGATATTCCCTCCAAAATCTTCGCTGTTGGTATGAAGGTATTCTACGTACTCCCAGTCTGTAAAGTCGCCGTCAATTTTAATATTGGGACCCAATATGCTTACGGTATCCGTAAATATATCTGTTTGAGCCCCGTTGGTAGCCGTAAGCGACACGAGAAAATCTCCCTTCCTGGAAAAAATATGCTGGGGCGACTTAAGTGATGAGCTGTCACCGGGCTTGTCGTTAAAATCCCAGTGATAGGTTTTAGCGCCGGAGGAAAAATTGGTGAAGGTCACTTTAAATCCGTCCGCCACATAGCTGAATACAGATTTAAGGCTACCGTTGTCTTTATCCTTTTTACAGGCAGCGGCGGTGATAATGATCAGCCACCAGGCTATTATATAAATGAGATTCCGTTTCATATTTTTTATTTTTACGACCAGTTCCTGATCGTTATAGTTAATTATTGGATAGTGATCTGCTTGTTCAGCCGGTTTATGCCATTATGCTCCGTAAGCCAGCCATTGTTATTAGCCAGTTGTACTGCATATTCGATCCTGTCAGCAAGTGCAGGATCCTGGTCTGTAATACGAAGAAACAGCTCATACCCGCCCCCGGGGATGCCGGCAAGGCTTACTGATCCCCCGATATTTTGTGTAACAGCAGGTTTGCACAACCGCAGATCTGCAGACAGTTCTTTGTCATAGAAATCACCTGTGGCAATGTTTTTGAATACCAGGTATATTTTCTTTTTGTTGTACAAAGGCGCATATCCTTTATTAGTGATATTAATGTCAGCCGGCATATTACTATTTGCTGCTGCTTTATCCGGCAATAAGGCATCCACTAACGCCAGCCTGTAACCGAGATACCGTTGGAACTCGTCAAAGCACCCGGAGTTCTTCCAGGCATTGATGGTGGGCTGGTACCAGTCGAGGTTGAGATAAGTCCATTTCAGGAATGCCATTTCCTTACGCCCTTCCGCACAGGTAGGATCATAGCCATCGGTTGGCGGGCAGGTTTCTCCGCCTGTAGGCACATACAGCGCTTCCGTGCTGATGTATTGCTTTTCCGCTTCCACGTTATTATAGGTGCCGTAATCTGTACCTCCTGTCAGAAAGCAGTCATTATGATGCCCTACCCTTGCGCGGTTTTCTCCTGTATAGGCCAGCTCGGCAGTCAGTGGAGAAGTGGTATTGAATATCTGTTGCTTTGCAGATGGCGTTCTCACCTGCACCATGATATCTGCCGGCAGCACGCTCAGCAACTTGTTCAGCACCAGTCTTTCATTATCCACCGTTGCCAGCCCGTTGCTGGAATCATGCCATTCTCCCCAGGCGCCGATAAATCCTGCCTGCACAAATGCTATGACATCTTTGTTATTTTCAAATACCGTTTTCAACTGGTCAAGATGCTGCTCAATAATGGCGTACGGGGCATCCGTTCCCTGCATATCATCGGTATAGGCAAAACGCAGGATTACTTTTAAACCTGCTTTCCTTATGGTTTCAAGATCACTTTCTATGAGGGAGAGCTCTGCGTTGCTGATAGCTTGGTCTTTAAATGCATCAAGATAAAAGACCCGCAGGATCATTGTTACATTCTGGCTTCTCAGCAGGTTGACATCGCCTGCGCCAAGCTTGCTGCCTTCGGAAAATACATTCATTGTTTTGATGAACCCGCGTTCCGGGTTTGGGAATATTGCATTGGAAACCTCGTATTGTATACGGTCTTCCGTCGTGTCTTTACCTGCCTCTGAGCGCTTGCACCCGCAAAAACCGGTGGCAGCCAGCAGCCAGAAACAAAATGTATATATGTTTTTTAGTGCCATGTCTGTTCTTTTTAATGAAATTTTGTGTTTACTGGTAGCCGGGATTTTGAATAAATTTTCCCTTTCCTTCGCTTACGGTTTGCAGTGAGAACGGGAACAGCACTTTATTGGGATTGGTGTAGGTGGATTGTGTTACTTCCTGGCAACGGCTGACAAATTTTCCATGGCGGATAAGATCTGCACGATACTGGCCATTTTCACACCAGAACTCATGGCTTCTCTCCAGCAGGATCAGGTCATTGAATGCATCAAGGGAAGCATAATCAGACAGCTTTTTATCTTCCAGACCGGCTCTTCTTCTTACCACATTCACCAGTTCCATCGCTTCTTCGGTAGGAGCGCCGGCATTGGCGATCGCTTCCGCTTTGGAGAGCAGCACATCCGGGTAACGGTACATTACAATATCCACCGTAGTGAGGCTGGTAGTGCGATCAGCATCTTCATTGATCTTTAAAGGAATAGGTCCCCAGTCCAGGATAGCCCCGGGATTAGCCCTGTTGTAAGTGATGCCATCGCTGCCGGTATACTCTGCAATAAGCATTTTTTTTCGCTTGTCATCCGGCTCAAACCTGTCGTAAAACCACCAGGTACTGGATATGGTGCCCCATCCGCCTTTGGGCTTATAATTGGATGGCAATACCATTAGCTGCCACTGGTTTTCACTAGTGCCTGCATAATCGCAGGGAATGGCCCAAATCACTTCCCTGCTGTTCTTCGCGCCTTCAAGATCCCATATTGCGGCATAATCATTATCAAGCGTGTAGGCATTATAGGCTATAATATCATCGCACAGGGTCTTTACTTTATCCCATCTTTTTTCATGCAGGTTTAGTCTTATATCAATCATTTTAGCCAACGCTTTGCTGAAACGGCCATACTCTGCATCCTGCGGCAAAGGCAGATCCGCAGCGGCAGCTTCCAGGTCTGCTTCAATAAAATCTACCATTTCATTATAATCCATCCGTGCCAAAGGCGCTTCCTGCAAAGGATTCTTCAATACTTCCAGCGGCGCTATTACAAGAGGTCCATACAGGTCAAAAAGCGTATATGCCAGCAATCCCCTTGCACACCTCACCTCTGCAATTGCCTTTTTCTTCAGGTCTTCGCTTACGGCTGACTGTGAAATGAGGTCAATAGTCATTGTCATACGGCTGATCTTATTATAAAAATCATCATAATAGCGGGTAAACCCCGGGCTGTTTGACTGGTAATTCTGCAACGAGGCTATATTCTGATCGCCATACTTACCATATAATATTTCAGTGGTCGCATCGCTCAGAAACATTACGCCTCTTTCTGAAGTGGAAAAAATGCCATCACTCCATGCGCCCCGCAATGGGTAATAGCAGGCGTTGACCATTGCTTCCAGGTCTGATGCTGATTTGGGAAATATATTCGGGTTGATCTCAGAATAATCTATGGGCACCAGGTCTTTGGTACAACTGTTCAGCCATACCGCAAACACTAAGAAAATAAAGCTGATATATTTTTTCATATACTGCACAGTTAATTCGGTTTAGAAATTAAGATTTAAGCCTATGGTATATGTCCTGATATAAGGATAGGCGGCGGTGTAAGAATCTGTTTCAGGATCTACTCCGCTATAGGGTGTAATCACAAACAGGTTCTGTGCGTCAGCGTGTATACGTGCGGACCTGAGCACTTTCCCAAACCACTTGTGCGGGAGATCATATCCCAGCGAAACATTCTGCAGCCGGATGAACCATGCGTCCTCTACAAAGAAATCACCTACACCATATGGCGACCACCCGTAAAACGAGCTGGGATGTATGGTAGAAGGGTTTTCAGGTGTCCACCTTTCTTTAACAGTTCTTAATGCATTATACCCGTTGGAATATACACCGGCGGCACTGACGCCGTAAGTGGTGTAATTAGGATCGGCAAACCTTCTCCCGAACAATGCATTGAAATCAAAATTCAGGCTGAAATTTTTGTACATAAATATATTGGTAAGCCCTGCCATAAAGCTGGGATCAGAAGTGCCCATCAGCTTTGTATCTGCCTCATCAATCCTCCCGTCAGGCTTGCCCAGGCGTATAAACCTGCCATTGGCATCTACCAGAGGATTCCCGCTACCGTCTCTTTCAAACCCGTCAATGTCTTTTATTTTGATCATGCCCGGCTTAAGCTCCGGTTGTGATGCAGGCACCTGCTCGCCTACCTGCAGAATACCATCCGCTTCCCGGCTGTATGTAGCACGTATGGGATCATTGGCATTTTCATATACTGCAGGCTTCCAGTCGGGAGCTCTTTCCTTCCAGGTGTCCTTATAACGGGAAATCACAAACATCGTCCGCCATTGAAAGTCCTTGTTTTGTATGTTGCGGCTATTGACAGTGATCTCAAATCCCTTGCTCTGTGTCTTTCCTATATTGGCAATAATAGTATTCACTTCCTGGTAGGAGTTCAGGGATTTTGTTGCCAACAGATCCGAGATAATATTATTGAACAGCTCTATTGACCCGTCAACCCGGCCATTAAGAATAGAGAAATCGAGCCCCAGGTTAGCGCCGGTAGTGGTTTCCCATTTCAGGTCAGGATTTTCCAGCCTTGCCAGCGATACGCCGATCATGCGGGCATCGCTTCCGCTCAGCCATGCAGGATAAGCGGCATAGGCGGCAAAAGCATTGCTGTTGATGGTAGCATTCCCTGTTTGCCCGTAGCTCAACCTCAGCTTCAATTGTGAAAAAGTATTTTTCAGGAATCCCAGGAAAGGTTCTTCTGCCATGTTCCATGCCACAGCCGCTGAAGGGAAAGTACCCCATTTATGATTAGCGGCAAATACACTGGCGCCGTCAGTACGCACTGTTGCGGTAACATAATACCGCCGTTTGAAATTGTAGTTAACCCTTCCGAAATAAGAAGCGATCATATTTTTGGAGCCAGCGGAATTGGTGGGCAACTGTACGCTGCCCGCGCCAAGGTTATTCCATAAAAATGCATCGGTAATAAATCCTGACGCGCCTTCACTATGCGTGCCGGTAACGAATTTTTGTTGCGACACGCCGCCCAGCAGGTCTATATTATGCGCTGCAATGCTGGTGTTGTAATTGGCAGTGGCTTCCAGCAGGTAGGAATTGTTATCTACACTTGATATAAAAGCCCTGCCATGCTCCAGCGCGCCGTGAAGTGTGGTTGTGGGGAGATAGTTTTGTCGTATGGAGCTCCCGCGGTCTATGCCTGCTTTCAGTTTAACGGTAAGCCCTTTCAGCGGCGTGATGTCTACAAAAAAGTTACCCAGGAAACGTTCTATCCTGCCCTCGTCGCTTATGGTGAGCAGCGAATAGGGGTTAGGCTGCAAAGCCAGTTGGGGGTTCAAAGGATAATCCCCGTTTTCATCAATTGCCGGGATATGCGGTCCCTGCTGTATGGCAGCGCGTATGATACCGGAGTTCTCATACTGGTCTGCACCGAGCTGGCTGTTTTTGTTATCAATCCTGCTGGCGGTAAAATTCACGCCGGTTTTTATGAACCTGTTGATCTCCTGGTCAATATTTGCCCTTACCGAGTATCTTTTAAAAGAAGCATTTTTTATGATACCGTCCTGGTCGTAATAGTTGCCGGATATAAGGTACTTTGTATATTTTGTTCCTCCTGATAAAGAAATATTGTGCTGCATGGTTTTGCCGTCGCGGGTAACGAGACCAAACCAGTCAGTACCGCGCCCTACGTTGTTGATGGCATTTTGTGTATATAATTTCCTGAAAGGGCCGTTTACGGGATTAGCTTCTGCTTCTTCTTGCGTACGGTTGCCATAAGGATATACATTATTATCAAACTGCCACTGCTCCCATGCGGCTTCATTACGCACCTGCATCCATTCATTCAGCGGAAGCACGTCAAAAGGGTTATTATATTTCTGGAAGGAGAAATCATTGGAATATTGCACTTTTAATGCGCCTTCGCTTCCCCGTTTGGTGGTAATGAGGATCACCCCGTTGGCAGCTCTCGATCCATAGATAGATGTAGCGCTGGCATCTTTTAAGACCTCCACGGATTCAATATCGTTGGGGTTAAAAGAATTGAGAATGCTTTGTGTACCTGCATTATACCTACCGCCGCTTTCCGGCTGCTCAAGGTCAACAATAGGGAATCCGTCTACCACAAACAATGGTGCATTACTTGCATTCACAGAGCCTGCGCCGCGCACCAGTATGTCCAGTCCGCCACCCGGCTGGGCGCTGTTCTGGCGGATGGTGAGCCCAGCCACTTTGCCTTTCAGCATATTGCCTATTTCAGGGCCGGAAGACAACACGAGATCCTTGGTTTTTACAGAAGAGACAGCACCGGTAAGGTCACGTTTCTTTTGAGTGCCGTATCCTATCACCACCACTTCATCCGTCTGCGTTTCCATCGCCTTCAGGGCAATATTTACACTGGCATTTGCCCTGGAAACCCGTAGTTCGGCAGTCTGGTATCCCACATAGGAAATAACAAGGATCGCCTGCTCACCTGGTATTTGTAAGGAAAATTCTCCGTTGGCATCGGTGCTTGTTCCTGCGTCCGAGCCTTTTATTCTAACGGATGCTCCTTCGAGGGGCTGACCCGGGTTGTTTTCAGCAGTTATCTTTCCTTTTATTTCCACCGGAGGCAGCGGCGGGGATTCGCTTTGGGGTATAGCAGGCGCCGGGGCCGGCTTAGGAGCGATCACAATAAACCCGTCGCGTATGGTATAGGATAATGACTGGTTCCTGAATACCAGTGCCAGCGCATCTTCCAGCGAAGCGTTGGTAACATCAATATCAACTCTTGAGGCTTTGGCTATCTCGTTTTTGCCATAAATAATACGATAGCCGGTTTGTTTCGTGATCTTATTCAACACTACTTCAATGCTCGCATTGTTCATCTTCAGTGTAATGCCTTGCGCGTAACCACCGGCATTGGCCTCCAAAAGGCAGCTGAAGAGTAAAATGACAGTAAGTCTCATAACTAAGCAGATTTTTCGCAAAAAAGTATTACAGTTTCGGTACCTGCACAGCAGTGCTTGGCGATAAGCAATGAATCGCATAGCTTTGTTTTGTTTGGGTTATTTAATTAAATGATCGTTCGGGATTGTTTAACTATGACCTGCACATTCTGCCGGGGGCGCTCCAACGCTTCCGGTTTTTAATGCAATGCCTGTAAAATGATTATACTTCAATGATTGTATGCATGTAATAATGATTTTAATGATTATACAATAATTACCTGGTTACCGTAATGGTCCTGTTATCGATGGTAAAGTGAACCTGCTTTGTCAGCTCAAGTAATTCCAGCAGCTTGGACACTTTTACATTTCTCGGTATTTCAGCAACAAACTGCTCTGTGATCTTGTCCTTATATATTACTTCCACATTATACCATCTTGATACTTGGCGCATGATAGCTTCTATACCGGTTCCGTTAAAGCGAAACAAACCATCTTTCCACGCCAGTGTTTCATCTATATCGGGATGCTGTATTAATACCAGGCTGCCGCTACGGTTGTTTTGCGCCTGCTGACCAGGTTGTAATAACATCGTTTTCCCTTTATCTGTTATGCTTATTTTACCTTCTGCCAAAGTGGTATTTACTGTGTTTTCATCACTGTAGGCGTTCACATTAAAATGAGTACCCAACACTTCAATTACCTGTTCGCCGGTTTTTACTTTAAAAGACATTGCTGCATTCCTGGTTACCTCAAAGTATGCTTCGCCGGTAACAGATACCATTCTTTCTTTGCCGGTAAAAACCGTAGGGTATGTAACAGATGAAGCAGCATTTAACCATACACCGGTACCATCAGGCAAAAGCAGGTGATATTGACCTCCTGCCGGCGTAGTCATTGTATTAAATAATACTTTGCCAAGGTTTTTACTGTGCTCATATTTTATTTCTCCATTTCCCAGTTTAATCACTTTGGTATTCCCCTGCTCGGCCACAATACCGTTTACCGCACTGTCAAGTATTACTTTTGTACCATCTGCCAATGTAAGCGTTGCGAAATTTCCCCCTGGTGCTATATCCTGTTTGGGTATTACGGTTGCCTGTTCATGCACACTGCCGGCCGGCTTTTGTATAAACAGGTAGGCGAGTGAGCCTGAAAGCCCGATAAGTAAAATTGCTGCAACGCTAAGCCACCTGCGGGAGCGTGTAAATGCTATATGATGTGAGCGGGGAGATCTTTCATCAATCTCGTTTGCAGCAGCCATAATAGAATCAAAATATTGCTCTGCCTCATCTTCCTCCAGTTTTTCGCCGGGGGAAAAGGAATGCCATTTTTCATGCATCCATTCTTCAAGCGCTGCGTCCGGCTGCAGCCCGCGCATTATTTGTGAAAGCTCTTTCCGCTCTGAAGGAGAGATCGTTTTTTGAAAATGCTTTTCCAGCAAGTATGAAAACCTTTCTTTATCCATATGCCTACTTTTGAACCACCTGTTAATTGCCGGCAGTTATTCAGTAGACAAACGGCAGATAAAAAAGGAGTAGTGTACTTAAAAAATTATTGAAAAATGCTGAAAATCCATGCAAGTAAGGATACAGGCTTAATGGCCTGCTTCGCAAGCAGGATACGGATTGACCGGGAGGCTTGTGCAATATGCTTTTTAACCGTAAGCGGAGAAATATTCAGTTTACTCGCAATTTCATCATTTTTCATGCCCTGTTCGCGACAAAGGCGGTAAATGATCTTTTGCTGTGGAGGCAACTGGTCTATAGCGGTTTGCAGGGCCCGGCGTGTGTCATTATAATCAACCGAACGGGTAATAAAATCAACCGGCTCCTGCGTCCTGTTACCTACTTCTGCAATAGCGGCATGCTCCAGGGAAAGCTTTCTGAAGGCATTGATAAGTTTATGTTTTGCTACTGTAAATAACCATGCATCCAGGCTGCGTATATCTTTCATTTTTTCCCGCTCAATCCAAACCTTGATAAAAACTTCCTGCAATATATCCGCTGCCAGGTCCCTGGATTCCGTAAAACGGAGTACATAAAAGAAAACCTTATTGCTGTAATGTTCATAAAGCATCCTGAAGGCGTTACGATCTCCTTCAGCCAGTTGCAGCAGCAGATCATGCTCATGTATGAACTTATTATAACCCAAGCAGAACAGTTTTGGATAATGATTGCTTAACGAATTAATAATATTATCTTCATTAAAAGCTCTAATAAAAATACATAAAAATACAGATTGACATACTTAAAAATGCGCAATCGTATGCATTCATTCCCGGTTATGTATTGCTTTCAGCTTACTTTACCTGGCGTTGTTTCAGTGTATTTGTTCCTGGTTGATATGTAACTTTAGTAACGGTTATTTGAAACAATCATTCAATGGCTTATAATACAAAACTTGCTGACAGGATAAGATTATACCTCAGCAATGTTCCTAAAATAAAAATTGAGGAAAAGAAAATGTTCAGCGGCCTTGCCTTTATGGTTAATGGCAAGATGTGTATAAACGTTAGCGGTGATAACCTGATGTGCCGCTTTGATCCGCAATTGCAGGAAGAAATTGCTGAAAAAAATGGCTATGAACCAATGATCATGAAGGGAAAAGAGCTTGCCGGTTATTGCTATGTTAACCCGGACGGATTTAAAACAAAAAAAGCATTTGAATACTGGGTAAAACTTTGCCTGGACTTTAATGATAAAGCCATGCCTTCTAAAAAATAAGCGTTCAAAAGAATAATTTTATCTTAATCTTTTTAGCCTTTTTTATACTGGTGCTATTTATAGTTATTAATTTGACTATTGTGTTATTTTAAACGTGAAGCGTGAAAGCTCATCTTACGTCTCATATTTCACAACAACGGCCAACATTCTTTAGTTGTAATGGCATTAGTTAAAATATCCATTTTCATCAGTCTTGAAAAGATATATTTTATCATACTCAAAAGCATTACTGTATATAATTGTTTTTTGACAATTAATTATATATCCGCCATCATTTACCGGAATAACGCTTTTAGGTTTAAGAATGGTATTGAATTCAAAATGTTCCTGTACCCACAATTTTTGCCCTTCTTTATTAAATTTTACTAACGAATAGAAAGCATCTTGAGGAGTTTGATAGATTCCCGTCACAATAATTGAATGATCATCTGACTCTGCAACAGATTTGGCCTTAACGGGCAACTCTTCATTGAAATATGTCCAAAGCGGATCTCCGCTGGCATTGATCATAACCAGATATAAAGGTGTGTTCTGCGTCATTGTAAATCCTGCCATTACAAAATTTCCTTCCCTGGTTTGGATGATTTTGTAAGGAAAAGCATATCCCGGATCATGATAGCTTTTATCCCAGATTAATTCTCCATCTGTTGTAAGGCTGAGTACCCAAAAGTCTAAATCATCTTCTCCATTGTGATTGATTTTATCTTGTCTGTTTTTGTTTCTGGGATCAAAGCCTCCTAATACTATTAATTGATTTTCTTGTGTAACAATAACATCCGTAAATTCATTCCAGTTAGTGGGGGTAAATTTTTTATTCCATATCAGATTGCCGTTGGCGTCGTATTTACAAATTGACGCACTCATTTCTTTGTCCGGATCTGCTGAACCTGTTTTTCCTACTGTATAAAACTCGCCGGATTTACCTGCTCCAATACCGTGAATAGTTTCTTGCAATGATGCCGATGCCCGATGCCATATCTCATTCCCCTGGTTGTCCACTCTGACTAAATCCCGTCCGGCACCAAACACATATCCGTCCATAAAGCTTACAACCTTGAGGTCAGCAATATTATACGTACTATAATTATAATATTTTCTCCATTCTACAGAACCTGCAGTATCTATCTTAAAAATAAAAACTTTGGCTTGGGATTCTTTTCCGTTTTCCATAAGCCCTGTTTCNCCTGTAATTATATAACCGCCATCATTAGCCTTTATCATTTCGCCCGTATTATGACTACCATACTCTGCTATGGTACCATATTCTATTTCCTTAAAAAATTTGAGAAAAAATTTAACCGTTTTGAACTGCGTCGTTGCATGGGACTCTTTTTTTCTATTGTCTGATGCAACAATTTTTACTGTATAAGAGGTAAGCTGATTTAATTGCCTTATAGTATATGCAGTCGCTTGATAATCGGCTACCAGCAAACTATCGTTCAAGAAAATTTTGTAAGTGACTGGATCATTGTCTGGGTCAACCGCAGTGGTCCAACTAATATTTGCAGTATCCCATGATGTACTGTTTATGCTAATAGTGAATGCTCCGGGTGGGGCATTTAGGGTGTCTGTAACGACAGGCGGTATTAGTGGTGTAATTTTATTTTTTGAACAACTGAAAAGCAATATTAAAGCTGAAATTAATATTAAAAGCAGATGCTTCATAGCGATAATTTAGCGATGTGGAAGAATAAAGATATTCTAAAAAAATAACAAAAATATTTCCAATAAGTAAGATCAGTTTTTCGATGCAGTAACCATTATCCTTATCCATGAAAATGTATATGCTTTATTTTTTTAAATCCAGCATCTGCGCATTTTTCTGCGCCTTCAATGCCAGTTCGGTTGCCAGGAAACAATGCGCCTGCGTCATAGCTGTTTCGGTACGGTTGATAACATCATTTACAAACTGCTCACCAAAAGGCAAAAGATCTTTATTGCAATCCATGTAAATGGTTTCTTTCTGATTTACGAGGAAAAGATGGTTGCCGCCTTCGTGACCGGCGATATCAATATTTTTGCGTAATTCAATATAGCCATCTGTGCCAAGTATCGTTAATCTTCCATCACCCCACGATTTTAAACCGTCAGGTGTAAACCAATCTACCCGTATATATCCTGTGCCTTTATCACCTCTCACTGTTACGTCTCCAAAATCTTCAAACCCGGGATATTGCGGATAATGTACATTTCCAACCTGCGAACAAACAATATCGGCTTTAGTGGAACCTGTGAAGAAAAGGAACTGGTCAAACTGGTGCGAGCCAATATCTGTAATAATGCCGCCAAAATATTTTTTATCAAAAAACCATTCCGGGCGTGATTTGATATTCATGCGGTGCGGACCCATACCAATGGTTTGTATCACATTACCAATGGCGCCTGCTTTGACCAGTTCTCCTGCTTTTACCGTTGCTTTGTTTTCGAGGCGCTCACTATACATAATGGTATATATGCGTTGGGTTTCTTTTTGCACGCGGCGCACTTCTGCTAATTGCTCAAGAGAGGTAATGCCTGGCTTATCAACCAAATAATCTTTGCCATGTTTCATTACTTCAATGCCTAAAGGTGCACGTTCAACAGGTATGCCTGAACTCAGAATAAGCTGTACAGATTTATCTTCAAGAATTTCTTTTTGGTTTCGTGCAAGCTTAGCCTGTGGGTATTTTTTTGCAAAAGCCTGTACAAGATCAGGTTCTTTCGCATAAAATGAAACCAGTTCACCTCCGCCACGGGTTACGGCGTCAACCATGCTGTATATATGAGAGTGATTGATATTGATCACAGAAAACTTGATTTTAGAAGCATTACCGCTTGCAGCTGCAGCGCTTGTGGGAAAGGAAGATAATAAAGCGGCGCCGGCAGCAATGGTAGAACTGTCTTTTATAAACCTGCGGCGGTTAAAGAGCAAATTTTTCATGTGTTTTAATTTATGGCAATGCACGAGCTGATAAATTTAGCGCATAATCGAATAAATTGGACTTTGGAGCCGGAGTATTTCAGATTTTGGGTAAAATGTATTGTATGTAAAGAATAGCACGCGGAACGTATGGATACTATTGAGCAACACGGATACATGTCGTGAACATCCGATACATTCGTTCTATGCGTGTTCCATACTTTGTATTTACCATGCTTAACAGGGTATTACAGGGAACACACGAATATTCGTTTATGCATTCGTGGTATAATTTTGCAAAGCATTCATTTTGTTGAAATTTGATAGGAATTTAAACCATACTATATCTGGTTTTACTTCGTTATATATACTGTTGTTCAAACTCCAATTTCTTATGAAGAAGTATATTTTCATCATTTCAGCCAGCATTATATTCAGCTCCTGCGCATCTACCAACTCGCTAAGGCTTACTGTTACCCAGCCTGCGCCGGTAACGGTTCCTGCCGGTATAAAAAAAGTAGCAATCATAAACCGGAGTGAAATCAGTAAACAGAACGAAGTGATTGAAGTTGTAGATAAAGTATTTTCACTGGAAGAAAAAGATCTTGATAAGGATGGATCGGCTTCAGGTGTAACAGGTTTAAGAGAAGCATTTTTAAAATACGACCGTTTCAACGAAGTGATACTGCAGGAAAACCGTGTTCGTAATAATGCGGGCCCTGGTATATTCCCTTCTCCTATATTGTGGGACGATGTAACGAAGCTTTGCAATATACTGCAGGTAGACGCCATATTTGTACTTGAATTATTTGATACGGATTCAAAAATATCTTATACCACAAACCCTGTTACAAAAAATACACCCCTGGGTAAGGTGTCAGTGCCTGAGCATACTGCTCACATGGCTACACATGTTAAAATGGGTTGGCGGTTATACGATCCTGCGCACAGGGATATACTGGATGAATACCCTTATGAAACAACGCTGAATTTTTACGGCAAAGGCATTAACCCTGCTACGGCTGCTGCAGCACTTACCAGCCGTAAAGATGCGGTTAAGCAGGCAGCAAGACAGGCAGCAGATGAGTATGCCCTGCGCATATTTCCATATTCGCTCAGGGTAGCCCGTGACTATTACGTAAAGGGTACAGATAATTTCAAGATAGCAAAGCGTAAAGCGCAAACCGGCAACTGGGATGGAGCTGCCGTACATTGGAACCAGGAGATTAATAATGCTGACGGTAAAATAGCGGGCAGGGCATGTTATAATATGGCGATCATCAGTGAAATTAATGGTGATTTAAGTGGTGCTATTGCCTGGGCTCAAAAGTCGTATGAACAATATAGCAACAGGCTTGCGCTCAGTTATCTCAAAATATTAAAAGGCAGGCAGGTAAATGAAGAGATATTGAAGGAACAGAATAGCCACGCGGCGAGGTAATATTTTTAAAAGATTTTTTGAACGGTTTTCAGTTTGATAATTGAAAACCGTTTTTTATTTGTTTCAGGTATTATTATGATACCACCATCAAAGCATCAGGATATGTGCTATCAAAGATGGAGATGGAACAGTATTTATTATAAAGGACTATGGATTAGTTGGTGAACACACCCGCTACAGGAGCTATATATAAATCGTTTATAAATACAGATGATATAGCTATCTGTCCTTAATCATCTTAACTTCTTAATGGTTACCTGATACTTATTTCGTGAACAGGAAAATAATAGCGATCATGCCCACTATAAAAATGGTCAGCATAGTATTGATGTCAATGACCGGTTGTTGTTGGTTATTGTATTTCATGGTTGGGGATTTTGGAAATTTAAAAATATACACCTGCCATCTTTAACGACCTGAAGAAATAATATTGCATTTGCAGCATGTTAAAAATATGCACATTATGTTGCTAATAGTTTGCGCTTAGCTGCAGTAAATAGATATATGGGTTCCTCTCTGTAAATACTTTTATAAACAGGTAAAATGAATAAAGCGTATACATTATGTACACGCTTTATTCATAAATATTATATACGGTTAAAGTTGGCTATCTAAGTCTGTCAATACTCTTCACCAGTTTCTGATCTCTGTATATACCTCTTATCGCAAATAACAAAAGCACCGGTATCATAAAATAGAATACTGACCAGAAGCTTGTTGCGCCTTGTGTAAAATGCTTTATTGTATTAAAATAAAAGAGAGAACAGATGATATATATACCCAAAGCTGCAAATGCAAGCTTTATTTGCAGGCTCCTGTTTTTATATAAAAAAATGGTAATGAGCGGTAATAATCCAAGCGCTACTGTTAATATCAATAAAAGCAAGTTGCTTCCTGCGCTTAAAGGGGTGTATTCACTTATGCCATCAGTAAGTTTGGTGCCGTTATATATAGGAAACTTTATAGTTAAAAAAGAAAAAACACCAGCCAGTAAAAGCCATACTGTTTGAATACGCTGTAGCATAATTGATGATTATAATATTAATAGGAATAACAACTTCCCGGTTTACATTAAGCCATTGCTGTTTCCTTTACCTCCAGTTCAGTATACAACGGGAAATCTTTCATAAACTCATGCACATCATTTTTCACTACTCCGATTTTCTGATCATCGCCGGCATTGGTTAATACTGTATCAATCATGTCAACAATGGTTTGCATGTGTTCCTGCTTCAGCCCGCGTGTAGTAATAGCCGGTACGCCAACTCTTATACCTGAGGTAATGAATGGGCTTTTATCATCAAAAGGCACCGCGTTTTTATTTAATGTAATATGCGCTTTGTCTAATGTTTCCTGCGCTTTTTTACCGGTAAGATTTTTATTGCGAAGATCTATCAGCATCAGGTGGTTATCTGTACCACCACTGATAAGATCATATCCTTTACTTACAAAAGCTTTGGCTATTGCCTGCGCGTTTTGAATGATCTGCTGTGCATAGCGTGTATAATCATCCGTTAGTATTTCACCAAATGCCACAGCTTTGGCAGCAATAACATGCTCAAGCGGACCACCCTGCATTCCGGGAAATACAGCAAGGTCAAGCAAAGCACTCATGGGCCGGATATTACCTTTGGGATCTTTTACGCCGAAAGGATTATCAAAATCATTACGCATCATTATAATGCCGCCACGTGGACCCCGCAATGTTTTATGTGTAGTTGAACTTACAATATGGCAATATTCAAAAGGATCGTTCAGCAATCCTTTTGCAATTAAACCCGCCGGGTGAGCAATATCAGCTAATACCAAAGCGCCGATGCTGTCAGCAACTTCCCTGATGCGTTTATAGTCCCAGTCGCGGCTATAAGCAGAAGCACCACAGATGATCATTTTAGGTTTTTCCTTTTTGGCGGTTGCTTCCAGGTGGTCATAATCTACCGTGCCGGTTTCTTTTTTTACACCGTAAAACAGTGCCTGGTAATTTTTACCGCTGAAATTGGCAGGGCTTCCATGGGTAAGATGACCGCCCATGCTTAAATCAAGCCCGAGGATTTTATCGCCCGGTTTTAAACATGCTAAAAATACGGCAGTATTTGCCTGAGCGCCACTATGTGGCTGAACATTAGCCCAGCTTGCATTAAATATTTTCTTTAAACGCTCAATAGCAAGCGTTTCAATCTCGTCAATTACTTCGCACCCGCCGTAAAAACGTTTGCCGGGATATCCTTCCGCGTATTTATTGGTAGGTACGGAGCCCATTGCCTGCATTACCTGCAGCGAAGTAAAGTTTTCGGAAGCAATTAATTCAATACCATTGCGCTGGCGTTCCAGCTCTTTATTGATCAGGTCAAATACCTGTGTATCTTTTTGCATGGCGCAAAAATAGGGCAACATTCTTGAATTTTACTATTTTCACGTTTTAAAGCATTGCACATTTTAAGGCATTCCACATTATTAAAGCATTAACGCGGCGCATTCATGAAAGCTATTATACCTGTAGCAGGGGCAGGAACCAAATTACGTCCACATACTTATACTCAACCCAAGGCATTGATACCACTTGCCGGAAAATCGGTTTTGAGCATTATAGTAGATCAATTGGCGGAGGCAGGCATACAGGAATTTATTTTTATTATAGGTTATCTGGGCGATAAAATCCAGGATTATGTAAAAGAGCATTACCCGCATCTTACCTGTCATTTTGTATTGCAGAATGAAAGGCAGGGGTTGGGGCATGCTATTTATCTTACAAAAGATATTGTTGGATCTGATGAAGTTTTCATTGCTTTGGGCGATACCATTTGCGAGTATGATGTAAAAGAGGTAGTGTATAGCAGTGAATCAATGCTTGGCGTGAAGAAGGTAGATGATCCCAGGAATTTTGGTGTTGCAGAAATGGGAGAGCATGGTTCAATAAGCAAAGTGGTTGAAAAGCCACAAATACCAAAATCAAATATGGCTTTGGTGGGACTGTACAAAATAAAAGATACACCTTTTCTTTTTTCATGTCTCGAAAAAATGATTCATGATGCGGAAAAAACCAGGAATGAATATAATCTTACAGATGCGCTTGAATGCATGATTTTAAGCGGTGTTCAGTTTAAGTCATTTAAGGTGCAAAACTGGTTTGATTGCGGACGTATTGATACATTGCTTGACAGCAATGCTATACTTATGAAAAAATTAGGGGGCAAAATTTCTCCTGAACACGTATTTGAAAATGTGATCATTGTGCCGCCGGTAAGTATTGCCAAAGGTTGCGAAATCAGTAATTCCATTATTGGCCCTAATGTGGCAATAGGGGAGGACGCTAAAATCACTTATTCTATTGTGCGTGATTCTATAATAGGTTCCTTTGCTAATCTATATGATGTGGTGCTGCACGATTCATTGATTGGCAGCGATACGGAAATTAAAGGAGAAACACGTTCACTGAATATCGGAGACAATACGCAGATAGATCTCGGGTAATATAAAATCTCAAATTTCAAATTTCCAATCTTGTCTCGCATTACGCAACTTTTTAATATTCAGCTTCCCATAATCCAGGCAGGAATGGTTTGGGCGAGTGGCTGGAGGCTGGCTTCGGCAGTAAGCAATGCCGGAGGTTTGGGACTGATAGGAAGTGGCAGTATGTACCCGGATGTATTACGCGAACATATCAGGAAATGTAAAGCAGCTACCGGCAAAACCTTTGGTGTTAATATACCATTGCTGTATCCTGACATTGATAAACATATAGCCATTGTTATTGAAGAAAAAGTGCCGGTTGTTTTTACTTCTGCCGGCAATCCTGCTACCTGGACGCCGGTTTTAAAGCAGCATGATATAAAAGTAGTGCATGTGGTAAGCAGCTCCAGGTTTGCCCAAAAAGCCGAGCAGGCTGGCTGTGATGCCGTGGTGGCTGAAGGTTTTGAGGCGGGTGGGCATAACGGGAGGGAAGAAACAACCACGTTGGTGCTCGTTCCTGCGGTATGCAGGGCTGTTAGTATTCCTGTAATAGCGGCAGGAGGAATAGCTACAGGCAGGCAAATGCTTGCCGCTATGGTATTAGGGGCAGAAGGAGTACAGGTAGGCAGCCGTTTTGTGGCAAGTGAAGAAGCGTCTTCTCACCTTAATTTTAAAAAGGCGGTGATCAATGCAACGGAAGGAGATACTGAATTGTCAATGAAGCGCCTTGTACCCGTACGACTGATAAAAAACAAATTTTTTGAAGCAATTGCCCGTGCGGAAGCTGCCGGAGCTTCAGCAGCAACATTAAAAGATATTTTGGGCAGGGGGCGGGCTAAAAAGGGAATGTTTGAAGGTGATATGGAAGAAGGGGAACTGGAGATAGGGCAATCCAGCATATTGATACGGGATATTCTGCCAGCCACAATCATTATGCATAACCTTTGTACAGAATTTAATGAAGCACTTGCAGATACTGAAAAAAAGACATATTTTTAATATTATGAAATCAACATTCATTTTAGGCGTTGCAATGTTGCTTGCATTTTCTGTTGCGGGTACGGATGCAAAAGCATGTACCAATCCGCCTGAAAAAAACAATGTTGATGCACATAAGGTTAACGGCGTAGTGCTTGATATGGACAGCAAAAAGCCATTGAAAGATGTGAATGTTACGGCTATCCGTCAATCTAAAAAAGAAAAAGTTGTTACTACTGATGTGAATGGAGGCTATACTATTATAATGCTGAAACCCGGCACATACAGGCTGATATTTGAAAAAGAAGGGTACAAAAAAGTGATAAAAGAAAAAGTGGAGGTTAAAGAAAACAACCTGTTACAGATAAATATTGAGATGCCTGAATTTGCTCCAATCTCCGATCGCGGTCCTTCCGCATGGCATTTCTTTGAGTCCTGATTTTTTGATTATAATGGTATAAGCAGGATTATTATTTTATCGCTGTTGCGCTGTTACTGCATGCTATAATTAAGATTTTATTGGCAGAAGCTTATTAAATCAAAACAGATAAAACATTATCTTCATAACCTGTTTTTGCTGCTAAACCCGGAAGGCGATCATTTATTTTAGTTTCAATTTTATTTAAAGAATCAAATATGAAAACTGGTTTTACTTTTTTGCTCTTGTGTTTTTCGATTGTTGTTTTTGCCCAACCTACAGTGAGGGAGCAATTTGAAAAAATAAAAACACAGCAGGATGCCCAAAAATTTATTGATGCCAATGCTCCGCTTAAACCCACTTTATTGCATCTTACATTAGGCAAAGATTCAACATTAATAGACAAGAGATTGCTGAAGCAAAAGAAAGGGGATATATTTTCTGTTGGTTATGTTACCTATCTGGTGCTTGATGGAACAGAGTCAGTAAATTATCGTGCCCAGTATATTTTTCTTGACGGAGGTTCCTTATCGGTTGCTGAAATTGACAGCCTGAAAAAAGTTATCACACAAAAAATAGCAGCCGGCGAATCGGTTGATAAACTTTCTGACCAGTATACCATGGATGGCAATACCACCAAAGGAGATACAGGCTGGTTTTTTGGAGAGGAAATGATGCCGAAAGAATTCCAGGAAGCAGTTAAAAACCACAAAAAAGATGATGTGTTTTTTGTAGATGTACCCCAAAATGACTGGCATTACATCGTTAAAAAAACCTACGATGATGAAGTGAAGAAAGAAATAACAGTGCTTAGAGCTAACGGAAGATAGTATATAAGAAAGAAGGTGTAGGTTTCCTGGCTGTTATGCCTTTATCCTACACCTTCAGCTTTATAACTTTTTCAACTATCTTAAAAATAACATTTCGCGATACTTAGGTAACAACCAGTATTGATCATCAACCAGTAATTCGAGTTTATCTACATGGTAGCGGATCTTATCAAAGAATGTATCTTTGATCTGGCTCTGGTATGCAATTGCTTTTGTGCGGGTGTTATCTATTTTATTTACCACTTTTCTTGCTTCAATCATTTTTTCTACGCCATCAGCAACGGCTGCAATATGCTCAGAGATTTTTTCCAGTATCTGCAATTGGTTTGCATAAGATGATTCAGGTAAACCCAATTCTTTCAATCCTTTAATATTACTGATAAGAATATTCTGATATTTAACTGAACTTGGAAGTATATGGCTGGTGCAAAGTTCACCCATTACACGGGCTTCAATCTGTACTCTCTTTATATATTTTTCCAGCTCAATTTCATGGCGTGCTTCCAGCTCAGAATGATTGTAAATACTTAATTCTTCAAACAATGTTTTAGCTTTGTCTGTTACCATCGCATCCAGTGCAAGCGGAGTGGTTCTAACGTTAGGCAAACCTCTTCTTTCCGCTTCGTGATGCCATTCATCACTGTAACCATCTCCTTCAAACAATACTTTTTCAGAGCTTGCTATATATTCACGTATTACGTGCATGATAGCTATTTCTTTTTTCTCACCTTTTTCAATTAACGCATCAACTTCTTTCTTGAATTTAACAAGCGTATCAGCCATAATCGCGTTAAGAACCGTCATAGGTATACCACAGTTTGCAGTAGAGCCTACAGCACGGAACTCAAATTTGTTACCTGTAAACGCGAAAGGAGACGTACGGTTACGGTCTGTATTGTCGAGCAGCAGCTCAGGTATGTTTTTGTGAATATCTAATTTCAGCAGTATTTCATCCTGTTCAGTGAAGTTGTCACCTACTCTTGTCTTGATTTCGTTCAGTATTTCACTCAGGTATTTACCGATAAATACAGAAATGATAGCCGGAGGTGCTTCGTTTGCGCCAAGACGGTGATCGTTACCTGCAGAAGCTATAGATGAACGAAGAAGATCAGCATAATCATCAACCGCTTTAATAACGTTCACGAAAAAGGTAAGGAACATCAGGTTTGTCTTAGGCGTTTTACCGGGAGCCAGCAGGTTTACACCTGTATCAGTTGACATACTCCAGTTGTTGTGCTTACCACTACCATTTATACCCGCAAATGGTTTTTCATGCAGCAGCACTGCCAGGTTATGGCGCCTTGCCACACGAATCATTACATCCATTAAAAGCATATTGTGATCTACTGCAAGATTTGCTTCTTCAAAAATTGGCGCACACTCAAACTGTGCAGGAGCAACCTCATTGTGGCGTGTTCTTAAAGGAATGCCCAGGCGATAAGATTCTTCTTCAAAATCTCTCATGAAAGCATATATTCTTTCAGGAATAGAACCGAAGTAATGATCTTCCAGTTGCTGACCTTTTGCAGGCGCATGACCAAATACAGTACGACCAGTCATTACGAGGTCAGGACGTGCATTTGCCAAACCGGCATCAACCACAAAATACTCCTGTTCCCAGCCAAGGGTAGCAATTACCCTGGTTACATTTTTATCGAAATAGTTACACACATCAACCGCGGCTTTATTCAAAGCTTCTATTGATCTGAGTAAAGGCGTTTTAGTATCAAGTGATTCACCCGTATATGAAACAAAAATAGTCGGAATACAAAGTGTATTTGCATCACCTATTCTCATAATAAAAATAGGCGAAGTAGGGTCCCATGCAGTATAGCCTCTTGCTTCAAAAGTTGCTCTCAAACCACCTGAAGGAAAAGAAGATGCATCCGGTTCCTGCTGAATAAGCGCTGCGCCGTCAAATTCTTCAATAGGAGTGCCATCGCCTTTTAATGTAAAGAAAGAATCATGTTTTTCTGCTGCAGTGCCGGTTAATGGCTGAAACCAGTGTGTAAAGTGAGTAACTCCTTTTGCTTCTGCCCAGCTTCTTAAACCTGCGCCGATTTGATTACCCATATTGCGGTCAATTTTTTTGCCGCTTTTGATAGAAGCCGCCAGGCTTTTATAGGCCTCATCGCTGAGAAATTCACGTGCAGTTTTTAATGTGAAAACGTTTTCCCCAAAAATTTTGGTGATTTTCTCCGAACCTTCAACAATTATTTCTTTTCCCAGGCCGGATAAATGATTGATTGCATTAAACCTAAGTGATTCCATCTAATAAAATTTTAATATGGGTGATCTAATCTTAAAATCAGTAAAATATTTGCAAACCTATTACATTTTTAAATAAAAAATCAAATTATCTCAAAAAAAACATAACTATTTTCAAGGAAAATGCAATTTTCCTTGAAAATAGTTAACATGTAAATAACATGCAATATAATTAAATGTATAGTTCTGCAGATTTACCCGGAGTAGTTTTTATACAATTGATAAAAGGCAGTAAAAGACATACCACATAAAATGCTTTATACCGCATAATGGCTCCTGAAAAGGGAACCAGGTATCCGATACTCAGCAAATTAACAAGTGCCAGCGTTAGCAAAAACATCGAAAAGGGATGATGCAGTATTAACGCAGTTCTTTTTTGGGTAATCCAGATTACGAGAACGATTATAACGATTACTGCAAGATTTTCTGCAAAACTTAATAAATGAAATGGACTTTTGATTTCAGTGATATATGGCCTCCAGAACACATGATTCAATGCTTCCGGCAATACTTTTACATAACTAGCAACTGTTGGCTCAAGTGGGGTAAGCTGCAGTTTGGATTTGCCTTCAAGAGAAAGAAACTGGTGTTGTTTTTCTGCAAACTTTAACGGCAGATTATAGGCTGAATCCGGAAACCTGGCAGACCAAAAGAAAAGCACAATACAAACTGCATATACTCCGGCAAAGTAAAGGTATGCGTTGCGTCTTTTCCTGAAGGAGAGCAACCAGGCAAGTATAGCAGGTAAAAAAGTAATTGCTGTAAGATTGCGCATCAGTAATAAGCCTGCAAAACTGAATAAGCATATTACTCCGCTTCTTACATCTCCTTTTAATGTAATGCATTTGTCGAAATAAAACATACACGTACCTGCAAAAAAAATCAGTAGTCCATCTTTATCCATCCCACTGTTCCAGAATAAACATGACGGTAAAAAGAAGATGAACATTATCAACAGTGACCCTTTACCAGGAAAATATTTATGCGCCAGTGAATAGAAAAGATATAAGCCCCAGAAGGTAAAACAATTAAAAAGAATGCTGGTTAAATAATAATTGCCTCCGGTAAAAACATTTAAAATTGCCAACAGCTTAATAAGCAGGTTTTCGCCGGCGTTGCTCCAGAAAGCATCAGGAGCATTTGAAAAAAAATCGGTAATACTACCGGTATTGGCATGAACAGAAAAAAACTCAGTTGGATTATTAAGCAGAATTTTATAATCAATGAGAGATTCTCTGAAATACATCCAGCTATCGCTAACAGGAAAATAATGCGCATAAAGATATCCATACAACATTCCCGCAAAAACCTTGGCAATAAGTGCGGGCGCAAGCCAAACAACCGGCATTGCCCTTCTCCTTCTGTTAACCCAAACAAATAGCAGTGTAACAAGAATAAAAAATACAGGAACTAAAAAAATATAACGAATAATATGCAAGTAATATAAGTATTGGTTTCTAAGGAATATGAAATAATGTGCTAATGTAATATATTAACGTGAGTTTTGGGTGGTTAAAATGATAACCGATAGGTTGATCAATTTTCCCGCTACATCTATGGCACAGCAACGTTTACACGAATGCTTCTTTGAAGGCTTCGTCCTGTTGTATATGCTGCGTGAAATATACTTTACTAACCCGGCGAACCCAAAACTTACTGTATATTATAATCTTTTACATTAAATTTAAAAGTTTTAGACGTAACCTGTACTTTTATTTATATGCCAAAGATATTATTAGGGGTATCCAGTTCCTTTTGTGCACATTTTCTCAGAGGGCAGGTAAGTTACCTTGTAGCGCATGGGTTCGAAGTGATAATTGTCAGCGGTCCCGGAAAGGAAATAGAAATGCTGGCAAAAGAAGAAAATGCAAAGCTGATCCCAATATCTTTTACAAAAAAAATCACCCCGTTTACTGATCTGGTTCAACTGTTTAAAATCATCAATATTTTAAAAAAAGAAAAGCCGGATATTATTAATGCAGGCAATCCTAAATCAGGATTTCTGATAATGCTGGCTTGCTATTTTGCAGGATACAGCAATCGTGTATTTACCTTGCATGGGTTGGTATCAGACAGCAAATCAGGATTATTTAAAGCAATTATGACCACTACAGAACGGATTTCGTGCAGCATCGCAAAGAAGGTAATAGTAGTTAGCCCCTCATTAAAAATACATGCAGAGCAAAGAAATATATTAAAGCCCAACAAAGGGCTGATTATCGGGAAAGGCAGCAGCAATGGTATTGATCTCCAGAAATTTTCGAGAACGGTTTCTGTTATCAATATGTCGCAAACTTTAAAAAATAAATGCGGCTTAAATAATAATCATTTTGTGATTTGTTTTATAGGCAGGCTTACAAAAGATAAAGGAATAGATATATTATTTAATGCATTTAACCAGCTTGTAAAAAAATATGATAATATCAGGCTGTTGATTGCAGGACCGGTTATTCCGGAAAACCCGTTTTCTGTGGGTTTTATGGAGCAATTGAATAAAGATCCCAAAGTTGTTTTTATGGGAGAGGTTTCGGATATAGTGCCTGTTTATGCTATGGCAGATGTGCTTGTGCTTCCTTCTTTTCGTGAAGGATTACCTAATGTGCTGCTTGAAGCTGCCGCTATGGAAGTTCCTGTAGTAGCTTCTGATATTCCTGGCTGCAAAGATGCTGTAAAGATGGAGTATAATGGTTTATTGTTTGAAAAAGGAAATGTTGATGCTCTTGTAAATAATATAGAGCAACTGATTAACAATCCGGATTTACGTGAAGTATATGGAAGAAATGGAAGATTATTTGTAACTTCTGATTTTGACAATATAAAAATATGGAGTGGTCAACTGAATTTGTATACAGCTATGCTGGATGCCAACCGTAAATAATTCCGGAAAATCAGTTTCAATAATTACAGGGTTGATAACAATTTGTTCAACAAAGCTTTACCCGGTCTATATAAATGAACCAGGAAATTTTTGTTGTAAAAACCTTATTATACCTGAATCAATAATCTGGTTGCTCCACGAAAAATTCGGGATTTCAGGAAACGAATACCTGAAATTATTTACATTTTCCCATGTGAAATTGTTCAGGTTTTTATCAAGATAGAAATATCTTCCTCCATATTTTGCTTCAAAATCTCTCACCCACGTATAGTCGGTGCTTATAACAGGTACACAACATGCAATATAGTCTATAAACTTTGATGAAACCTGCTTGTTATATGGTGAGATATCAGGCATGAAATTGATAGCAAACCTGCTTTGCTGTATATATTCATATACTTTTCTGTAAGCAACCGGTCCCATAAAAATAATATTGCCATAATCTTTTAGCCGCGTGGCAATTTCATCATATTCTTTACTTAGTACCAAGAGTGTTTTATGCTTCATACTTCCTGTAGTAAAGCGCCTGAAAAGACTATCAGGCTTTCTTTTTTTCTCTATAGTTCCAACATAAATAAAATCATATTTCTTTGGAATGTTTGTATTGTATTGGGGCTCTTCAAATATTCCGTGTCCCCTGAATCCAAAAGGGATATTATCATTGAAGTTAAATCGCTGAGCGACATATTCACTGAAAAATATGCGATAATCAGGTTTGCAGTTAATGCTCTTTTTTATCATGTTTTTTAAAGTGCCAAATGGTGGTACAGACGAAGATGCATATTCATGAATGGTTATGGCTTTACTTCTTTTATGCTGTGTGCCCATAAAATACCATTCAACATCAGCACCGGTTGCTGAGGTGTGATTGGTTGCTACTTCTGTAATTACATTTTTAAATGCTGAAAAAAAGGAGACATATGCCTCTATTTCCGGCAGAAAGGCATTTCCACTGTTTATAAAGCAAATCTTCATAATGAATAAATATAACCTGTTTCTTCAGTAAATTACAAAATCGCTAACTTTATAATATATAAGCACTGCTATAGTTGTATCTGGCATTTAATTACCGATATCATTTAATCCCTGCATTGTACCCTCATCTACCACCACCTGTTTGCATTACCTTAGGTAACACCTTGCTATTTTGAGGTTTTATTTATAGTTATAAAATATATCCTTATGGCGCAAAAACGTTGTTTCGTAGTAATGGGCTTTGGTATTAAAACAGACCTGGCAACAGGAAGAAAACTTAACCTCGATAAATCTTACCAGGCGCTCATTAAACCTGTGGTTGAAAGCAGGAATATGATTTGTGTGCGGGCAGATGAAATTAAACACTCCGGCTCTGTTGACCTGGAAATGTATCAGCAATTATTATCGGCAGATATTGTAATAGCGGATCTTTCCACTTCCAATGTAAATGCATTTTATGAACTGGGTATACGTCATGCCCTAAAACCCAAAACGACCATAATAGTTTCTGAGGAATTGCTGGGATATCCTTTTGATGTTAATCATATTGTTATTAACCGGTATACCCACCTGGGCGATAGTATAGATTATTTTGAAGTATTGCGTTTTCAGAAGTTGCTTGGTGAAACAATGGATACGGTGCTGAATTCCCCAACACCGGATAGTCCTGTATACACATTTATCAGTGAGCTTATTCCGCCTTCGTTAAGATCTAAAGCAAAAGAAGTGGTTGGGCAGATAGGTAATGTGTTAACAACAACAGCAGCAGACCCTGATACTTCTTCCGGAAAGCCGCAGGATCAATCTCTTTCCATACTGGTATCGCAGGGAGAGGAAGCATTGCGGAAAAAACAGTTTGATGCAGCAAAAGCATTGTTTGAAGCGGCCCTTGGTTTATGTAATGCCAATAATGATCCGCACCAGCTAACATCTAACAATACTTATTTGGTGCAAAGGCTTGCCTTAACAACCTACCAGGCAAGGCAGCCTGATTATGTTGCCTCACTAAAAAATGCATTGGCTTTACTTGATAAAATTGATTTGTCAAGAACTAATGATCCTGAAACTGTAGCGTTGGCAGGTTCTATAGAAAAGCATTTATTTGAAGAAGGTCAGGGCACTGGACATCTCGATAATGCCATTCTTTTTTTTCAGCGTGGTTATTATTTATTGCACAACAGGCATAATGGTATTAACCTCGCGTATCTTTTACATCTTCGTTCGGCTACCTCACTTTCCACAGATGTAAATGAAAAGATGGCCGACCTGGTTTGGGCAAACAGGATACGCAGGGAAGTACTGGATATTTGCAGGAGAGATACAGAAAAAATGGAGAAGATGGAAGCTAAGGTCAATATATCAAATGCAACTATCAGCAAAGAGCAGCAGGAAATGATAGATGACCAGAAATTCTGGATTGCTGTTAATAAGGCAGAGGCTCATTTTGGTTTAAAAGAAATGCAACAATATGAAGAAGCTTCAGCCACAGCTAAACTGGTAAAACATGAAGATTGGATGATGGATAGTTTTACAAAACAACTGGAAAAATTGGGTAAGCTGATGCAGAAAGACCTGGACCCCGTACATTGATAATTTGTATTATTACAGCAAAATTCTGTATATGAAATTCGCTAAAGCTATTCTGGTGACTGTATTTGTTTTTTGTATGAATACAGTTATATTTTCTCAATCTGTTTATGATGCGGAACTTGCTCAAAAGCTTGGCGCCGATGATTATGGTATGAAAAAATACGTAATGGCTTTTTTGAAATCCGGTAGTGTGAAACTGGAAGACTCAGTAAAACAAACCGAACTGCAAATGGCTCATCTTAAAAATATCGGGAAACTTGTAAAAGAGGGTAAACTGGTGGTTGCCGGACCTTTTCTGGATGATCAGCCTGTACGGGGTATATACATTTTTAATGTTACAACAATTGACGAAGCAAAAAAGCTAACCGAAACTGACCCGGCTATAAAAGCAGGTGTGCTCGAAATGGAATTGCACCCCTGGTATGGTTCTGCTGCACTCATGGAAACGATAAATATCCATAAACGTTTGGAAAAGAAAAGCATTACTGATTGAATGATTGGATCGATCATAAACTCAGCGGCCGGTTACTTATAAGCCCGGTATTTGTTAGATAATTGCTATGATTAACGGCAACTAATAATATTCCTGACCAGGATTATCATTAAATTCACATAGACGCGGGTGCCTCTATATCAAATGATTATGAAGCGAAATTGTTACACCGGTTTACTTTGGTAAGCCAGGAAGAAAATAATTATACCAGTAACGCCGATATCACAGCATTAAGAAGATGTGAGTTTATTCGTTCGGCTGCACCCCATCATGCTGTTTACCTGCCTGATGCATCAAATTCAATGAAGGAGGGACGCAAACCGGATGCTTTGAAAGAAGCAATGAAAACCCGGGCAAAAATTGCAGCGCCGGTTGATAAGATTTCCATTATCACATTTACAGACAGCGCTGAAACCATTATGCGCTTTATGCCCTGCGCTGAAAAGATAAATATTTTACAGGGATGGCACATTTTACTATATCCGCAAAAATAACCCGGTAGAAATATTGGTTAAAGAAGCATCCGATTAATAAATAAATTGGTGATATAAAGCTATTTTTTGATTTCTTTTTAAGTATACTTAACTTGAATTTTGCTCTATCATAAAACGATTGCCAACAATCCACTTCTAATACATATGGGTAAATTTCAAATCAAAAAGTCCTCAACCGTTCATGATGTTGTAGTGATAGGTTCAGGCGCCGGCGGTGGAATGGCCGGTTATGTACTTGCCAATGCAGGAATAAAAGTATTAATGCTTGAAGCTGGTCCGTTTTTCGATCCTGCGAAAGATTCACATCAATTCAAGTGGCCCTGGGAATCTCCGCGCCGTGGTGCATCAACCGTACGCGCTTTCGGTGATTTTGACGCTGCCTACGGCGGCTGGGAAATTGACGGAGAGCCCTATACCCGTAAAGATGGCACCCAGTTCGACTGGTTCCGTTCAAGAATGCTGGGTGGGAAAACCAATCACTGGGGCAGAATTTCTCTCCGTATGGGGCCCGACGATTTTAAATGTAAAGATGGGTTGACTGATGATTGGCCGTTTACTTATGATGAGATTAAACCATATTATGACAAGGTAGATCGCCTGATCGGTTTGTATGGCACCGTAGAAAATCTGCCCAATGAGCCTGATGGTATTTTTATGAAACCGCCTAAACCCAGGCTTTCTGAATTATTTATAAGAAAATCGGCTGCAAAAGCAGGTGTAAAAGTAATAACCGGACGTGGCTCTGTTATTACCGAGTTGCTGGATGGTAATAAAGATCGCCAGCCATGCTTTTATTGCGGGCAATGCGGCAGAAGCTGTAAAGTATATGGAGATTTCTCTGCTTCATCCTGCCTTGTAATACCTGCTATGAAATCCGGTAATCTTGAAGTGGTTACCAACGCGATGGTCAGGGAGATCATTACAGATAAGAACGGGCTTGCTACAGGTGTTTCTTACGTAAACAGGGAAGATATGCAGGAATACCAGGTAAGCTGTAAAACAGTTATACTTGGTGCCAGTGCCTGTGAATCTGCCCGTATATTGCTGAATTCAAAATCCGGTGCGCATCCGGGTGGTTTGGCAAACAGCAGCGGCGTGGTGGGTAAATACCTGCACGATTCTACTGGCTCAAGCCTGGGCGGTTTTATTCCGCAGTTGCTCGATCGTAAGCGTTTTAACGAAGATGGTACAGGCAGTATACATATTTATTCTCCCTGGTGGCTGGATAATAAAAAACTTGATTTTCCACGCGGTTATCACATTGAGTATGGTGGCGGTATGCGTATGCCTTCTTACGGTTTTGGAGGCGGCATTCACAGGTATAATGCCAAAGTGCCTGCCCGCGATGGCAGCACAAAAAAAGCCGGAGGCTTTGGCGCTTCTTTAAAAGATGATTACCGTCGTTTTTACGGTGCTAATGTAGGCATGGCTGGTCGCGGAACCGCAATAGCGAAGAAAGAAAACTATTGCGAAATAGATCCAAACGTGGTTGATAAATATGGTATCCCTGTGTTGCGTTTTCATTACAAATGGGCTGACGAAGAAATTAAACAGGCTAAGCACATGCAGGAAACTTTCCAGTCGCTGTTGCATGAAATGGGCGCAATCATTACTTCTTCACCACACGGGCCTGAAGATAATTACGGGCTTGAAGCGCCGGGACGTATTATACATGAAGTAGGAACAATACGAATGGGAGATGATCCTAAAAAATCGGCCGTAAACCGCTGGTGCCAGGCGCATGATTGTAAAAATTTGTTTGTGGTAGACGCGGCTCCGTTTGTACAGCAGGGTGATAAAAACGCTACATGGACGATACTCGCCCTCTCATGGCGCACTGCGGAGTATATACTCGAACAAAGAAAGAAACAAAATGTTTAATCTTATCTAATCCATTTAATCATGAAAAGAAGAGATTCATTAAAAGCGATTGGATTAACAGCTGTAGCTACAAGCATATTTATTGATGCCTGCAAGCCCGGAGAGAAAAAAAGCGCAGGCGCTGCTGAAACTGCGGCAGCCGGGGATGCCGAAGCAGGACGTGAAAAATTTGAAATAGAGCGTAATAAAAAACTCCTGTCTGAAAAATTTTTTACGGAGCATGAAATGGCAACCATCGCTATATTGACAGATATTATTATTCCTAAGGATGATAAATCCGGCAGCGCTACTGATGCCAAAGTGCCGGATTTTATTGAGTTTATGGCGAAAGATATGCCTTCCCTGCAAGTGCCTCTGCGCGGTGGTTTACGATGGCTTGATGTGCAGTGCCTGAACAGGTATAGTAATACATTTAAAGATGCTGCTGAAGCGCAACGCCTCGAAATAGTAAATGATATTGCATATCCTGAACATGTAAAGCCCGGCATGGAGCAGGGGGTTGCATTCTTTAACCGTATGCGTGACCTAACCGCATCAGGATTTTTTACTACTGAAATGGGAATAAATGATCTTGGCTATGCAGGTAATGTTACCAATGTATGGAAAGGTGTGCCGGAGGATATTGTGAAGCAATACGGGTTGGAGCAATATAATATTGTTTAACATGTAAATGCTGTTTATACGAAAGGCTGGCTGTTGAAGTCAGCCTTTTTTAGGTAACATATACTTGTATTATGCTTTGCGGTTTTCCGGCAGCGTGTGAGCATGGGAATACCTGTCAACAGAAACGATGCCAGTGCATCATGGGTGCGGGAAGGAAGCCTTATCGTGATGATTGTATAATAATTTTAATCATTTTCAGTATGATTATTGTGTGTTAAAACATAAATTAGTGTGTAAGCAGCCATTATATGAAGTCCCTACTACTAATAACATTTTTATTTCTATCGGTTGACAGTTTCTCGCAGGACAAAATCATTATTCATACTGACAGTTCAAGAATTGAAATTGACACTTTTCGAAACAAGAGAATTGTTGAAGAGTTTATCAAAAATAGGAATTTAGTTAAGTGGACATTTTTCAATGAAAAGAACATTATTGAAACTAAAGGACAATGCGACACTTTAGAACGCTATATTGGACTTTGGTATGAATACGATGAAAACGGAGGATTGATAAGAACTGAAGATTATGACAACCGAACCTGGACAGTTCATAACAAGAAACTGTATCCTTACAAGTCATACCTAGACCAAATTAAATCTAAGGCAGACAAAATCGTTATTGGCGCTTATGGCATTGACTTTTTTAATAGGCATACAAAATGGGATTTTGGTCAATGTGCTATTTATTTTAAAGACGGTGGCGGCGGCAATTGGACAGACCCTGTAAATGAAAAGCCAATTTCATTTTTAATTCGTTATGACATAGTTACTGACAAAGGAAAGCTATACGACGATATGATAGAATTCCAACTAAATTCGAAAGGAGAACTATTTTTCCCATACGAATTACCTGAAGATGTAAAAGGCTTTGAAAAAATCAGTTCAAAATCAAGCTTTAAATTGACGGAGTTTGAAGCAATTCAAAAAGCTAAAACCTTAGGATTGACAGAAACAGATACAACAAAAGCTGAAGCATTTTTATATTGGGATTACTTTAAGGACAAGAAGCTAACTCAATTCAATGGCCAATATAAATTCTATGTCATTATTAAAAGTAATTCCATAAAAGATATAAGACCTCCAGGACGTTCAACTGTAATTGACAAATTTGATGTTTATGTTTTCAATCCATGGACTGGCGACTTTCTCGAAAAAAAGAAAATGAAAACAATAAGAGGTTGGGAACAAAATAGTGGTAGCAGCAGCGGTTTACTTCCCGACGAATAACGGCTGCTTACATGGGGTTTGCTGCTATGCTGGCTGACAAATAAATCCTCATCTTTTTATCCGTTACTCAGCAGCGGTTTCATCTGACGGAATTCTATTCAGATTTTGTGCTTAACTTCATCTTCTGTAATTCTATTAGGCTTCAGTTCCGGGCTGGATTTTAAAAATCCCAGCACAGCAGCAAGCCCTGTTCGTCAGTCAGAATTGTATTGATAAAATTATTGACTTCACGTCCTACACAGACGGAGTAGAAATTGGGAAAGAAACGGGTAAAAGCCCTACTCTTCAAATGGCACAAAACGCTGACATTTTCTGCATGATATTGGAACGTTTACTAAACGAACGGTAAGTGAGGGCAAATATTTTTCCTAAAAAAGTTTCGTTTTAATGAAACTTTCTGTATCTTTGCACTGTTATTGCCTAATTGAATGGAAAAACGTTTTGAAATTATATTTTTAGAAGAAGTAATGGCGTTTTTGCGTATCCTATCGTCCAACCCCATGTTTTCTTTAAATCGTAGTGCTGCGATCTTTGCCCGATGGAAAATAAAAATCAATCAAAGGCGGAATTGATGCGTCGGC
>Ga0041910_1000284_pt1 | contig 82826 bp, 84 predicted proteins | sample ThiBio_1000_biof_FD_55015 | JGI IMG/M metagenome (GOLD analysis project Ga0041910, IMG submission 55015) | Wastewater bioreactor microbial communities from Cape Town, South Africa - Thiocy_expt_1000_biof | ecosystem: Engineered > Bioreactor > Thiocyanate-remediating > Anaerobic-Aerobic | place...
GGATGAGCCTGTAGCGTATATGGACGTTCACTACAATTGCGATTTGTATAAGAACAAGCCGGAGCAGATTGACGTTATCCCGCTCTACACCCGCCCGGACGACAAGCTGCGAAGAGCGGCGGAGGAAGCTTATGAAATTTTAAAAGCGTATCTGGATGACTACGGTGGCGATGACTGTGAGTACATGACTCTAGAAAACCTCCGCGCAGCGTTGGAGAAATAGTGTTCCTCACGCCTGAAGAGATAGCGGAGCTTACTGGTATCGCGCGCGGACGATCCGGTGTCACACGAGAGCAGCTTCAGGCAGCACAGCTTCGAGATATGGGGATAGCCTTCAGAATAAACGCCAGAGGACGCCCTGTCGTGACATGGGATGCAGTGAATGGCATTGCATCCAAGCCTGAGCCCACAAGAACATGGCGGTCCAATATTCTCAACTTCGGATAATCGGAGTAGATTATGGCAACCATGGGAAGATGTCCAACAATAAACAAAAACCTACCTACCGGTATGCGGGCCAGGCGCCGCGGAGACGTTACCTATTATTACTATGACGCTGGCGGCAGACCTCGCAAGGAATTACCTCTTGGGACGGACTACCCGATGGCGGTCAAGAAGTGGGCTGAATATGAGATCGATGCCAAGCCGAGGCACCTGCAGCTCATCACACTGAAATACGCGGCAGATAAATACCTATTATCGCGTGAGTTCAAGGAGAAAGCGCCGCGGACTCAGAAAGACTATATCGCCCAGCTGGTTTTCATCATGAAATTCTTCAATAACCCCCCTGCTCCGCTTTCTGCAATCAAGCCTTTCAACATCCAGCAGTACATGGAATTGAGAGGCAGGGCGGCTCCTGTTAGAGCCAATCGGGAGCGTGCGCTTATTTCAACCATTTGGAATTTTGCCAGGGGAGCTGGTATAACCGATCTACCCAATCCGTGCGCTGGAGNGAAAGGATTTACCGAGGAAGGTCGGGACGTATATATCGAGGACACAGTTTTTGATGCCGTCTGGAAGGCCGCTGATGCTCCGTTACGCGACGCTCTTGATCTAGCTTATCTGACTGGGCAACGTCCAGCTGACGTCCTGAGAATGCGAGAGACAGATATAAAGAACGGTACGCTTTGGATTGACCAAGGAAAGACGAATAAGAAATTGCGGATGGGTATATCAGGTCAACTTGCAGACCTGATTAAAAGGATTGCAGAAAGGAAGCAGACATTCAAGATCCGCAGTCTCGCACTGGTGTGCAACGAGTCAGGCCAGCAACTTGGACGGGATGCGTTGCGATTTAGATTTGAGGCCGCTCGGGCGGCAGCCATAAAATCTAATCCTCGTCTGAAAAACGAGATTGAGGTTTACCAGTTCAGAGATTTAAGAGCCAAGGCGGGAACCGATAAAGCCGATTCAGGAGATTTAGTGCAGGCCCAGAAGCAACTCGGGCATAGCACGGTAAAGATGACCGAACACTACGTTCGGTCCCGCGCAGGAGAGAAAGTAAATCCGACAAAATAATCTGTTGGCATTTCCGCAAATACTCTACAACCCAATATCCATGCAGGTCATAAAATGATGTTTTGCGGAAATCATTTTAATATAAGCTCTTGTTTGCCAAGCAATCCCCGATAGTCTGTTAATCCGCAGGTCCCAGGTTCGAGCCCTGGTCGGGGAGCCAATAAATCAAGCTATTAACGAGTTAAATGGCTTAGCGCTCCTCCTTATTGCTACTATTTTGCTACTATAGAAAACCAGGGCAAAGCATCTACTTATGTGCCGCTGCTAAAGTTTTCTAGCATACTGAATGAGCCAATATGCATGCAGACCACATATTGACTAGAAAACGCTCGCTTCCGATATCCTTGGAAAAAATACAGATATGTTGGATCAAACGCCATAACGTTTATTTGTTCTAGTGGCGTAATATGTATGTGGCGTCTAAACTGACATAATTCCACTTAAACAACTCCAGTTAAACAAATCGCATTGATCACTTAGTCTATTGGGAACCATATGAGGTTTTTGTGGCGCGCTATGCAATTTATCCCGGTTGCGGGGTTTCTTCTACTGTTTGGATGCGCCAGCACGCCAAAACCGACGATAGTCAAGGTTACCCTCCAGGCTCAGCAAAACGTGAATCCGGATATGAATGGCCGGGCTTCGCCAGTGATTCTGAAATTTTACGAACTCAAATCCGTTACGGCATTCAATGCGGCCGACTTCTTTTCCACTTTTGACGGTGAGCAAAAAACCCTGGGTGCCGAGCTTGTCAACAGCGAGGTATTCCAGTTGCGTCCGGGCGAGACGCTTGAATTCGACAGGCCGCTGAGCGCTGATACTCGGCATCTGGCAGCGATTGCTGCCTTTCGCGATCTCGAGCGCTCGCAGTGGCGGGCAACCTTGACGCTCCCGCCGAAAGCCAAACTCTCCCAGGTGATTGTCCGGCTGGATGGCAACAAGGTGCTGATGGGCGCGGAACAGGAATGTTCGTTTCCTTGCGGTATCACGTCGAAAAAGCCGCCGCCGCTCGGCAACGCGCAGCAGGAAAAATAAGGTGAAGAATCCGGTCCTGGGCAGCAATCCAGGCTGCATAGAGAACAGAGAGCGTCGGAGCAATAACAATGCCGTGGAACAATAAGGTTGTCTGGTCTGAGGGGCTGTTTCTCCAGCCACAACACTTTCAACAGCAGGACCGCTATTTTGAAAAAATGGTGGAAGGCCGGACCGCTCCGTTGTCAGGCTATTGCTGGGGATTCCGCAACCTGGAACTCAATCCCGACGCGTTGGCCCTCGGCAAGATACAGCTCTCCGCCGCGCGCGGCATCTTCCCGGACGGGACACCATTCGACTTCCCGCACGAGGATGCGCCGCCCCTGCCGCTGGACGTGGGCAGCGATGCCCGGGACGAACCCATCGTATTGGCGCTGCCCTTGCGCCGCGCCGGAATGGCCGAAACCGAAGCAGATGGAGACCGGGACGCAAGCCTCGCCCGTTTTTCCGTGGAGGAGCGCGAGGTTCCCGATTCCAGCTCCGGCTCCAATAACAGCGCGCTTCTGCAGACGGGGCAATTGCGCCTGGGCCTGATGCGCAAGCGCGATGTGACCGATGCCTATACCACGCTCGATGTGGCAACGGTGGCGGAGCGGCGCGCCAACAATCAGTTGCTGCTGCAGAAAGACGCCATTCCACCCATGCTGCATACTGGCGGCAACCCGGCTTTGAGTGGATATGTGAGCGAATTGTGCGGCCTGCTGCATCAGCGCGGAGAAGCGCTCGCAGCCCGGGCTGCCCAGCCAGGGGCCGGGGGCGTGGCCGAAATCGCCGACTTTCTGCTGCTGCAGACGGTAAATCGTCACCAGCCTTTGTTCATGCATTTTTCCACGCATCCGTTGCTGCATCCCGAACGCCTTTTCAGCGCCTGCCTCGCTCTCGCCGGTGATCTCGCCACCTTCACCGCCAGCCGGCACAGGCCGCCCGCGTACCCCGAGTATGAGCACGATGCGCTGGCGCGCTGCTTCATTCCGCTCATCGCCGATCTGCGCCGTTCGCTGAGCATGGTGCTGGAGCAAAGCGCCATTTCCATTCCGCTTCAGGATCGCCAGTATGGCGTGAGGGTCGCAATCATCCCCGACAAGGGGTTGCTCATGACCGCCCGCTTCGTGCTGGCGGTCAATGCCCAGTTGCCGGGAGAAGCGCTGCGCACGCGTTTTCCCGCACAGGTGAAAATCGGATCGGTGGAACGCATACGCGACCTGGTCAACCTGGCTCTTCCCGGCATTCCGCTCAACTCCCTGCCTGTCGCGCCACGGCAGATACCATTCCATCGGGGATTCAATTACTTCGAGCTGGAACAAGGCGGCGAAATGTGGAAGCAGCTCGAACGGTCGGGAGGACTGGCGCTGCATGTCGCCGGTGATTTCCCCGGGCTTGAGCTTGAATTCTGGGCGATAAGGGGATGAAACCTGAAAATGCCGGCCATTTCCTGATACTTGATGCCTGATACTTGATGCCTGATGCTTGATACATTCCTGGTACCCATGCCTTGACTTGATACCTATCCTTCGAGCATGACACACGTTTTCTCTCTGAACCGGAAACGGACCCCTGTATGAGCCAGGATGATCCGTTTCAACCTTCAGATCCGGACAGCACAGTCATCCTGCCTTCGCCCGGAGGAAGGGCCGCGCCTGCCGCGGGCGCCAGTAGCTGGCCTGGCGCCGGCTCCGCGGCAACAATAAGGGAAACCGGCGAAAAAATNCCCGCATCCGGGCTGAATCCGCTCATTGCTGCCGCCAACCCCTTGCTCAACCTGGTGCCGCAACTGCGGGCAACCCTGCAATATGCAGACCCATCCGGCCTCAAGGACTTCATCGCGCAGAACATCAAGTCATTCGAGATGCAGGCCCGGGCTGCCGGGGTCGCGCCGGAAAAGATCATCGGCGCGCGCTACGCGCTATGCACCCTCCTGGATGAAACCGCGGCCTCCACCCCGTGGGGCAGCGGCGTCTGGCCCAGCCACAGCCTGCTGGTGATGTTTCACGGGGAAGCCTGGGGCGGGGAGAAATTTTTTCAGCTGCTGGCGAAGCTGGCAGAGAACCCCAAGGCCAACCGGGATTTGCTGGAGTTCATGTATGTTTGCCTTTCCCTCGGTTTTGAAGGTCGCTATCGCGTGCAGGAAAATGGCAAGGCTCAGCTTGAGTCGGGGCGTGAACGCCTCGCGCAACTGCTGGACAGGGAGCGGGGAGAATACGAACGCGATCTCTCGCCCCACTGGCAGCCCACCGCCGTCAAGCGCGCACGGGTTCTTACGCTCCTGCCCGCATGGGTTTTGGGGGCGTTATGCGGGCTGGTGATGCTGGCGGGTTATCTGACCTTCAGCTTCCTTCTCAATAACGCTTCGGATCCGGTCTTTGCCCAGATAGAATCGATCCGGATAAAGAACCCTCTTCCAAAACCCGCGCCGTTGCCCGCAGTCGAACCACGCCTGGCGGAATTCCTGGCAAGGGAAATTCGGGAAGGACTGGTGGCGGTGCGCGATGAAGATGGGAGCAGCATCGTCACTCTCCGGGGCGACGGATTGTTTGCCCCCGGCAGCGCAACCATCTCGCCATCCTTCGTGCCGGTGCTGGAACGCATTGCCTATGCGCTCAATTCGGTCCCTGGGCTGGTAAAAATCACAGGCCATACGGATGACCAGCCCATACGTTCGATACGCTTTCCTTCCAACTGGCACTTATCGCAGGAACGCGCCATATCCGTGATGCAGCTTCTCACGGAAAAAGGAACGCTTGCCAGCCGCCTCACGGCGGAAGGCCGGGCCGATGCCGAACCTATCGCCGCCAACGACAGCGCCGCCGGCCGGGCGCGCAACCGGCGTGTGGAAATAACGCTGTATGCACCGCGCACCGCAAAACCGACGCATTAGCCCCATGCAGCCACTTGACTTCTCAGGCCACGCACGATGAAAAGGTTGGTCCATCTCCTGTTCAATCGCTGGACCCTGGCGCTCCTCGGCCTTGCGGCCGTCAGCCTGTTGATCTGGTTCGTCGGGCCGCTGATCGCAATAGCGGAATACCGGCCGCTGGAACCCGATGGCATCCGGCTGGCGCTCATTGCGTTCGCCATTCTTCTGTATGTCGGAAAACATGTCTGGGAGGCCATCAAGGCGAAAGCACTGAACGCGCGTCTCATGGATGGCCTCTTGCGCCATCAGCCATCGCAGCCGCCCGCCAGCGGCGGCGCGGGGGCCGAAGAGGTCGCGATGTTGCGCAAGCGCTTCGAGGAAGCCGTTGCGGTGCTGAAACAGGCCGATCCTGCGGGGGCATCCGGAAAAAATCCTCTGCTCGCGTTGCTCACACGCCGCCAGTATATTTACGAGCTGCCCTGGTATATCTTCATCGGACCTCCCGGATCGGGAAAAACCACTGCGCTGGTCAATTCCGGACTCAAGTTCCCTTTTGCCGAGCGCTTCGGCCAGGAAGCAATCCGCGGCATCGGCGGCACCCGGAATTGCGATTGGTGGTTCACCGACGAGGCCGTGCTCCTGGATACAGCCGGCCGCTATACCACCCAGGAGAGCAACCGGGAAGCGGATAGCGCTGCCTGGACCGGATTCCTGCAGCTATTGAAGAAATACCGTCCCCGCCGGCCTATCAACGGCGTGATCGTGACGGTCAGCGTAACCGACCTGCTGCAACAAAATGCGGCGCAGCGGGAAGCGCAGGCAAATGCGATACGCAAGCGCATTCAGGAGCTGCACCAGGAGTTCAATATCGGTTTTCCGCTTTATGTTTTCGTCACCAAGACAGATCTGCTCGCCGGGTTCATGGAGTTTTTCGGCGATTATGGCAAGGAAGAGCGCGCCCAGGTCTGGGGGACAACCTTTCCTTATATCGAGAAAACGGAGAAAAAATCCCTTTCGTCGCCGGCCGATAATTTCGACGCGGAATTCGCAAGCATGGAGCAGCGGCTGAACGACCGGCTGGTCGATCGGCTGGATCAGGAAAGGGACATGCAAAAACGCGCGCTGATCTATGCCTTCCCACAGCAATTCAGCAGCCTGAAACCCCTGCTCGGCGATTTTCTGAACCGGTTGTTCGCTCCCTCGCGCTATGAGCAGCAGCCGCTTTGGCGCGGCTTCTATTTCACCAGCGGAACGCAGGAAGGCAGTCCGATCGACCGGATCATGGGCGCTCTCGGGCGCGCGCTCCATTTCGACAGGAAAGTGCTTCCTCCCCAAAAGCCAAGCGGCAGGAGTTTCTTTCTCACGAGACTGCTGAAGGACGTGGTCTTCGCCGAAGCAGGGCTTGCCGGTACCAACCTGCGGTGGGAACGCAGACGCAACGCATTGCAATGGGGATTATTCAGCATCGCACTGCTGGTCACCTTCAGCGTACTCGCCGCCTGGACTGTCAGCTATACCCGCAACAAGACCTATATTGCGGAGGTAAAAACCCGGATACCGCCCATCCTCAAAGAAGTCGAGGATCTGCCCGTCCTGCAACGGATGGACATCATTAGCCTGCTCCCGGTCCTGGCATCGGTGCGGGAGCTGGCTGCTGCCTCCTCCGGCAAGGATGGAAAGGCGCCATTGTCGATGGAATTTGGCCTCTACCAGGGAGAAAAGCTGGGCGCGGCGGCGAACAATGCGTACGGGAAGCTGCTGCAGGATGCGTTTTTGCCCCAGGTCGTGCTGCGGATCGAGCGGCTGCTCAGCAGCGGGGGCCAGGGAAACCCCGAATTGATGTACGAAGGCCTCAAGGCCTATCTGATGCTCAACGATCCCGGCCATTTCGATCCAGCCGAACTGAAGGCGTTCATTACAGCCGATTGGGAAGCCACCTTGCCGCAGGAGATTACCGCGGAGCAGCGCAAGATGCTGGAGGCCCATCTGGATAATCTCCTGGCGCACGGACAGGTTGCTTCACCCATCCCGGTCAACCTGCAGCTGATCGCCAACGTGCGCCATCTCGTTATCCAAACCCCGATAGCCCAGCGCATCTACAATCGATTGAAGCTGCAGCATGCCGGTTCCGATATGCCGGAATTCGCCATTGCCCGGGCCGCAGGACCTTCCGCCGCTCTGGTTTTCTCCCGCGCGAGCGGCCAGCCTCTCACCAACGGCGTGCCCGGCCTGTTCAGCCATGACGGGTATTACAAGGTTTTTTCGGTAAATGCGAGGGAAGTGACGCGAGAGCTTTCAGAAGAAGAATCCTGGGTGCTTGGCATCGAGGAAAAGAATCGCAACAGGCTGCTCAACCCCGCGGGGGAAGCCCGCATCCTCGACGATGTGCGCCGCTTGTACCTGGAGGATTATGCGCAGATCTGGTCGCAATTCATCGACGACATCAGATTGGCCCCGGTGGAAAACCTGCAGAAAAGCATCCAGCTGGCACGGTTGCTTTCAGCGGCGGACTCTCCGCTGGTTTCACTGATGCGTGCCATTGTAAGGGAAGTCACCCTCCTCGACGTCGATGAAGAGGACAAGACCGTGGCCGACAAGACCAGCGACAAGGTAAAAATTGCCCGTGATAAGCTGGAGACGCTCTTTGGCAGGACAGGCACGGGAACATCCGCCACAATGGGCGTGAGGCCGGAAAGCATTGTCGACGACCGCTTCCGCGACTTGCGCGTCATGGTGCGTCCGGCTGCCCCTGGCCAGCCCGCCCCGATCGATGCGATACCTGCCCAGATCAACGAACTTTATGGTCTTCTCACTGCAACCGAAGTGGCGCTCAAAAGCGGTGGCCCTCCTCCGGCCAGCGATGTGCCAACCAGGGTCAAGGCCAATGCCGGGCGCATGCCGGAGCCGGTACGTTCCATGCTCGCGGCCCTCTCCACCGGTGGGGTCAGCCAGGCGCTGGGGGCGACGCGCGCCAACCTCGATCAGTCCCTGGGAGCGGCAATCGGCGATTTCTGCAGGAAAGCCATCAAGGACAGATATCCGTTCGACAAGCGCAGTTCCCGCGATGTAACCCAGGATGACTTCGCGCGCCTGTTCGCGCCGGGTGGAATGCTGGATGAATTCTTCCAGAAAAATCTGGCGCAATATGTTGATACGTCGGCGCGGCCCTGGCGCTTTCGCTCCATGGGCGACGCCAGCATGGGACGGGCTTCAGGAGGTCTCCAGGAATTTCACCGCGCGCAGATAATACGCGACGTGTTTTTCCGCAGCGGGGGGCGGACACCGGGGTTGAGCCTCACCTTCAAGCCGGTGGGAATGGATGCGACGATCACGCAGTTCATACTCGATGTCGATGGGCAACTGGTCAAATACAGCCATGGTCCTCAGGTGCCGATGACGATTCAATGGCCCGGCCCCCGCGGCAGTTCCCAGGTGCGCCTCCAGATCTCGCCCCCCAGCGCCGCCGGGGCATCGGGACAAGTGTTCGAGGGGCCATGGGCATTATTTCGCATGCTCGACGGAATGCAGATTACCCCGACTTCACAACCGGAAAAGTTCATGATCACGTTTGGCATCGATGGGAAAAAGGCCCAGTTCGAGGTCATCACCAGTAGCGTTCAGAACCCGTTCCGCCTGAATGAACTTGAACGATTCGCCTGCCCCGAGCGTCTGTAGCGGCGCGGACAATNCCCTTGCCGCTGGCTGGTATGGAAAAATCCCCGGCGTGGGAGACTTCGTCTCGCGCCGGCTTCCCGCCGGCTTCATCGATGCATGGGACCTGTGGCTGCAGCATGCGATAGCCGCCAGCCGCGCCCAGTTGCAGGACCGCTGGCTCGATCTCTACCTTACGGGACCGATATGGCGATTTACGCTACTGCCCGGGGCCTTGCCCGGGAATGCGGATATGTGGGCGGGCGTGCTCATGCCCAGCGTCGACAAGGTGGGTCGCTACTTTCCGCTTACCATCGCACTGCGGATGGAATCCCGTCCCGGCGCGATGGCGGCAGTCTTTGCCGCGCAGCCCTGGTACGCCTCGCTGGAACGAATCGCGCTCGCAATGCTCAACCACGATGCACAACCCAATGAACTTGACCGCAGGCTGGCGGAAAATCCGTTCCCCGCCCCTGCAGTGAAAGGACAGGGCAATGGCGCCGAAGAATTGGCCACATGGTGGCGAACCAATGACGACAATCCAAAAACGTTGATGCTCTCCACGGAATACGCTCTCAGCGACCTGTTCGATACTGCCGCCGAAAATCTCCTCGCCGATATGGGAACAGGCAGGAGTTTCTGGTGGATGGTGCCACCGGAGGGNGGGTTGACGCGATTGCGCTGTTTTGCCGGTCTTCCGGGCGACAATCATTTTGCCACGATGCTTGAACCTGAATCCGGCAGTTGACCGCTCTTTAATCGACTCCGCCTGATTGATCATGAACAGAAATGGCAAGGGCTGCCGAGGGGTATGCAACGCCAATTTTCCGGAAGCCATGGATCGGGGGCTCGCTGCCCGCCACCCCCCACCATCCCATCGCTATCTCATGCGCGAATGCTCTCCGTGATCGAGGGTGCTTCGCTGCTTGCCGCCGCTGCGCCGGGGGCACTGCACCAGACCGCGATAGCGGAATAATTATCCTGCCCTTCAATAACGGAATCATCATCCTGCCTCTTGCTTCCGCGCTCCAGCACCTGGCTCTCCATCGCTTTCAGCCACGCTTCCGCCGTGCGGGCTGCATCGAGCAGCCGCTCCATGTCTTCCTCGTCCACGTATTCCCACAAACCGTCGGTGCATAATAGAAAAACATCGCCGGGCAACAGCGGAAACGCCACGGGTATGACATCTGCATCAAATTGCCCGCCGTTGCCCAAGGCCGAGAGCAGCTTGCTGCGATTGAAGGAAACGCGCAATTCCTTTGGCTGCAAATAGCCCGCATCGACCATCCCCTGCAACATGCTGTGATCCCGCGTCTGTTCGATGATGCGGCCCTGGCGGAAACAATACAGACGCGAATCCCCCGCATGCCCCCACACCGCGGTATCGCGCCTGGTATCGATGGCAAGTATCACCGCGGTGGCCCGCATCTGCCTGAGCGCGGCGTTTCGCTGCTGCTCGCGCATGATTGCGGCATTGGCCGCGGCCAGGGAGGCCTTTATTGCCCGGGCGCTGGATTCGGGCGTCCCGCGAAACCAGTCGAGCGCATGCTGCACCACCAGTTTCGACGCCACATCGCCGCCGCCATGACCGCCCAAGCCGTCGGACAAGGCGCAGAAGCAGGCTTCTGGCGCCGACCAGAAGCCGCACGCATCCTCGTTGACCTCGCGCCCTCCCGTTCTGGACAGTATGGTTATTTCGAGCTGCATGCAATTCATCCCGTACCTGCGAGCATCAGGAATTCCCGTTCCTGCTGTTCCTGCCGTCCTGCTCCAGTTTGGCGATCTGCGCTTCATAGGCTCGCAGAAACTCCTTTCCGAACAACCGATGGAAGTCTTCCTCGGCTTCCTGGGATATTTCCCGGTATCTCTCGGCAAACAGATCCCAGAGTTTGGCCTTGCGATTGATCGGAAGAAGGGAATCCATCACCGTTTTCTGCGTGATCCGTTTCTCCAGCTGCACGGGGTCGAATCGTTCCAGCACGCCTGCCAGCGCCGCCCGCATTCCCGCCATGAAACCCAGTTGGTGCGAACACAAATCATCGTGAGCATCCTTCATCGCTTGCAAGGGCGGCATGTAACCCCGCCCGTGCGGAGAAAGCAGATGGGCCAGCGCCACTTCCACGTTGGGGGAGAATTTCAACGGATTGTTTTCCCGTGGCGCGATCATGGTGAGATCCGCCCGCACCTCCTGTTTGATCACCGTCCGTGCGCGCAGCAGATGCAGGGTACCCTGCGTGGATTCACGCAGCAACTGGCCGAGAATCTCCATGAATTGGGGTGTCAGACCGGCGGGAATGGCAAGATCGGGAACCCCCGCGCCAGAAAGAAAGGCGCGCAGCAGTTTGTCATGGTCAATGCCGCTACTGCCGCCAATATCGCTAGTTCCTGCCTCATCCCCTGCCGGACTTGCGCAGCGATCCGCGGGAGGTGTTATCGAGGAAATGGGTGCTGGTTTTTCAGCCCCGGATGGCTTGCCCGGGAGAACGGAATTTTCTGCGATGCCTGGACCCGGAGGCATTCCGGTTTTCGGCGGTTCCACTTCGGACCGCCCGCTCGCCGGAGAGAGAATGATCGCGCTTGTGATCCCGTCCGAATCCGGACCTGATGCACTTCTCTCCCAGGACAAAACAGGTTTCGCAGAGGCTGCACTTTCCACTTCCGGCGCCTCCTCCACGGATGAAGCCGGGCGCATGGCCGGGTCAGGACGGGCTTTGGGTGGACGAAACGGCGTGTTCAATTCGGGAGCATCGTCGCGCTGCACGTAATTCACCCCAGGCGATCGCCCCGTCGAGGCTCCCGCCGCAACAAGCGGATCGGCATTTTCACGAAAGTCGTTGCCCGGCAATGATCCAAACCTTGTTGCCATGGGAGTGCCGGGGGCAAATAGGTCATCGCCCTGTTCCGGCCCCAAACCGAACAGTATACCGATGTCCTGTTCCGGTATCGAAGGACCGGATCCGAGGCCCAGGAAATCTTCTGGAGAAGCGTTTGATGGCACGGAAGCCGGAGGAGGCGATTGCAGTTCTTCCCCGGCGGGTTTGCCGAATGGGTCAAAATCGGGAGGGATAAGGGGAGAGACAAGAGGACCGATTTCGGGAACGTCAGGCGGAACCGGAATGAAATGCCTGCCCCGGGATTCGTTGGCTGCGGCAGGGGCGTCCTGGCCTTGAGACGCGTCCTGGCCTTGAGACGAGAAACCGAAAGGGTCGAATAGGTCATCACGGCCGGAGAGTTCGGGCCGGGACGAGCCCCCGAACATGCCCAGTGGATCGTCCCTGTGCCTGTCGGGCGCGGGAGCCGGTCCGTTGCCCCATGCTCCGGCGGGGCCGCCAGTACCGGATAGGCCATGGGCGGAGCCGCCCGTGACCTCCATCAGGTACGCCCCGATGCGAATCTCGTCACCAACGTCGATGGCGGCGTCCTGCCCTTTTCCCAAGGGTTGGCCATTCAGGTGAACCGGTATGGCAGTGCCAAGATTGCGGATGAAATAACAACCGTTGCGAAATTCTATGGAAGCATGGATCCGAGAGATGACCTGCGTGGGATCATGCAGAACCAGAGCATTCTTCTCGGCGCGACCGATATTTCCGCCCATTTCGTTAAATTCCGCAAAAAGCGGCCTGGGCGGCGGAATGCCATTGCAACCGGTGATTCGAATGCCAATTGTCATTATGCCGTCTCCACCAATCCTGGTTTTGTCCGCCTTCGCCAAATAACGGTAGTGAGCGCTATCCGGCCGCGCATGCCGGCGACGAGAGTTCCGAACTCCTGGCGGTTATCGCGCCACGGCTATTTGATTCACCCGTGGATGAAAAATGTTTTCACAGACATAAGGTCACTAAAAATTATAGATTAGATGCACGGCTCCTGGAAGCAACCATAGGCAGCATCATTCTTTCAGGCAGGACCGCCCCTCCATCATCCAGTGGTCATGCCAATGGGTATTTTTTGCCATGCGCCTGCTCATTTCGTTATAAACTCGATGCGGATAGCGCGGCGGCGCAGTGCAGGAGACTTCAGGCGTCTATAATTACGAAGGAAGCCGATAACAAGATAAATATCCAAGAGAAATATCCAAGAGGTTCGACATGCGAGGCTGCCGGTTTTATCGTGCGATTTCATTATTTGCCATAGTTCTACTATCTGCCGTTTTCGGCGGTTGCGCCATGACGCCGGCGCCCCAGCCCGTACCGCCAGCGCCCCAGCCCGTGCCTGTCCCGGTGGTCGAGGTGCCGCAGGGCACGGCCCGGGAATTATTCCTGAGAGGACTGGATGCCCTCCAGGACGGCGATGAAGACGCGGCGCGCCCTCTGCTGCAGCAAGCCCTCGTGCTGGACCCCGGACATAAGAACGCCGCTATCCTGCTATCCCAGATGGGCGTGGACCCGGTCGACATGCTGGGCAAGGAAAAGTTTGCCTATAAAGTGCAGCCGGGCGACACGCTTTCACGGATCGCCCGGCGTTTCCTGGGAGAACCTCTCAAGTTCTACGTGCTCGCCCGCTATAACGGCATTCGCAGCGCCGACAGGCTGGAAGCAGGGCAGATCATCAATATACCCGGCAAAAAACCACCACCGGGCAAGATGCCCATTCCTGCCGCGGAGCAGTCGGCAGCCGCGGACATCACCCAGTTGAAGCTGACGGAAGCCAGGAAGTTATACGGCGAGGAACGATACGCGGATGCAATCGACCTGCTGGAGCGCACCCATGTGGAAGGCGCCGCCAGCGCGGAATACAATGACCTCCTGCTTACAACCTACCTGGCTTACGCGAAGAAACTGAACGATACCGGACAAGCCGTGGAAGCGGGCAAAATCCTGTCAAAAGCCTCCGCAGCCTATCCCGGCAATGAACGGCTGCACAGGCAAAGCGAAAATATGAACTCCGCCCGCTATGCGGACCAGGCATACAGGGAAGGCAACCAGTTGCTAAGCGATGGGCAGTTGACCCAGGCTTATGCATCGTTCACCCGCGCGCTCAAGCTCGCACCGGAACATGCGGGAGCCAGGGCGGCAATAGCAAAAATCCGGCCGCAACTGGTGGAAACCTATTATACCGACTATGTTCGCGCGCGCAGGCGCCAGCATTTTTCGGAAGCGCTCCACAGCCTGGACAAGCTTCTGGAAATCGACCCTGGCCATGAGCTGGCAAAATCCAATCGAGCGGAGATAAAGGCGATCATCGACCGCGAACAGTCGGAGAAACGAAGCAGGTAAAATTCAGGCATTCCGGAAAGTGCTGGCTCAGGCACGAAGCGAGCCGGAAGCAACTGTAGCCTGTAGTAGGCTGTAGGATGGGTGGAGCAAAGCGCAACCCATCATTTTCGGGGTGCCCGATAGACGTTTTTTGATAGATTACGCTTTGCTCCATCTATCCGACGCAAGCTTCGGCACGACAGAACATGGCCCGGCTTTATGGCGTTGCCCTCTCCCTCGACCCGGCAACCTTGCCACGCGGCTGGCAGCAGGCACCATCCCCCGCTTTGGGCGCACTGCTCTCGCCCGCAGCCGGGAGTTGCATGGCGGGTTGCCGCAGGTAATCGAAAGCTTCCTTATTCTTCGGGTCCAACGCCAGCGCTTTCAGGAAAGACAGTCTCGCTGCCTCGCGTGCTCCCTGCCGCGAGTTCGCTACTCCTTCGAGGATAAGGGCTTTGGTTTTCTTTTCGATGAGATTCCTTGTCGTCTCCACCTGACTGGCATAGCGGGCATTGCCGGGATCGATGACTGAAAGGATTTTCCACTGAACCAGCGCCTCGGCCAGCTCTCCCCGGTCCTGCAGGCCCAGCGCCAGCTTTTCCCTTCCGGCGGCGACGGAAACTGCTTTCGCATCCGGGCGTTGCGGCGGTTGCGCGCAGCCGTTCAATCCGGCTGCGCCAACAGCAATGAGAAACAGAAAAACGGACTGCCGCGATATCGGGCTCATTTGAGGTTTTCCGCCGTGAACACGCGCAGGCTCCTGGTGAATGCGCCCATATCCCGGTCGCCGTAGATCATGGTCCGGCGAAGCCGGAACGGATAAGCGAAAGCCGGATTGCCGCCAGCCTGCACGGTTACGCCAGCATCATAACCGGCGCTTTTCAGCTGCGAAATGATGAGGTCATTGGTGTCGCCGAACGGATAGGCAAAGGTATGGAGAGGCAGGCCCAGCATTTTCCTGATCTGCTGGCCGGGAGCCCTGATCTCATCCTCCACTTTCTTGCGATACGCTTCCGCCGCTTCGCCCGCCGGGCGCTTCACCATGGAAGCATGGGTCTTGGAGTGCGGCTGGACATCCACCAGCCCCGACGCGGTCATCTCCTTCAGTTCCTTCCAGCCCAAAGCGTCGCCCGAACCGACGAAATCGGAGTAGATAAACAAGGTTGCGGGAAAGTTGTATTTTTTCAGGATGGGAAAGGCCGTGCTGTAGGAGGAGCGGTACCCATCGTCGATCGTGATGACAACCGCGCGCTGGGGGAGGACTTCCTTTCCCTTCAAGTAAGCATGAATGCTGGAAAGCGGAACGACCCGGTAGCCGTGCTTCTGCAGGTATGCCATCTGCGCATCGAAATCTTCTCCTGTTATCGCCATCTTCGCCTTGTTGGGGCCGAATCGGTGATAGCAAAGAATCGTCACCGTCTGGTAGCCCGAAGGATAAATTCCGACCGGATTCGGATGAACCAGCGGGATGACGATCTCCTGCCCCGGAGCAATTTCAGCCGTTTTATTGAAATCGGCAATCAGCCACCCCCTGTTCCTGTCCTTCAGGTAAGCCTCGGCCAGCGAAGCCCAGGTATCGCCGGGCGCTGCGTGGTGCACTACGAATTCCTCCCCCCGGAGAACAGAAAGCGTGGCCTGGGACTCGGGGGGCAGGCCGGCGCACCCCCCCAGCGAAACCATGATAAAAAATGCAAGGAAGAACCTAGCCCTGGCCATGCGTATTCCCTTTCTGATCGTTATTTTTTTGAGTATTCATGTCTATCGTAATGTCATTGTTTTTCTGGAGTGTGTCGGCCATCTCATCGAAAGACTGGAAGATTTCTCCAAGCTCGTCTTTTCTGGACTGCGCAATGCGATACCCGAAGTTGCCTTTTTTCATTTCTTCCAGGGATTTTCTCAGGGTTTGCAGGGGAGCGGACATTGCGCTCGCAAGCGCATATGCCACCACCGAAGCAGCGGCGACGGTCACGATCATAAGCAGCAGCATGGTAAACACGATCTGCCTGCTCAGTTCTTCCAGAGGGTCCCAATGCATGCCAAGGTGAATGCGGCCGATATCCTTCTCCCGAAACAGGATCGGCGCCTCGAAGTCCAGCATCGAGGAAGAGGTGGAGACGTTATAGCGCTGCATGGCCACCTCGCCGATGCTGCCGAACGATTCGCCGCCTTCTATCTTGTGATAGGGCTGCCCGATCTGCTCCGGCCTGCTGCTCCCCCTGACGATGCCCTTGCCGTCCACCAGGCTGAGATAGCCGAAGCGCTGGCCCGCCATCGCGTCCTGTATGAATACTTCCAGAAATATCCAGTCCTCGTTGTATACCTTCTCCGCGCTCTCCGCCGCCATGAAGCGGACCAGCGAACTCCCGTATTCGGTAGCCTGCTGGATGATGCTTGCATACTGCCGCTTGTACAGCCAGGTCGTGCCGATGATCATGGTGATGGAGACGATCGCAATCATGATGAAAGTCCATTTGATCCGGATGGGCAGCATTTTTGGCCGGGCGCGCTGCATTTCGTCCTGCCTGATTTCCTCGATGGCGTCGATCAGCGCGGCGACCAGATCGTTGCCGCTCTGGAACCGTTTTTCCGGGTCCTTCCTGAGCAACCGCTCGACGATGAGCTTTACCGATTTCGGCAGGGCAGGAACGAGTCCATCTATGGGAGGCGGTTCCGTGGTCGTGATCTGCAGCAGCAGCGTGGCGATAGTGTTCCCTTCGAACGGTTTTTTTCCCGTCAGCAACTGGTAAAGCACGACTCCGACCGAATAAAGATCAGACCGTGCATCGACATTTTTTCCCAGGGCCTGCTCCGGCGACATGTACTGGGGCGTGCCCAGCACTTCTCCCATCTGCGTCTGCCTGGTCCTTTCGGGATCTTCGACCCGCGCGATGCCGAAATCCGTGATTTTCACGTTATTGGTGCCCTTGACCCGGATAATGTTGCTGGGCTTGATATCGCGATGGACCACGCCCTTGCTGTGGGCATAATGCAGCGCCTTTGCCAGCTGGATGCCGATGCCCAGATCGTCGCGCAGGGAGCGCCGGGGCGTGGATTTCATGTACTCGTCGAGCGGCTCGCCCTCGAGCAGTTCCATGGCGATATACGGGCGGTCGTTCACCTCGCCGATATCGAAGATAGTGACAATGTTGGGATGGGACAAGAGGCCGGCGGCTTTTGCCTCCGCCAGGAAGCGCGAACGATACTCCTTGTTGGCGCAACGCTCTTCCAATAGCACCTTGATCGCGAGCGGGCGGTTGATGTTGGGATCATAGGCCTTGTAAACGACCGCCATGCCCCCCCTGCCCAGCTCTTCAATGATCTTGAAGCGACCGATTTGTTCCAGCATCGAGCCTCCCCTTGGCCTCGTTGTTATCGCCGTTCAACAGCTCTGAATAATCTACTTTCCTGCATGATGCAGACGGCCGATATGAAAATCGCCATAGCAATGCGGTGATGCATTTCACACCTTTGTCGTTCACCCCCGTGATACCCGGCAATCCAGTCAGCCCGTGATCAGGGCTGCGAGATATTTTCTGTAACCTATACCGGGTTTATAGACCATGAATGGGCTTAAATCCAACCCACAGGTATCCGATGGAATTCAATTTGATTCAACCCCCGGTCCGCATTCGCCCATGCCCGAGCGGAAGAGGACTGAAGCGGGAAAACAGATGATACATGATGATATCCGAAGGAGGAAGGATGGATGGGCAGCAGCCCAGGTAACCGTGTAGGATGGGTGGAGTGAAACGTAACCCATCATTTTCCTGCATCAACTGGGTGGGACATCAGTAGCCGTAGGAGGAGTGGAGTGAAACGTAACCCATCATCTTCCTGGATTGCCTAGTGGGAGCCAGACCGAAGCCGGCAATCATCCTTTTTATTTTTCCACCAATTCGATCATTCCGGAATAGACAGCCAACGCTGCATCTGCTGTGACAAAACGGGCCGGCATTTCCAATGCCTGGGCTATCAGCAAACGGTCAAATGGATCATGGTGATGCATGGCCAGGCGCGCCACACCTGCGGCATGCGTCGAAGAGACCGGAATTTCCATGAACCCGGTCTTCCTTGCCGCTTCGGCAATCTGCTCTGGCGGATAACAAAAACTGATCTTTCCTAAAGCGGATTTGATGGCAATTTCCCAGATGCTGGCGGCGCTGAACCAGACTTCTGTTGCCGGTGATTCCAGTTGTTCCCTCAGCGGACGAGGCAAACGCTCGGGCGTATTCAGCGACCAGAGCAGAATATGCGTATCAAGCAGGAATCGCACCTTACAAACTCAGGAAGGATCGATACGGGTGTTTTCAAACCGGGCGATTGACTCATCGTCCAGGGGAGCATCGAAATCATCCGGCACATTCAATTGCCCCTTGAATAAACCGAGTTTTCTGCGGGATGTCGGGTCTTGCAGCGGTACCAATTTCGCCATCGGCTTGCCAGCCTTGGCAATGATTATTTCTTCCCCCGCCGCCGCCTGCTCGACAAATCGGGATAGATGAGTCTTCGCCTCATGGATATTGATCGTAATCATGGAGACTGATCGCGGCTATAAGTCGGACTAAGTTTAGTCCAGTCAATAGCCTGAGTCAACTTAAGGAAATCGGTAGCACACAGATTATGCCCCCGCAAAACGTTCGCCAAACTCAGCTTCGCATAATACTGACCAGTCGAAGCCCGAACATGTAGATTCATCCTCGAGCGTAGAGAGTAACTGGGCTTCGATAGAGGGGTCTAGGGAGAGAAAACCAGCAATATCCCCATCAACACCAGGGCGTATTATTCCCAGAATTCCCGCATCAAGGCAGGTCTCTCGCTGTCTGGAACTGTCATCATTATCTAAAAGAGAAATAACCGATTTGATATCAAGTAGCGGCGGCGGACCTTCGGTACTTGAAAGCAGAACTATTTGTCCCTCCAGCCACCAAGGAAAAGCTGGTTCATCAAATAAACGTATAACAGTTTTTGCTTGGCGAGTCGAAACCAGCACGGCGTTATAAGGGATACGGTCAATGAGTTGTTGGGCACGGCCAATCAATCCCCGTTTGTTCACAGCACGAACAAAATCCTCTTTAAGCAGTAACCAATCCCTGGATGTAACATCAGCTTCGGAGATCCCAAAAAATGTGACACGGGCAACGGAAGTAAATGCACGTGCCAACATCATAGCAACATCGTTTGGCACTCCGCCATCCACCGGCTCCGGAATTTGCTTCCAGCCTATCAGTGTTATAGCCCCGGTCGCCGGCAGTAGCGGAACGAGCTGCCGATTTAAGCCCTTGGGATCGCGGCAGATCATAACAGTTGTTTTAGTCATGGTCCCGCTGCTTCAGGCAGAGGTTTAAAAAATGTACCTTCCGCCCAGTCATAAACTTCAGAGGCAAGAATGGATCCACCTCGATATCCGCCTATACCGCCAATTATGCAACCTCCAATTCCACCGACTGCCGTTCCTAGTGGCGACGCCAACGTACCTATTGCGGCGCCTCCGGCTCCAATTACCTTGCAGCCTACCCAAGCTCCCGCCCATCCGGCCGCAACCTCAGAAGCACGTTTCAAGGGCTTGCTGGCCTGTGCAATCGAAACAATATCGATAACCATACCGGCAACTATTACTACACGCCCCGCATACCGGAAATATTTCACTATATGATAAGCGGCCAATCCAGACCTGCCTGCAGCAGAGTGGTCTGCAATATTGAAGTCAGCGAATGTGCCTCTCTGGTTCCAGTGGTAATCAATAGTATTAGTTGTTCTATTAAATCCATAGTCAAGCCGAAGAAGACGTCTTCCCGCACTATCTTGAAAGAATAGAGTCGAGGTTGATCCCCCACGGGGAATGAAACCTTTTGGACTCAACTCTATTGCAAGTCCGTTGGTACCAGGGATGGGAATACGAATCACACTGGCCTGCCCTACCGCAAAGAGAATTCCTCCTGACATGGGCTCATCATGGTTGCCACGGCTCTCCACTGCAGCTGCAGATGTTTTACCTGCTGGACCAGGAACCCCTGATTGAGCGCGACACATCGTTCCCTGATCAATCTGAGACATGTCATATCTTGTACCGCGCGGTCCAGGTAGATTTTCGCCCATTATTGCCTTAGCCCATCTTTCTTTTATAGTGCCGTTATAGATCACTCCATCTTCGCCAACCAGCGCTGTTGCCGCCAGGCGGGAGCGGCAATCGGAAAGAGTTTGGTGCCGGGTTCGAGCAGGCACAGATACAGAGCCGCGGCGATTCGCTGCCGCTGGTAACTTTCCTTAAGAACGTGGGTGCAATGCCCGGGAGTAACCGGGGCGCCCATAAAATAGCGCTGGCCATCAGTAAAATTACCCTTGTTCGTATCCCACCATGCCTGAATCCTTACCGGGTCGGGCCAGGGCAGACTGTCGTCCTCGTCCATCGCCACGTTGTCGTCTTCCGGGTTGTCATTCGGGCCGAACTCCACGCCTTCAGGGGGCTTGCGTTCGAGATCGAGATACGCCAGGTCAAGGCCGGTGATAAAGCTGAACGATTCGCCCGCAAGCCGGGCGAGCTTCAGGTCCTCCATCTGCCTGATCAGCCAGGGAACGTAATAAGGATCGCCCGCAATGCCTGCGCCTTGAACAAAAAGGCGCTGGTTCGCCGGGTCGCGGGCAAGAATCTTGAGAAGTCCGTTCGCTTGCGGCAGCGGCAGCAGCTTGAGCACCAGTTGCAACGCACCCATACGGTATGGGCCGCCATGCAGCGCGGCATCTTCCAGGAGGTAGACGGCCTTGTCCCGGTCGCCCAGCAAACCCGCTGAATGCGCAGCCCAAAAACGGCACGAGGCGTCCTCGTCCGTCAGTGCCGCCATGCACGCAGCAAGCAGATCACGCCGCCCCAGCTCGCCCGCCACGCGCAAGGCACGCGCTCGCAGAAGCACATCAGGATCGGTAATTGCCGTATTCAGCGAAGCGTCCGGATCGACGCGATGCATCACGCAGGCGGCGATTCCCGCCCCGCGCTTGAATGGTTCCGGCGAGGCAAGAAGCCGGGCAACGGTCCCTTGCAGATGCGAAGCCGATACCCAGCCAAAAGCAGAAATCAAGCCGGGCTGGGCTGCCGGCACGGCGATAGCCAAGGCAAACAGCTTATCCAGCCGCCGCTTGTCTTTCTCCTCGATCGCCCGCACGGTTGCCGCGAACACCTCACCCATTCCCGGCGACCCCAGCGCCGACTCGCACACACTCGAACCATACTCCCCCGCCACCGCCAATCCGTCGAGGTGAGCCGCCAGACGATCATCCAGACGGCGAAGATGATGGAGCTTGACGTGGGGAGCGGACACAAGAACCGAGCGCATGAGGCGCAAATGCGCGGATTCCTCGGCGTGCTGCTGGATGATATGGGGTATGGGTTTCAGGGCGCTGGCCAACATGGGTAAATTCCGGTCTTTTTGTTTAACGCCAATGCTTGTCGCCGCCGCAATGTACAGATATACAGATCAATTCGAGCCTGCTCCTCCATTAAGGCGGCCCTTTAGTAGCCTTCCTTGTACTAACGTTACCAAATCAGCACCTACGGCTAACTGGTCATGGCTATTTTTGGCCCAGATGAGTAATGCATCAAATACTATCGATCCGGCTCGAAAATACCATGAATATGAATGGCATGCGGTTGAAGTAGGATGGGTGGAGTGAAACGCAACCCATCAAAAAACATCTATCCAGCACCGGGAAAATGATGGGTTACGCTTTGCTCCACCCATCCTACCCAGGATAAGACTGACCGGCTAAGGCCGGTGGTTTTAACCTGAGGCGCCTTAACGATGCGTACAGACTTGCCGACAATGGGTCAATCAAGAAACATTACAATCAAAGAATACCGACAGTACCTGATGTTTCGCAATCGCCAGAAGCTTGTCATCGAATGTTGACAATGGTTGCATGGGTATTCTCCCCTGAGCATCGCCGATATATGACCAGGAATGGGCACCAAAAGGAAACCAAACATCACATTTATAATCTATCCGGCTCTTTTTCCATCAATCTCCTTCAAACTGTAACCCCTGCTGGCATAAGAACCATCCGCCGGGAAGAAGAATCTTTATTGCACGGCCAGCACAGCGATATGCCCCACCCCCGCCCGGGTGCGGGGGCGAATCATGATTTCAACATCATGATTCAATGCTGTCAGAAACTCCATCAGGCGCTCGACGGAAAACTGATCCAGGCGATAATTTTTTAGCACGGATACTTTGGACTGCGGAATTCCCAGAATCTCCGCCACCTCCCGTTGCTTCAGCTTGCGCACCTTTAACGCTTCGTTGACAGCAAAGGCCAGACGCGTTTTAGTTTGACGCTCAGTGGCATCTGGCATGCCGAGATCCTCAAACACGTTGCCCGTGCCGCGGGTGATGATAATGTCGTCAATCTGGCTCATGGCATTCCTCTCCTTTCATAATCCTGTCGGGCGCGTTTCAGCCGTTCACCGATCAGCTTCACATCGTCTTGCGATGTCTTGATTCCGGACTTCGATTTCTTCTGGAACGCATGCAGAACATACACTATTCCGGCACGCCGCACAGTGTAGATGGCGCAATGGGTATCACCCCGGTGGTCTTCAACAACCTCGAATACGCCGGGGCCTTCACCCTTCCATGGCTTGGCGTGCGAATGCCTGCCGCCAAGCTGGGCTAAACCCAGCGCATAACCCATGTCATCCTGCACCTCTGGGGAAAAGCCTGATAGTCCTTCTTCGCAGAACCGACCCAATGCAACGGTTTCTCATGCCCCATGCCTGCCTCATCCTCATTACCCCAAATATACCAAATTTGGTATATTTGTTCAAGCCTAAAAAGAAGCTGTGGCGAGGGCCTCCTCGTCTCGTCCATGTTCCCTGGCGATCCGGGTTGACGGCTTCGGTGATGGCCGCCGCTGGGCGGCAGCGATTTTCGGATAAAAAGCATCCGAACCGGGAGTATGCCGCAGGTTCGCCCTACGGACTTCAAATAGGCGGGCGAATGCTACGAACGGTAACAGGCAGTTTCAGTGTGATCCAAACTTGATCGGCGGTCAGCACCGGCGCCTGCAGCCGCATCCCCAGGCTCAGGCAGGCACGATCCCCCAGCGACAAGCCTACCGTACGGGTTTGCAGCCAGAGTTGTCCGGCGATTTCGGCTTCCTCGGCGGTAAAGGGCAGTATCTTCGCGCCCAGAGCCTCCAGGTCTTCCCGCATGCCGTCGACAAGCACGTCTGCCGCCACCGACTTTTGCACCACTTCAGACCAATTGACGCTGGAAATGACAGCTTCGGAAAGAACCGCTTCCACCTGATCGCCGCCGGGTTCGTTTTGTAAGAAGCCCAGCAAAGCCGAGGCGTCCAGCACGACGCTCATTCACTCGCTTCCTGTTTTGCCGCCTCGCGCCGTTCCTTGATCAATTCTTCAGCCAGGCTGGTAGCTGACGGCAGCCGGGCAAAACGGTTCTTGAGCCGCTCCCTGATCGTGCCGGCTTTTTCCAGAACCAGACGGCCGTTTTCCATCCGGGCGATCAGGCTATCTCCGGATTCAAATCCAAGGAAGCGCCTGAGCGGAGCGGGAATGACCAGGCGGCCTTGAGGTCCCAGATGAATTTCGGTTTGGGTGATGTGTTTTGGCATGGTTTTGAGTATTCTGGCACAAAAAAGACAAATGTGCCAACTTATCAATTAATATGTAAATTTTTATAAATCGCGGCAGAGAGCAGGATTGATTCTACTGGCAAGGGTGGACACATAGCGGAATCAATGGGGCGGGAGTGATGAATTGGTAAGAAGGCAACCGTACGGCGCGCTCTAATGAACCAAACCCGATATTGCTCGCTATGGCGCACGCCTGATCATCTTGCCGTGGCGACCGCTGGTGATTTGGACGGTAGGGTGGGACGAAAGGATGGGTAGCTCCGTATGGCCTTGCTACGACGTTCAGAAAGCTCTGTAGGGGTAGGATGGGTGGAGTGAAACGCAACCCATCGTCTCGGCTTCTGATTCTGGAATATTGACAATGCTTCCGTAGGATGGGTGGAGTGAAACGCAACCCATCGCCTCCCCTTCCAACCCTCTTCACCGCAAGCCTGCGCCGCAATCGGCACCCGTCGTGGCGCGCACCCAACTATTCTTATCCTGCAGCCGCTGATGGATGTGGCGCGAGGATCAGCCTTTTTCAATTTGCTGCCGGTTTCTTTCTTGGCCGGCAGGGACCAATCGAACTGATCTTCTTCTCAACAGAACTCAACAACCGCCAGCTAAAGCTGGTGGGTTAGTGTTACGGACTGAAAGTCCGGATACGCGTCGGTTAGACGACGCGTCCCAATCGGGCTTCATTCTGAAATCATCATTAGCAATGGCAGCAGCGGTAGGATGGGTGGAGTGAAACGCAACCCATCAAAAAACATCTACCCAGCACCAGGAAATGATGGGTTACGCTTTGCTCCACCCATCCTACCCAGGATAAAGCTGATCGGCTAAAGCCGGTAATTTTAAACCTTCGAATGGAAAATAAATTCCTCTTCAGGAGAGCATAGGTTCATGCTACGATTACATATGATTACTAAAGATTACAAAACCTTTATCATGGAGGAGTTATGGAAACCACAGAACCGATTACCATCCGGACCAGTAAAGATATTGTCAGTCAGATCGACACGCTTGCTGCTGGCATGGATCGCTCCCGCAACTACGTGGTTAATCAGGCCATACAGCAATACCTTGCCTATCATCACGTCCTGCACCAGAAAATAGAGCAAGGGCTGAATGACGCCAAAGATGGGAGGCTGACAGCGGCTGATGATGTTATTAGGGAAATCCGCTCCCGTCGCTCCCGCCAGCGCAAATGAAAGTTTTTCTTACTGATACTGCAAAACTGGACCTGATTGATATTATCGATTACTACGACAGCCATAACTCGGCTATCGCGGATCACTTTGAAAACGAGCTTCAACATAGACTGGAAATGCTGAGAGAGTTTCCGCAGGTCGGACACCCCGGTTTTTCGGGTCTTCTGGAACTTGGCTTCCACAATTTCCCCTATGTCTTGAGCTATCAGGTTTTGCAGGATCAGGTACAAATCATCGCGATTTTACATACAGCGCGTGATCGCGATCATGCCTTGGCGATACGCACGCAAGGATAGTGGGGTCAAGTCTCAGGGATAGTGGGGTCAAGTCTTATTCTTTGCCAATCGTTGCTGTTTCACGATGCGGCTCACCCGGGAGTAATGCAATCCAAAATGGTCCCCGATCTCCTTCAAGCTGTAACCTCCGCCAGAGTATGCAGCGAGGATCGCCTCGTCTCGTCCATGTTCCCCGGCGATCTGGGCTAACGGCTTCGGTGATGGCCGCCGCTGGGCGGCAGGAATTTCCTGATGGGAAGCATTTGCACCGAGAGTGCGTTGCAGGCTCGCCACAAATTCATCGGAACCCAGAAAAATCTGGTTCTTCAATTTCTCCCAAGGCCCCGGTTGATTTTTTCCATCGGCTACGAAATCTACATAACGCCGTGTGGCCTCGCTCCGCTGTTCAGAAAAGGCAGCCAGAAGCCAGTCGATCGTCAGCCAGGACGGTGCCGGATCCAGCCCTGCCGTGGCCCGATAACTACTCCATGGCGCCAGTTCCAGGAGGTAGGATTCCTTCTGCACGATGATCGCCTTGAAACGTCCCTGGAATACATGCCCCACCCGTCCATGCCGGCGATTGAAACGCTGGGTGTAGACTCCGTTCAATTGCCGCATACCCTTGGAGAGATTACCTTCCGGCGTTTCGATCAGCAGATGATAGTGATTGTCCATCAAACAATAAGCATGAATCGCCCAGTTGAGGTCTTGAATGACCCCTAACAGTATGTCCAGAAACAGATGCCTATCCTCATCATCTAGAAAAATAACCTCCCGCCCATCTCCACGAGAAGTCACATGGTACAGCGCACCGGCAAACTCGATTCTTAACGGTCTTGACATGTTGAAAGGCTATCAGAGCGCGTAGCGCGTAGCAAATAACAAGACCTGACCCTATTATTTTGCTATTGTTCGTTTTCATTTGACCCTATTGTTCGTTTTCATTCAGGACGCTTCATCCTAAAACCACATCATGCCAAATTTCACCATCCTCTGTCCAAGCAAGGTGTTTCGCACCAATAGACCAGAGAACACCTTGACCGGCATGAAGCTGAGAGTATGTCCGGCGGCCTGGCAGCTTGGAATTAATGGGCGTTAGCTCATCATGATTATTTAAAATAAATAGCTCTTTATTTGTGGCAACATAGAGCCGATTACGAAACCATTCAAGACCCCAAAAATCATCCTCCGTTTCTTCTTGCCGGATAACGACCCAAGTGTCGTCGTGACCCCGCAACAGCATCCCCTTCTGCCCACAGGCATATACGATTCCAGATGAAGTAACACGGATACATTCAATCCTAAGGTTTGTTGGACTGTCAATCTTTTGCCATTCCTCTTTGTGGTACCGCCAAATTTCTCCTTTATACCCAACAGCATATATTTCATCTTCAGATATCCCATCAATGGCTTCGAAACCCCTTACGTCAAGATAATTTTCGGGTTTGCTAATAACCATTTCATGGATAGAGACCCACTTTCCAGAATTTATGCGGCGGTACACTTGCCTTCGCATGCCTGCTACGTAAATACTCGAACCAATTGCCCGAAGACCGCAAAGATACCCGTACCTATTTGGACCTTCTATTAATTCATGAACATAGCCCTCACTGGTAATCTTTTCAATAAAACCGAAAGAACTTACAAACACCTCCTCTTCTGATCCATTTGAGACTGTAATCCGAGTAGCCGTACAGTCCAGATTGACTACCCTCTTTACTTTGGACTGGAATATATATAGCACCACGCTATTTGCAGCAAAATCTTGCGTCTTTTCATCCAACTCATCTTTAGCAAGTTCAGCAATTACTGCGCAACGATCCGGACCAAGCGAAACACCGTCAGTAAAAATGATTGGTAGCATATAAATTCCATAGGTAAGTCTCAACTAACTCCATTTCGAGGGAACTTCAATTTCAGGCAGATCAGTTCGGACGGGGGCCGCATTTTTCTCTTTCGGCGTCTTCCCGGGTAATATTGTATGGTGATACGCGTCAAGCTGGGCACGGGTACAAAGAGGATCACAATCTTTGAACTCACTCTGGTGAGACGCCACGCCAGCGCTCGCAGCCTCATCATAAGTCCAATAGGATTTTTCCCCATGGAACCACTCCCATAACACCTCGCCACGGTAATCCTCCAAAATTTGGCGTTTCACCGAGTCGCGAAATTTTTGCATTTCATAGTGATTAGTACCTCTTATAGGCAATCCAACACATGCAGTTGGCGCTTTTTTGTCGTCATAATCATCAAACCCCGCAAGGGGTCTGATCCTAGATTTTGTTCGTGCACCATCGTTAAAGGTTACTCCAATTGCTTCAAGTTGCTCCAATGTGAACTCCTTGTACCCTTGCCGCAATCCCGATTGCGTAAAGCAGTTCACTTCAATTAAGTGATCGCCGGTTGTATTGGGATGACAGCACACGTTTTTGTCATATTTCTTCATTGGTAATGCACAAGCCCTAGCTTCCGCACATGCGGGATTACAGTCGACTCCATCTTGCTCCCCATTTGAGTTCATGTGAGGCGTGGGAGTCTGCCCTTGCGGCGGATTACACGCCCGCTGCTCATTTCGAACTGAGTCGTAGCACGGATGCTCTGGTGAGATGGTTTGCGTATCCACGTACGGCCAAGGAACAGCCTCATTAGCATTTGGACTATTATGATTATCCGTGGTCATATCCAAGTGCCGGTCGACATTCTCTCCCTCAAATTTGACATCCATCGACCATTTGATGAAATAAACTTTTCCCGTATTCGTACTTGAAAGCACTCCTTTTTTTGCCGCACACCCTGCCTCATCCCCGGTCGATTTCTTGAAGTAAGACTTGTTCTTCAGCATGATCTCTTCGCCTGAGATCTTCACAGTCTTGCTTCCTTCCGTGGTATCCGACGCAAAGCCTGTGTTTGGATAAGGAACGGGCACGCCAGGAGGGGTTGCAGGATTTTCAGGCGGAGTAAAGCAAACATCCGGCATTGCGCAGATCGTCTTGCCGGCCCCGGCTTTGCAGGCAAGCTCCATGCCATTAGCGTAGATTTCATTTGCCATTATTGTGTTTCTAACGTTTGCCAGGAAAAGATCATGGAAGAACGCTTGCCACCATCGTTACCGAGATGCGTCAGTATGTGGTTGCCTTTGATGTAGGCTTTTTCACACGCTGACTTCAGGACGGCAACAATGACCAATCCGATTACAGCGCCTATTTCCCCGATGCAGTCTGCCGGATGCCAGAAATCAAACTCCTTTCTCTTCGTCCGGTCTATGCGGCTAAAAGCCAGACTTGTCTCCTTGAAATAATACTGTTCTCCTGAAGTATCCGTGATTTTAAAATCAAGAATGCCTTCACCGCAGCCTGCATCAACAAGTGATTCCTTGATGGCAGCCGTCAACCCATCTGCCCTTAACGGTTCCTCTGAATCAACATGCGCTTGTTCAACACCAAATCCCAAGCCGTGGCAAACAAGCAGATTTTCCTGTATGGAATAAGAAGGCTCGACTACCAGAGCGGCGGCGGCCTCACCAGGAATAAAACCATTGGAATTTTGACTGGTCAGCAAGCGTTCATTTTCTTCATAATGACTTAAGGTAGGTGCAACCAGCAAACTATCGGTTGCGGCAATAAGGACATGTTTGATTTTTAACTCCTGAATCAGCAGTCTCGCGTGTTTGAGTGCGACGGCAATAGACACATGGCCTTGAGCAATGACACGGGATTTCCCATGAAACACAAGTTTCAATTCATCCTGCAAATCATGAAAAAACCGGTTGTCGTCGTCGATGACACGGCCTTTTCGTTCATGCTCCGAGAGGCAAAGCAACAAGGGAGTCGATTCGGGAACGATTTGTTTATTATTGGCAAGGCATTCGTTGATAGCGGTGGCAGCCATTTTTATCAACTTGGTTTTGCCGCGCCAAGGCTGTTCCAGCGAAACCTCGGAACCCATAATCCACTCCCCGCCACTGTCCATAAAGCGGGTTTCCTGAAAATTGTCGATAGCACAACGGATGGCCGCACAGGAAGATGGCGCATCAAGGCCTACACCCGTCACCATGCCTGTTCCGGTAATGGCTAAAGGGAAACCACTCATGACGCTTCCTCTTCCACCTCAGACTTATTTGCTTTCCGCAAATGCGCCAGGGAAGGATAATAGGTCTTGCCTAGCTCCCGCGCGCGCCACCAGGCGCGAGACATTTTCCCGGCAAGCACTTGGGGGATTTCAAACATATTCCGCTTTAAAGGCAAACTAGCGCGCCACGTCAGGCTAAAAATATCTTTATCGGGTTGAATGACAACGGTATCCAATACCGCACGGGTTGAATGACGTCCGCTTTTTTTGCGGAAAAACACCACTGGAACCTCGATCTGGGGTAATTTAAAGGATAGTCGCCCGACTGATGTCAGATTCACCAGCACCACTTCTTCCCCCCCTTGAGGAAAAGCTATTTGCTGGTCCAGAGGAGCAGCCTGATAATAGGCATCTTTAAAGTCAGTGGGTAAAAAGGGAAAGGTATTGTCTATCCAGTCCTGATCGTAAGTACCCCCATACTTGATTCGTTGCTCCCACCCCCGACCAACAGGTCCGAACGCCATGGGTTCATACTCACCGTCCGGCTTGTCTACCGGATGACTGATCTCTTCGGTATTCGGGAGAGGCGTTCCCTCCACCCATTCGCTCCTGAGATGCTTGTGAAAACCTCTGCCAATGGGATTGCGCATGAAGGCGGCATGCTTGGACGCGTCCTCATGATGGTTATCGACGCCGCCAAACGCCACATCATATGAAAAGGGCTGAACGGTAAAAGATTCGGGAGCTGTGGCATGAACTCCGGCAAGGCCGGTTTCCCAATGCCGCTTGCCAACCACCATGAAGGTTTTTTTCCAGTTGCCAATCCGCAAGCCGACGGGCACTCTTTGTGCCGGACGGCTTCCGGGAGCATAAGCGCTGCCGAGAAGCAGGATGTCGCACCGAAGCTTGCGCGGAGCGAAATCCACTTCGTACATCGGTGCGGAAAAACCGGGCTCGCCAGTAAAGGTATCCGCCATGACCAGCGGCAACTGCTCCTCGTGCAGCCGCACTTCGTCCCCATTTTTAGGGAGACGAAACGTGCCCTTCACGACGACCACCAGCAGCTCGCGCCCCGACGGCTCCATGCCCATCGTATAGCCTGCAATCATGCGCGTCGCGTTGATGAGTTCCATAGAAGACTTACCTACTCAGTTCAATTGGACTGAACCGCCCTTGATACGATTGACCCCGCTTGAGCGGCTCAGCAGGTAGCTTCCCTTGATCATTACCTTACCGGCTTTGGTCAGCGTGATGCTGGCCTTGCCGCAGCGCAGCACAAGCTCTTCCTTTGCGCTCACGATCATGCGTTTGCCATCCGCATCGACTTCGACCTGGCCCGGCTGATTCTCCAGGGGCCAGCCTTCCCCTTCCTGCAGCACCCCCATGATAATAGGATGTGACCGATCGCCGCGCTCGAACATGAGAACGACGGATCGGCCGACATGAGGGCCACGCACATCGACAACAGTGCGCGCCCGAAGCGCGGCCGTGCCGGGCTGGCCCGGGTAGAGCACGAGAGGAACAAGACCTTCGTCCGCGATGCCGATCAGCTCGCCGACTACGACGCCCGCTTGAGCATCCTGCCCGGGCTCCGGGGATTGAGCTTTGAGGGAAGCCGCTTCGATCAATGGCCGTAGGAGATCGGTGCCGGACTCTTCCTCCAGCCCTAGCGCTGTCTCCGCTTCGATGGCATCCCTTCCGCTCATTTCCCCTCCTGTATCAGATAATTCCTAATTCTGAAGAATCTTCGAGCCCTTCATCACGATGTCGCCATCGGCCTTGGCATTGATCTTGCCCGACCCCTGGATGGTAATGTCCTTGCCCTTGATGACTATCGTGCCATCCTTCTTCATGCTGATACTGGCATCCCCTGTCTTGATGACTACGGAATCGCCGGCGTCGATCACGAGGTTCTTCCCGACTTTTGCGCTGTCATCGCCTTTGACGTCCGCGCTGCGGTTGCCATCGACGCCCAGCGAATCATTGCCTTTCACACCCTTGGAGGCATTTCCGTCTACAGACGTACTCTGGTTTGCTCCGACAGATACCGACCGATTCGCGCCAACGCTTGTCGACTGATTCGCTCCGACGTTGGTGCTCTGGTTGGCCCCGATGTTGTTGCTCTGGTAGCCGCCGACATTGGTGGTCTGGTAGGCGCCCACGACGATGGCCTGGAAACCGCCGATGCCCACTTCCTGCGCGCCCCCCACGCCGATGGTCTCATTCACGCCCACCAGGTGCGTGCGCTGCAGCGCAACCGATGCGGTTTCGCTGGCGCCGACCGATATGGTGCGGTTCGCGCCTATGGCGATGGTTTCGTTCGCGCCGACATTCTCCGTCCTGTTGACGCCGATGGTAATGGTTTCGTTGTTGCCGACGGTCTCGGTGCGATCGTGCTTGATGAGGCTGGTTTCGTCATTGTCGATGGTCTTGGCGCGATCATGACCGACGGAGTGGGTTTCATCATTCTCGACGCTGATGTCCTGGTTCTTCTCGGCGTGCAGGTAAACCTGCTCAGAGCCTTTCTTGTCCTCGAACCGCAGCTCGTTGGCATTGGCTCCGCTGCCGCCCTTGCTGGACCGGGTGAGGATGCCGGTCTGCGTCATGTTCGCAGGGAGGGCGTAGGGCGGCATCTGCTCGGCGTTATACACCCGCCCGGTGATGATGGGCTGGTCCGGATCGCCTTCGAGAAAATCGACGATGACTTCCTGTCCGATGCGCGGAATGGCGATCATGCCCCAGTTCTTTCCGGCCCACGGATGCGAGACCCGTATCCAGCAGGAGCTGTTTTCGTTCTTCTCCCCTTCCCTATCCCAGTGGAACTGGACTTTCNCCCTGCCGTACTGGTCCGTATAGATCTCGTCGCCGGATGGACCCACCACCACGGCGGTTTGCGGCCCCTGCACGAAGGGCTTGGGGGTGAGGCGTTGCGGACGGTAGGGCTGGCGGCTGTTGAGCATGGCGAAGCCGCAATCGTACGAAGTCCCCGATTCCTCCATCGATTCGTATTCGCTGTAGGTCAACTGGTGCTGCGCCGAGACCACGAGATATTCGCGATTCTGGTCGGCGCGCGGCTGGCCCGTCAGCTTGACCAGATAGCCGGTGCTGAGCCCCCGGGCGTTGGTCTGCCCCTGCGCCAGTTCGAACTGTGCCTGTAGTTCCTCGATGCGGGTGCGGACGACCTGATCGCCATCCTTTTTTTCCATGTACTCGCCGGGATAATCGTAGAACTCGTAGTTCGCCAGCGCGTGCTGCCGCTCGAAGCTCGTCTTGGATTGCAATTCCACGCTGGGCTTGGTCGGATCGTAGTCATCGATCACATACCGTCCCGGCTGGATCTCCCGCCCGAAGCTCCATGCGCTGATGCGTTCCTGCTCGGGGCGGGTCATGCGCTCCTGCGGGATGTAGGGAAGCTGTTCGCACCCCGGCAGCGCGGAATGCGCGCTGTAGGAATCCGCCATGACAAGGGTATTGCGCCCGGACTGGTAGGTGAAGAAATAATAGATGCCTTCCTGCTCCATCAACCGGCTGACGAAATTGAAGTCCGTTTCACGGTATTGCACGCAGTAGTCCCAGGTGCGATAGCTGGCCGTAAGCTGGAACTTGGTGTCGGCCAGGCCCGGATGGTCGTTGAATACCTTCTTCAGGATGTCCGGCACGGTCATCTGCTGGAAGATGCGGCAGTTTGCCCGGCGGGTGAGAAACCACAGCCAGGGCCTGACAGTCGCCTGGTAGGCATGGTAGCGGCCACGCATTCCCACCTGGGCAAAACGCGTGACATAGCCATTGAAGTAGCGCAGCTTGTCCCCCGCAAGCTCGACCTTGATCGTGACGTTCTTGCCCAGGATGTCATCCACGTTGATATCGCCGCGAGGGCTCAAGGCATCGAGCTGGAAATCGCTCAGCCGCGACAACTCCTCCCGCGCGGACAAGCTGTGGAACAGCAGCACGTCGGCGCCCAGGGGGGTGGTTAATTCAAAAGTCCTGGCCATTCACCTGTCTTCGTTAGCTGGCTTGAAAGGTCGTGTCTTGCGAAAAACTATTCATCATGCTTTTATCCGTGGCTTTGATGGGTTCCGCTGCGCTTTACCCATCCTACCCATCCTTGCCCAGGATGTCATCCACGTTGATATCGCCCCGGGTGCTCAGGGCATCGAGCTGGAAGTCGCTCAGGCGGGACAATTCCTCCCGCGCGGACAAGCGGTGGAACAGCAGCGCGTCGGCGCCCAGGGGGGTGGTTAATTCAAAAGTCCTGGCCATTACCTGTCTCGTTAGCTGGCTTGAAAGGTCGCGTCTTGCAAAAGATACTATTCATTATGCCTCTACTGGGTTTCCGGTGGCTTTGATGGGTTCCGCTGCGCTTTACCCATCCTACCCATCCTCCTACGTAAGCTGTTCATTATGCCTCTGTACATTTTTAGTAGGATGGGTGGAGTGAAACGCAACCCATCATTTGATCATGGCTTGATATGTTATCGAATGTGGCTTTGATGGGTTGCGCTACGCTCTACCCATCCTACCCATCCATGTAAGCGCCAAGCAGAGAATAATTCACGGGCATAACATTCATTGTGGCACAGCAATTGAGGTTTCGCCATTTTTCACGGCGGCGTTATCCGGTTTACTGGCTGTCACCACGAATCCCGCAACGGGGCTGCCTCCCTCGTTGCGCAGCACGGCTGATTCCACTCCCTGGATAGCGAAACCTGCCGATGAGAGCGCCTGCTTCAGGTATCCGCCATCGTGGCTGTAGCGCCCATGGGGATTGATGCGGTATCCCGCTCCATCCGTGGTTTTTTGGCCGGTTTCATCCGGCATGGCTTCGACCGTGAATATCAGCAGGCCATCGCTTCGCAGAGCCCCATGCGCGGCATCCAGCACCTCCCCGAGGGGGCCGAAATACACCAGCGTATCGGCGGAAATGACGAGATCGAAAGCGGCGGGATGCGCCAGGAGATAAGCGGNCAATTCCGATTTCACCAGTTCGTCGTAGGCATTCCTGCCGCGCGCCTTGGCCAGCATGCCGGCCGACAGGTCCACGCCCGTCAAGCGGCTGACATATGGCGCTATCAACGGCCCGCACAACCCGGTGCCGCAACCCGCGTCCAGCGCAACGAGATTCCTATCGGGCTCGGGCAAGGCCCTGGCGAGCGCGCCGGCGACCAGATCGGGCGCGCGATAGGCGAGTTTGCCCAGCTTGGCATCGAAGCTTTCGGCAAAATTGTCGAACGTGGATTCCACATAACCATCCGACGCGCGAAGCGGGATATTTTCGCCTGAGCAGGCGGCGAGCATGTGATTGGCGACCGGGCTTTCCGGTTCACCCGCGAGCCACTGCCGGTAGACCTCCGCCGCCTTCCCGGTCTCACCCAGTGTGTAATAGGCAAGGCCCAGCAGCTTGCGGGCATCGGGATGGCGCGGCATCAGCGTGATCGCCTTGCAGTACCATGCCACTGCCTCTTTGGTCCTGCTCTGCGTGGAGAGGAGCTTGCCCATGTTGTTGTGGGCATCGACATGGTTGGGGTTCAGCTCGATGGCTTTTTGGTAGGCGCGGGCCGCGTCCTCGAACCGGCCGCGCGCCTTCGACAAGGCGCCTAGGTTGTTGTACGCATGGGCGTGGGCGGGAGCAAGCTGTATCACTTTTTCATAGGCATCCGCCGCTTCTGCCAGCCGTCCCGCTTCCACCAGCACGTTGCCGAGATTGTTGTAGTAATTGGGTTCATCGGGATTCAACGAGATGGAACGGTGGATGGAGCCGATCGCCGCATCGCTGTCGCCCCCCTGGTGCAGCAGCACGCCGAGGAAATGATGCGCGTCGGCATAATCCGGCGCGGCAGCGAGAACCTTGCGGTAGAGTATCTCCGCTTCCACCAGATGGCCGCGGCGGTGTACCTGCAACGCAAGCGCCAGCGCGTCGGGAAGGCTCAGCTCCGAGATGCGTTCCCGTTCCCCGTAGGCTTCGTCCTGGACTTCAGCATGCACATCCATTCCCAGTTTTTTCCCGTGGTTTTTTGATTGTTATGCTCGATGGGTTACGCCAATCCTATCAATTATTACCGAAGCGCTGCACACAACCCGTTCACATAATCTGATGATTCCTACGCCAGGACGTGGTCTGGCATCCGGTTTTGATGGGTTACGCTTTCGCTTCACCCATCCTACCCGAGCTTTATCCTGGATTCGTATCCGAGGGCTTATCTTGTGCCCTCACGTAGGATGGGTGGAGCAACGCGCAACCCATCATCGGGTATGACCAGAGTCTCGCCGAATTCCTGATCCCTGGTGTCGTCCTCATCCCCAGCCCAATCACTGGCATATATGCCGGCTTCAACATAGCGGCGGAATGTCGAATACGGCCAATCCGCAACGTGGGCTGCATGCCCATGTTTGACTGGATTGTAATGGATGTAATCCATATGACGGCGATAGTCTTCCTCGTCGCGCAATGTATGTTCCCAGTAGCGGCGCTGCCAGATTCCGCGTTCATTTTTCCGAATTTGACTTCGGGAACGAGGGTAGAGGTCCGGCAGGCTGCGCGAGAACGCGGCCTTGATGCGCCGCCAGCGGCCCGGATAATCCACGTCGCCGGGCGGCAAAGTCCAGATGCAGTGCAAATGTTCCGGGAGAACCACCATGGCGTCGAGATGGAAGGGATGGGCGGCTCTGACCTGGCGAAAAGCTTCGCGCAGCGCGTCGATATGGTCCACGAGCAAGGCCTGGCGGCGATCGGCAAGAGCGGCTGTAAAGAAATAGCTGCCGCCTTTTACGAAATTGCGCCGGTAGTTGGCCATGATTTCATGATGTGCATCGTTCCGACATGTTTGATGTTTGAGTCTGGATGAATAAGTTGAGTTTTGATGGGTTTTGATGGGTTACGCTGCGCTACACCCATCCTACCTGTCCTTGTTTTAATAGTTGGGCTGCTACTTCGCTTATGGTCCTGCCTAAACCCGCCTGACATATCCCGTAATTCGGCATCTGTAGCGTAGCTTCCTGCAGTTTGCCGTAGAATGGGTGGAGCATCGCGCAACCCATCATCGGGCTGACTCATCATCGACCAATCATCGGGACGACTGCCCCCATCCTTTCATCGAACNCCCATCCCGCCTCGCATTTCATTGGCTCCATGATTTCGATGGGCTACGCTCTGCTTCGCAACAAGTTCATCTGCTGAACATTTTGATGGGTTACGCTTCACTTCACCCATCCTACCAATATACCAATAGCTGCAATGTCTACTCGGCCAACCGGTCGATATAAATGCCGGGGCTGGAATCCGGAATTTCCATGACGTCGACAACGCGGCGGTAAAATTCAACCGAACCGGCTCCGCCTATCACCGCGTAAGCATAGCCCATCTCAGCCATGGCATGAAGGCTGAGAAGCAACAGGCTGCGTCCGATACCTCGCCCCCGCGCTGATTCCAGCACACCCAGGGGACCAACCATGCCGCGACTGGTGCTGTCATGGCAGGAAAAACCCAGGATCAAGCCATGCTCGGTCGCGATATGGCATGAGATGGGACAGTTGCTGAATGCGACATCGCATTCGCTCGCCCACCTGCCGCCGAAGTGCTTATTTACCCAGCCGGCGACCTGGTGCTTTTCGTAGGCCATCGCGCGGCGCACATGAATTGCCCCACTTTCCCAGTTCCTGAGCGTATCGGGCAGATCAGGCAGTTCGTAGAGTTTTACCAGGAGATCGGGCAATTCAAATACTCAAGCTAACCATTGGATTGCAGCATACTCATATAGCATTATAGGAAGTTTCTGGTTTTATTTTATATCCCATGATTTTTCGACCAGTTTTCCTTTCAAGAGAAAAACAATACTTCCTAACGGGTATAATATTATTCGCCCGCACTGCTCGCGCAGAAGCTAACTTAACAGACCAGACGCGCATCACCCATCACGGAGATTGTTCATGGTACTTGTCAGAGGTTCGCTGCACTATCACCTTTCAGCTCACGATGAAGATCTGCAAGATAATCCGATCGCAACGGGTTTCAACGCCAGGGGTAAAGAAGGTTCGGCTCGGGCTATGGCCTTGACCCGCATCAATGCCGCAACCGGCTTGAATCTGAGGATGGAGCATTTTTCAGTCTCGCGAACAGCAGCCGGTGATACAGGACCCATTACTCCAGTGGAGTGGACATGCTCTGCCTCCACCGGTCACGGAGACCGTCAGCGCAACTGGACCGTGATGATCGATATGGACGACATACCACCAGGCGCTGGTGGTGCAGGGCCGGATCGCCCGCATGTAGGTTATTCTTACTGGTGCACCGGATATAATCCTATAGGAAGGGTTAATGGACATATCTTTATTGAATATGTGTCGGCGTCCCGATAAGGGTACGTGGCGCCGGCGCTTCAATATAGTAGGCTCTTCATTTGGTATCTATCTAATTCCCTTAAATCTCTTCTCATTCCAACTTTTTTATCTGGTACATGCCAGCATTGTGCAGATCCTTCGCATTCACTCGAACCCATACCCGAATTCTCCATCCTTCACGCTCACCTGCACCCGCGCCACGGGCTTGCCTTCCACCATGCGCTTGAGAAACTCCTCGCTGATGCGAGGCAGCACGGTGTTGGTGAGAATCGCATCGATCATGCGGCCCCCACTTTCGAGTTCGGTGCAGCGGCTGACGATGAGCCTGACCGTGTCGTCGTCGTAGCCGAATGGAATCCTGTGGTTCTCCAAGATGCGCTTGCTGATCCGGCTGAGCTGCAACCGCGCGATGGCGCTGATCATGTCGTCGCTCAGCGGGTAATAAGGAATGGTCACCAACCGGCCGAGCAAGGCCGGGGGGAAGACCTTGAGCAGCGGTGCGCGCAGTGCCGTCGCCAGCGATTGGGAGTCCGGCATCAGTTCGGGATCGCGGCACATGCCCATGATGAGGTCGGTGCCGACATTGGTGGTAAGCAGGATGATCGTATTGCGGAAGTTGATGTGCCTGCCTTCGCCGTCTTCCATCCAGCCCTTGTCGAATACCTGGAAAAAAATCTCATGCACGTCAGCGTGCGCTTTTTCCACTTCATCCAACAGCACCACGCTGTAGGGCCGCCGCCGCACCGCTTCGGTCAGCACGCCGCCTTCGCCATAGCCCACATAGCCGGGCGGCGCGCCCTTCAAGGTGGAAACGGTGTGGGCTTCCTGGAACTCGCTCATGTTGATGGTGATGACATTCTGCTCGCCGCCATAAAGCGACTCGGCCAGCGCAAGCGCGGTCTCGGTCTTCCCCACGCCGGAAGGGCCGCAGAGCATGAATACGCCGATGGGCTTATTCGGATTATCGAGCTTCGCCCGCGAAGTCTGGATGCGGCGGGCAATCATCTCCAGCGCATGGCGCTGGCCTATGATGCGCTGGTTCAGCGTATCCGCCAGCTTGAGCACGGCTTCCNCCTCGTTTTTCACCATACGTCCCACCGGGATGCCGGTCCAGTCGGCCACCACCGAGGAAACCGCCTGTGCATCCACCGTCGGCATGATGAGGGGCGACTCCCCCTGAAGCGTATCCAGCTTCACCTGGAGTTCGCTCAATTCCGCCAGCAACTGCTGGCGCTCTTCCGGAGCAAGCGCGGCATCGGCAGCTTTGACGGCGCCAGCGGTATCAACTGGAGACGGTGTTGCTGCTTTTCTACCGGAGCCTTCCGTTGGTTGGGTAGCGGTCACATTGTTCTCGCCCGTTGCGGATGTGCCCGTGGAGCTGGCACCGGAATTTTCCGCCAACGTACCCTGTGTACCGGTGCCGCCGGTATTCGAACCCGCAACGGGAATATCCTGCGCTTTCACATCTGCCGCATCCACCGGCTTGCCGCCTGCGCGCAGCTTTCCGCGCAGTTCGAGTATGCGGTCAACCAATCCTTTTTCTTCCTGCCAGCGGGCCTTGAGAGTCCCCAGGCGTACCTTTTCCGCTTCCTGCTTCTGTTCCACATCAACGCGCCTCGGGCCTACGTTGAAGCCCACCTCTTCTTCCCGGCCGATGATTTCCAGTTCTGTCGCCAATGCCTCCAGGCGGCGCTGGCAATCCTCGACTTCCGCGGGAGTGGCATACTGGCTGATGGCAACGCGCGCGCATGCGGTGTCGAGCAGGCTCACGGCCTTGTCCGGAAGCTGGCGCGCGGGGATGTAGCGATGGGACAGCTTGACGGCAGCTTCCAGCGCCACGTCGAGCAACTGCACGCGATGATGCTTTTCCAGCGTCGAAGCCACCCCGCGCACCATTAGTATCGCCTTTTCCTCCGAGGGCTCCAGTATCTGCACGACCTGGAAACGCCGCGTGAGCGCCGGGTCCTTCTCGAAATACCTGCGGTATTCCGCCCAGGTGGTGGCACCGATGGTGCGCAGCGTGCCGCGCGCGAGGGCTGGCTTCAACAGGTTGGCGGCGTCGCCGGTTCCAGCGGGCCCGCCGGCGCCGATGAGGGTGTGGGCCTCGTCGATGAACAGGATGATGGGCCGGGGCGAAGCCTGCACCTCGTCGATCACCTGGCGCAGCCGGTTTTCGAATTCCCCCTTCATGCTGGCGCCCGCCTGCAGCAACCCGATGTCCAGAGCCAGCAGGGAGACATCCTTTAACGGCGGAGGCACGTCGCCCTTCGCGATACGCAGGGCGAAGCCTTCGACCACCGCAGTCTTGCCCACACCCGCTTCTCCGGTGAGGATGGGATTATTCTGCCGGCGGCGCATGAGGATATCGACAATCTGACGGATTTCATCATCGCGCCCGGTCACGGGGTCGATCTCGCCCTTGCGCGCACGCGCTATCAGGTCCACGGAAAACTTCTTCAGTGCCTCCTGCCTGCCCATTTGCGCCGGCGCCAGCGCGCTACTCGCCTCTCCCGGGCCGGCAGCTGAGGTATCCGTAGCGCGCAATTGCTCCTCTGGCGAGCCGGCAACGATTCTGGAGAACTCATCCGCCAGCGTATCCGGACGAATACGATCGAACTGCCGCGAAATGCCGAACAAGGCATTCCTCAGGCTGGAGGTCTTGAGCATGCCCACCAGGAGATGCCCGGTTCTCACCTGCGCTTCGCCGAACATCAGGGTCCCATAGACCCACCCGCGCTCCACCGCATATTCGATACGCTCGGAAAGATCGGAGATGGATGTGGCGCCGCGCGGCAAGCGGTCGAGCGCATCAGTCAGATCCTTTGCAAGCCGGGAACTGTCGATTTCGAAATGCCTGATGATACGGTGGAGATCTGAATCCTGGTTCGCCAGGATCTGCTGCAGCCAGTGTTCCAGCTCGACATAAGGATTACCGCGCAGCTTGCAGAAAACGGTGCCACCTTCGATTGCCTTGTAGGCGAGGCTGTTCAGTTTGCCGAATAGCGCCACGCGGCTGATTTCGCTCATGCTTTCTCCCTCTCTTGTTTTTCTGCCAGGCTATCCGGTTATAAGCCATAACCGGACCAACAACGTTAACCTGGATCAACCCCGGATCAGCGGCGCGGCGCATCGAGCGCCTCAACCTGCGCGCCCCTCGTGCTTGTGGGACGCGAGCCGCTCGGCATCCAGCGTCAGGTCGCCCGCATCGTCGGCGGCGGGACGCGTGCCCAGCCACGTGGTCCACCCCAGTCGGCCGAATTGCCCGAGGCTGGCTTTTGGCACCTCGTCGTGCGCCAGCACCAGCCGCACATCCCATTCCAGTTCAAAGCAGAAGTATTGCCTTATCCAGTCCACCAGCCTGTCCAAAGCCTTGCCCCCCGGCAGGAAGCTCTCATACTGCCCCAGCGTGAGGGGGCCCAGATGAATCCGGAACTTATGCTGCCTGTCCCACACGCGCGAACCCAGCACAGCCCCCGCCCCCAGTTGCGCTGCCGGGCCGCCAGCCTCCCCCGTCCAGAGCCTTGTCCGGTCGCGGGGCGGCAAGCGCAGCCAGTGGCCCACGAATTCCTCCACGGCCACCCTCACCCGGAAGTAGGAAGCAAGCAATGCGGCGATCCCGTCGCGATTGCGCACCTGGCGCCCCAGCCAGCCGGCAAAGAATAATTTTGCGAAATCCCCAATCTCGTCGCGCTGCCGCATCCTGCTGCCGGCAATGCCTTCCAGCGCCCCTACGTAGATCGTGAACCGGTCGTGGCGCGGCCTGTCCAGACTGGCTGTCGGCTGCGCCTGGGCCCATGCGCGGTAGAAAAGCAACAGGAAGCGATGATTGAACATATCCAGAAACCGCACGAAGGTGGCATCCCCGGAATTCAGCAACCGGGCGCGCGCATATTCCGTGAGATGCAGCGGCAGCGGGCCATTGGGGCCCAGAAAACCCAGAAAACGGACTTCCGCCCGTGCTGGCCGGCCATTTTCCGGAAACTGGAACGAGGCGAGCGAAGCAGGCGCAAACGCCATCGAAGGCTCCTGCCCCAGGCGGATCACGTCGTCGACCGGCCGCAATCCCTCGCCCAGTCGTGGCTTATGCGGATGCAGGCAGTCGATGCGCCGCAGCGCCTGGAAAAAATCGAAACCAAACGGCTTCGCTTCAAGCGCGCGAAAATAGGTCAAAGGATCGGGCGTGTTCCGCATCGCGGCTCCCATCGCATTATTTCGGCCCGTTCCACGGAAGAAAGAACGGTTTCCGTGAATGAATTGAGCGAGACATGGCGGGCGAAGAACCGCTCCATCACGCTTCCGAAGAGAAACGCGCCGCCGCCCTGGAAACCCAGCTCTTCGAGATGCAGCCCGATCTCCAGCCCGCGGCCGAAAGTAATGGGCCCGGGAAGGGGAAGCCGCCGCACCAATGGTTTTACCGATACCCTTCGCACCGCCTCGATCTGCTTTTTTATGCCTCCATCGGAACTCATGGCGTACAGCTCCAGCATTTCGCGTAGCGCCGCCGCCCCTTCATGCTCGCTGCTGTTCATCAGGGAAAGATAGTTGAGCGAAAGATGGCTTACGAATTGCCAGGCGATGCCGCCGGTCCACAACGGCGAATAAGGCTTGGAGGGCCCTTTGATGCAGCGAATGGAATCCAGAGGAGCAGCGATATCCAACATGAAATCCGTTTTTCCCTGACCCAGGGGCATCAGTAGCGGCAGGTCGCGGTTGGTGCATCGCGTGGTGACGGCCAGTTGCCGGAGATCGTCGGAATACGGCGCTTCCTGCGCGTCCACCAGGGAAAGGTAGACTTCACTGCCGATATAACTGGAGCGAGTGCCGGTGCGCCTCTTCCCCGCGGGAAGCAGGCGAGGCTCCCGCTGAATGGTGAAGTAGGCCTGCTTCTCCTGCATTTCCCAATGATAAGCTGCGTAAAACGGGAGAAAAGCGCGTTCGCTGTCGCTGCCTGCGCCATAACCGGTGACGCCGGTAACCTCGAAAACCTCGAAATCCACGGGCCGCGTGCGATCCGGCATCACGTGAAATTCGTATGTATTGTCAGAAAGATGGATGCGGTCGGCGCGCTTGGGAAAAAGATTGATCGCCGGCGTGCAGAACAGTGAAAAATTCCCGCTATCAACCACGTTCTCCAGCGCCGCTTCGCCACGCGAAAACAGCAGGACGATCTCCAGTTCATCCCCTGCGTGCTTGCGCACCGCTGGCCCTAAACCGTCGATATCGATAAACAGGAAGCGCTGCGGAAAGGCGAAGTATTCCTGCAACAGGCGGTATCCCTGAAAACCGCGCAAGCTGACGGGAAGCAGCGCATCTTTATCTTCGTAACCCACGGGCAGGATCATGCGCGGAGGAAGAAAGTGATGCCAGGGCCAGGGATGGTCGGCGGGCGCGATCGCCACGCCGAGCGGCGCGCCCAGGCACAGCTCATGCAGCTTGTAGGCGATCTCGTCACTCCCCGAGAAAAACAGCCGCAGCCGCTCCATGCTCAACTGGCAAAAATTCAGTCCGGCGGTGGTTTTAAGCCTGAGGCGCACCCCGCCTTTTACCGGCTGCAGCAGCGGCAGCTTGTTCAGAGGCAGGTCCGGCGCGAAACTGAAATACTCCGCATGCACGATTTCGAGCGGCCATAGCATCNCCTCCTGCGCCGTATGGAATTCGCAAGCCGTGAGATCATCCTTTCCTACCTGGCTGCGCATGGCACTGCCCGCGGGAATGGCAACGCCTTGAGCAAGATTGGTTTCGACGAGCTGCGGGAGGAGCTGGGCGATCAGCATCGATGGAGTCGGCGCCAGGTAGTTGGGATAGACTATTTCGAGCAGGCGCTGCGTGAAGCGGGGAAACTCGGCATCGAGCTTGAACTGCACTCGCGCTGCCAGAAATGCCGCCCCCTCCATCAATCTTTCCACGTAGGGATCGGTAACCTCGATGCCATCCATTCCCAGCCGGCCGGCGATCTTGGGAAATTCGGCTGCGAATTCCGCGCCCATCTCGCGCAGGTAGGCGAGTTCCCGGTTGTAGTGCCGAAGCAGACGAGGGTCCATGTGAATAATCGTGTTAGCCGACCGATAATACCGGGAACGGGGCGCTTACGCCCCGCTACGGAATCGCATCTTCCTCAGAAGACACTGATCTGCCCTACAAAGAAGCAACCGTAGGATGGGTGGAGTGAAACGCAACCCATCAAAAAACATCTACCCAGGACCAGAAAAATGATGGGTTACGCTTTGCTCCACCCATCCTACGCAAGCTGCCTCCCCCCGCAAAACCACCACCGCCAGCGAAGATTTCTGCAGGACCTCCCTAGAACCCGGACCGGGCCAGATCGCGTATTTCCACCTGGCCGGTTTCCAGGTCCACATCGGTCCTGAGCAATAATTCCAGCGGCACGGGATAAGCCCACAAATCCCCGCGGATCTGCACGCTGATAACGTTGTGCCGGTCCAGCTGCAAGTCGGTCACGACCGCTTCGACCCGCAGGCTGGCAGGGTCGATGCGCGGCTCGAAATCGACTATTGCCTGCCGGATCGATTGTTCCAGCTCGATGATATCCAGCGTCGATGCGGTTTCGCCAGACAGCGCAGGAAGCCCGAAATTAATGACGGAGTGCGCCGCGAACGGAAAACCAGCCAGCTCTTCGCCGCCCAGCCTGGTGGTATTGAACAGCCACGCCAGATCCCGCAAGACCGCCTGCCTCAACCGGGCGGTGGACATCACGCGCTCCTCGCGCGCCTCCAGTTTCTTTTCCGGTTCGTTGTCGGTCAGACGGTCGAGCAGCGCGGGCTGAAGCCGCTCCTGTGGAGCAAGCTCAGCCATTTCAGCTGCTGTCGTGGGGATTTGCCCGTTCGGCGGCACCCTCCCCCAGGGTAATGCTGCGCACATCCATGAGCGGCGTTTCACCGGCATCGGTAGCGAACAGCCGCTGGCCCAAACCGTGGTATATGTCCGGGGCGGCTTCCTGCCAGATGGTCTTGCGTGCAAGCAGAATCAGCCCGTCTTCGCTTGCCTCGGACCCAGGATAGCGCGTGGGAATCAGCGCCACGCTCTCGCCGCCATTATCGAACCTGAAATGCGCGGGCATCCACACCATGTCCCGCAGATCCTCCGGCGCATCGATAATCACCTGCGACAATCGTGAAAAAGGTACCCAGTAATAACGGCCGTTGATGATGGCCTCGCACACCGGCCCAAGGCGGCTGTCGGCATCGGCGATCCAGGAAAACCGCTCGCCATCGAGCATGCCATTGGGCTCGCTCGCCTCCTCGAACGCCCTGTCGCGCAATGCCCCGGCTTCGCGATGTTTGCCCTGCCCCGTAAGCAGCAGCGCTTCGATAAGCAGCGCCAGCCATTGCTCCGGCTGGCCAAAGACCATGGGTGATTTTCTGCCTTCAAATACCTGCGCCCGCAGCACCTCGCAGCGCAGTGCCTCGCGATAGGCCTGGCCCATGGCCAGCGCCGCCGGGTCCAGCTCCGCCGCCACGTTCAACTGGTTCAGCGCGCGCTCCCACTGGCCCATCAGGGCGAGGAGCTGAAACAGAAAAATCCGCAGTTTCGAATCCGAAGGATGCGCCCGAACTGCTTCCTGGAGTTGCGCGAGCGCCCCAGCGGGATCGCCATTGCGTAAACTCTGTTCGGCAGCGGAAGCATTCATCGCTGGTTTCTTCTGGTGTTGCAGCCCTGCATCAGGATATCTCGGCATCGAACAGCATGCTCCCGCGCGGATTCCCATCGGCGCCCTGCGGAATATACTCCACGCTGATTTTCTGGAAAGCCAGGCTGAGCCTTTCCGATAGCTGCCCGCTTGCCGGAAAGTTGCTGGCGTCCACGTCTACGGAGGTTATCCGCCCCTTTTCGATCCGGATCTTCAGGTACTCATGCGGCACTCCGCCCGCCTTGCGCACCGTGAGCACCGCCTTGCTGATGAGTTCGTTGCCGCGCATGGCGGACATCAATCCGGTCGAAGCGCTGTCCACGTGCTTGACGATGTTCAGCTCGCTCAGCGTCGCCTTGGGGCTCGCCCCTCCCCCGCTCAGCGCCGTTTTCGCCTCCATTCCCCAGGACCAGTCGATTACATCGATTTCGTCCCTGTGGTTTTGATCCTGCGCCTCGCCCTTGATTGCGCCTTGCCGCGCGCTTTCAATCTTCAGGAACATGTCACCGAGCGCCATGGCTTTTCATCCAATGGGTGATTGCGGTAGGTTATGAATGGGCTGGAGTACGGGTCACGGAAGCGGGTGCAAGCTTGCAGGAAGTCAACATCCGGTATTCAGGAAAAGACGGATGCTCGCATGAATATTCAATTCCGCATCCTGCAGCCGCCCTGGGGAGAGAAGCCCCAAACCGCCTGCCGGCTCATTCCAGCCCCCTGTCCAGTGGCTTACGCTTTTACGTTCGCTGCAATCTTCCATCCCGCCTCGATCGCGGCATCCCCGCTGCCATCAGCCTTCTGCGGCGTGTATTCCACTTTGAATTCCGCGAAATTGAGCGTGACATTTTCGGTCAAGCGGTCTTCACCCCCGCTGCCGCCAGTGGAGATCGACGAGATGAGCACTTCCTTCATCGTAATCTTGAGATACTCGAGCGCCGTTTCCCCTGCCTTGCGTACGGTCAGGACGCCCTCCTTGTAGTGCTTCCCGTTGCAGCAGGAAATGATGAGATTGGGAGAGCCCTTGTCCACGTACTTCGTGATGGATAAATCATTCACGCTTACCTTGCCGGCGCCCCCGCCCGTGCCCATATGCGTGGTGCCTGACTGGCTCATCCCCCAGCTCCAGGCCAGCACATCCGTTTCATCCTTGTGTTTGTCGTCCGAGGATTCGCCTTTCACATCGTCCAGCTTCAGAAACATGTCTACGGCCATGATTGCCTCCCTGTAAAAGAATTTATTCCTTGTTGTGCACCTCTCCCCGCTTGCCGCAATAAGCTTGTGTAGGATGGGTGGAGCAAAGCGTAACCCATCATCTTTCTGGTGCTGGGTGGATGTTTTTTGATGGGTTGCGTTTCACTCCATCCATCCTACCGTTGCTACCGTTGCTACCCATGATTGCCACCCAGCAAAAGAATCTATTCCTTGTTGTCTACTTCTCCCCCGTTTGCCAATAAGGCCCGGCTCAGGCTGCCTTCGCCGATGGCAGTTTGGAAACCAGCCGCAGCGATACTGTCAGGCCTTCGAGCTGATAATGGGGCCGAAGGTAAAATTTGGATGTGTAATAGCCCGGATTGCCCTCGACCTCTTCCACCACGACTTCCGCAGCCGCCAGGGGCTTGCGGGCCTTGGTGGATTCGGAGGAATGGGCGGGATCGCCGTCCACATAGTTCATGATCCACTTCTGGAGCCATACCTGCATGTCATCCCGTTCCTTGAACGAGCCGATCTTGTCCCGGACGATGCACTTCAAATAATGGGCGAAGCGGCAGCAGGCGAACAGATACGGCAACCGGGCGGAAAGATTGGCATTTGCGGTCGCATCCGGATCATCGTACTCGAACGGCTTCTGTATCGATTGTGCGCCGATGAAGGCGGCAAAATCGGAGTTCTTGCGGTGCAGCAGCGGCATGAATCCATTTTTCGCCAGCTCCGCCTCGCGCCGGTCGCTGATCGCGATCTCGGTCGGGCACTTCATATCGACGCCCCCATCATCCGTGGGAAAGGTATGCACCGGCAATCCCTCCACCGCGCCGCCGGACTCTACGCCGCGAATACGGGAACACCAGCCGTAAAACTTGAAAGAGCGATTGATATTGACGGCCATGGCATAAGCCGCGTTGGCCCACGTATACTTGTTGTGGTCGGCCGCCCCGGTATCCTCCTCGAAATCGAACTCCTCCACCGGGCTCGTCTTTGCTCCATATGGAATGCGCGCAAGGAATCGGGGCATGGCAAGACCCAGGTAGCGGGCGTCCTCCGACTCCCGCAGAGAGCGCCAGGAGGCATATTCAGGCGTGGTGAAAATCTTTGTCAGATCGCGTGGATTGGCAAGCTCCTGCCAGGAATCCATCTGCATGACGGTCGGGCTTGCGCCGGCGATGAAAGGCATGTGGGCCGCCGCCGAAATCTTCGACATTTCGCCGAGCAATTCCACATCGGGCGGACTGTGGTCGAACGCATAATCGCCCACCATGCAGCCGAATGGCTCGCCCCCGAACTGCCCATATTCCGCCTCATAGATTTTCTTGAACAGGGGGCTTTGATCCCAGTTGGTGCCCTTGTAGCGCTTGAGTGTTTTGCCTAGGTCGTTCTTCGAGATATTCATAAAGCGTATCTTGAGCATCTCGTCGGTTTCGGTGTTGTTGATCAGATAGTGAAGCCCGCGCCAGGCGCCTTCGAGCTTCTGGAAATCCGGGTGATGCATGACCAGGTTCACCTGTTCGGACAGCTTGCGGTCGAGTTCGGCGATGATGGCCTCGATGGACTTGACGACGTCATGGCCGATGAGCTGGGTCTGCGCCAGCGCCTGCTCGGCGAGCGTGCGCACCGCCTGCTCGACCGCGCCCTTCGCCTCCTCGGATTTCGGCCTGAATTCTTTCTGCAATAACGAGTCAAACTCGCTTCCCTCAAGTTTCGGAGCTTCGCTTTCTGCAGCCTGTTGTTGCGTTTCCGCCATTATTTTCTCCTGTCTTCTTATATCGGATCAGCGTGATCTGTTCAGCCGGATCACGCTGCGCCAGCTTCATCCGCCGGTTTTTTGCCCGCGGCAAGAGTCTGGAGCAGTGCGGGGTCGTTCAGCACCTTGGCTATCAGTTCTTCCGCCCCGGTTTTGCCGTCCATGTAAGTGACGAGGTTGGAAAGCTGCTGGCGCGCCTGCAGCAGCTTGTTCAGGGCATCGACTTTTCGCGCCACCGCGGCCGGAGAAAAATCATCCATGCTCTCGAAGGAAATATCGACGCTGAGGTTCCCCTCTCCGGTCAGCGTATTGGGAACCTGGAAGGCGACCCGGGGTTTGATTGCCTTCATGCGATCGTCGAAATTATCGACATCGATATCGAGAAATTTGCGATCTGCCACGGGGGGAAGCGCTTCGGTGGGCTTGCCCGACAAATCCGCAAACACACCCATGACGAATGGAAGCTGGATTTTTTTCTCGGCGCCGTACAGTTCGACATCGTATTCGATCTGAACCCGCGGAGCGCGATTGCGCGCGATGAATTTCTGACTGCTCTGTGCCACGATTGCACCTCCCCTTGAAGATGGTTTTAAGGTTGCGCTCATGCCCGATGATCCACCGTATGAGCTCGCCAGGAAACCTGTTAGTTCTAACGTGCTATACACATGATAGTAGACGCTGGCAACCGTATCCGCAAGCAGTCGCAAGGAATATATCCGGAAATTTCCGGACAGATCCTGGCCCCTTTCGCGCGGATAGCTACGGGGGCTATCAGGGCTTTTTCGGTTCGGCGCCGGTAATCTGCTTAAGCTGGTTCAGGCTCTCTGGCGCCAGTTCCTGCAGGATTTCGACGAAATTCTTTGTCATGAGACGCTGTCCCCGGCGAATAAATAGCGGCGCGGGATTCGCCGGCTCGGTCCGCTCGATGAACTCGCATATTTTCTCGAGCATGCGCACTGCGTCTTCCCGATTGCGAATCTCGCCAGGCATTGTCATCATCAGCTCCTTGTTCTCCCCAGCCTGCATCTGCGCCACCCCTTCGGTACCCAGGGAAATTTCTCCCGGCTGGGAAACATGAGCGGTGGCTGGACCCAGTTGCGCCACGGTTTTGAGTATATCCTTCAGGGGCTGCAGATCCGGAACACGGTCATAACCCACCTTTTCTCCCAGGAAGAGATGGATTCCATCCACGGCCGACAATGCTTCCCGCAACGCCTGCATGGAAGCCGCGTTTTCCGGAAGGCGAAGGATTTCTTCGATTTCCGCCTGGCTCGGCACGCTCGCGCCATTGTCCGCTCGCAGCCTGTTCATGGCGACGAGCACATCGCGCACGGACAGCCGTGCGTGGCTTCCCGTACTGGCGAACGCAACGCCACGCACATCGCGCAGCATTGCATCCGGGTTTGACAGCGCTGCAAGCACATTGAGGCGCACCCCCGGATCATCGCCTTCCTCGGGATCGAGGGCGGGGTGGACAGTCTCCCAATAATCGGTGAGAAAGATTTGCAGCAGCTTCAGGCCGGAGGCAAGTCCCTTCATGCCCTCGCAGTGGATCGCGGCCCGGACAAATAACATGACGACGCGCAAGTCCTTGCTTCGGGATAGAAGCAATTCAGCGCGGCGCTGGACATCAGGCCAATCAGGCTCTTCCGCAGGGACGATTACCTGTCCGGTCTGGCGTTCGGGCTTGCCCTGGCTAACCTGCTCCAGCTCTATGAAATCACTGTCATACTCCAGGTTTGGGCCGCTAGGTGAATCCTGAGAGATCGGTGCGATCAATATTTCCATATTTAGATGCTCGGCAAACTTGCTCCTCAGCGTCATGATTTCTTCCCAAATATGAAAATCATGCCGGAAATTCTTATTGTAATCGGTACGTGGCTTATCAGGATAGGGTCAGTTACTGTCGCTTATGGCAACCTGATCGGCAGTTTCCACGGTACGCTTATACTGGTCTTTGATCTTGGGGAGTACTTCCGCTCGCTTGCCGAAGCACAGATCTGACAGGGACTGCTTGGCGCGTGCTCCGTAGGCCTGGTGTCTCTCTGGCGCATCGATCTCGGCCAGTCTGATCTTGATCTTTTGCTTCTCATTGGTTAGGACAGTAAGGGTATCGCCATCAGCTATTGCAACCACCGTTCCGATAAAAGGTTCAGCTTGGGCTGTTGCGATATGGAGGACGCATATTGCTGCGGCCGCAATTCTCAATATGACGGTAAAGTGTGGCATTTGCGCCGAGATGGATATGGCTGGTCTGTCGATGTTTCGAACATTACTATAAATTGGCCGATGTGCTAATCGAAAAGGCCATCAAGAAGGAAGTGGCCGAGTGTGCGAGGCTGCTGGCACTCAATCTTGCCCATCATCAGGATCAGGCACGGCATGGCGAGATACCGCTTGAGGAATGCTGGTGCTGGCGGACACGGTGAAACCCAACGAGGAGCAGGCCAGGCTTTTGGCTGACGGAATGGAAAACCTCGTAGAGGNGCTGGGAAATGTCTGTAGCAGCCTGGGCAAGACGAAGCACTGATGACAACAGGCAGCGCGTTAACTAGGCCCTGAGGCGCGCTACCCCTGCGATGGAGCATTCATACAGCGTGGCGTGGAGCCAGGCTCAATCGGACAACCATGCACAACCATGATTTACAGCCTGCCAACCACGTTGTGTTTTGAATAACCCTGAAAATCAGCTCGCGATGTCCGGAGAGCCTAATTGCGGCATTCAACCATGAGTTCGCGGTCAGCCAGGGGACCGTATAATTGTCACTCATAGAGCGTGGCCTGATAGTAACCTGATCCAGACAATCTGGGGATGGCGAAAAATGAGAAATCCCCCGATCCACGGCTCTTGTTTGGGAAAAGGCTAGCGCAGCTGCGCAAGGAGCGCGGCTGGTCGCAGGAACAGCTCGCGTTGGAGAGTGGGTTGGCGCGCAGTTATCTGGGGGGAATCGAGCGTGGGCAGCGCAATATCGCCCTGCTCAACATTTGCCGCCTAGCTGGAACGCTGGGCATCCCGGCCTCAGAGCTGATGGATTTCTAGAACATGCGACAGTGGGTCCCTGTTTGACTCATCTCCCCATAAAGGGAACATTTTTGCGATTTTTGACGAAAAATGTTCCTCTTTCCTCAAGCCATAAATATGTTAGGAGATCCACGATGAGAAAAAAACAAGCCGACGAGCAGGATACGATACTGGACCCGGATTATTGGCACCTATTGCCGGAAGAACGGCGCAAGGAGCTGCAAACGGAGCTGGAGGACACGCTGGAAGCCGCGCTCGATGAGGGGGGGTCAACCGTGGCCGACGAGCAATTCTGGAATGGGATGTGGACCCGATTCTTGAAAAAGGTGGAGGAGCTGGAAGCGGATAAGAAAAAAGATGTGCGAGATTAGGCAGACAGGCGCGCGTGGTTCAGGACATTCGCCCGGTCCTTGTAGGTCGGATCGACGCGGCTCACCGCCAAGCCGGACACCTTCCACGGTGCGGATCATGGGTGCCGTGTCCAGGGTCCACAGCGCCGGGTCCGGGTTGGTCTGCGCGAACTTGAACAGGGCCTGATCCACTTTGGTTTTCTCGGCGCGGATGATGGCGGCCTCGTGCTGCGCCACCACGTGCGCCAGGATGTCGGTCACTTCTCGATTGGAGCCGGTGGCACGCTTCGATTCGCGGCCCCGGATGTTGAAGCCCTGGCCGATGCGCGGCATGTTGGAATCGCCGCCGACCTCGTCGCGGTGCAATGGAACATAGTGCTCGTACTTCTCGTTCCACGCCTGGATGGTTTCCGGCGTCTCCAGGCCCGCATCCATGAAAATCTGGCGCGTTTTTGAGGTAATGCCGTCAACAATGGCCGAAACGCGCTCCAGCGCCTTCCTCGTGCCGTTTGCGTCGATTTTGGCTAAAACAGCCGCCGCTTCCTCGTTGCTCATGCCCGACAAAGCCGTGTTATCCCCCTCGAACGGCTTCACCAGGCGCAGCGCACGCAGCTCGTCCAGCGTGCCGGTGTAGTCGTTCACGCTTGGCGTCTTCTTGAGCTTCATAATGTCCATACGAATCATGACGGGCAGGGTGGCGTCGGCGATGCCGTCCTCGATATCGCCCTCGGCCTGGCGCAGTTCGCGCCGCAGTTTCAGGTATTCGGCCACATCGGGATCATTCACCAGGGCGTCGCGCCGGGCGGAGAGCTTGTCCGTGCGGTCTTGCAGCTCGGCTGCGGTCGGGTTGATCTCGCGCATGGCCGCGTTGCGCGAAGGCGCGTGCAGCGCGTGCAGGTATTCCTCCACGTCATCGTACTCGACCCCGGATTCATGGATAGCCTTGATGAGCGGATCGCGCATGCTGGCCTCGAATTCGTCCATCCGGGCACGCACGATACAATGGCTTTGTCAAGGGTCGCATTGTCTTGTGTGCGGCGGAGATTATATCCGCCACTGTCAGCAAGCCAATCGCGGCCTTTGCGTTTTTCATACCCAAGCAATAGCCCTGCATCCACCCACACATGGACTTCAGCATCCGGCCTTGGGTACATGGTGCGAATGTCATTGATCGTTATATGGCTTCCTTTCGGCGTCACCTCCAACTGCATCGCCACCGTAACATTCCCCTCTGCATGACGTGCCTCGGTTACAAGGACAATGTGACCAACGCCTTTCCTCGACTCGAAAACAGCGATGGGCGTCTGGACATTCAGCGCAATATCGCGCATGTCAGATGCGCTTAATTTATGCTCGCGGCGTCCCTTGGACATAACAGATTGAGTTAGCCGGATCGGCAGGTCCAGCACGTTGAACAGGCGCAATATCTCGCTTGGCCTGTCTAGTTGTAGCTCAACCTCATGTCTTAACTTGCCCCTTGCCCACTGCTGAATCTGCCCGTTTACCCTGTTATTTATCGCATGCAGCGCTTCAGCATTGCGGGAAAACGCCCCGGCCACGGCACCAGGTGCGCCCGTTAAACCCCGCTGCACGAAGTCGCGGGCGGGCACCAGGTAGCGCTCGATAATTTCCGAATCCGAGAGCTGCATGTTCTCGAAGCCGGGAATATTCTCGCGTATCCACTTCTTGATCGCAGCAATGGCCCGCTGCACCAGGCCGCTCTTCGGATTGGTCTGCGCCAGCTCGGACAGCACTTCCTCGGCGGCGATCAGCCGGTCGGACTCTTTGCCCATGTCGAGGCCGTACTGGACAGCCTTGGCCTCGATGTCGCGGCGGCGCAGCCCGGCCACCTGCTTGAGCACCTTGTACAGATCCTCGCCGAACACGCCGCGCAGGCCATAGTGCCCCAGGGCCTCATGCAGCAGCACGCGGGCCGCATCGCCAGGCGTGGCAATTTGCGAGGCGATGATGTAGATCTTGCCGCCGTAGGTAAAGCCTTCCGGCTCGCCGACCGCGCCATTTGCCTTCTGGCGCTCGTTCTCGGCCGAGTCCTATCGAACTGGCTCTCTACGAGCGGATGTGCCTGCCCGAGCGGACAGCCTATAATAAAAACACTTGATGATCCTCGAACGTCTGTGCATTCTGACCGCACCGCGCAAACGAATCAACGGAACCTTCACTCCCACTCCACATAGCGCAAAGCCGTCCAACCTGCGGCACGTAATGCCGCAGCGTGCAGATAGGCACGGGCTTCATGGTGTCGCGTGATGCTGCAAGCCTGCCGTATGTCTCCAAGCCGCGCTGTGCTTCGTGCGGGGGAAGCACCCCGGCTACGCAAACCAACTCCGCCGTTTGGTGTTGTTGCGCGAAACTCGCTCTAGGCGCCAGATTTGTTCGATGTTCTCCCCGTCTGAGCTTCATCTTCTCGAAGACGGGAACGTTCTCGCGCAGAGGGATTGGACTAAGGTTGCAGAGGTATGTGCAGCGATAAGCTCTTAGCTTACGTAGCTGACATATCGTTTGGTTTTACAAATCTGACGCAGACAATCCTGTCCCGAGGCCAATCCGAGAACCCCGATCTGATGATCCCCTCCTCGTCACTCTCGCCTGTTTTTAAAAATACCACCTCGATCCCCACGTCATCCCTCTTCTTGAGCGCCGCTGCTTCCAGCACTTCCAGCCGTCGAATAATGTTCATTTCAGAAGCTTCCTTTCCATTTGCACAATTCTTCTTTCGATATCCGTTGCCTCGATCAGCTTTCCGATACCGCTGAGAATATAGGCGAAGCGTCCTGCCTCGCTCGCGTCCATTCTTCCACCTCTTGCTTCCCGATACACAGTCGCCATCTCACGGCGCACATCTTCAAGGCTGTTCAGCTTTATTTTAGGGGGGGTAGGGGTACACGCACCGCTAGTCGCATCAATGGTTACAGCAGGAAATTTTGCGCTTTCTGGTTGCTGTTTGATCATCGCTTTTTCAACTCAATTCAACCCTTAAAAAAGCCCCCGATTCCTTTCGAAGCCGATTTGCTCCTAATGTGTATGAAGCAGCAGCTTCAGCGCCTCCATGGCTTTCTCTTCGCGTTGCTGATGCCAGGCCCGCGAGCATTCATGATGCAGCAATACTTCGCTTGAGGCTCGTGCGGAGTTACCGTAGCTGTATTCCCGCAATTGGCCTTGGGATCGACCGCAAAAGGCACAACAACCTGCGCTGGATCGAACCGAATTACTGTCGAGCCAATCCTCCACGCAATGGCAAAAGGCCTGGACTTCAGCCTGTTCTCGCGGCAGACCACCCTCAAACTCAGCGATGCCAGCCCGCTCGTCGAAGAGCTCCCGCCAGTCCTCAATTGCGAACCCGCCGTTGGCCCCACGAAGAAGGTCTACGATAGCCGCTTTATTCAGTGCCAGGATTTCGATCACTTCGGCCGGCGGTTTCACGGCGGCTGCCAATACGAGACTGTCTCCGTCGAGTGTGACTTGTATTCCGGCGTTCTCCGCAATTCTTATTGCATCTGCAGCAGTCATAAACGCGTACTCCAGTCATCAGAATCTGGTTTTTTCGGCTTAGATGGATAGGGCATATCTGCGTCAGCATCGTCAGCACCGTCTGCACCATTGTTTTTCAATAGGTTGCCGCTGACGATCGATTTGGTGTATTGATCGCTATCGTCTGCATGGTCGTCAACCGTCAGCAATTGGTTAGACTCCAATCCTTTGCCAGCACTCCTGTTTTCATTGATTGTCGACGACGCTGACGATGCTGACGGTTGCAGCCCCTCGATTTCTGGCCCCGAACCAAAGTTGCTAATCGTGATGGTTCGCGTTCCCTCATGATTCTTGCGGGTATAACTAATCCCAATGCCAATCTTGCGCAAAAACGTCGCTAGGCGCCGCAGCTGCTTGGAAAGCCCGTTAGGACTCTTTGGCCAGCTTCTGGCCTTGGTTCCCACTTCGCCGATCTTTTTGCCAAGTTCAGCCAGAAGATCGGTGGCAGTCCCCGTCCAATCTGTTTGCGCGGGCACCATCGCACAGATGGCGACTGCAACCAAATCCGCCTCTATCACACTATTGACCGCCTCGTCCCGGTTTCCGCAATAGGCCGACCAGAACGTCCCGGGGGTCCACAAAGCCGGTTCGCAGGCAGTTGCCCAGAGCGCAAAATCAGCCATGCGCGGGAGCCTTTCAAGATGAGTGCCAGGAAGCTGCTTGATACCTTCTACTACTGCATCCAGTAACACGCCGAGGATAAGGGAACGCTGGCTTTCGAATTCGGCCCATAGTTGCGCTTCGGGCCGACGGTCCTTTTCTGAAATTGCCTCAAGCGTCAGAAACACGGCGCGCTCGGCAAGATCGGGCCGTGTCACAATCTCCTCGATACCGTTCAGAATGACCGGCCGAGCGGCATCGAAAAGCACTTCATCCTGGTCGGAGTAGAGCTGACGTACGGCAAAGCCACCACCCGTGGCAAGTCGACAGAGCGCATCCGAAATCCAGCCTTGCAGGCCTGACACGTTGTCGAACGTCAATACGTGACCATTGTTCGCACCAATGAACAGATCGCGTTCCTCACGTGGCAGGGCACGCAGGGGAGCAGTATTGGGATCAAGAAGGGAACGCAAGATAGAGCAAAAGGTGGATTTCGCCGATCCCTGCTCGCCGGACAGCACGAGTATGGGATACGGGCCGCGATTGCGTAGAACCGCTAACGCCCACGCCACCACAAGTACGAAGTCAGCATCGGACTTGACGTTGAGGAAGAATCGCAGAATTTCGATGGACCCACCCTTTTCTGGTACCGGCAAAGGTTGCATTCCCGCGGTGCGGCGAAATCGGACGGGTGGATCGCTGACCACGCGCCAGCCACTGGAATCTATCTCCACCGCGCGCCACGCCTCATCTGTCAGGTCAAGATAAAGTTTGCCGTCCAGTTCGCCGACCCGAATGTGGATGACGCGTTCAGGTGAGTCGAACTGCGCTTTTGCCTCGATGACATCGAGCGCAGATTTCAAAGCCTCGGAGCTCGGTGCCCCCTGAGTTGCCTCGAAATAGCTACGTACCAGCCATCGGCGAAATCCCTTAGACCGAATTGACCAGGTCTCACGGTGACCATTTACAGTTAGGTCAGCATATCCGGTAGTATCTGCCGTATGGAAAAGTAGTGCCGATTGCGCAAGGTCAATTAGAAAGTCCGCTTGCGTTGATCCCTGCCCTCCCGTATCACCGCTTTCGGCAGAGATCGCCTTATCCAGTTCTGTGATCCTGCATCCGGCTTTTTTTAGCTGTGCCCGCAGTTTCTCGAATTCAGCCCTATGTTCTTTCCTCAATTCTGCCAACTTAGCCAGAATCTCTGGCGCAAACGGCGCGCCGGGATCGTTGGCCGTCTTCTGGACCAGATCATCAAGGGGATCAGTAAACTCCTGCGCGCCGTTTATGGCATCGCGAACTGGGTCGTCCAAGCTACTCTGCCGGTTGTCATTCATGACGCACCGTCCGTAATGGAAATGAGCGAATTAGGTCATTGAAGTCCATTCCCTTCGGGGGCCGGGCGATCCGGACTCGCCGTCCCTCCCGTTTCCAGCGTCGTGCACAATCGAGGGCTGCTGCTTCGCCCGGATCATCACTGTCCGCGAGGACGATGACGTCACGCACGCCTTGGGGAAGATCAAGGGCTCGTAGCCCGGAGGTGGAGAGCGCGGCCCAGGCGGGTTGTCCTGTCTGCTGCATCACGGCAAGGCAGGTCTCGATGCCTTCGCCTACCATGAGCACATCACGGAGTTCGCCAAGTCGCACCGCGCCACCACGACATGGCCCCAGCATCATCTTTTGTGGGTCAACTGGTGCTTTTCCGACGCCATCACGGGCAAGATAGGTTCGATGTACCGCAACGGGCAAGTTGCGAGGTGCGTGCGTGACCAGCGCGATCATGGCGGGCCAGGTATCGCCCGAAGGATGCTTCAAGAAGGGATGAAAACGGAGGGTTGGAGGCGGGGGAAGGTGCAAACCACGCGATCGAAGGTACGTTCCGACCAAGGTTCCGGCTGAGGGTCTCCCCGACTGCCAGAGATTGAGCGCGGACTCGGAGCGCTTGCCGTCGTGGTGATCGAGTTCTGCCCGATCAGTTAAGTCTGGACGAGAGATACGCCTGAGTGGTTGAATACCATTGCTCGGCCATAACCCATTCGATCTCAAAATTGAGATTACTGTGTCTTGGCCGCAGCCCGCATGGCAGCGAACCAGCACCTTGCCGTCGTGGCCATCTCGAAGAGAAAGGCTGGGTGTGCTGTCATCGTGCGCTGGACAGCGTGCCGTCCAGCCACTCCCTACCTTATGTCCGCCAAGTGCCTTCGCGATGGTCCCAGCGTTAATAGCGCTTCTCCATTGGAACGGTTCAATGATCTTGGTCGGCATGTTCTTGTAGCCCTTTGGCCGGGTAACTTTTCGCGAGAATAAATGCTGTAGGTGGCTCACCCCTTCTTTTTTGGCCTCAGTCATCGTCCCACCCCCATGCGCCTAGCTGCTTCGCAGCCTCAGCGAAACCCAATCCGTAACGTATTCTGTGAAATGCCAAAACATCACAACCATGGATGCCGCAACTAGTGCATCGGAAACCACCCGTATCCAAGCGCACAACGAGGCTGAGTTTTTTGTCTTTATGCATGGGGCAGCGGTCCCTTCTCCATATTTCCCCACCCTTGAGTTTCAGGCCCTGATTACGGTAATACTGCCCAGGCGGAGGTAATAGTTCTCTTCTGAAAAAGGGCCAGGGTTGATGCTGATTTTTAGGAAATGGGCGAGCACTCATATTTCACCCTACCTGGCTGCGAGTTCGTCGCTCAAGGAATGCATCGAGCGCGGATTTGCGATATTTCACCAACCTTCCGACTTTTACATATTCGATGCCATATCGTCCAAGACAGCGCCATACGGCCAGTGTGTTCTCTTTAATGCCGAGATATGCCGCCGCTTCCGGTGGGTCATATAGGGGGTCGACTGCATCGCCGTATTTAATTTGTGAGTGAGCATTTTGGATTTTCTTGAAGTGATCACCGATTTCTTGAGCAAGCGTGATGAACTCCTCACCTGGCAGATGAGATAGGATGGATGTGCCCACGCTTTGTGCGTACGCAAAGGATGTATCACCAAGGGGTTGGAGTAGTGGAAATAGCGCTAGGAAAGACAGGGATTTCATGGTGCAGCTTCGTCAAAGTGGATCAATGCCGAGAAGCGTACACCTAGGAGATGGGTGGCTGGCAATGGGTGTCAGTCTGCCAACCTTAGTCTGCCACCCATAAAAAAAGGCTTTCCAAATCTCGGAAAGCCTTTATTCAAACTGTTCTTGGGGTTGGCAGATTATTTTTTACGATTACCCATTCTTTTGCCGCTTGTGATTATGGTATCTGCCTCTTGCAGCGTTCGTTCATTCAGCACTGACTTAAAATCTGAGAGAATATTTTTCTTACGTATCCACTTTTTCTGGTCATATATCGGATTTCCTTCCTCATCAAAAAAATATCGTTCTATCAATTCATAGAATGCATTGAGATATTCCGACTCGTACTCAAACGCCCTGCGCCATTGGGGATGGGATCTTGGATCTTTTTTGGATCGCGTCATGCCCTGTTTTATCTGCGGGGAAATAAGCCTCATCATGGGCTTCGGTAATTTCCACCCGAGATCATAGGCTAATTGAGTCGCCACCTTCAGGTAGATGTAGTGATGAGATCGCCGCCCACCACCATCGGGAGAGGGGCCATCCGGGAAATTATTATGGATTATTGTCCATCGTTTGTTAAATGCAGTCCTGACAATTGAATGACCCGCTTCAGTTAATCCGATTGCGGTTCGGACCTTTGTTACCATATCCTCGTTACAGCCCATGGTGAGTCCCACGAAGGCGGGCTTCGAAACTATGGCTTTTTGAAGCTCGGTCTCCCAATCCGGTGCTATGTGCTTCAATGCATCCGCTTGTTCAAACCAGGCAGGGTCCCATTTGAATAACTTGAAGGCCATGGCTTGTCTCGAGTATGGAATATACCCGGTGCCGTTTGTTCCTGGCCCCGGGATGATTGAAGGATCGGTATTAGGTTTTTCTCAGGGCAAACGGCAGCACTTCCGCAGTGGCGCTGCCGGCCATCAGCATAGCGCTGTTAGCCGCGTTCACGCTCGCCCGAACCGGATCCTGGTCAAGCCGCGCGTATATCGCAGTCGTGTTCTGGTTTTTATGGTTGAGGCTCTTGCCGATGATGGCAAGGCTTGCTCCCTGCTTTGCCTGCCAACTACCCAGTGTGCGCCGCAGATCATGGATGCGCAGGTCGGAAAGGCCGGCACGAGCCAATACCCGCTCCCACCCTTTCTTGGGTTCCACCAAATGCCCTGATTTGCCACTCCCCGGGAAAACAAATCCAGTAGCATCTGCTGACAGGCGGTTGCGAAGTATCTCCACGGCTTGAGGAGACAAAGTGACCGTCTGGGGGATATCATTCTTGGTGGTTTTCAGCCGCCACTCCGCCCGTTCCAGGTTCACGTCCGCCCAATGCATCGAAAGGACATTGGCCCGGCGTGCGCCAGTCAAGAGGGATAGCAGGAAATAGTCCCGTATGGTGTCGTTTGTCTCTTTCGCCAATGCCCGAAAAAATCGAGGAAGCTCGTCGCTCTGCAGGAATCTGTCACGGGATTGTTCCCTATTGCGTCTTACACCCCTTACCGGATTGGCTTCCCACAGGCCAGCCGAGACAGCCCAGCCAAAAACGCTGGAGATCAGCGCCAACACGCGGTTGGCAACCACGGGGCGGCCAGCCAGGGTGATATCGCTATGGAGAGATGCAACAACCTGGCGGTTTACCTGGCTCAGCTTTTTCTTAGAGAGAGGTTTCTGCAGGTATTGCCTGAAGCGCTGCTCATCCCCCATCCACGTGCGCTTGTTCTGCTTTGCATGGCGCTCGATGTACTGACTGAACAGTTCGCCGAAGGTGAGCTCTGCTTCCCGCCCGCGTCTAGCTTGTGCGGGATTGGCTCCCTGGGCAATGGCGGAATTGATTTCGGAGGCTTTGCCGCGTGCCTGCTCGATGGTTAAGTCGGGATAGCGGCCCAAGGTCAAGCGCTCAGGGCGACCATCGATTTTGCGGTAGAGGATGAAAGTCTTCTTGCCGGTTGTTCCGATCCCTATGCCCAGTCCCTGCACCTTCAGATCATAGTAGTAGGCCCAGCCTTTCTCAGGAATAGGCAGCTGGTCTATCGCCGCCTTGGTGAAATTGAATTTCGACACAAAGATCTCCGTCTATCATTGCTACTATATTGCTACCTTTTTCATGAATTTCCATCAATTCTGGTAGCGAGAAATAAATGATACTATGGACGGAGAAGCCCTATTTGTAAAGGTTTGTAGAGAGAAGGAAAGATTAGTAATATTTGATAAATAAGTAAGCTTTGGGACTGTTAATCCGCAGGTCCCAGGTTCGAGCCCTGGTCGGGGAGCCATCCAGCCTTAGTGCGAACCGTATCGAATCCGGCACGGTTCACGAGCTTGTCAGCTTTATACTCAATTCTGAGTTCTGTATCGNTCACCACGATCTGGTCGATGAACGAAGAAAAGAATAGCCTCAATTTCTTTTCATCAGCCGTGGTCGTCACGATATCGCGCAAAAGGGAAGCCATCTCCTGCACATCGTCTTCATCGATCGAGACCTCGGGCATCTGCTCTTCCTCGAACGCCACCAGCTGCAGATCGAGGTCGTTCCGCTGATGCTTGAGTTCGCGCAGGCGAATCGTGAGATCCGCCATATTTGGGGCATGTCTCCCATGGAGCTCGAGCACATCAAATATTTTTTTCAGCCTTTCTTCGGCATCACGCAACCGGGCTACCAGTTCTTTGCGTCGGCGGGCACGGTCTTTCACCCACTGACTGGTCAGCTCATGCAATTCACCAATCGTTTCAACGAGCCTATCCCGGGTAAGTATCTTGTCCAGGATGACGTCGATCAGCCATTGATCAAGTTCGGGGGCGGGAAGACATCTGCTTTCGCAACCTGCACCCTTTTGGGCTGTCGAGCAGTTGTAATAATAGTAACGCTTATTGCGGCCCGTTCCATTTTCGGTGCGCATCATCATGCCGCACTTTCCGCATTTCAGTAGCCCTGTAAAAACGAAATTACTATGGGGAGAACCACCACCTTCCGCTGGTAAATGCTCCGCAAAGATTCTTTGGACACTCATGAAAATATCCTCCTCGATAATTCTGTCATGGCTTTGGGTGATGATCCACTCCTCCCTGGGCCTCGCGCGATCGGTGCGACTGTTGATTTTATTAAAGATCACCTTCCCGGTATAAACCTCATTTTTCAGGGTGGCAGCGACCACATTTTTATTCCACTTCATGCCGCGCTTCAGCCTCTCATCTGCTCGCCCGGCATCGTCTCGAACCGCACTACCGGATCAATCGGTAAAACAGGCCTGAGGCTGCGCAGGAAGGCGCGCAGCTGGCTCAATCCGCCAGCATAACCTTGCACGGCAATCTCGCGTTGCAGCACCGTCGCCGGAATCCAGGCCGGATGGGCTGCCGCCTGGCGTTCCCGCAGGTAGTCCCCAAATGGAGATAGCTTGGTCACGCGCAATTTGTTGCGCCGGTACCGGGGCCACGTATCCGTTTCCAGATGGCTGCGTACGGTATTCACCGCGCATCCCACCTCTTTGGCAATCTTGCGCAAGCTCATGCCCTGCTTCCTCAATAATCCGATCTCCACATACCCCTCGTCTGTGATCATGGCCGCATTCCAAAATGCGCCCATCTTCTCAATTCGGTGTATCAGTTTTCAATCGCCGCTCCGTGTCAATTTACATCCGCTGGTGACACGCGCCAAGCATGGCTGCTTTTTTGTGGCCCTGCTCGATCTGGCTTTCTATCGGCAGCCCGTCATCCGCCTGCCGGGCGGTCGATACACGGGAATAAATAATGGCGGTCGGATTGCGCAGCATACCCTTAGTTTATCCCTTCCTCGCAATCCGTAATATGTTACGTATGCTGATTTTTTCACATAACTGCCGCTCCAGTTTTTCCTTGATTTCGCGCGGCGAGAAATTCATCTGGATCAGCGTCTCTATATACCGATTCCGCTGATATCTCACATATGTTCGGAATCGCCTGATAGGTACCTGCCTCGGCAACGATTTCTTTCATACGCTGCTGGTATGCGCGTTCCGACATGGCTTCGCCGCTGCGCGACAGGACAAGTGGATGGCCTTCCGGCAATCGAGCGCTCGGCGTACCCGACATCTCGGCGCATAAAGCGCAAGACATAAACAGGGAAACAGGGAGAATCACGGCGCATAAATATGCCGATACCTGCTATAGCTGAAGCAGCAAGGAGATAGAGACAGCGTTCACAGGACGTTCACAAGGTTATCCACAGATAATGTGGATGGTTATCGGCAGCAAAAAAGCCCGCACTGGGCGGGCTTTTGGGTTCTACTTAGGCGGTTTCCCGGTCTGGGGCACGCAGGAAGCGGTTGATATCGAATCCTTCAAGTTCGATGTCAGCAAGCGGCACCTTCAGTCTCTCTGCCTGGGAGATTGCTGCCGCGAGTATCCGATGGCATGCAAGCGCGTAGCCACCGCCTGGATTCTCCAACCCACGTTCTTTCGCGATATATATCATGGTGTAGATGATTGACCAATAACTCCGCCAATCAACCGTTTCCAGGCTCTTCCGGTCATCTGGCTTGTTGTCACTCAAATTTCCCCAGTTGTGGTCATCTAAATTTCCCCACCCAGGGTTGCCGTCACTCGACGGATGGGTTTTCGGTGGGCCGGATCAGGCCTGCCTTGAGTTTGTCTTTAAGCCGGTAGGAATTACCTCGTATATTCATTGTTATGGCATGATGCAGGACCCGATCCAGCACGGCGGTCGCAATCACGCGGTCGCCGAACACTTCCGCCCAGGAGCCGAAGCTTTGATTGCTGGTCAGGATCATCGGTCCTTTTTCATAACGCCTGCTGATCAATTGGAAGAACAGATTGGCGCCATGCCGCTCAAATGGGCAAATAGCCGATCTGCTCAATGATCGGGTATTGCCTTTCTTCGCAGGGCAAGGCATGAGCCTGATCCGTGTGTTGACTGATCGCGGGACCGAGTATTGCGGAAAGCCAGAGACCCATGATTACCCGGTCTACCTGGCGATCAACGACATCGAGCATGCCAGGACCAAAGCCAATCACCCGCAGACCAACGGCATCTGTGAGCGCTTCCACAAGACCATCCTGCAAGAGTTCTACCAGGTGGCGGGCCGCGCAAGACATACCAGTCAATCGAGGAACTGCAAATCGATCTGGATGACTGGCTGCGCTATTACAACGAGGCCCGCACCCATCAGGGCAGGATGTGCTGCGGTCGCACACCCATGCAAACATTGATTGACGCAAAGGAGGTCTGGAACGATAAAATTACAGCACTGAACAGCCAAATCTGATCTGACACCTCACCAAGTCAAATCGGGTAACTGTCAGATGAAGTCGCAAATACTACAGAAAACACAACCAAGCTCAATCTACTGGTTCCATACTGAACAACCAGTGTTATCATTGGAGGACTTACAACCCTTCAGGAGACCCCACCATGATGAAGTCCAACAAATATGTAGCAGGCGTTGTACTACTTCTAGTTGCAGGAGGAGCTGCTGCCAGTTGCTTCCCAGACCCCGGCTCTATAATTTGTCAGGACTCCAAAGGTGAATACCACGTAACCCCGCATTCTGAGGATTCTATAAATAAGACCTATGCGCCCCCCAAGAGTGTTCCGTCCTCTTATGAAGCAAGTAACCATAGCTTCACTCTAGGCGCTTCAGGTGTTAATCCCAACACTACCAATACAAAGGATGACCCCAAGGAATACTTCAGGAGGTACCAGTAGCAAGAATACCTAAACAGCAGCACCCCAGGAGGCCACCCTAGCGGTGGTCTTTCTTTTGCCTGAATCCTTCTCGCTTTAATACTTCCTCTCAGATAACTCCCTGCCCCCCCTGGAAGCCCTCTCGTTATTCGGTGCATACCGCCTAGCTGCCATATCGAGATCCCCCGTAATCGTGGAATGCTCATTGTCACCACCATGAACAAGGATGCCACTGGTAGACAGTACACCCGGTAGAAGTGATGCCGTTTGTTTAAACAGCAATTTGAGTATTTTAGTTTGTTTTGACAAAAATCTGTTATTGTGAAGTGGGCTTTGTGAATATAGGATTATCCGCGGCGACACTCGCCGCCTCATGTGCAAGGCAAGAGTGTGGACGCGGTGGATAACCCCGATTGCCATCTACGCCGCCAGTCCCGGCAAGAGCGTTATTTACGAAATAAAAACGCATCTGGCGTGATACCCTCAAACAAACAGCGTGGCCTGAGTCAGCGCCGCTGAAACACGAATATGCTATTTTACTAACTCTGCATTTATTGGCTCATGGTCGAATACAAGGAAAAAGTGCGGAAGGTCGAGTTCGCCTGATAACCGCAGTCCGCAGTCTATTGGCTTTATTTTAATCCCCTACAGCGAGGCATGATGGAAAAGAAATCTGATGGAATGAGAAATGATAGTGGTCAGTCATATTCAGGTTTCAATGGGCAATACATCGACGGCACCTGGCGGCCTGGCAAGCAAGGTGAAATCCTGAAAGATACTGATCCCTACTCGGGGGAAACGCTTGCCGAGATCGTCATGGGGAATAAAAGCGATCTGGATGAGGCCTATCAATCCGCCGCAAAAGCCCAGGTAGCATGGGCAGCGCGCCTTCCTTCCGAGCGCGCCGAAATCATGTTACGCGCCGCCGCGATCATGCAGGCGCGTCGTGAGGAAATCGTCGACTGGCTGATCCGCGAAGCAGGCGGGATCCGGTACAAGGCTGAACTGGAGTGGCAGTTCGTTCGTGCCACCATGCTGGAAGCCGCGTCGTTCCCCCACCGGGTCGAGGGCCGCATTCTTCCCCTTGACGAAGCTGGCAAGGAGAGCCGGGCTTACCGGCAGCCTCTCGGGGTAATCGGCGTGATCAGCCCATGGAATTTTCCCATGCATCTGTCCCATCGTTCCATTGGTCCCGCGCTTGCGCTGGGAAATAGCGTGGTGGTCAAGCCCGCCGAGGATACTCCTGTCACCGGCGGCCTGCTCATCGCGAAAATTTATGAAGAAGCCGGCCTGCCGCCCGGCCTTCTCAACATCGTGATCGGACCGGTGGAAGACATAGGGGATGCCTTCACTTTGCATCCGGTTCCGAGCCTCATCTCCTTCACCGGCTCAACCCGGGTCGGACGGCACATCGGGCAGCTCGCCATGAGCGGGCCTCGCATCAAGCGCGTCGCGCTCGAGCTTGGTGGAAATGCGCCCTGCGTCATTCTGGACGATGCCGATATCGGACACGCGGTGCGCGCCACAGTAATCGGAAGATACCTCCACCAGGGCCAGATCTGCATGAGCACCAATCGCATCATCGTCGATGCAAAGGTATATGACGAATTCGTCGACCGCTTCGTTGAGCATGTCAGGGGCCTCAAGTATGGCAACCCGCATGATCCTGCTGTCGCGATCGGGCCTGTCATCAACCAGAAGCAGCTTAAATCCCACATTACCCATATAGAAGGCGCCCGGGCGGCGGGAGCGCATCAACTGGTGGGCGGAGCCCCGGAGGGGCAGGTCGTGCCGCCGCACGTCTTCGTCAATGTCACGAATGACATGCAGGTTGCCCGGGAGGAAATGTTCGGGCCCATCGCTTCCATCATCAAGGTGAACGGAGAAGCCGAGGCACTGCGGATGGCAAACGATACCCAATATGGATTATCGAGCGCCGTATTCACGCGCGACGAGGAGCGCGGACTTCGGTTCGCGCTGGGTGTACAAGCCGGCATGACCCATATCAACGACAGCACCGTGGACGATACCACCACCGGTCCGTTCGGCGGGGAGAAAAACAGCGGCATCGGGAGATTTGGCGGGGAATGGATCCTGAACGAATTCACCAGGGACCACTGGATAACCATCCAGCATTCGAAGCCATCTTATCCATTTTAAGCCGGCATCAAACCCGGTTCGGTGCAGCTTTCATGAAAATGAAGCAGCGCCATTTCCCATTCCCGCTTGCATTCCGTTATTGCCGGCCGGAATCCAATGTATGCAATCCCGGCCTATTGTTTTCAGCAAACGGCAAAACATCTGGTTAAACGAGCGGACCAGGGCAACCGCAGAAGGATGGCGGGATGGTAGAACTCATTCATCATATTTACCGTTGGCATTCCTCGATGTGCCGGCACTAGGGCAACCGGAAACATTCATCCAGGTGAAAGAAGATCTGTTCGATGAAGGCGGGAACATCGCCAATGAGAACAGTAAAAAATTCCTTCAAGGCTGGATGAATCACTATGTCAAATGGGTAAAAAAACTTGCCGCCTGAATCGAAGCCGAAGTTGAAGAGGAATTAGAGAACGGGGTGGCATAAAATCCCTGCGGGGAAGACGGCGCTGGCCGATCCCCGCGCCTTCTGGCTGTTTCCCTTTACGGCTGCAGACGGATGATGGGCTTGATGGTAACGCCCTTCTCACTGTCTTCCGCTGCCTGGTTGATCTGGTCCAGCGTGTAGAATTTCNCCAGTTTGTCGAAAGGAAACCTCCCCTGCCGGTAAAGCTCGACCAAAGCCGGAATAAAAAGGTCAGGCTTGCTTTCGCCTTCGATAATGCCGATGATGCGCTTTCCAGTGGTCATCACGCCATTGACGTCGAAGCTGGCCTCGGTACCCAGCGCGGGGGCGCCGACAATCCCGCAAGTGCCTCCGATAGCCAGCGCATCGATCGCCTGGCGCAGAACGGCTGGCCTGCCGCTGGATTCCAGCGTGAAATCGGCGCCGCCGCCGGTAATTTCACGTACCGCTGCCACGGGATCGGTTTCGCGGCTGTTTACGGTATGCGTGGCGCCCAGCTCTTTTGCCAGTTCCAGCCGTGAAGGCACCACGTCGGCGGCGATGATTTTGGTCGCGCCGGCCACGAGGGCGGCCATGACCGCGCTCAACCCCACTGCCCCGCCCCCGAAAGCCGCAAAACTGCTGCCGGGCGTGACCTTCAGCGCATTGATGACTGCACCCGCGCCGGTCTGGATGCCACAGCCAAGCGGACCCAGCAGTTCCAGCGGGACATCCCGTGGCACGCGGATAACGTTGCGCTCATGCACCAGGGCGAACGTGCCGAAGGACGACTGCCCGAAGAAATGATCGTGAATCTTCCCGCCGCCCGTCTCGTGCGTGGCCGTACTGCCATCCTCGCGCGCACCGCCAAAATTCAATGGGTAAAAATTCTCGCAGTAGGTCAGATCCCCGCGCAGGCAGGGCTTGCAGTGTCCGCACCACATGTAGGTGAGCACCACATGGTCTCCTGTCTTCACCTTTTTTACGCTGCTCCCGATCTCTTCCACCACACCCGCTCCCTCATGCCCGAGCACGACCGGCAGGGGCACGTCATAGAGCTGGTCGCGTGCCACCATGTCGGTATGGCACATGCCGGTGGCCACAACCCTGACCAGCACTTCGTCTGCACGGCAATCTTCCAGCGTCAGCTTCCCGACTTCAAACGGCCCGCCCTTCCGGCGAACTACCGCTCCCGTGATTTCTCTCATTTTTGCTGTTCCTTTGAAGGGGTTGTGAAAGAACCCGTGCTGCTATTGCGGCGCATGTGGCAAACCGCTGCGAAACGCAAGGGCTGAAGAGAAGATCGGGAGGCAAACCCCGCGTCGCGGCGATCTGCCTATCCTCGTTCGGGGTATCTATCGGCGTTCTAGCGTATGCCCGATTTGCCCGGCGCGAGAATGCCATTAGGGTCCAGCGCATCCTTGAGCATCTTGTGCACGTGGCGCTGCACCGGCCCATAGGTGTGGGCGACCTTGTCCATGAATGCAGTATTGACCCGGTAAGTCCCGTATCCCAGCTCTGAAAATGTCGTCAGCAATTCGTCAAAGCACTGGTATGCCGCCTTCACCTGCTCAGGGTTGGTCTTGTCATACAGGACATCGACGATATGGTGCATATCCCGCATGCCGACGATGAATTCGCCGGAATAATCCAGTCCGTGCTTGCCAAGTATCTGCTTGGTCAGCGACATCTGCTTGAGCGTCTCGCTGCCGAGGGCCTGCGAGACCGGCGCAAACCACATGGAACCCCCGCCGCCGCGCCAGTTGTACAAGGAAAACTCCACCAGGTTCATGCCTCCACGCATGATTTCGGCCCGATAGTCGAAAGCCCGGTCGCCCGCCATCTCCTTCTCGGTCCGGATCCTGGCCTTGCCTGATCTGCCGAACGCCTGCGTCACGATCTTCCAGTTCACGTCGACCTGCTCCTGGGTGCCGTACAAGGCCGCATAGATATTCCATATGCCCAGGTCGTGATCCTTGGAAATCTTGCGCACCGCTGCGTCGGGGATGGCTCCGGGGCCGGTATAGTAGTCGCTGCGCTTCGCCTTGGTGGGCGCATCGTATAACGCGTGTGCGATCACGGCTGCGTTGGGAATGACGCCGCTGATGCGCAGCGGGCGGATCGTTTCCACGATCTCGACAATATCACCCTCATCCTGGTACTGGATGACGAACGGCTTGTATACCGGCGGAGCGGGCATGAGCCAGAAGCCGAATTTGGTGACGATGCCGTAGTTGGACTGGGTAAAGATGCCATCCAGGTAGGGGCCGTAGCCCCACTTGAATACCTGCCAGGTGTTGGAATTGGGCAGCGATCCCATGCCGGTGCGAAGCACTTCGCCATTGGCCAGCACGACCTCCATCCCGCAGGCGAACAGGAAATGCTCCCCATAGGGCGTGTAGCCGACCCCGCGGTCCAGGGTATTGCCGGTGGGCCCTGCGATGGCAGAGGGCGCCGGTACCGACAGCCATAAACCCAGTTTGTGCTCGGCGATATGATCGTAGAGCTGCTGATAGGTAACGCCTGGCTCGACCAGCGCATAGGCCAGATCCTTGTTCACCTCCAGGATCCGGTTCATCCGCTTCAGATCGAGCACTACCTGGCCGCGCTCGGCTGGCGCTGCACTTCCATAACCCAGGTTCTTGCCGGTCGAGATGGGCCATAATGGCACCTTGTACTGGTTGCAGATTCCCACGATCTTCTGTATCTGCTCGACAGTGGTGGCCATCAGCGCCGCGGACGGCACATGCTCGGAATCAGGCACCGGCATCATGGTCTTGATGTAGGGTGCGAGTTGTGCCGCGCTGGTCAGAACGGCGGCCTCGCCAAGAACACTCCGAAATTCCTTTATCGCGGCGTCGAACAGCTTTTCAGAGACGCCCTTTGGCAGCGCAATGTATTTATCGGCCATTATTCTTTCTCCTCGGCGTCACATCAGGTATCAAATCAGGTATCAATTACGAATGAGGCAAACTGCTCGGCCACGCCCATCCGCTTGCCCGGCCCCATGGCCGATCGGTGCACGAACGCGCGGCTGCAACAGGGCTCCTGAATCACATTCTCTCCCAGCGCCGCAGCCGTAACGGCATATCCTACCGATTCCACCCATCCGGATCGCGGTTGCCCTTTGCCTTGCGCCGCGAATGCAGCGGCTTCCTGCGCCGGCTCCCGCTGGGACACAGGCCGCCATGCGTCCGCCGGGTTCCAGCCCAGCGATGCGCATCCGTCGGAAAGCGAAACCCCTGAGCAATGGAGATGGAACGCATCCGCTTCCGAACCAGATACCGCACCTGCATTCTCCAGACGATAGCCCACGAAGCCGGGAACGCCGTTTGACGCCGTCATGGCGGCGCCGGATGGTGCCGGCGTGGATAAAAAATTCTCCACGATCGAAAAACTGCTTTCATCCGCAACGAGGCTCGAAGCGAGAATGCTTCCCGCGCTCTGGGCAGGGGATGCGGCGGCCCATACATGGCGGAATTCGGAAACGCCTGATGACCCATTCCGCATCGAGGCGCCATCGGAAGACGCGTGCGAGCCGAGCAGAAGCAGTCTTCCGCCGGTGCTGCGTACCAGTTCGGTGAGAACCGCCGCGCTACCTTCATCCATTATGGCGACCCATCGCGTATTACGGGATTTTTCCAGCAGCCGCGCCGCCATCTCGTAATCGCGGAGCAGTCCGCCCTTTAATTTCACTACTTCGGGCGCCCCTCCTTTGACGGCCACGATTTCTCCACTGCCTCGCGCCACATATTGGGCCGCCATGCGGAAACCCGCTGCAAATTCTGCATCCGTCCGGGTATTTCCCAACAGCAGCCCAAATCTTTCCGCCCTCTCGCCAGGGTCGCCCGCAAATGCGCCCGGAGGAATGCCCAGCGCCAGGAATGTGCCACTGGTCAGCACACCTTTCATGAGATTGCGTCTATACATGTCCATGGAATAGTCTCCCGCTGCCGATTCAGTTTTTCGAGATATATTCAGCCAGCTTTTCCAGCGAGCCGTCATCGATTTCCGAAGGGCGGAAGGACGGCATCGCGCGCAGTCCGCCGCGCACAATGGAACGAATATAGGCCGGCGGAAGATCGCGGCCGCGGATGACCGGCCCCACGTGGGCCTCGTGGCAATGGCTGCAGACTTTGGCATAGACGTGGCCCCCATCCTTCCATGCGAAAGCGGCGCCGGAATAATCCTGGGATTGCGCCCATGCGATGTTCGCCGCCAGACCGGCGCCAACCGTCGCCAGCAGCAGAAAACCGGAGACTGCGCCTCGCGGCATTATGTTACCCATATCACCTCCTCCGGAAAGAACAATATGACAATCTCATGCAATCTCAAGCAGAATTGATGGGAGGTACGATAGTCTGTATAGCCGCAGGCAAGGTGCTGCAAATTCCGGAGCTGTTGGAACCCGCTCGCAAACAAAGGCATCTATCGCCCGCGCAGGCCAGCGCAGGATAGGCTTCTGCAATAAAGTCATCCAGGCACGCGCGCATCAGCGTCATTTCGACGCGGCCCTATTCCACAAATCCAGGCATACCGGCTCCCGGAATCCGGGTAACATACAATACCCTATATCAATACTCTAGCAAAAATCGGATCATCCCATCAATGAATTTCCATCCTGAGTCCGGCGGTTGGATAGGGTGCCATGTACGGTTTCGGGTGCGGAANCCCGCCTAGTCAATCGCGCCTGCGTGAGCGCCACGGGGATCGCCAACAGGAAGAGCGCGTACGCTCTCATCTCAGTCACTCTCCCGCTTGGCGTGGGGCGCGGCGACACGAACGCTTCACTGCTCATTGCTGGACCCTCATCGTTGTATGCATTGTAAGCGTCGTACGCGTTGTACATCGCGGTGCTGGTGTGCGGGACGGATGCTGGAAATGAGCAGAGGCGCTTAAGCTTGCCATAAAGATCACGAGCCCGCAACGGATCACCCAGGACGGCCTGTCCCTAGCTCTGGCGGCTTGAACCCGGATGGTGCGAGGTTGAGATCTCCCGGTCAATCGAGACGGATCGTCGAGCGCAACCGCGTGTTCAGAAGATCGACCAGCCAGACCAGCCCCCCGCGCCAGAACCCGTACAGCCGGGCCTGATGGCTGCGATAGAGCATTGCGTGACTCAATTGAGCCAATCTTCCCCGGATAGTGGTTCCCTTGAGCAATCCGAATTTTCCGAGCGAGCCAAAAGCATCATACTCCGCAAGCGACACGAGGGAGCCGAAATCCCGGTAGGTGAAATCCGGGGCCGAAGTGCCGTGCTGCAGGGCGGCGGGAAGATGGCGGATCAGATACTGCGCCTGCTGGTGGGCGACCTGGGCTGTCGGCGGCAGTGGCCGTTTGGTACCGGGGAGCGTGATGCTCGCGCAATCGCCGATCGCGTAAATGTCGGAGTCTCGCGTCGTCTGCAAGGATGGCAAGACCATGAGCTGGTTGCCCGGCGTCGTTTCCAGCCCGTCGAGGCCCGCAACAAAACCAGGCGCCTTCACGCCCGCCGCCCACACGCGCAGGGAAGCCATCACCTTCCCGCCGTCGCCGAGTTCGAAACCTTCCGCGGTTACTGCGCTGACCCTCGAGCCGAGCATGACTTTGATGCCCAGGCTCTCAAGCCTGGCCTTGGTCGCCAGCGAAATATCCTCGGGAAACGCCGCCAGCAGGCGCGGCCCACTCTCGATCAGCGTGATGCTGATCCGGGATGCCAGGGATTTTGCACCATAGGCGCCGGCAGCCTCGGTCAACTGCACCAGTTCCGCGGCCAGTTCAACGCCGGTCGCGCCGCCACCCACGATTGCGATGGACAGATTCTGCTCCTGGGCGAGGCACTGGAGCATCCGGATACGCACTTCCTGATTGAACCCATCTGCCTGCAGGCGGGAATCTATCTTGAAGCAGTGCTCCCTTGCGCCAGGTGTTCCGAAATCATTGGCTTCGCTACCAACTGACACGACCAGTATATCGTAGGAAAGTTGCCTTGCAGGCACGAGCAATCGACCGTCGGGGGCGTGCAGCGCGGCAAGCCGTATTTCGCGCACCGCCCGGTCAATGCCGCACATCTCGCCGGGCTGATACTCGAATCCGGCAACCCGGGCCTGGGCGAGATAAGGTATCTGCTGCTGTGAAATATCACGTGTTCCCGCCGCGATCGTGTGCAGCATCGGTTTCCAGATATGGGCCGAGTCGCGGTCGATCAGCATGATGGAGGGCGCCTGCCGATCGCGCTTCCACCGCCGTCCCAGCGCCGTGGCAATCTCAAGGCCTGCCACGCCGCCTCCCACAACAACGATCCTCTTGCGCTGCTCGACGGCGTTCATAAGTGATCTCCAACCGTTTCCGAAGCTTGGGAAGCGGACACGAGAATCGAGCGCATGAGGCGCAGATGCGCGGATTCCTCGGCGTGCTACTGGATAATATGGGGTATGGGTTTCACGAAATTGGCCAACATTGGCAAAATCCCGATCGCTTTGTTTAACGCTCGCCCGTAGACGTCACGGTTTGCAGATCAATTCAAACCCGCCCCCTTTGCTGCATTAAATGCTATTGATCCCCGCCAGAAAATACCGTGAATGTGATTCCGGGTCTGGCCGGGAATCCGGTCCCGATCCAGCAAACAAGTATGTTTCGAACACCACTGGATATCGGTTTCCGCNGGNATGACGTTTTATGCTGTTTGCTCGCCAAATCTATATAACGAACTACGGCAATCCTGAGCATCGTCGCCATACGATCAAGAATGGCACAACAAGGAATTCAAGCATCTATTTTATAGTGTGTTTAACTGTGTATCCGCCCCCTTTTTCTCCTCCTTCCTTGGCCGGCCGGGACCAATCAATCCGATTTTCTTCCCAACGGCAGCCTCTATCCGGGCTTTGAATTGATCATTGCCCAGCGGTGTCCCGGATTGCAGGCTTTGTCTGAGCAATCCAATGACATCCGAATCGGGGTCGCAAACAAATGATTCCTGATAAGCTTTCTGGCGAATATGCGGCGATGCCCCCAAGCCGATGTATTCATCATGCTGATGCAAAACAGCATTTCTCATTCCAAAAGCGTTGGCTGCATAACTGGACCAGCGGTATTGCGCGGGATGATCGACCACCCCTGCTCTAACGGGATTCGTCTCGATATAGCGCATACAAGATAACAGATAACTTTGGGACTGGATGATATTCCCCTTATGCCGCCCTTCCCACAAACCGCCATAGCGCTTATAGGTTTCATTTACATAACGCACATAATGCCGCCCCAATCCCTGAAACAACTCGCCAATGGATTCCCTGGTTTCCGGAGTCACCAGCAAATGCACGTGGTTCGTCATCAAAACGTATGCGTGAACTTTACAGCCATAAGTATCGGCCGCATGTTTTAAACATCGCAAATATTCCAGGTAATCCTGCTCNGAGAAAAATACCGGTTCTCTATTATGCCCTCGCTGCATGACATGAGCAGGCACCCCCGGCAGGTAAAAGCGTTGTTTTCTAGGCATTTGAAAATGTTCCGCGCTACTTCAATGGATGTTCGACACTGAACCCCTTAAATCGCCGAAGCTTTTGTCGGTGGTGATCACTGGCAATCCCGCTCCATAGCTAGAAACCTGTCATCTATGCTGAGAGCAGTTCGCATGGCATCCTCCTGATTTTCATCAACATACCACAAAAATAGCACAAAAATATAGTAATATGCCATTATGTATCAGCTCCCTTTTTGCATAGGACAGGGGCAAGTCTTGTTTTTGCTGATCGTTGCTGTTTCACGATACGGCTCACCCGGGAGTAACGTAATCTAAAATGGTCCCCGACCCCCTTCGAGCTGTAGCCGCCAGCGTAAGGCTGGCCTGCTCCAGCGCGATGAAATCGGAATCGTATTCCAGGTTGGGACCGCTAAGCCAGGGAAGCGCTGAACAAATCCTCGTTGAGCGCGTTGCTGGTAAAATCGGGATGATCATAAGACGCGCGACGCGGGTCGTAGCTGGGACTACGGTGCCAGGGAGCGCAACGCAGTGGCTCCCCGGAGCGTGGCACGAGGAGACTTGCGAAACGGCGATCGGGCAGCGGTGGGATGCCAGAGTGCGCCAAAATATACATGGGGCGCCAGCAGCCCTCTACGGGGTCGCATCTTCCTCTGGAAGAAACTGCTCCGCCCTGCGCGGTCGCACCATTCGCATCGTCGCCTTTCGCGCATCCCATCCCGCAAACCCACCGCCGCGCCAGCGGAGATTTATTCAGCGCTTCCCTAGTCCTGGGAGATCGGCGCGATTGGTATTTTCCATATTCCAAACTAAAAAGAGCGGTCAACTGCCGGATTCAGGTTCAATATGCCGCGCAATGTCTCCGCTGCCTCCAGCTGAATCTGGCGTACCCGTTCGCGGGTAAGCCCAAGGCGTGACGCCAATTGCTCCAAAGTTTGAATTTCGCAGGTATTCAGCCCATAGCGATGCTCGATGATATGGCGTTGCGTGTCGTTCAAGCGGCTGAGCCACTCCCTTACCCGGTCTTCGATCCCGGATTGCTCCAGCATTGCATCGGGGCCGGGCGATTTTTCATCGGCCATGACATCGCCGACTGACAGGAAAGGATCCACGTCGAACAGGGTATGCCGCGACATCATGCTCATGTTCAAGGATAGCATGCGCTCCACATGGTCCAGGGGGCGGCCCAGCAGATGGGCCACATCTTGCGGTGTAGGCTCCCTGCCTGAATGGGCTTCAAGGTGGCGGACTGCCTGCAGAATAACGTTCAGTTCCTTGATGACATGGACAGGCAGGCAAATCGTGCGCGATTGATTCATGATGCAGCGTTCGATGTTCTGCCGTATCCACCAGGTGGCATAAGTGGAGAAACGAAAGCCACGTTCCGGATCGAATTTGTCCAGCGCGTGCATCATCCCTATTTTGCCTTCCTTGATAAGATGCGGCAGCGCGACGCCGTGATTGGCGTAAAGCTTGGCGATACTCACCACGAGCCTCAGGTTGCACTCCATCATTTTCCGGCGCGCATCATCGTTATTTTGCTTGGCGAGCCGGGCAAGCTCGGCTTCTTCCTGTCTGCCCGGCGAGACGCCATGGCCAATTTCCTTGAAGTAAGTCGGCGCGAGGTCGGTTGACAGAAAATCATCGGGAATCTCATTTCCCACGGCTGGCTCCAAGCCGGAAGTTTCGAGCAATGTGGATTCCGGTTCTTTGAAGAAAATATCGGGCATTTCGTCCTCATCAGAATAAAAACAACGGCGTATCTGGATATTCAAGAATGGATCATATCCAAGCCGATGAAGAGAGTCGTAAAGGAACGGTTAAATATTCGTTAAATGGAAATGTTTTCAGGAGGGCGCCAGACCAAAGGCCGCGCTTTTCCCTTCCGCCGGGAATCTGCGGGACAGAAGAAAAGATGGGGATTTAAAACGGTATCCGGGGAGGTACGTTGCCCCCTTTGCGGACCCAGAACCGTGGAACTGCAGCGAGCTGGCCGGGGGAGACAGAAACCTGAACGCTTCAATTGATTCCTAATGAGGTCGCTGGGCCTGAAGGACCTGGATAGGGTAGCAGGTTATCCGTTTTCGGAACCTGTGCATCAATCCCGAACAACAAGTTGAATTTCACCTGTTCGGGATTTCTGAATTTGAGGAGCGCACGAACGACTTGCCCCTGGTCCAGGCTACCCTCCGGCAGGGGAATCTGAATGTAAGGAAGGCCGTTCCCCGCTGTGCCAGTCGCATTCATGAGGGATACCTGGGGGGAGTCGATCGACACGATCAATTTGAAAGGCTCAAGAAGAGACGTTGATCTTTCGTTCGACAGGGTGATCGTGGTATCGAAGGTATGGTTTGCCTCATCGAATACCAGTTCGCTCTTCTGGATGATTACCAGCTTGGTGGCATCCGCAGCGCTGCTCCTGCCGGACATGCTGGCCAGCGCGAATCCGGCAAGGCATGCTGCAAGGACCGGAATCGCCACGATCCACCGCTGCCGCTCCAGGAATTTTTCCTGCATCGCCGGTTTGAGCTATTTCTTATGCGTGGGCTTGCCAGGCCAATACCTGCAGATCAGAGCAAGGGCTCATCCCCCGGATCCACGATTGGATATCCCGGAGACGGATCTGAATCGAATGGCCTGGGATCTATCGGCTTATCCGGATAATCGGGCTTTTCGGGCTGGCTGGAGCTGTCGGGACGATGTTGAGAATAATATGAATAATATTTTTTCATAAGGCTTTTCCGCAAGAGTATGGGGGTTGATTGCCCCCATATCATTCTCTCTCTTGCTGCCTGTATCTGTACGCCAGGCCCCATAGGGACAGGACCTGGTTTTGAAACGGAACCGTTGTGACGAACAGCGCGGAGTCTTGAAACTGGATGGAGCGCAGTAAATGATTGAAGTTATTGGAGCCCATGTGCGGCAAGAGCGATACCGATCCATATGCCGATTGATGCCATGCCAGGATGATGGCCCCACTAGAAAGAGAAATGAAATCCGGTAAATGCGATGACTATCGCCCCTATGATGGAAAATACGACAGTCCAGAACGCAAACCGCATGGCAAATCGGGTTATCGGCCAGTAGCCGTTGTCCGGCCCCTTGTTTTCTTCTTCATCCATTCCTTCTCTCTCCTTCGCGATTTTACCACTACCCCGGATCCGGCGTGGCGAAACGCCCGCGCACAAGGTAGAAAGAAACAGGCAATAAAAANCCCGCCGAAGCGGGTTTGAATTTAGGAGATAAATTTAGCGCCTGATTTTGCGCTGATTTTTTTAAGCTTGCTCATAATCAAAATATTGTGGATATGTATGATATGGCGACTGCTTTATCACTCTTTCTGTGTAGTGGTATCATCATTTTAGGTATTTATGGGGATATTGGTAGATCCAGACAGAATATTGATATGCTGGTCTGTGGTCCCATCACTTTGCAAAATCATATGACATTCATGGTTCCACAAACCGCTTTCGGAAACGGGATTGTGGTACGACCCTACAGAAGAGCCGCATCATCCCGTGGCGTCGAGCATGATTTCGAAACACGCTGATCAGTACTTCGACAGGAAAGAAATCGGTGTTCCCGATTGCATGATCGATCTCTTCGGGATGTGGCAGCAGGCCCCGCATACTGAGTTCTTCTCATTGAGCTGCCCATCTGAACTGCATATCGGCAGCAGTCCGACAAGCGGCTTTTTAGCAGGTAGAATGGTGGGTTGCGCAATTGCGGCGAACGGAACGATGTTATCCCACCTACCAATCAGATATGAATTCTTCTCTTGAGCCGGCGCCCACAGCCATCTTTACCCGGTCCTGGTCGCTTTACGACCTGCTTACCGCATACAACTACATGTTCCACCGGGAGATCTATGCCGAAGTGAAGGATCTGCTTGCACGGCGGGTTGATGGAGGAAAGTACCGCCTGCTGGACCTGGGTTGCGGCAATGCGCGCTATCTCGCCCCCTGTCTCGCTCAAACGCCTCCCGCAGCGTATGAAGGCGTGGATTTATCTCCCACGGCGCTGGCCGAGGCGCGCACATACCTTGCCAGACTGTCGGCCCAGGTCGTGCTGACCCATGGCGATCTCCTGGAAATGGTCGAGTCGGCCTCCGAAACCTGGGACGTCATTTTCACGGGATTTGCCATTCACCATTTATCGTCTGACGAGAAACAGCGCTTTTTCCACGCGGCTGGTCACAGATTGTCCGGGCAAGGGTGCCTGATCCTGGTCGATGTGGTACGGGAAGAAGGCCAGGATCGCGAAAGCTATCTGGACGGCTACCTGAAATTCATGCGGGAGACCTGGACCGAAGTCCCGCCGAATCAACTGGAAGAGGCATGCATCCATGTCCGCGATCATGATTATCCCGAGTGCCTGTCGACACTCAAACAGATGGCGGAAGATGCAGGCTTGAACAGCTGCACGCTGGTAAGCCGGCATGCGCAGCACCATGTACTCCTGTTCTCGCGTCCCGCCCCGATTGCAGGTAGCGCCGAAAACGCCGTAGCCTGACCGCCGTCGTGCTGCAGCGGCTGGCCCTCCTGTTCCCTTTATGGATGATCCTTTCGGGGGCCGTCGCCCTCTGCTGGCCGCGCTGGCTCGCCAGCATGAACCAGGGCTCGCTGATGGTGCTGCTTCTGGCTTTCATCATGCTATGCATGGGGCTGACGCTCACCGCTGGCGATTTTCGCAGGATTGCCCGCATGCCCCGGGAGGTGCTGATCGGTTTTATCGCACAGTATTCCATCATGCCGGCGCTGGCCTGGATCGTGGCTCAGGGATTGAGCCTTCCACCCCATTTCGCCCTGGGGCTGATCCTGGTAGGCTGCTGTCCCGGTGGCACCGCTTCCAATCTCGTGACGTATATTGCGGATGCCGATGTCGCGCTTTCGGTAGTGATGACCGTCTGCTCCACGCTGGCGGCCGTAGTCGCCACGCCACTGCTGACCCAGCTTCTGGCGGGAACGATGGTTCCGGTGGATGCCTGGCTGCTGTTCAAGCAGACCATGCAGGTTGTCATCTTTCCGGTCATTCTGGGCGTTTTAATCAACCGCTGGGCGCCCAGGCTGGTGGCGAGCATCATGCCGGTTGCGCCAGTGCTGTCGGTCATGGGCGTGTGCTTCGTCTGTGCCGTCGTCATAGCTGCCAATGCCGAAGCCATCCTCGATCATGGCTTGCAACTGTTGCTGGCCGTTGCGCTGCTGCATGGAGGCGGATTCCTGATGGGCTATTACTTTGCGTGGATGCTGGGTTGCCAGCGGCAGAGCGTCCGTACGATTTCCATCGAAGTAGGCATGCAAAACTCGGGGCTCGCCATCGTATTGGCCAAGCAGGCATTTCCGCTGCTTCCGCTCGCGCCGGTGGTCGGGGCGATTTCTGCGGTCATGCACTCTCTGCTGGGAAGCCTGCTTGCGGTGATGTGGCGGCTTTCTGTAATCAGGGCACGCCAGGCTAGGCGGTAACCGAGGGGCAAGGGTAGCAGCCACCGCCTGCGAGGGCGGATCGAATACTGCTGCACTGCTGACTACTGCCATTGCCTCTCTTCCCCCTATCCAGGAGTTTCGACATTCCGCAACGTGCGGTACCGTACGGTCCGAACCCCGGATAACACTTATCCTTTCCGTGAAATGTTACAAAATCAAGACAAGGAAAAGGCATGCGAGCTATTTTTCCATTTCATTTTTCCTTTGAGAAAACCGGGGCAATCATTCCATCTGTCGCCCTTGCTTTTTGCCTGACTGGAACAGCGCCAGAAGTAGATCGATTAGCGTAGCGTAATCCGACAAGGATAAAAGCCCAAAAGAAATCGCCGAGACGAAACGCGGACGGGAGCCCGGCCAATTATCACGGCGCCCGGCCCCCACAGGGGGGCCGGGTGGAGCAAGGTCCAAGTGAAGAAAACCATTGGAGAGAACCCGGAATGGTGCCGTGTCGCAGAACTGCCTGAAAGGCGGATGGTCCAATAGAACCAATAGCTAATAGCCGGGCGCAAACGCTGGGTCCCACGGCAAGGTCGCAGAGGTAGCTGGATTAAAGGAGAAGATATGCGTGAATCGAAATTGATAGACTTGTTCGGTCTGGACAATGATCCTTTAAAGGAAAGTCAACTGGATGATCTCCTTTTTCGACTTGAATCGAAAAATTCAACTCTGGATCAGACTCTGGATCATTTAGCGGGATTTCCGCTATCGTTTACCATAACCGTCTCCGGAAACTGCGAACCACTCGATGGGCGTGCCATCGATGCAAGTCCGCTGGTTGCCGCCCACCGGCCCCGGNATGCTTTCGTACCATCTGAAAACCGATGGGCAATCGTGCGAGCAGGAAAACTGGGGGCGATATCCAAAGATTCAAACTGAACGAGATTCCTATGCCTAAAAAAATGCCTCCAATTTCTCTCCTGCCTTTCCTTCTTATTGGCGCGATACTTTCGAACCTGGCCTACGCACAAGAAAGTCCCCTGGAGAATCCTTCGCTTCCGCCGACAAAAATGTACAGCCAGACCGAATTCATTTCCGGTGGCATCGGGAAAGACGAATCGGATGCCATATTGCAGGCGGGCAAGGCATGGCCTCTTACGCTGGAACTGGCTCAGGCCGCGCAGCCACGGGCGGCATATATCAGTGATGTCCAGGTAAGGATAGCGGATGCGAAAGGCAACATCGTTCTCGATACCGACTCCGCCGGCCCCTATCTGCTGGTAAAGCTTCCTCCAGGCAAATATGCGCTCGATGCCACTTATAACGCCGTGACGCTACATCGCAAACTGGATATNGGGTCAGGCTCGGGCAAAAAAATTTCGCTGATCTGGCCGGAAGCCAGAGGAAACTGAAGGNAACCAAGGGTAAGAGTCAGTAGTGTCCGGTTAAATCAGTAATGAGTACGCGGAGATCGAATTCTGGTGCGGGTTTTCAGCAAGTTATTTTGGTGCCGATTTGAAATCAATGCCTTCATGATTGTCGATGTTGGCGAACCACTCGATCGCCGGCGGCACCTCGCTTAAGAGATGATATTGCGCGGAACTCAAAACCGAGACTTCCGATGCGACCGGCAATTCGGAAAAATCCGCGTTTTGGCGTTTGGGGATGAGGAAACTCATGAACCTATTTTACAGTTGATAAAATACGTTATCAACGGTAAATGCTGTTGCAATTAATGCAAGCATGAGCGCCTCGTCATTTGCAATTCTGTGAGCTAAAAACGGTGTCGAATGCGAGCACGGTCGTTTTGAAACGCGAGCCGCTACAACTAAGAGTTTATCCACAAATAACTTGCCAAATTTACCGGATTCACCGACCATGACGCTTTGGTTGAGGAGTCCTGGAAAATGGCGCAACGTTTGGCAAGCTGGAAGGTATCGGATGAGTTTTGGGCTCGTGTGGAACCGCTGATTCCGGCACAATCGCGAGTAGAAGGCAGGGAATACAAGCGCAAGCCGGGGGGTGGCAGAAAGTCGTTGGCTGCCCGCAAGGTATTCGAAGGCATCGTCTACGTGCTTCGTACCGGTTGCCAGTGGAAGGCGCTGCCGAAAGAAGAGTTTGGCAGCGCGAGTGCCATTCACAAATACTTCCTGCAATGGGAAGCATCCGGCGTTTTTCTGGCGCTGTGGCGCGCCGGGTTGGCCGAGTACGATGATCTGTCCGGTATTGCCTGGGAGTGGCAGAGCATAGACGGGGCGATGAGCAAAGCGCCGCTGGCGCAGCAGTCCGTTGGGCGCAACCCGACGGATCGGGGAAAAAAATGGATCGAAGCGCAGCCTGCTGGTAGACGGACGTGGCGTCCCGTTGTCGATCGTCGTCGACGGCGCTAATCGGCACGACGTGAAGTTGCTTGAGCAGACGCTGGAGTCGGTGGTGGTGGAGCGGCCAGCAGTGAGCACTGAGGCGCCGCAGTATCTATGCGCCGACGCAGGATACACAGGCGAGCCCGCGCGGCAGACGATGGAGTCATACGGCTACACGCCGTATGTGCGCCCCCGCAACGAGGAGATTCAGGCCAAGGTGCAGAATCCGAAGCATCGAGCACGGCGCTGGGTGGTCGAGGTCAGCCATTCGTGGCTGAATCGCTTCCGCAAGCTACTGGTCCGGTTCGAGAAAACCGACCACAGCTACCTCGCACTGCTTATGCTCGGCTGCGCCATTATCGCCTTCCGCAAGGCAGGAGCCCCAGGTAAAGCAAATATTATTTACGGATAAATTCT
>Ga0041910_1000516_pt1 | contig 53283 bp, 28 predicted proteins | sample ThiBio_1000_biof_FD_55015 | JGI IMG/M metagenome (GOLD analysis project Ga0041910, IMG submission 55015) | Wastewater bioreactor microbial communities from Cape Town, South Africa - Thiocy_expt_1000_biof | ecosystem: Engineered > Bioreactor > Thiocyanate-remediating > Anaerobic-Aerobic | place...
GGATGCTCGCCACCGGCGACGCCCTGCGAGCGACGCTCGTGTTGCTCACGACCATCGTGATGGGTTACCCGTGCGCCCTCGGCATCACAACGCCCATGCTCGCCGCCATCGCAGGAGGAAAGGGGGTCTCGATTGGGCTCTTGGTCAAGGCGAGCGAGGTCTTTCACGGCCTTTCCGAAGTCGACACCATGGTGTTCGATAAGACCGGAACCCTCACCTACGGACGCCCTACGGTGACAGACGTGGTCGCCTTTGGCACGAGCCGAGAGGAGCTTCTCTCGATTGCCGGGGCCGTGGAGTCGCAGTCGGAGCATCCGCTTGGCCAGGCCATCGTGTTCTACTCCCAACGAGAGGGAGCCGCCAAGGTCGTCGCCGAGGACTTTCGAGCGACGCCCGGAAAAGGGGTCTCGGCGACTGTCGACGGGGCCAAGGTGCTGGTTGGAAGGCCTTCCTTCATCGAGTCCCAAGGCGCGCTTTTCACTCACGAGGCGCGCGTCGCGATGGGAGCGCTCCTCGCCGCCGGCAAAACGGTCGTCGTCGTCTCGAAGCGAGGAGGGGTCGCCGGGCTCATCGCGCTCCAAGACACGCCGCGGCGCGGCGCAAGGCGAGTGGTCGAGAGGCTTAAAGCCCGAGGCGTCAGAACCGTGATGCTCACCGGGGACGCGTCTCCGGTCGCCGAGGCCATCGCCAAAGAGCTGGGAATCGACGAGGTCCGGGCCGAGCTCCTTCCGGCCGAGAAGGCCTCGGCAATCGAGGCTCTGCAGAAGCAGGGCAGGAAGGTCGCGATGGTCGGGGACGGCATCAACGACGCGCCCGCCCTGGCGCAGGCCGACGTCGGCATCGCCATCGGCGCGGGAACCGACGTCGCCATCGAGTCGGCTGGCGTCATCCTCATCGGCGACCGGCTGGACGACGTGGTGAACGCGCTCGTCCTAGGCAAGGCGAGCTACCGAACGCTCACCGGCAACGTGCTCGTGGCGGTGCTCTTTAACTTCGTCGGGATGGTGATGGCGACGATGGGGCTTATCACCCCCGCGCTCGCCATCGGCGTGATGGTCTTTAGCATCTTCGCGATTCTTCTCAACACGCTTCGCATCCGGGGCATCCGGCTCGAGCGACCGGAGGAGGCCGAAGAAGGCGTCCTCGCGGAGCGCGAGTACTTCATACCGAACATGGTGTGCGAGGGTTGCGCGGAGAAAATCTCTACGAGTCTCTCCGCTTTGCAGGGGGTCAGCGAGGTGAGGCCTAAGGTCCCTCAGAAGCACGTGACCGTGCGCTACGAGCCTTCGAAGGTGGGACCCGAGCGGATTCGAGACGAGCTCGGAAAGGCCGGCTTTACGGCAATCGAGGCTTAAGGGGGGAAACGAGTATGGTCGCGGGCGCAAGCGGGGAGCAACGAGCGAAAGAGGGCCTCCTTAAGGCCCTCTCGGCGGCGACCTTTGTCGTCTTCTTCCAGGCCTACATGGTGGCCCCGCTCATCCCGAGGCTCGCGGGCTCCTTTGGGGTGGGCGAGGAGCGGATGGGCCTCATCGTTCCGGCCTACCTCTTTCCCTACGGAATCTCGACCCTCTTCTTCGGTCTCCTCTCCGACAGGCTCGGCCGCCGGCGCATTATGCTGGGCTCTCTAGGCGCGTTCGTCGTTCTCACGGCGCTTACCGCGACTTCGCGGACGGCCGAGCAAATGACGCTTTGGCGACTCGTCACCGGGCTCGGCGCGAGCGGCGTCGTGCCGCTCGCACTCGCGCTCGTCGCAGACCTCTTTCCCTTCGAGAAGCGCGGTCGACCGCTCGGATGGCTCTTCGGGGCCATGGCCGGAGGCTCCGCGCTCGGCTCGACGGTGGGGGTCGTCGTCGAGCCGTTTATCGGATGGAGAGCGCTGTTCGTGGGCGTCGCGGCGTTGGGGGCTCTGTTGTTCCTAGCACTTCGTCCCTACGCGGCGCTCATCGGAACGAAGGCGGCTTCCACCGGGCTTTCGCTTGGCCAGGTGATGGCCGGCTACCGAGAGCTCCTGCTCAACGCGCGGGGTTTAAGGACTTACGGATTCGTGCTCATAAACGCTACGTTCCACGCGGGGGTCTTTACGTGGCTCGGGCTCTACCTCTCGCGCAGGTACGGCCTAAGTGAGGTTGGGATAGGGCTCGCCCTCCTCGGCTACGGCGTTCCTGGATTTTTGTTGGGGCCGGTAATCGGGCGGGCGGCCGACCGTTGGGGAAGGCGCTGGCTCATTCCTGTGGGCTTGGCGGTCGGAGCCGTCGGTGCCGCGCTCCTCGTTCCGGACGTTCCACTCGTCGCGGCCGCCCTCGCGATTACGGTGCTCTCCTTGGGCTACGACATGACCCAGCCGCTTCTTGCCGGAATCGTGACCGCGCTCGGCGGAAAGCGGGCCGGCCAGGCCATGGGCCTCAACGTCTTTACGCTCTTTACCGGGTTCGGACTTGGAAGCCTTCTGTTCGGGCGGCTCCTTTCAAGCGGCCTCGACACAACGCTTATCGTTTTTTGTTCGGCGCAGTTCCTTCTCGCCGTCGCTGGGGCAGTCCTGTTTAGGCATGAGAGCCAAGCTCGTGTTCCGACTTAACCAGCGCGGGCCACTCCGGCCGCGAACCTATCAAGGCTGTGCCACGCGCCGCCGGAGGGCCTCCCTCACGAGGGACTCCGGCACCGCCCCGCTGGTCCCTTCCTCCGTTCGGTAGACGCGGCAAGAGTAGGAGAAGGACTCGTCGCCAAGGCGCGAGGCTTCGATGTCCTCGCCGTCGACCTGAACGGAGGGAGAGCCCAGAAACCGAAGCCTCTCGGCGCTCTCGGCGTCGGGAACGTCCACGAGCCGGAGCTCGGCCAAGGGACACTCTTCTTGAGCGACCCTCCGAACGAGCTCCCAACTGGCGTCCCCGTTGGGACACCCTTCGAACACCAACACGTCGACCCTCACAGGCTCTCCTTCACCGTCGCCTTAAATCCTGCGGCCTTCACCGCATCGACCAGGGCGTCGGTCGGCACGGAGCCGTTTACGGCAACCGACGCCTCGCGCTTTGCGAAGTCGACCCGAGCCGAGGAGACGCCCGGGACGGCCGAGAGCCTCGTTTTGATGGGGCCTGCGCAGCCCGCGCAGTCGAGACCCGTGAGCGCCAGGGTCACGAGGCGACCTTCCTTAGGGGGCGCGCTGGTAAGCGGCGCGGAGGCTCTCGACTCGAGCACGTTCGGGTAGGCCGCCGCGGCGACGCTTAAAGCCGCGACCGTCCACATGAGGCCGATGTTTCTCCTTCGAGCTCGACCGGCCGCGGGCGTGGCGCAGCAGTCCTCCTTCGGCCGGCGGTACACGACGACGAAGCCGCCGATGAGAAAGAGCCCCGTGACGACGAGGAGCAGCGAACGGTAGGGAGCGAGCGCGGCCGAGAAACCGAGCGAGCCCGCGGCGCTCGCGCCAAGAAGCGCCGGTACCCAGCAGCAAGCGGAGGCTAGAAACGCGGCGAAGAGGGTTCCTACGGTTGAGAGTGCGGTTTTCATCGGGCTGAGACCTCCGTTTTCGAGTCTTCGAGCGAGCTAATCAGAGCGCCGACCACGCCCTCGGTCGCCCCTTCCTTTAGGTAATAGCAGGCGAACTTTCCTTCCTTCTTGACCCCGAGGAGGCCGGACATCGCCAAGAGCCTTAGGTGGTGCGAGACGGCCGGCATCGAGAGACCAAGCAGGGTCGAGAGCTCGCACACGCACAGGTGCTCTTTGGTGAGAGCGAAAAGGATGCGCACCCGAACGGGGTCCGCAATCGCTTTAAGTCGCATGGCGGCCCCTTCGAAGGCCGCGACCTCAGGCATCTCCTTCCAAACGCGGGCAACGCGCAAGGGGTCGTCGTTGTAGGCGTCGCACCTCAACTCCCCGACCTCGGGCTCACATTCTTTCATGACTCGGCTCATACCTTACGATTAAACGTTTGTGGAATCGTATTCGTTCCCGGAACGGAAATCAAGCCGGTAACGTTCAAACAATTATGGAATCGTTTACGGCGTTTGGCCGTTGACCTTCCCCCAACCAGAGAGCCACCATGGCAAGCGCTACCCATTTCGACCTCCTCATCCTCGGCTCCGGCTCCACCGCGTTCGCGGCGGCGCTCACCGCCCAAGAACTCGGAAAGACGGCGGTGATGACCGAAGAGAGGACGGTCGGGGGCACGTGCGTCAACCGCGGGTGCCTCCCGTCGAAGAACCTAATCGAGGCCGCAAAGCTCCGCTACGACGCCAAAAGCCCTCGCTATCCGGGGCTCGCTCCGTGCGAGCTCGCGCTCGACTTCGGGGAGCTCGTGAGACAGAAGGACGAGGTCATCCACGGCTACCGGAAGAAGAAGTACGAGAGCCTTCTCGGCGGCCAGTTCTCAATCGAGGAGGGTCACGTCGAGTTCGTCGACGCCCGCACCGTCGAGGTCGGCGGAAAGTTGCTCACAGGAGAGAGGGTGCTCATCGCCACCGGCTCGCGGCCCGTTTTGCCCGACATCCCCGGACTCGACACGGTGCCATACCTGACGAGCGACCTTCTCACGAACGACGAGCCGATGGAGATGCGGGGGCTTCCGCGCTCGCTCGTCATCGTGGGAGGCGGCTACATCGCCCTCGAGCTCGGGCAGATGTTCTCCCGGTTTGGAACCGAGGTGACGATTATCGAGAGAAATCCCCGGCTCCTGTTCCACGGATACGAGCCTGAGGTCGGGCTTTCCATCGCCGGGGTTCTTGCCGACGAGGGGATACGGGTGCTCACCGAGGCGCAGGTGCGCCAGGTCGGGCCGTCGGATGGGGGCGTTTCGGTCACGGTATTCGCCAAGGGAGCGCAACGGGAGATTCGTGCGGAGCGGATTCTCGTCGCGACGGGCCGGAGGCCCAACACCGACCGAATCGGTGTCGAGCGCTCGGGCGTCGAGCTGGGTGCCAGGGGGGAGGTGAGGGTAGACCGGAACCTTCGCACCAACGTGCCGCACATCTTTGCCGCCGGAGACGTCATCGGTTCAGAGCACGGCAGCCAGATGGCGACCCCGGTCGGGAGCCGAGACGGCGGCATCGCGGCCCAGAACGCCTTCGGAGGCGAGAACGCGCGCGAGGTGGACCACCGAGTGATTCCGCGGGCCATCTTCACGGACCATCAAATCGCGGTGGTCGGGATGACGGAAGAGGAGGCGCTCGCCAAGGGACACCGATGCTGGTGCAACACGCTCCCCATGTCCATCGTGCCCAGGGCCGGCGCGATTCGGGACACGAGGGGAATCGTCAAGATGGTGGCCGACGACGACACCGAGGAGGTGCTCGGCGTCGCGATGGTGGGGCACACGGCCGCCGAGGTCATCCACGAAGCGGCCATGGCGATGCGTTTTGGAGCGAAGGTCCGCGACTTCATCGACCTCCTCCATGTGTATCCCACCATGGCGGAGGCGCTTAAAATCGTCGCCATCTCCCGATACAAGAATCCGGAGAAGCTTTCTTGTTGCGCGGAGTAACCAACCGCTTCGCCGTTCGGGGAGTCTTTTGGGTCTATAGTCGAGTCGGCCATTGATGAGCGCACGAAGGTTCCAGACGGTAGCGGTAAGGAACGGGGCGGGAGTGCGCCTGCCTATTCCCTTCGACCCCAACGAGGCTTGGGGCGAGAAGGACAAGCACTACGTCGCCGGGAAGGTCGCCGGGCTTAGCGTCAGAGGAGCCCTCGAAACGATAGGCGGAGAGTGGCTGCTCTCGCTCGGCCCGGCCTGCGTCCGAGGCATGCCGGTTCCCACGACGCCGATAGACGTCGAGCTCTTCCCCGAAGGGCCGCAGGTGGGTGAGCTCGCCCCCGACATCCAGAACGCCTTTGCCTCAGCGCCGGAGGCTCGGAGGCTCTTCGAGTCGCTTGCCACCTTTTACCGGACGGGCTTCGTCAAGCCCATCGAGGAGGCCAAACGTCCCGCCACGCGCGCTGCCCGAATCGAGGAGATGATTTCTCTTCTGAAAGAAGGCAAGCGCCAAAAGTAGCCCTTCGACGAGAGACGTCGACCCTATCCCGTTTCCACCGAGTTAGCCGCACATAACCCCTTTTGTGTTGCACTATCTTCCCAGTTTTAATTCACGTGCGAGCAAGGCTTTGACGTGCGTTCGGTAGCGGTCTACGCTTTCCGTGTAATCATTCAGATTTCTTCCTCTAGAGCGCATTTGGTCGGCTCCCGTATGCTCATAAAGAGTGTGATCGAAATGTGGCGACAACCCGTCGTGACAGGCGGAACACAACGTGACAAGATTGAGCATTTCGGTTAAGCCGCTCATGCCCCAAGGGCGAATATGGTGAGCCTCGAGTTCGACTTGGACGCTATTGCGAGGACTCTGCCCGCAGATGACGCATCTTCGTCCGTCGCGGTCGAAAACCTCCATGCGCATTTTTCGGGTAGGCGCCCTCCGCTCTGCCGCCTCTCCAGCCAGTTCAGGGCTGACCATCTCTCCGGTCGCTCGAATCACGACTGGATGAGGCTTAAGTCGATGTGGAAATAGGTGCTGCGCAACTTCAGAGGCTAGGAGGGCGTGCCCCCCCAGGAACATCCAGATTGGAGCGTCCTCGCTGCAGTGGATCGTCAAAGGCTGTTGGCCAACGTCATTTAGAGTTCGCCATATGACTTCGTACCTAATAGGTGAAGCGACCCTCAGGTCACGCCGAGGCTTCTCCTCAGTGAAGCCAGCGAAGTGTGAGTAGCATGACTCGATGATCTCGCCGTCCTCTGACCGCGCGAGCGTGAAGAAGTAGTACTCGGCTCCATCGATGGGAGCCGACTTATAAAGATTCAGTATTCGCTCTTCGAGTGGGTTACTGCATCTAGGCATACATATAAACTACTTCGCCGTCCGAGAAGAAGTTGACACTTCGAGCAATTGTCAGAGGCCTCTAGCTAATCTTCACCCTAGAGAGGATCTACACCCTGCTGGAGCATCGATTCGCCCCCGCCAAACGTCTACTCTCTTGACACGCGAGAAGACCCGACATAATGTGCTTTATGTCGGGTACGCTGTACCCTCCATAACAAGGAAAACCGACCCCTTATGAGCACCGACCTGGTCCCGATTCAAACCGAGGTTTTGGCCCCGGCCGACCTTTCGAGCGCCGATGCGGTCGGCGAGTATCTGGCCCGGTTGCTACCGGCGACACGAGGAGTTGGCCAAGGGACGCTCGCCGGAGCTTTGGTCCCGTGGCTTTGCGATGCGGTGCCGAGCGACAACGGCCGCAAAGCGTATGCGACCGACCTTCGACAATTCCTAGCGCACCTCGACCGATGCGGGATCTCGCCGACCGAAGTGACCGGCGACGACATCCGGCTCTACAAAGAAGCGATGCGCAAAAGCGGCCTGGCCAGCTCGACCATCGCGCGAAAGCTCTCGCTCCTTCGCGGAACTTACGAGCAATGGGGCAAAAAAGGATTTGTCGATTGGCACACCGTCCAGGACATCCAAGCGGCCGAGTCGCCGCGCGTCGAGAAGAACTCGACGCCGGGATTGAGCCAGGCGGAAGCTTCGAAACTCTTGCACGCTCCGGATCTCTCAACCCTTCAAGGCAAAAGAGACCACGCGCTGCTCTTTGTGTTCTTCCGGACTTCATGCCGCGTTTCGGCCGTGGCCAACGCGAACGTCGGCCACATCGAGCGAGACGATACCGATTGGTTTCTTCGCGTGACCGAGAAAGGAAACAAGCGGAGCCGAAAGATTCTTCTTGAGGCGGTTCCAGCTTTGAAGGACTACATCGAAGCGGCCGGCATCGAGAACGACCGCGAAGGTCCACTCTTTCGGCCGCTCCATCGGAACAAGCGGGAATTCGTGCGCCGGCATCTCGACCGGCGCGACGTGTGGGCTCTCGTGAAGAAATACGGCCGTCAGGTGGGAATCGACGTGGACCGCATCGACAGCCGCGGCGTCGGCGTTCACTCTCTCCGGAAGACGACCATCACCAACGCTTTAAACAACGGGGCTCCCATGCACCAGGTCCAGGAGCTCGCCGGGCACGCCGACATCCGCACCACGCAAGGCTATTACATGCGGAAAGATTCAGACGCGGAAGCGGCCGCGAGGCACATTCAAATCCGATAGATACCGCTTCCCTTCCCTTCCTCTAGACATAAGCCGGTTCACTCGGCGGGCTCGCTGGGTAGCATAAAAGGAGAAAGCCGCTCCCTTTCGAGAGCGGCCTTCTTAATCCTTGCCCTGGCGTCTTGCAAGCAGAGGACGTGACAGGGGATATGCTTCTATTATACGGATGCCGAGCGAAGAATGCCACCCGACCCCCTGAAAATTTCAACAAATTGGGCGAGCATTCGCGGCATTGCTGCCGACCGCTTCGACGCATTTCGTCGGCCGGGCGACGCAGACGAACTCGACGCTCTCGCTCGCTACGTTTGGAACATGGAGCTTTGCCGGGAGCTTCAAACGCCCCTTCACGCCTTGGAAGTCTGCTTCCGAAACCGTTTACACAACGCGCTCACCGCGGCAAAAGGAAGGCCCGACTGGTTTAACGACGAAACCCTCCTCTCGCTTGACGAGCAATCGAACGTGATTCGCGCGAAGAAGACGCTTGAAAGGCTTCGCAGGCCGTTCGCCCCCGGCCGCGTCATCGCCGAGCTGAACTTTGGATTCTGGACCGGGCTCTACGGCAGCGATCACGAAATCAACATCGTACGCCCCACCTTGACGAGCACCTTCCCTCATCTCGTCGGAAGAGCACGCCGCGCGACGGTCGCAAGTCCCCTTCGCGAAGCCAGGCTTCTAAGAAACCGAATCTCCCACCACGAGCACATCTGCTTCGATGTCGCACTTCCCTCCAAGCACGCCCAAATCATCACCCTGATTCAGTGGATGAGCCCGGAGATTCACGATGTGGTGGCCATCAGTGACCAGTTCGGACGGGTCTACGGGGCAACCTGGACCGCGTATAGGCCGGTCCTTGAAACACTCTTCGGTTAGAAAGGGACGACTTCCCTTTCGGCTATGACGATGGCCATGGAGCTATCGCAGATAAGCTTACATGTAATATTACAAGTAAGCTTATCTGTAAGATTGTTTGTAATATTATCGTATGACTGACTTATAGGCGGATAAGCTGAGCAGTCAGCCGACAACCCGCCCCCAAAAGACGAAACAAGTCTCAAGCCAAGAGGGCTCTCCCTGCCAACGGGTTACCGTCCCTGCTTGTCAAAAGGGCGCTCCGTTGCGAAGTTTTGGCATCCTTTCAGTCTGCAGCACCGTCTCTCAGAAAAGGGCTTGACAGCTTTTGCTAGGCAAACCATGCTTTTGAGGTCGCTTGGTAGCCAAACTTTAAAGACATGGAGCGATGGAGAAACAGGCAATGGATTTACTAACTTTCGCCGAAGCGGCCGCGAAGGCGGGCGTCTCGGAGGCGACTATACGCAGGCGCGTGCGAGACGGAGCACTTCCGGAGGTCAAATTCGGCAACCGACCCCGAGTACGCCTGCCCGACCTGCAAAGGGTATTCCCCGGCACGCCCGGCCTTGGACTGAATCTTACTCCTCAGGAATGCCGCGTCATAGGCTTTGCTAACCAAAAGGGCGGCGTCGGTAAGAGCAGCTGCGCCTCTAACCTCGCGGCTATTCTCGCCGAGGATTGCCCGGTCCTCGCCATCGACTGCGACCCCCAGGGGAACTTAACCCAGGCCTTTGGCGTGAACCCGGACGTTCTCAAGATGACAACCTACAACGTCCTCGTTCAGCGCGTCCCCATCGACGAGGCCATTCTAAAGCCAATCCCCCAGCTTGAGAACCTTCATTTGATCGGAGCCAACTTGGAGTTAGCCGCCGCAGACCCGCAACTCACCGGAGCCGTTCAAAGAGAATCGAGGCTCTTGAAGGCCATCGAGCCCGTCAAGAGCCGGTTTCCCTTCATCATCATCGACTGTCCGCCAGCTTTAAGCATCCTAACGCTAAACGCCTTAAGCGCCTCGACCGAAATCATCATTCCCGTCGAGGTCGGAGTCTTCTCACTTCGAGGGGTCTCGAAGCTCATGGAGACCATCCGGGAGATTCGAGAAATCACGCCCTTGCTTGAACGCGTGCGCCCGCTTGCGAACAAATCGGATAACACCAATTTGGCCAAAGACACACGAGCCGAGCTCGAAGCCGCCTTTGGCACCGAGCTTTTCTACACCGGTATTCGCCAGCGAAACCCTATCCGGGAAGCTCAGGCGGCAGGACTACCCGTAAGTCTCTACCGACCGCGAGACGACGGTACGCTCGATTTCCGCGCGCTTGCCGACGAGATTAGGGGAGCTGTTCCCCACGGGGAGAACGTCGCCAAAGCTTTATCGAAGAAGGAGACTAGCTGATGGCGGAGAGTAAGCGAAAGCCCCTTATCCAACCGGGCTCGATGCTACGCAAGGAGGAGACCCAAGACGCAATGTCCCGGATTCTTCAACGAGACCGCGAGGCATCCGGACGGGAGGCCATAGAGACCCCAATCGAGCTTGATGAAGCCCAACAGCCGAGCACTGAGGAAGCTGATAAGCTTACGAGTAATATTACAAGTAAGCTTACAAGTAATACGGTTGCTGCGGAGGAGCTCGGCTCCGCTACCCCTAAGAAGGTCAAAGAGAAGCCTAAACAGACGCTCAAGCAGCGCGTGGCCGAGATGGCCACGACCCGGCACGTCGTTATCTCACTTCGATGCCCCGAGGCAATTAACGATTGGCTAGACGAGTACGCCCATGCCCATCGAAAGGAAGGGGTCAAAAAGCAGGACCTCGTCGCCGAGGCCCTCGCAATGCTGATTCTCAAGAAGGAGGGAGCAGAGCAAACGCCTGACGACCAAGAATGAGCAAGCTCCTTATCCCAAACAGCACTCAGATCCCCAACGTCATCCTAGACCACTGGATGGCCGTGCTTTCGGGCGCTGAGTTCAAAGTCGTGCTCTACATCGCACGGCGCACCTATGGGTTTGGGAAGGAAAGCGACACCATCTCCCTCAATCAGCTCGCAAGAGGCATCAAGAAGCGAAGCGGCGAGCAGCTCGACTACGGAACGGGGCTTTCCCGCTCGTCGGTCAAAAGCGCCTGTACCTCATTGGTGGAGCGGGGAATCCTCATCAAGAGTCAATCCACGGTAGGGGATTCCCACGAGCCGGACCAGAACACCTATCGACTCAATCTCTATGCCCCAATTAAGACCGAAGGCGAAGAGGAACCCACGCCGCCGAGCGCTTCTGGAGAGTCCAAAGTCCAGGATTTAGGTTCAAATCACGAGGTAGGCCAAAAATCGGCCCAGATAGGTCAGAAATTGACCCACCTTGAAACACCTCTCGATACTCCTGAAGAGGTGGGCCAAAAATTAACCCACGTGGGGCAGAATTCGACCCACCCAGGTCAGTTATCGGCCTACGGTGGGCCAAAAATCGGCCCGGAGGTAGGCCAAAAATTGGCCCCACAAAACAAAGATCAAAACCAAGAAATACAAACAACAACAACAGGCCCGACGAGCGGGGAGCTTTTGAAGCTCGCTGTTGTTGCTTTTTCGCCTTCGGCTTTGGAGGGGAAGGGAAGGGAAGGGACCGCCGCGCTTCTCAGAGCCCAAGGCTTTTCCGCCAAGGACGCGAGCCAGCTCTCCGAGCGATTCACCGAAGCCGAAGTCAGAGACCAAGTCGAATGGCTTCCACGCCGAACTATCTCCAAGAACAAGCTTGGGCTGTTACGCAGAGCCATCGAGGAACGATGGCCCAAGCCCGAAAACGCCGAGGAGAGCAAAAAGGCAGTCGAGAAGGAAACCAGAGAGGCCAAGGAAAGGGCCGTCCTGGCCCGTAGGCGAGAGATCGCTGACGGGTTGCGGCAACTCTACTCCCGGCTCCCAATCGACGCGCCAGAGGCATTCTCGACCTTTACAAGCTACATCGAGGAAGAGAAGGCGAAGGTCGCAAGTCGACCCCTCGTTCGAGAAAACCCAAAGCGGCTTGAAATCATGCTTGGCGCTTTCGAGACCGAAGAGAGGAAGCTCTCCCTCCTGGTCGAGTTCTTCCAGGAAAGGGAAGTGCCCCTAAAAGAGTTCGCCCCCCTTGTCCGTGTGCCGCTATCGGAAGTTTCGGAGGCGCTCCGTGTGGCTTCACCGGCTTAGACCGAAATGGTCCTTCGCCTAGCTAGGTCCCTCGTATCCACGCTCGACGCCAGCAGGACAAGGCTCCGACTGTCGCGGGTTCCCCCCAGCATGAAGCACACGGGTTGCGGTCGCCTGGCCGATGAAGGTCTGCGACCGTTCAAATTGCCCCGCTTCGCTCTTTACGGCTGCACCCCGGCGCTCCTTATGCCGGGTCCCTCCGCGCCGAATCTTCGGTCCCGTCTGGCAGCTTCGCTGACAATCGGCGCTCGAAAATCTTTCCGGAAAGAACCCGTTTGAAAGTTATTTGCTTAGATTTCAAAACGCTGTATGATTGCGGGTGAGGGCAGGATACGGGTGCGCTAGCGCACCCCGCCCAAGGCCGATTCTCGGCATGGGACGCCCTGTCCTGCGGAGCATTTTCAGAGGGGATTTTTATGGCCGAAGGCCAACCCAAAAGAAGGCGCTGGAATTCGGACCGGTACCCCAAGATGGTCACCGTCCGAGTCACCACCGACGAGCATTCGGAGATTGTGCGATTGGCCGGCCATGCCCGCCTCAGTACCTCCAGGCTTTTGGTGAGCGCTCTTTTGGACCGGCGTTTGCCGACCCTGAAAGACTCGCCTCCACCTTCTGCAGAAACGCGGGAGGAGCTGCTTTTGCTCCTGTTCCAACTGCGAAAGGTGGGCGTAAACCTGAACCAGCTCGCCTATCGAACCAACCGCGCAAGGCTCCTCGGCAGGTTTCCCCCGCCTCGCCGAAAAGTCGACGAAGTCGCCGCGGCGGTCGAAGGTCTGGTTCGAGTCATTAGGAACAAGCTATAGCCTACACCGGCTATTGTGAGTTCCTCGTAGGGACGGAAGGGGGTTCGTCTTACTACGCGCTGTACGTGAGCCGCCCCAATGCGGTGCTTGAGCGTCAGGACGGAATCTTCGCAAGAAACATGCCGAGCGAGGTGATGTCGGCCGCGACGTACAGCGAGTTCCGGAGCAATCTCTCAAGCTACGCTTGGGCCAGGGAAGAGAACGAGCTCGCTCTTCACCGCCAACGTGGTTCGAGAGGCGCTCTCCGTTCGCATTACCGGTGCGTTCTCTCGTTCGAGAAAGACCTTTCGACCGAGAGTATCCGCCGCCTGGTTGGAGAGTGGCTCGATAACGCCTTGCCGCTATCGAGCGCCTGCGTGTTCGTGCATCGAAACACCGAGAACGTCCACGCCCATCTTTGGATCGACGCCCGAGGCATCGACGGAAAGAAGCTCGACTTCTCAAAGCGGGAATGGAAGACCCTCGGCGAGAGATGGAACCGCATCTACTTGAGGGAAATGGCGAGAGTAGAGCGGCTCGAAACGAAACTGGAAGGAACCCCCGCGTATGACGAAATCCGAACTGCAAGAGTGTCTCATAGAGGTGCAAACGGCGCTCAGGCAAGAGCGGAATCGAAGCCGAACCCTTCTGCGAGAGAACAGGAGGCTAGCCGGTGCGCTGAGAACCGAGAGCGAGCGTTTCACGAAGCTCTACGACTACATCAAGACCTTCAGGAAATGGGTTACGGACGAGAAGGGAGTGACCTAGACCGATTCGATAGGAGTTAGAACCGCATGGCGGCAGCCGCGACGATTCTTGTGACGCTGGTGGCGACCTTTCTCGCCGCAGCGTTGCTGTGGCCGCAAGCTGACGCCCACGGAAGCGCCGGGTGGTCCAAACCGACCACCGACACCGTTAAATCCGCGCGGGCTAAGTTGCCTTCCGGAAGCTTCATCCTCTCGGAAGAACAAGGAAAGCGAGTAGTCCTTTCCCGACTAGAAGCCATGCGCCACGGGGTCATCGTCGGCGGTAGCGGAACCGGAAAGTCTCGCGGTTATTTTCTGCCCAATGCGGCCTTGGCCAACGATACATCGCTTGTTTGCACCGACCCCAAAGGAGAGCTTTGGAATCTCACATCCGGATTCCATCCCAAGGCCCTCCGATATGCGCCGACCGAGCCGGACGCGAGCGAGTGTTTTAACTGGATTCCTCTATGTTCCGATGCTCGCATAGCCGAGCTCTGCGCTCGCGCCATCGTTGAATCGGGCCAAACCGAGAAGACCGAGCAAGCGTGGATAGACACCGAAACCGCCTTTCTTGCCGGCGTTTTCGCCCATGCCAGCACCCTAAGCGAGCCGACTCCTCTGACCGCCTACCGGCTCTTTACCCGCCAGACCGTGGAGAGCCTCATTCAAACGCTGCTGAATTCGCCCTCCGAGGCGGCAAGAGAGCAGGGAATGGTCTTCTCCCAAACGCAAGAGCGGATGCGCGGCTCGATTGTCCCCGTGGTCGCGGCCAAACTCCAGTTTTTAAGAGACCCGGCCGTGATGCGGTTTACATCCGCATCGCTCGACCCGGCCCGTTTGGGATCTCTACGAACGACGCCGACCGCGGTTTATTGGTGCCTCCAGGAGCACGACATCGTTAGACTCCGCCCTTTGACCAGCCTCTTTTTCTCTTTGCTCCTAGAGCAGCTAGCGGCCGAGCCGGTGAAGGAAAACCACGCGATTCCGGTTCGGATGCTCTTGGACGAATTCGCCAATATTGGCAAGATTCCCAACTTTGCGAGCACCCTCTCGCTTGCCCGAGGACGCGGGCTCTCGATTTGGCTGGGCATCCAAAGTCTGGGGCAACTCGAATCCGAATATGGAAAGGCCCATGCTCGAACCATCGTCTCCAACTGTTCGACCAAGGTCGCGCTCTCGGGGCTCGACGTGGAGAGCGCCGAATATTTCAGCCGTGCGCTTGGCGAGCGCACGTTTCGCAAGCGAAGGCTCTCCCTTCACTCCAAAACACCTGTCTCTTTGACAGGGAGCTACACATCGACCAAGGCCGAACACGCCCGCGCACTTTTGACCCCGGACGAGGTTCGTCGTATCCGAGAAGACCAGGCCATCGTCATCGTCGGGAACCGACGGCCGATGCTCCTGGCAAAGAACTACTACTCAAAACCTGCCTTCACCGCCCACACGTCACCGTTGCCTTTCGCGAGAGCCGAGACCATCGTGGAACGGCGAAAAGAGCCTCCACCGCTTCCGGTCGAACTTCTCCAATACGGAGCGCGGCCACGACGAGCGGCCGGAAGTTCCAGAAGAGCGGGGCACCTACGCCGAGCCTAGTAATCACTTTGTGGGGAGACAGCCCGAAAACGTGTAGGAAATCGCTGTCGGGTCCCTTTAGCGGCCCACGTGACTCCAAGCAAAGAGACGCCCCTTTCCCCGTCGAAGCGGCGCGATTGTGTGTTTCGGGACGAGCACGCGTCAAGGCAATCTAAAGCGCTTCGCGGCCTTGACCCGCACCCATCCCGAAACAGTCCGGAAATTTGCCTTCTTCGGGGAAAAGGGTGAGGGGATTACCTGAACCAATTCAGTCCCGGCCCCCGATGGGGGAACATGACACACCATCAGAAAGACCAGCGCAGCGCCGACACAGCCCATCTCGACGGAGGATTTCCACGCTTAGGACGAGACCAGTCGCAACGCATCGAGTCCCTCATAGCCAAGCTCTCAAAAGCGGCGGACACTTCCGGCACCGACGTTTACCAAGGACCGAACGGACCGATTGTGAACACCGTGGAGCTCGACCTAAATCACGGAAAACTTTCACGAACCCGCACGCTTATCGTGCCAGTGGAGGGAGGAATCGAGAAAGGATTTTTCCGATTCCGGACGGAGGGAGGGAAGCTCATCGAGGCCGTAAAATGTGGCCCTTATGGCGACACCGTGGCCGAGCGGCTGTCGGCTAACCAAGCCCTTTCGCTCTTCTCGAGAGCGGTTTCGCTATGCACGGGACAGAATCGCATTTCGACACCGGCAGGAGTGCCCTACCGTGAGGGGAAGAGCCCCTATGGTCCCTCCTTCGACCTGAGCCAGGGAGAAGGGGGACGCACCAAGCGCCCCAAAGCGTAGGCCCTGCGACCGAGTTCCCGTAACTTTTATGTGTGGACAACGTCAGTACATCGTGGTAGACTCGACCTAGAGCTCTCATCAGGAGGAAACCGACTATGCACGCGCAGCAAAAAGCAGAAACCCTAAACATCCGGGCATCGAGCGCCCAGAAAGCGAAGCTTGCCGAGGCGGCCAAGCTCCAGAACATGAACGTCAGCCAGTTCGTTTTGAACAAGTCGCTCGACGCCGCCGAGCAGGTCATCGCGGACCAACTCGTCATTCGCCTTTCGGCCGAAGATTACGACCACTTCGTGGCCAGGCTCGAAGAGCCGGCGAGAGACCTTCCGAAGCTTCGCGAGCTGTTCAGCACCCCCAGCGTGCTCGAACGATGAGCGAGCTCTCCGGTCCGGAGCTCCTCACCAAAGCCCACGATTTCCTCGAGTTCGATTGCGGCAAAGAGCCGCTTAATGTCTTTCTCACCCGTCACGCTTTAGCGAACCAGGCCAACGACAGCGCTCGGACCTTTGTTGTCCTGGACGGTGATTCCGTGGTCGGCTACTACAGCCTTGCCGTGAGCGCGGTGCTCTTCGATGAGGCCCCTTCACGGATGGCGAAGGGCCTTGCCCGCCATCCGGTTCCGGTCATTCTCATGGCCCGTTTCGCCGTCGCTCTCTCCCATCAAGGGAAGGGAATCGGCAAGGCCATGTTCAAAGACGCCATCAAGAGAGCGCTCGCCGTCAGCCGAGAGGTCGCCGCCCGGGCTTTCGTCGTCCATGCCAAAGACGACGATGCGAGCAAGCTCTACCAGCACTTCGAGATGGAGCCTTTCCCGAACAGTCCCTACCATTTTTTTCTTCTGATGAAGGACATCGAGAAGGCGCTAGGGCTTCGCGCATAAGACAAGGTTCCGTGAGCCCCAGCGCAATCACACCTGACTCACCTTTGGTGAACGTCACGACGCAAAAGCGTCGATTTCCCGTACAATGTGAAAGCATGGAGCGCCGAGAAGCGGCCGAATTCTTAGGGGTGAGCCTCAGCACCCTCGACCGATTGGCATCTCAAGGACGGCTCACCAGGGGCCGAGGAAAAGGCAAAACAAAGCCGGTCACCGTCTTTGCCCGAGAAGAATTGGAGCGCCTCAAACGAGAGCTCGAGACGGAGCAGCCGCCCAGAACTTCGCCGACCTCGACGTCATTAAAACCCACCGATTCCGTGGGTTTTCGTCTCGACCCCTACTACGTGGGACGCCTCCGAGCGGAGGGAGCCGCGGTCGGACTAAGCGCCGGCGAGTACGCAAGAAAGCTCGTGGTCCAGGCCCTCGAAGAAGACCGGGACGCACGGTTTCACCGGGAGCTCAGCGCCCTCCGGGAAAATCTGGCCGAGATGTTCTACATCGTTTTGGTGACCAAACTCGGAGCCTCCGAAAAGGAGGCCACCGAGATTGTCTCATCGTTCGCCGAGGCGAAGGGCACCTGAGATGCTCAGCATGAGCGCCATGTCTTCCGGACAGGCGAGCTATTACCTGGGGCTTGCCCGCGAAGACTACTATCTCCAAGGGGGAGAGCCGCCCGGCCAGTGGTTCGGCCGCGGAGCCGAGGTGCTTGGGCTTTCCGGGCAAGTCGAATCCGACCACCTCTACAACCTCTTTGACGGTCTATCGCCACGGGGCGATATTTCGCTCGTACAGCGGCAGAACCACGAGGGCAAGGCCGAGCATCGTCCCGGCTGGGACCTCACGTTCTCCGCGCCCAAGAGCGTCTCTACGATGTGGTCCCAAGCGGACGAGGAGACCCGCTCGAAACTTCAGCGCATCCAAGACCGGGCGGTCAAAGCCGCCCTCGGCTATCTTCAAGACACCGCCGCGTCAACCAGGCGGGGCAGGGAAGGGAAGAGGCTTGAAGAGGTGGGGCTTGTGGCCGCGCTTTTCGAGCACTCGACATCGAGAGCGCTCGACCCCCAGCTCCACACCCACGCCCTCATCATGAACGTCTCGGTGCGAGACGACGGCACCACGGGGACGCTTAGCAGCCTCGACCTATTCCTCTCCAAAATGGCGGCCGGAGCTCTCTACCGTGCCGAGCTCGCAAAGGGCCTTCAAGTTGAGCTTGGACTCATCCTTCGACGCGAGCGCACTTGGTTTGAAATCGAGGGGGTTTCCAAGGAGCTGGTCCAGGAGTTCAGCAAAAGGCGCGAAGCCATCGAGGAGCAACTTGCGAAATCCGGACTGAGTTCGGCCGAGGCGGCCGCGGTTGCCGCCATCCAAACCCGGACCGCCAAAGACGGCGTTTCCAGGGCCGAGCTTTTCCAGGAATGGAGAAGGGAAGGCGAGCGTCTTGGATGGAGCGCCGACCAGGTGGACCGACTCATCGGGATGCTTTCCAAGTATCGAAGTTTGGCGGAAGAGAGGCAAGGCGCTTGCGAACGGGCTACGGAGCGCTTGACTTGGGACGAGGCTTTTTTCTCCGAACGCGATTTCGTGCGTTACGTCGCCGAAGAGAGCCAAGGCCGAGGACTCGGAGCCAAAGAGGTCCGAGAGAGCGCTTCGCGCTTTTTGAATCAGTCCCCCGAAATCGTAAGGCTAGGACTCTACAACGGCGAGCAGCGCTTCACTACTCGGAAGATGATGGAGCTCGAATCGGAGCTCCTCTCAGCAGCTGCGGAGATGGCCAAGAACGACCGGCATCAGCTCCACGCCGAGACGGTCATGGGCACGTTTGCAAAACACGGCGGTTTGAGCGAAGAGCAGCTCCAAGCCGTTTGGCACATCACCCGGGAATCCGGAGCCATCGCCGTGGTGTCGGGCATGGCCGGAACCGGAAAGACCCGGATGCTCGACGTCGCGCGAGAAGCGTGGGAGAGCGAAGGCTACCGAGTCGAAGGGGCCGCGCTTGCCGCACGAGCCGCCAAGGAGCTCAAAGCTGGCTCCGATATCGAATCAGCGACCATCGCCCGCACCCTTATGGACATCGACCGAGGAAGAATCAAGCTCGACAATCGAACGATTCTCGTGGTCGACGAGGCGGGTATGGTGGCCACTCCCGACATGCGAAGACTCTCGCTTGCGTGCCGGGACGCCGGAGCCAAGCTTGTTTTAGTCGGCGACGAGAGACAGCTCCAACCCATCGGGCCGGGAGCGCCTTTCCTCGAACTCGGAGAACGGTTCGGCCGCGCGGAGCTCACCGATATTCGGAGGCAGAGCGAAGAGTGGGCAAGGCAAGCCGTCAGGGACATGGCGGACGGAAACGCCCGCGACGCCCTTCATGCGTTTGCCGAACATGGCCTGGTGACCATCTCTTCCACCCGACGCGAAGCAATGGGCGACCTTGTGGCTCAGTGGCGAGCCGACGGCGAGAAGCCGGAGAACACGCTCATCCTTGCCGGAACGCGAAACGAAGTCAGAACGCTCAACGAGCTCGCTCAGGCCGAACGCATTCGAGCCGGAGAGCTGGGAGCCGATGCCGCGACGGTAAACGGCGAGAGAATCTTCTTAAACGACCGCGTGATGTTCACCAAGAACAAAGGCACTCTCGGCATCGAAAACGGCGCTAAGGGAACCGTTTGCGGGATGGCCGAAGACGGAACTCGCCTCAGCGTTTGGCTCGACTCAGGAGAGAAGGTCACGATTCAGCCTCATGCCTTTCCTCATATCTCCCTAGGATATGCCGCCACTACGCACAAGGCGCAGGGAGCGACGACGCTCAAAGCCTACGTGCTCGGGGGTGGTCCGATGCAAGGACGCGAGCTCTCCTACGTCCAGGCAAGCCGAGCGCGGCTTGAAACGCGTTTCTTTGCCACCGCGGCCGAGACGGGTGACGACATCGCGCAGCTCGCGCGCGAAATGGAGAGAAGCCGCCAAAAGTTGATGGCCCACACAGTTATTCGGCAGCAAGAGGACTTAAGACAAGACTCTCAGAGTCACGACCGACGTCGTCGCTAGTAAGATAATTTGATGGCAGTAGTGACGGCGGCCGACGGCATTCGGCGCAAGGTGCGCTCGATGGTGTCGCCCAACTTTCAGCGCAAGGTCGTGACCTTGTGCGCCGCCATTGTAGGCTTTGGCACCTACGAGCTGGTGGCGACCGTCTACCAGAAAGGGCCCATCGGGGGAGGCATCGCCGTTGCGCTCACGGTGTTTTCCTACTACGCCCAAGTCGACCGAAGGAACCCGAGGACCGCTCTTCTTTTCGGCCGCTTCGCGGAATACCTTTCAGCCGGCACGCTGAAGAGCCTCATTCCGGTTTTCACCTCGATAGTCGCCTTCGCCGTCGCCGTTTTCTTCAAGGCATCCAACCGCGACGCCGGCACCGCGGGCCTGGTCGTGGGAGCCATCTTCTGGTGGCTCTCCTTCAAAGAGCCGATTCCCACCGTTGCGAGCAAGTTGGTTCGAGGACGGGCTCAACCCATCGACCTCGCCGAATCGAAGGCGGCCGAATTCGAGCTTGCCAAAGACGACCCCGGTGTCACCTGGGGCGGCTTGCGCATCCCGTCGAAGATGGCCACCTCCCACTTCATGGTGGTCGGAACCACCGGAAGCGGGAAGACCCTAACGCTACGGCTGCTCATGCAGGAGGTTCTAAAGAGCATCGGAAGCGGAGCGGACCACCGGGCGCTCATCTACGACGCCAAACAAGACATCGCATCACAAATCCCCGGCATGGGGATTCCCGGTGCGGTCTTTACGCTCAACCCTTTCGATGAGCGGTGTCTCGCGTGGGACTTGGCCAAAGACATCACCGAGCCCACGGCCGCACTGCAAGCCGCGGCGACCCTCATCCCGTCCGAGAAGAATTCGAGCCAGCCGTTCTTTGTCGACTCGGCGCAGCTCCTTCTCTACGGCGTGATGCTCTCCTTCATTCGGAGCGGAGCCGATTGGCGGTTTAGCGACCTCATCAAGACTTTACAAACGGTCGAACGGCTCAAGCGGGTGCTCGACCGTTGCCCGGAGACGCGCCACATCATGGGGCGATTCGAGCACAACCGAGAGACCTTGGACGAGGTGATGTCTACGGTAGCCACCAAGCTCACTCCCTACGAGGCCATCGCCGCGATGTGGGATAAGGCTTACGATGAAGGAAAGAAAATCTCCCTCAACGAGTGGGTTTCCGACCGAGGAAAGAAGAACTGCATCCTCATTCTTGGCAACAACGAGAGAGCCCGCGTCGCGCTTGACCGTATCAATCAGGTGGTTTTCAAGCGCGTCTCCGAGCTTCTCCTCGACCTCAAGGAGGACCGCGCCGGAAAGAGACGTAACTGGATTTTTCTCGACGAGCTCGCCGAGGCCGGGAAGCTCGAAGGACTCCCGAGCCTTCTCACCAAGGGCCGCTCAAAAGGCGTCTGCGTCGTTCTCGGATTCCAGGACATCGACAGCCTCAAAGAGGTGTATGGAGAGAATATGGCCGGAGCGCTTACCGGGCAATGCAACTGCAAAGCGATTCTCCGGCTTGAGAGTCCTAAGACCGCCGAATGGGCTTCAAAGCTCTTCGGAGAATACGAAGCCATCGAGATAAGGACCAGCGAGTCTTTTAGCAACACCTCCGGAGGAAGCGGCGGCAGCTCATCCGGTGGTGGCGGCGGTTCTTTTAACTGGAACAGTTCTTCGGGCTCCAACTGGAGCTCGACCAGGTCGCTCACCTATTCCGAAGAGTACGCCAAGCGTCAATCGGTCCTCGAATCTCAGCTCTACACCATCCCGCCGACGTCGGCCGAGACGGGGCTTACGGGCTACTATCTTGTCCCCGGAATCGGGCCTTACCGCCACACCTATCCGGGGAGCTGGCTTTTCGGAGGTGGACTCGCAAAGGTCTCGGGCGACGTTGAAGACATCTTGCTGCGAGACCCTGAGCAGCAGTGGCTTCGCACCTGGGACGAGAGCGATTCCATCAAGCGGCACATCGTCGCGCCGCTGCTTGAAGAGCCCGAGCTGGCAACCCCCGAAGAGACGGAAGAGGTGGCCGCGAAGCTCCAAGGATTCCGCGCGAGGAGAAAGCCATGAGCTGGAGTAAGCATGAAATCTACTACGACCATGACGATGGGCGCTCGACACTGATGTATATGCAGACCGATGGTAGCCGCTATGTGCTCTCGGAGCATCCGGACAACAAGGGTCCGCACGTCTCGACCGTCGCGCCGAAATTCGGCGACGAGATAACCAAGAACAATCTCGACGTCGACTCCAAGAGCAAGCCCGAGAACGTTCAGCTTTACGCCGAGCGAAAAGACGGAAGGTTCGACCAGTGGGAGGCCAAAACTACAAAGGTCGAGAACACCTCCACCGAGCCGAATCGTTTTGACCACAAAGCGTCGGAATGGCAGTGGCGAAACTCGACCCAGGTCGAGCACCGCGACCTCGAGCAAAAGCTCGGCGCAAAGCTCGAGCAGGGCAACGCCCAATTTCAAGACCGGTCGGTCGACCAGCAGAACAAGGAGTTTCGAGAGGCGAACATGGCCAAGACCGACCAATCCGAACAGCTTCGGCAAGCCGCGCAGCAGCAGGAGGCCCAGAAGCGGCAGCGGGATAGATGAGCGAAGTCAATCTGAACCAACTGCCGGCCGGTGCGAAGGAGCCGGAACGCTTCGACCTCAGCAAGCACGTGCATGAGGAAAAGCCGTTTATCACTGGCTTCAAGATGTTAATTTCGGTCGCACTAACCACGGCAACCTTGGCCGTTTTCCTCCTTGGAGGCACTTATCTTATTGCCGGTGGCCAGGTGCCAGAGTTTGCGAAGAAGGAGGAACTGCCGAAACCACCCGGAGAGGACCGGAAGCTCACGGTGGCGCAACAAAAGACCCTTCAAGAAGAGGTGGACCAGGTTTTCGCAAACTATCGGAGCGAATGGAGCGCGGGGACCGTTCCGACGTCCGCTTTTGCCTCTGACGCTATCGTCATCGACAGCGTCGGTAAGAGCTCCGCATACACGACGGCATTCACGGCCGGAGAGTCAAGACTGAGAGACCTCAAATCCGTAGAGCTTTCCCAGGTGACCGACAATGAAGTGTCCGTCACCGTCGACGAGCTCACCCGCTACCCGACCAACATGCGAAGCTGGTTCCTAAACTCGGGGGGTTCACCTCAAAGCGGAGACCTAGTCGTTGACCGCATCACGAGATATGAGTATCGCCTGGTGAAATCTGGCGACTGGAAGATTAAGTCGCGCAAGTGGCTTAACGAAACTGCGGCGCTCATCCAGCAAGCCGGGGAAGATGCCCTCTCGATTCCCCTGCAGGAAGGCACCGTCGCTTTCGAGGACAAGCGGCCGAGCAAAGAAAAGCTCGACCCGCAGTACCAAGCTATCGCGAACGAGATAACGCAAGGGACGCTCACCTATGTGACGGCTCCGAGCGGCTATGAAGTCGAGTTCGATGGAGGAGGAAGCATCGCCCGAGACGAGCTCATCGGAAGAGCCGCGAATTTTAAGGCCAACACCAAGGGTCTCACGGTCAAATACACCATCGAGTCGGTGGACCAAACCGGAAACAACAGCGCCGAAGCCACCGTGCGCTATGAGGCGCAGTTCGTTCCGGCCGACTCCACCGTTGGGAATACCTACGTGGCCGTTTGGAGGGACCGAGACACATGGTCACGGTCTTCTGATATAAGCGATTATTGGAGCCGAACGAAGACTCACCGTATTCTGCGCTCCCCCATCTTGCAGCATTACGAAGCGCGAGGAGCTACCACGCCTCCTCCGAGTGTTACGGATTCCACCACATCGCCCACTGCGACGTCTTCGGACACGTCCTCATTGCCGCATGAAGATTAAGCGAGAGCAACTGCGGTCGTGAATGGAATGAGCTCATTGACTAAGTCGTCGGTCACGCCTGGCCAGCCAGCGAACTTCGAGAGGATAACTACGATGCCCCGTTTAGGGTCTACATGGACTCCAAGAGGGCAGTTTTCAATCATGAGAGTTCGAGGCCCCCTAAAATCGACTCCTTCGGCAAACTCCATGGCCCGTTCTACGGCCTTTTTTGTCGCAGTGGCTTTGCTCGGGTCGGAGATGACGGACATGGCGTTTTTTGTGACCAAAACTTCTAGTGATTTCTTCATAGCGCCTCTCCTCTTGGCTGCAAATTGACCACTATTCGTCGACACCGCCCCGGATGATTCAAATAATCGACGCGGCGGGTGGGTAATAAGCCCGGCGACGAAAAGAGCGCCCCTGGCAGCTTGCTTTAACCTGGACCACCCTTAACAAGAAGTACAGGTTGGGCAAACAGCTTTTCGCTTCCTTCGGAGATTGCGAAATGTCTTATCGCTCGATTCCGTCTAAATTGTTGTGCCTGGGGGCTTGACTCGGCACCATGGTTCACCGTTTAGACTCCCAAAACATGAGGTCGATGAAGATAAGCGAGCTTGCGAAAAATGCCGGAGTGGGGGTCTCGACCGTCCGCTTCTACGAACGGGAGGGGCTTTTGCCGAAGCCCGAGACGCGCGTGGGTTCCGGATATCGCGAGTACACGAGCAAGGACCTCGACCGGCTCCGGCTGATTGTGGCGGCCAAGCGGCAGCGCTTCCCGCTCGCGCTCATCAAGACGTGCCTCGCGGCCTTGGAGCAGGAAGAGCCCTGCCAGGAAATAGCCGGGCTCGTCGAGGGGCGCATCCGGGACATCGACCGGGAGCTCGCCGACCTTCAGAACCTCAGGCTGCATCTTGCGGCGCAGCTACGGGCATGGAAGCTGGGAACCCTGCCCAAGGCGCAGTGTCTGTGCTCGATTCTCGAGACGGACGCCCAGCTTCCCAGCGGAGAAACGAAACCATGAGCAACAAACGAAACATCGAGGTCTTCATCGCGGGCTGCCCGCTCTGCGACGAGGCCGTGAAGACCGTGAGGGAGACCGCGTGCGAGTCGTGCGAGGTCACCGTTTACGATCTGCGCGAGGGATGCGCCACCGACGAGTGTCGGACGAAAGCCAAGGGCTACGGCATCCACAAGGTGCCGGCCGTCGTCATCGACGGAAAGCTCTGCGACTGCTGCGAGCACGGAGCCGTTACCGCCGACGGCCTTCGAGCCGCGGGCGTCGGCAGCGCCGCTTAACCGTTTCCTCACCAATAGCAAACCGGAGAAAGAGCCATGAAGAATTCCTCACGTGCAAAGGCATCCACCCTCGCGATGGGCGTTGCGGCGCTCCTGCCTCTGGCGCTCGGAGCCGCCTGTGCCACGGCCGAGCCGGAGGCTTCGGCCACCGCCACGGCCGCCGCCACGGCCGCCACCTCGGCTGCCGACCCGGCTCCCGCAGGGTCGGCGGGTTCCACCAAGCAGGTGACGATTCCCGTTCAGGGGATGTCGTGCGCCTCGTGCGCGGCGACGCTCAAGGGGGGCATTAACGACCTTCCCGGAGTGAAGGAAGCGCGCGTGAGCCTTGAGAAGCGGAGCGTCTCGGTGAGCTACGAGGAAGGAAAGCTCACTCCCGGAGCGATTCAGAAGAAGGTTCGGGAGCTCGGCTTCAAGCCCGGAGAGCCCACCGCGTCGGGCTCGACGCCGTGACGCTCGAGGAGTTCCTGAAGGGCTTCGGGGGCACGCTCTCGACCGGCTCTCCGGCGGCGCTCGGAGTGGCGTTTCTCACGGGCGTCGTTTCGAGCGCGATTTGCCCCTGCACGCTTCCCGTGGGAATCGGGGTCGCGGGCCAGGCGGGCGCTCGCGAGGGCGAGGCCAAGGGGACCGGTCTCTGGACGGCGCTCGCCTTCTTCTCCGGAATCGTCGTTAACCTCACTATCCTCGGCGCGCTCGCCGGGCGGCTCGGCGCGGTGCTTAGCGAGAGCTTCGGCAAGTACTGGGCGCTCGGTATGTCGCTGTTCTCGCTCGTCGCGGCCGTCGTCGCATTCTACGGCCCGAGGCTTAAGACGGGCGAGCTCGCCTCGCTTCGACGGCCAGGGCTCTTAGGCGCGTTCGGGTATGGGTTCGTGTTCAGCCTCGGCACGTCGGCCGCGCCTCTTCTGCTCCTCATCGCGGTCGCCGCGGCGGAGGCGAGGCCCGTTTACGGCTTTGTGCTCGCGCTCGCTTTCGGCGTCGGCAGGGGCCTTCCGTTTCTCCTAGCGGGGGCGTTCGCCGGGGCCGTGATGCGGCTTACGCGACTCGGCTCGTGGCGACGGGCGGTCCACTACGCGAGCGGCGTCGCGCTCCTTTTCGTGAGCTTCTACTACGCAAAGGCCTTTCTCATCTTTCTAAAAGGAAACTAACAATGGCTACCGAAACGGTTCAAATGAAGGTCTCGGGCCTCATGTGCTCTTTCTGCACGATGAGCGTCGAAAAGGCGCTCAAGCGCTATCCGGGCGTTAAGAGCGTGCTCGTGAATCTCGTGCACGGCATCGTGCTCATCGAGGCCGATACCTCAAGGACGAGCCGGGAGGACCTCGCGGTCGCGGTCGAAAAACTCGGCTACTCGGTCTCCGAGACCGAGGTCCAGCAGTACTCGACCGACGAGGCGCTCTTCTCGCTCATCAAGACTCGAGGGGCCATCGGCATGACGCTCTCGCTCGTCGACCTTCTCGTCGACCCGGTAAATCTCTTCGGGCTTCCTGCCCAGGTAAGGGCCTACTTTAGCCTCGCCGTTGCGGCGTTCGTTCTTCTCTGGGTGGGTCAACCCATCCTAAAGAAGACGCTTATGGCAATCGGCCAGCGGGTCATCAACGCGAACGTGCTCCTTTCGGCAGGCGCGTGGGGCGCGTTCGTCGTCGGAACGCTCTCCCTATTCGACCCCCGGTGGCCTAACTTCCTGCCGGTCGCCGCCTGGCTTATGTCGCTCCACCTCTTCTTCGGCTACTTCAAGCTCGACACGAGGAAGAAGGCCTCGGAAGCGGTCCGGAAGCTTCTCTCGCTTCAGCCGCCGCGAGCTCGCGTGCTTCGCGGCGGAGAGGCGGTCGATGTCCTGACAAAGGACGTGACCGTCGGGGAGACTGTGCTCGTACGGCCCGGCGAGCGAATTCCGCTCGACGGAGAGGTCCTTGACGGCGTAGCAAGCGTGGACGAGTCGAGCTTTACCGGAGAGTCCGTGCCAGCGACCAAAGAAGTCGGCTCCAAGGTCATCGGAGGAACGCTGAACCTCGATGGGGCGCTTAGCGTTCGCGTCTCTAAGGTGGGAGAGGAGAGCTTTCTCTCCCAAATCGTTCGGCTCATGAGCCAGATTTCTGAGCGAAAGCCGCCGCTCGAGCTCCTTGCCGACCGGCTCATGAACTACTACGGTCCGGTCGTCTTCATCGTGGCGGGCCTTGCGTTCGGGGGGTGGATGCTCGCCACCGGCGACGCCCTGCGAGCGACGCTCGTGTTGCTCACGACCATCGTGATGGGTTACCCGTGCGCCCTCGGCATCACAACGCCCATGCTCGCCGCCATCGCAGGAGGAAAGGGGGTCTCGATTGGGCTCTTGGTCAAGGCGAGCGAGGTCTTTCACGGCCTTTCCGAAGTCGACACCATGGTGTTCGATAAGACCGGAACCCTCACCTACGGACGCCCTACGGTGACAGACGTGGTCGCCTTTGGCACGAGCCGAGAGGAGCTTCTCTCGATTGCCGGGGCCGTGGAGTCGCAGTCGGAGCATCCGCTTGGCCAGGCCATCGTGTTCTACTCCCAACGAGAGGGAGCCGCCAAGGTCGTCGCCGAGGACTTTCGAGCGACGCCCGGAAAAGGGGTCTCGGCGACTGTCGACGGGGCCAAGGTGCTGGTTGGAAGGCCTTCCTTCATCGAGTCCCAAGGCGCGCTTTTCACTCACGAGGCGCGCGTCGCGATGGGAGCGCTCCTCGCCGCCGGCAAAACGGTCGTCGTCGTCTCGAAGCGAGGAGGGGTCGCCGGGCTCATCGCGCTCCAAGACACGCCGCGGCGCGGCGCAAGGCGAGTGGTCGAGAGGCTTAAAGCCCGAGGCGTCAGAACCGTGATGCTCACCGGGGACGCGTCTCCGGTCGCCGAGGCCATCGCCAAAGAGCTGGGAATCGACGAGGTCCGGGCCGAGCTCCTTCCGGCCGAGAAGGCCTCGGCAATCGAGGCTCTGCAGAAGCAGGGCAGGAAGGTCGCGATGGTCGGGGACGGCATCAACGACGCGCCCGCCCTGGCGCAGGCCGACGTCGGCATCGCCATCGGCGCGGGAACCGACGTCGCCATCGAGTCGGCTGGCGTCATCCTCATCGGCGACCGGCTGGACGACGTGGTGAACGCGCTCGTCCTAGGCAAGGCGAGCTACCGAACGCTCACCGGCAACGTGCTCGTGGCGGTGCTCTTTAACTTCGTCGGGATGGTGATGGCGACGATGGGGCTTATCACCCCCGCGCTCGCCATCGGCGTGATGGTCTTTAGCATCTTCGCGATTCTTCTCAACACGCTTCGCATCCGGGGCATCCGGCTCGAGCGACCGGAGGAGGCCGAAGAAGGCGTCCTCGCGGAGCGCGAGTACTTCATACCGAACATGGTGTGCGAGGGTTGCGCGGAGAAAATCTCTACGAGTCTCTCCGCTTTGCAGGGGGTCAGCGAGGTGAGGCCTAAGGTCCCTCAGAAGCACGTGACCGTGCGCTACGAGCCTTCGAAGGTGGGACCCGAGCGGATTCGAGACGAGCTCGGAAAGGCCGGCTTTACGGCAATCGAGGCTTAAGGGGGGAAACGAGTATGGTCGCGGGCGCAAGCGGGGAGCAACGAGCGAAAGAGGGCCTCCTTAAGGCCCTCTCGGCGGCGACCTTTGTCGTCTTCTTCCAGGCCTACATGGTGGCCCCGCTCATCCCGAGGCTCGCGGGCTCCTTTGGGGTGGGCGAGGAGCGGATGGGCCTCATCGTTCCGGCCTACCTCTTTCCCTACGGAATCTCGACCCTCTTCTTCGGTCTCCTCTCCGACAGGCTCGGCCGCCGGCGCATTATGCTGGGCTCTCTAGGCGCGTTCGTCGTTCTCACGGCGCTTACCGCGACTTCGCGGACGGCCGAGCAAATGACGCTTTGGCGACTCGTCACCGGGCTCGGCGCGAGCGGCGTCGTGCCGCTCGCACTCGCGCTCGTCGCAGACCTCTTTCCCTTCGAGAAGCGCGGTCGACCGCTCGGATGGCTCTTCGGGGCCATGGCCGGAGGCTCCGCGCTCGGCTCGACGGTGGGGGTCGTCGTCGAGCCGTTTATCGGATGGAGAGCGCTGTTCGTGGGCGTCGCGGCGTTGGGGGCTCTGTTGTTCCTAGCACTTCGTCCCTACGCGGCGCTCATCGGAACGAAGGCGGCTTCCACCGGGCTTTCGCTTGGCCAGGTGATGGCCGGCTACCGAGAGCTCCTGCTCAACGCGCGGGGTTTAAGGACTTACGGATTCGTGCTCATAAACGCTACGTTCCACGCGGGGGTCTTTACGTGGCTCGGGCTCTACCTCTCGCGCAGGTACGGCCTAAGTGAGGTTGGGATAGGGCTCGCCCTCCTCGGCTACGGCGTTCCTGGATTTTTGTTGGGGCCGGTAATCGGGCGGGCGGCCGACCGTTGGGGAAGGCGCTGGCTCATTCCTGTGGGCTTGGCGGTCGGAGCCGTCGGTGCCGCGCTCCTCGTTCCGGACGTTCCACTCGTCGCGGCCGCCCTCGCGATTACGGTGCTCTCCTTGGGCTACGACATGACCCAGCCGCTTCTTGCCGGAATCGTGACCGCGCTCGGCGGAAAGCGGGCCGGCCAGGCCATGGGCCTCAACGTCTTTACGCTCTTTACCGGGTTCGGACTTGGAAGCCTTCTGTTCGGGCGGCTCCTTTCAAGCGGCCTCGACACAACGCTTATCGTTTTTTGTTCGGCGCAGTTCCTTCTCGCCGTCGCTGGGGCAGTCCTGTTTAGGCATGAGAGCCAAGCTCGTGTTCCGACTTAACCAGCGCGGGCCACTCCGGCCGCGAACCTATCAAGGCTGTGCCACGCGCCGCCGGAGGGCCTCCCTCACGAGGGACTCCGGCACCGCCCCGCTGGTCCCTTCCTCCGTTCGGTAGACGCGGCAAGAGTAGGAGAAGGACTCGTCGCCAAGGCGCGAGGCTTCGATGTCCTCGCCGTCGACCTGAACGGAGGGAGAGCCCAGAAACCGAAGCCTCTCGGCGCTCTCGGCGTCGGGAACGTCCACGAGCCGGAGCTCGGCCAAGGGACACTCTTCTTGAGCGACCCTCCGAACGAGCTCCCAACTGGCGTCCCCGTTGGGACACCCTTCGAACACCAACACGTCGACCCTCACAGGCTCTCCTTCACCGTCGCCTTAAATCCTGCGGCCTTCACCGCATCGACCAGGGCGTCGGTCGGCACGGAGCCGTTTACGGCAACCGACGCCTCGCGCTTTGCGAAGTCGACCCGAGCCGAGGAGACGCCCGGGACGGCCGAGAGCCTCGTTTTGATGGGGCCTGCGCAGCCCGCGCAGTCGAGACCCGTGAGCGCCAGGGTCACGAGGCGACCTTCCTTAGGGGGCGCGCTGGTAAGCGGCGCGGAGGCTCTCGACTCGAGCACGTTCGGGTAGGCCGCCGCGGCGACGCTTAAAGCCGCGACCGTCCACATGAGGCCGATGTTTCTCCTTCGAGCTCGACCGGCCGCGGGCGTGGCGCAGCAGTCCTCCTTCGGCCGGCGGTACACGACGACGAAGCCGCCGATGAGAAAGAGCCCCGTGACGACGAGGAGCAGCGAACGGTAGGGAGCGAGCGCGGCCGAGAAACCGAGCGAGCCCGCGGCGCTCGCGCCAAGAAGCGCCGGTACCCAGCAGCAAGCGGAGGCTAGAAACGCGGCGAAGAGGGTTCCTACGGTTGAGAGTGCGGTTTTCATCGGGCTGAGACCTCCGTTTTCGAGTCTTCGAGCGAGCTAATCAGAGCGCCGACCACGCCCTCGGTCGCCCCTTCCTTTAGGTAATAGCAGGCGAACTTTCCTTCCTTCTTGACCCCGAGGAGGCCGGACATCGCCAAGAGCCTTAGGTGGTGCGAGACGGCCGGCATCGAGAGACCAAGCAGGGTCGAGAGCTCGCACACGCACAGGTGCTCTTTGGTGAGAGCGAAAAGGATGCGCACCCGAACGGGGTCCGCAATCGCTTTAAGTCGCATGGCGGCCCCTTCGAAGGCCGCGACCTCAGGCATCTCCTTCCAAACGCGGGCAACGCGCAAGGGGTCGTCGTTGTAGGCGTCGCACCTCAACTCCCCGACCTCGGGCTCACATTCTTTCATGACTCGGCTCATACCTTACGATTAAACGTTTGTGGAATCGTATTCGTTCCCGGAACGGAAATCAAGCCGGTAACGTTCAAACAATTATGGAATCGTTTACGGCGTTTGGCCGTTGACCTTCCCCCAACCAGAGAGCCACCATGGCAAGCGCTACCCATTTCGACCTCCTCATCCTCGGCTCCGGCTCCACCGCGTTCGCGGCGGCGCTCACCGCCCAAGAACTCGGAAAGACGGCGGTGATGACCGAAGAGAGGACGGTCGGGGGCACGTGCGTCAACCGCGGGTGCCTCCCGTCGAAGAACCTAATCGAGGCCGCAAAGCTCCGCTACGACGCCAAAAGCCCTCGCTATCCGGGGCTCGCTCCGTGCGAGCTCGCGCTCGACTTCGGGGAGCTCGTGAGACAGAAGGACGAGGTCATCCACGGCTACCGGAAGAAGAAGTACGAGAGCCTTCTCGGCGGCCAGTTCTCAATCGAGGAGGGTCACGTCGAGTTCGTCGACGCCCGCACCGTCGAGGTCGGCGGAAAGTTGCTCACAGGAGAGAGGGTGCTCATCGCCACCGGCTCGCGGCCCGTTTTGCCCGACATCCCCGGACTCGACACGGTGCCATACCTGACGAGCGACCTTCTCACGAACGACGAGCCGATGGAGATGCGGGGGCTTCCGCGCTCGCTCGTCATCGTGGGAGGCGGCTACATCGCCCTCGAGCTCGGGCAGATGTTCTCCCGGTTTGGAACCGAGGTGACGATTATCGAGAGAAATCCCCGGCTCCTGTTCCACGGATACGAGCCTGAGGTCGGGCTTTCCATCGCCGGGGTTCTTGCCGACGAGGGGATACGGGTGCTCACCGAGGCGCAGGTGCGCCAGGTCGGGCCGTCGGATGGGGGCGTTTCGGTCACGGTATTCGCCAAGGGAGCGCAACGGGAGATTCGTGCGGAGCGGATTCTCGTCGCGACGGGCCGGAGGCCCAACACCGACCGAATCGGTGTCGAGCGCTCGGGCGTCGAGCTGGGTGCCAGGGGGGAGGTGAGGGTAGACCGGAACCTTCGCACCAACGTGCCGCACATCTTTGCCGCCGGAGACGTCATCGGTTCAGAGCACGGCAGCCAGATGGCGACCCCGGTCGGGAGCCGAGACGGCGGCATCGCGGCCCAGAACGCCTTCGGAGGCGAGAACGCGCGCGAGGTGGACCACCGAGTGATTCCGCGGGCCATCTTCACGGACCATCAAATCGCGGTGGTCGGGATGACGGAAGAGGAGGCGCTCGCCAAGGGACACCGATGCTGGTGCAACACGCTCCCCATGTCCATCGTGCCCAGGGCCGGCGCGATTCGGGACACGAGGGGAATCGTCAAGATGGTGGCCGACGACGACACCGAGGAGGTGCTCGGCGTCGCGATGGTGGGGCACACGGCCGCCGAGGTCATCCACGAAGCGGCCATGGCGATGCGTTTTGGAGCGAAGGTCCGCGACTTCATCGACCTCCTCCATGTGTATCCCACCATGGCGGAGGCGCTTAAAATCGTCGCCATCTCCCGATACAAGAATCCGGAGAAGCTTTCTTGTTGCGCGGAGTAACCAACCGCTTCGCCGTTCGGGGAGTCTTTTGGGTCTATAGTCGAGTCGGCCATTGATGAGCGCACGAAGGTTCCAGACGGTAGCGGTAAGGAACGGGGCGGGAGTGCGCCTGCCTATTCCCTTCGACCCCAACGAGGCTTGGGGCGAGAAGGACAAGCACTACGTCGCCGGGAAGGTCGCCGGGCTTAGCGTCAGAGGAGCCCTCGAAACGATAGGCGGAGAGTGGCTGCTCTCGCTCGGCCCGGCCTGCGTCCGAGGCATGCCGGTTCCCACGACGCCGATAGACGTCGAGCTCTTCCCCGAAGGGCCGCAGGTGGGTGAGCTCGCCCCCGACATCCAGAACGCCTTTGCCTCAGCGCCGGAGGCTCGGAGGCTCTTCGAGTCGCTTGCCACCTTTTACCGGACGGGCTTCGTCAAGCCCATCGAGGAGGCCAAACGTCCCGCCACGCGCGCTGCCCGAATCGAGGAGATGATTTCTCTTCTGAAAGAAGGCAAGCGCCAAAAGTAGCCCTTCGACGAGAGACGTCGACCCTATCCCGTTTCCACCGAGTTAGCCGCACATAACCCCTTTTGTGTTGCACTATCTTCCCAGTTTTAATTCACGTGCGAGCAAGGCTTTGACGTGCGTTCGGTAGCGGTCTACGCTTTCCGTGTAATCATTCAGATTTCTTCCTCTAGAGCGCATTTGGTCGGCTCCCGTATGCTCATAAAGAGTGTGATCGAAATGTGGCGACAACCCGTCGTGACAGGCGGAACACAACGTGACAAGATTGAGCATTTCGGTTAAGCCGCTCATGCCCCAAGGGCGAATATGGTGAGCCTCGAGTTCGACTTGGACGCTATTGCGAGGACTCTGCCCGCAGATGACGCATCTTCGTCCGTCGCGGTCGAAAACCTCCATGCGCATTTTTCGGGTAGGCGCCCTCCGCTCTGCCGCCTCTCCAGCCAGTTCAGGGCTGACCATCTCTCCGGTCGCTCGAATCACGACTGGATGAGGCTTAAGTCGATGTGGAAATAGGTGCTGCGCAACTTCAGAGGCTAGGAGGGCGTGCCCCCCCAGGAACATCCAGATTGGAGCGTCCTCGCTGCAGTGGATCGTCAAAGGCTGTTGGCCAACGTCATTTAGAGTTCGCCATATGACTTCGTACCTAATAGGTGAAGCGACCCTCAGGTCACGCCGAGGCTTCTCCTCAGTGAAGCCAGCGAAGTGTGAGTAGCATGACTCGATGATCTCGCCGTCCTCTGACCGCGCGAGCGTGAAGAAGTAGTACTCGGCTCCATCGATGGGAGCCGACTTATAAAGATTCAGTATTCGCTCTTCGAGTGGGTTACTGCATCTAGGCATACATATAAACTACTTCGCCGTCCGAGAAGAAGTTGACACTTCGAGCAATTGTCAGAGGCCTCTAGCTAATCTTCACCCTAGAGAGGATCTACACCCTGCTGGAGCATCGATTCGCCCCCGCCAAACGTCTACTCTCTTGACACGCGAGAAGACCCGACATAATGTGCTTTATGTCGGGTACGCTGTACCCTCCATAACAAGGAAAACCGACCCCTTATGAGCACCGACCTGGTCCCGATTCAAACCGAGGTTTTGGCCCCGGCCGACCTTTCGAGCGCCGATGCGGTCGGCGAGTATCTGGCCCGGTTGCTACCGGCGACACGAGGAGTTGGCCAAGGGACGCTCGCCGGAGCTTTGGTCCCGTGGCTTTGCGATGCGGTGCCGAGCGACAACGGCCGCAAAGCGTATGCGACCGACCTTCGACAATTCCTAGCGCACCTCGACCGATGCGGGATCTCGCCGACCGAAGTGACCGGCGACGACATCCGGCTCTACAAAGAAGCGATGCGCAAAAGCGGCCTGGCCAGCTCGACCATCGCGCGAAAGCTCTCGCTCCTTCGCGGAACTTACGAGCAATGGGGCAAAAAAGGATTTGTCGATTGGCACACCGTCCAGGACATCCAAGCGGCCGAGTCGCCGCGCGTCGAGAAGAACTCGACGCCGGGATTGAGCCAGGCGGAAGCTTCGAAACTCTTGCACGCTCCGGATCTCTCAACCCTTCAAGGCAAAAGAGACCACGCGCTGCTCTTTGTGTTCTTCCGGACTTCATGCCGCGTTTCGGCCGTGGCCAACGCGAACGTCGGCCACATCGAGCGAGACGATACCGATTGGTTTCTTCGCGTGACCGAGAAAGGAAACAAGCGGAGCCGAAAGATTCTTCTTGAGGCGGTTCCAGCTTTGAAGGACTACATCGAAGCGGCCGGCATCGAGAACGACCGCGAAGGTCCACTCTTTCGGCCGCTCCATCGGAACAAGCGGGAATTCGTGCGCCGGCATCTCGACCGGCGCGACGTGTGGGCTCTCGTGAAGAAATACGGCCGTCAGGTGGGAATCGACGTGGACCGCATCGACAGCCGCGGCGTCGGCGTTCACTCTCTCCGGAAGACGACCATCACCAACGCTTTAAACAACGGGGCTCCCATGCACCAGGTCCAGGAGCTCGCCGGGCACGCCGACATCCGCACCACGCAAGGCTATTACATGCGGAAAGATTCAGACGCGGAAGCGGCCGCGAGGCACATTCAAATCCGATAGATACCGCTTCCCTTCCCTTCCTCTAGACATAAGCCGGTTCACTCGGCGGGCTCGCTGGGTAGCATAAAAGGAGAAAGCCGCTCCCTTTCGAGAGCGGCCTTCTTAATCCTTGCCCTGGCGTCTTGCAAGCAGAGGACGTGACAGGGGATATGCTTCTATTATACGGATGCCGAGCGAAGAATGCCACCCGACCCCCTGAAAATTTCAACAAATTGGGCGAGCATTCGCGGCATTGCTGCCGACCGCTTCGACGCATTTCGTCGGCCGGGCGACGCAGACGAACTCGACGCTCTCGCTCGCTACGTTTGGAACATGGAGCTTTGCCGGGAGCTTCAAACGCCCCTTCACGCCTTGGAAGTCTGCTTCCGAAACCGTTTACACAACGCGCTCACCGCGGCAAAAGGAAGGCCCGACTGGTTTAACGACGAAACCCTCCTCTCGCTTGACGAGCAATCGAACGTGATTCGCGCGAAGAAGACGCTTGAAAGGCTTCGCAGGCCGTTCGCCCCCGGCCGCGTCATCGCCGAGCTGAACTTTGGATTCTGGACCGGGCTCTACGGCAGCGATCACGAAATCAACATCGTACGCCCCACCTTGACGAGCACCTTCCCTCATCTCGTCGGAAGAGCACGCCGCGCGACGGTCGCAAGTCCCCTTCGCGAAGCCAGGCTTCTAAGAAACCGAATCTCCCACCACGAGCACATCTGCTTCGATGTCGCACTTCCCTCCAAGCACGCCCAAATCATCACCCTGATTCAGTGGATGAGCCCGGAGATTCACGATGTGGTGGCCATCAGTGACCAGTTCGGACGGGTCTACGGGGCAACCTGGACCGCGTATAGGCCGGTCCTTGAAACACTCTTCGGTTAGAAAGGGACGACTTCCCTTTCGGCTATGACGATGGCCATGGAGCTATCGCAGATAAGCTTACATGTAATATTACAAGTAAGCTTATCTGTAAGATTGTTTGTAATATTATCGTATGACTGACTTATAGGCGGATAAGCTGAGCAGTCAGCCGACAACCCGCCCCCAAAAGACGAAACAAGTCTCAAGCCAAGAGGGCTCTCCCTGCCAACGGGTTACCGTCCCTGCTTGTCAAAAGGGCGCTCCGTTGCGAAGTTTTGGCATCCTTTCAGTCTGCAGCACCGTCTCTCAGAAAAGGGCTTGACAGCTTTTGCTAGGCAAACCATGCTTTTGAGGTCGCTTGGTAGCCAAACTTTAAAGACATGGAGCGATGGAGAAACAGGCAATGGATTTACTAACTTTCGCCGAAGCGGCCGCGAAGGCGGGCGTCTCGGAGGCGACTATACGCAGGCGCGTGCGAGACGGAGCACTTCCGGAGGTCAAATTCGGCAACCGACCCCGAGTACGCCTGCCCGACCTGCAAAGGGTATTCCCCGGCACGCCCGGCCTTGGACTGAATCTTACTCCTCAGGAATGCCGCGTCATAGGCTTTGCTAACCAAAAGGGCGGCGTCGGTAAGAGCAGCTGCGCCTCTAACCTCGCGGCTATTCTCGCCGAGGATTGCCCGGTCCTCGCCATCGACTGCGACCCCCAGGGGAACTTAACCCAGGCCTTTGGCGTGAACCCGGACGTTCTCAAGATGACAACCTACAACGTCCTCGTTCAGCGCGTCCCCATCGACGAGGCCATTCTAAAGCCAATCCCCCAGCTTGAGAACCTTCATTTGATCGGAGCCAACTTGGAGTTAGCCGCCGCAGACCCGCAACTCACCGGAGCCGTTCAAAGAGAATCGAGGCTCTTGAAGGCCATCGAGCCCGTCAAGAGCCGGTTTCCCTTCATCATCATCGACTGTCCGCCAGCTTTAAGCATCCTAACGCTAAACGCCTTAAGCGCCTCGACCGAAATCATCATTCCCGTCGAGGTCGGAGTCTTCTCACTTCGAGGGGTCTCGAAGCTCATGGAGACCATCCGGGAGATTCGAGAAATCACGCCCTTGCTTGAACGCGTGCGCCCGCTTGCGAACAAATCGGATAACACCAATTTGGCCAAAGACACACGAGCCGAGCTCGAAGCCGCCTTTGGCACCGAGCTTTTCTACACCGGTATTCGCCAGCGAAACCCTATCCGGGAAGCTCAGGCGGCAGGACTACCCGTAAGTCTCTACCGACCGCGAGACGACGGTACGCTCGATTTCCGCGCGCTTGCCGACGAGATTAGGGGAGCTGTTCCCCACGGGGAGAACGTCGCCAAAGCTTTATCGAAGAAGGAGACTAGCTGATGGCGGAGAGTAAGCGAAAGCCCCTTATCCAACCGGGCTCGATGCTACGCAAGGAGGAGACCCAAGACGCAATGTCCCGGATTCTTCAACGAGACCGCGAGGCATCCGGACGGGAGGCCATAGAGACCCCAATCGAGCTTGATGAAGCCCAACAGCCGAGCACTGAGGAAGCTGATAAGCTTACGAGTAATATTACAAGTAAGCTTACAAGTAATACGGTTGCTGCGGAGGAGCTCGGCTCCGCTACCCCTAAGAAGGTCAAAGAGAAGCCTAAACAGACGCTCAAGCAGCGCGTGGCCGAGATGGCCACGACCCGGCACGTCGTTATCTCACTTCGATGCCCCGAGGCAATTAACGATTGGCTAGACGAGTACGCCCATGCCCATCGAAAGGAAGGGGTCAAAAAGCAGGACCTCGTCGCCGAGGCCCTCGCAATGCTGATTCTCAAGAAGGAGGGAGCAGAGCAAACGCCTGACGACCAAGAATGAGCAAGCTCCTTATCCCAAACAGCACTCAGATCCCCAACGTCATCCTAGACCACTGGATGGCCGTGCTTTCGGGCGCTGAGTTCAAAGTCGTGCTCTACATCGCACGGCGCACCTATGGGTTTGGGAAGGAAAGCGACACCATCTCCCTCAATCAGCTCGCAAGAGGCATCAAGAAGCGAAGCGGCGAGCAGCTCGACTACGGAACGGGGCTTTCCCGCTCGTCGGTCAAAAGCGCCTGTACCTCATTGGTGGAGCGGGGAATCCTCATCAAGAGTCAATCCACGGTAGGGGATTCCCACGAGCCGGACCAGAACACCTATCGACTCAATCTCTATGCCCCAATTAAGACCGAAGGCGAAGAGGAACCCACGCCGCCGAGCGCTTCTGGAGAGTCCAAAGTCCAGGATTTAGGTTCAAATCACGAGGTAGGCCAAAAATCGGCCCAGATAGGTCAGAAATTGACCCACCTTGAAACACCTCTCGATACTCCTGAAGAGGTGGGCCAAAAATTAACCCACGTGGGGCAGAATTCGACCCACCCAGGTCAGTTATCGGCCTACGGTGGGCCAAAAATCGGCCCGGAGGTAGGCCAAAAATTGGCCCCACAAAACAAAGATCAAAACCAAGAAATACAAACAACAACAACAGGCCCGACGAGCGGGGAGCTTTTGAAGCTCGCTGTTGTTGCTTTTTCGCCTTCGGCTTTGGAGGGGAAGGGAAGGGAAGGGACCGCCGCGCTTCTCAGAGCCCAAGGCTTTTCCGCCAAGGACGCGAGCCAGCTCTCCGAGCGATTCACCGAAGCCGAAGTCAGAGACCAAGTCGAATGGCTTCCACGCCGAACTATCTCCAAGAACAAGCTTGGGCTGTTACGCAGAGCCATCGAGGAACGATGGCCCAAGCCCGAAAACGCCGAGGAGAGCAAAAAGGCAGTCGAGAAGGAAACCAGAGAGGCCAAGGAAAGGGCCGTCCTGGCCCGTAGGCGAGAGATCGCTGACGGGTTGCGGCAACTCTACTCCCGGCTCCCAATCGACGCGCCAGAGGCATTCTCGACCTTTACAAGCTACATCGAGGAAGAGAAGGCGAAGGTCGCAAGTCGACCCCTCGTTCGAGAAAACCCAAAGCGGCTTGAAATCATGCTTGGCGCTTTCGAGACCGAAGAGAGGAAGCTCTCCCTCCTGGTCGAGTTCTTCCAGGAAAGGGAAGTGCCCCTAAAAGAGTTCGCCCCCCTTGTCCGTGTGCCGCTATCGGAAGTTTCGGAGGCGCTCCGTGTGGCTTCACCGGCTTAGACCGAAATGGTCCTTCGCCTAGCTAGGTCCCTCGTATCCACGCTCGACGCCAGCAGGACAAGGCTCCGACTGTCGCGGGTTCCCCCCAGCATGAAGCACACGGGTTGCGGTCGCCTGGCCGATGAAGGTCTGCGACCGTTCAAATTGCCCCGCTTCGCTCTTTACGGCTGCACCCCGGCGCTCCTTATGCCGGGTCCCTCCGCGCCGAATCTTCGGTCCCGTCTGGCAGCTTCGCTGACAATCGGCGCTCGAAAATCTTTCCGGAAAGAACCCGTTTGAAAGTTATTTGCTTAGATTTCAAAACGCTGTATGATTGCGGGTGAGGGCAGGATACGGGTGCGCTAGCGCACCCCGCCCAAGGCCGATTCTCGGCATGGGACGCCCTGTCCTGCGGAGCATTTTCAGAGGGGATTTTTATGGCCGAAGGCCAACCCAAAAGAAGGCGCTGGAATTCGGACCGGTACCCCAAGATGGTCACCGTCCGAGTCACCACCGACGAGCATTCGGAGATTGTGCGATTGGCCGGCCATGCCCGCCTCAGTACCTCCAGGCTTTTGGTGAGCGCTCTTTTGGACCGGCGTTTGCCGACCCTGAAAGACTCGCCTCCACCTTCTGCAGAAACGCGGGAGGAGCTGCTTTTGCTCCTGTTCCAACTGCGAAAGGTGGGCGTAAACCTGAACCAGCTCGCCTATCGAACCAACCGCGCAAGGCTCCTCGGCAGGTTTCCCCCGCCTCGCCGAAAAGTCGACGAAGTCGCCGCGGCGGTCGAAGGTCTGGTTCGAGTCATTAGGAACAAGCTATAGCCTACACCGGCTATTGTGAGTTCCTCGTAGGGACGGAAGGGGGTTCGTCTTACTACGCGCTGTACGTGAGCCGCCCCAATGCGGTGCTTGAGCGTCAGGACGGAATCTTCGCAAGAAACATGCCGAGCGAGGTGATGTCGGCCGCGACGTACAGCGAGTTCCGGAGCAATCTCTCAAGCTACGCTTGGGCCAGGGAAGAGAACGAGCTCGCTCTTCACCGCCAACGTGGTTCGAGAGGCGCTCTCCGTTCGCATTACCGGTGCGTTCTCTCGTTCGAGAAAGACCTTTCGACCGAGAGTATCCGCCGCCTGGTTGGAGAGTGGCTCGATAACGCCTTGCCGCTATCGAGCGCCTGCGTGTTCGTGCATCGAAACACCGAGAACGTCCACGCCCATCTTTGGATCGACGCCCGAGGCATCGACGGAAAGAAGCTCGACTTCTCAAAGCGGGAATGGAAGACCCTCGGCGAGAGATGGAACCGCATCTACTTGAGGGAAATGGCGAGAGTAGAGCGGCTCGAAACGAAACTGGAAGGAACCCCCGCGTATGACGAAATCCGAACTGCAAGAGTGTCTCATAGAGGTGCAAACGGCGCTCAGGCAAGAGCGGAATCGAAGCCGAACCCTTCTGCGAGAGAACAGGAGGCTAGCCGGTGCGCTGAGAACCGAGAGCGAGCGTTTCACGAAGCTCTACGACTACATCAAGACCTTCAGGAAATGGGTTACGGACGAGAAGGGAGTGACCTAGACCGATTCGATAGGAGTTAGAACCGCATGGCGGCAGCCGCGACGATTCTTGTGACGCTGGTGGCGACCTTTCTCGCCGCAGCGTTGCTGTGGCCGCAAGCTGACGCCCACGGAAGCGCCGGGTGGTCCAAACCGACCACCGACACCGTTAAATCCGCGCGGGCTAAGTTGCCTTCCGGAAGCTTCATCCTCTCGGAAGAACAAGGAAAGCGAGTAGTCCTTTCCCGACTAGAAGCCATGCGCCACGGGGTCATCGTCGGCGGTAGCGGAACCGGAAAGTCTCGCGGTTATTTTCTGCCCAATGCGGCCTTGGCCAACGATACATCGCTTGTTTGCACCGACCCCAAAGGAGAGCTTTGGAATCTCACATCCGGATTCCATCCCAAGGCCCTCCGATATGCGCCGACCGAGCCGGACGCGAGCGAGTGTTTTAACTGGATTCCTCTATGTTCCGATGCTCGCATAGCCGAGCTCTGCGCTCGCGCCATCGTTGAATCGGGCCAAACCGAGAAGACCGAGCAAGCGTGGATAGACACCGAAACCGCCTTTCTTGCCGGCGTTTTCGCCCATGCCAGCACCCTAAGCGAGCCGACTCCTCTGACCGCCTACCGGCTCTTTACCCGCCAGACCGTGGAGAGCCTCATTCAAACGCTGCTGAATTCGCCCTCCGAGGCGGCAAGAGAGCAGGGAATGGTCTTCTCCCAAACGCAAGAGCGGATGCGCGGCTCGATTGTCCCCGTGGTCGCGGCCAAACTCCAGTTTTTAAGAGACCCGGCCGTGATGCGGTTTACATCCGCATCGCTCGACCCGGCCCGTTTGGGATCTCTACGAACGACGCCGACCGCGGTTTATTGGTGCCTCCAGGAGCACGACATCGTTAGACTCCGCCCTTTGACCAGCCTCTTTTTCTCTTTGCTCCTAGAGCAGCTAGCGGCCGAGCCGGTGAAGGAAAACCACGCGATTCCGGTTCGGATGCTCTTGGACGAATTCGCCAATATTGGCAAGATTCCCAACTTTGCGAGCACCCTCTCGCTTGCCCGAGGACGCGGGCTCTCGATTTGGCTGGGCATCCAAAGTCTGGGGCAACTCGAATCCGAATATGGAAAGGCCCATGCTCGAACCATCGTCTCCAACTGTTCGACCAAGGTCGCGCTCTCGGGGCTCGACGTGGAGAGCGCCGAATATTTCAGCCGTGCGCTTGGCGAGCGCACGTTTCGCAAGCGAAGGCTCTCCCTTCACTCCAAAACACCTGTCTCTTTGACAGGGAGCTACACATCGACCAAGGCCGAACACGCCCGCGCACTTTTGACCCCGGACGAGGTTCGTCGTATCCGAGAAGACCAGGCCATCGTCATCGTCGGGAACCGACGGCCGATGCTCCTGGCAAAGAACTACTACTCAAAACCTGCCTTCACCGCCCACACGTCACCGTTGCCTTTCGCGAGAGCCGAGACCATCGTGGAACGGCGAAAAGAGCCTCCACCGCTTCCGGTCGAACTTCTCCAATACGGAGCGCGGCCACGACGAGCGGCCGGAAGTTCCAGAAGAGCGGGGCACCTACGCCGAGCCTAGTAATCACTTTGTGGGGAGACAGCCCGAAAACGTGTAGGAAATCGCTGTCGGGTCCCTTTAGCGGCCCACGTGACTCCAAGCAAAGAGACGCCCCTTTCCCCGTCGAAGCGGCGCGATTGTGTGTTTCGGGACGAGCACGCGTCAAGGCAATCTAAAGCGCTTCGCGGCCTTGACCCGCACCCATCCCGAAACAGTCCGGAAATTTGCCTTCTTCGGGGAAAAGGGTGAGGGGATTACCTGAACCAATTCAGTCCCGGCCCCCGATGGGGGAACATGACACACCATCAGAAAGACCAGCGCAGCGCCGACACAGCCCATCTCGACGGAGGATTTCCACGCTTAGGACGAGACCAGTCGCAACGCATCGAGTCCCTCATAGCCAAGCTCTCAAAAGCGGCGGACACTTCCGGCACCGACGTTTACCAAGGACCGAACGGACCGATTGTGAACACCGTGGAGCTCGACCTAAATCACGGAAAACTTTCACGAACCCGCACGCTTATCGTGCCAGTGGAGGGAGGAATCGAGAAAGGATTTTTCCGATTCCGGACGGAGGGAGGGAAGCTCATCGAGGCCGTAAAATGTGGCCCTTATGGCGACACCGTGGCCGAGCGGCTGTCGGCTAACCAAGCCCTTTCGCTCTTCTCGAGAGCGGTTTCGCTATGCACGGGACAGAATCGCATTTCGACACCGGCAGGAGTGCCCTACCGTGAGGGGAAGAGCCCCTATGGTCCCTCCTTCGACCTGAGCCAGGGAGAAGGGGGACGCACCAAGCGCCCCAAAGCGTAGGCCCTGCGACCGAGTTCCCGTAACTTTTATGTGTGGACAACGTCAGTACATCGTGGTAGACTCGACCTAGAGCTCTCATCAGGAGGAAACCGACTATGCACGCGCAGCAAAAAGCAGAAACCCTAAACATCCGGGCATCGAGCGCCCAGAAAGCGAAGCTTGCCGAGGCGGCCAAGCTCCAGAACATGAACGTCAGCCAGTTCGTTTTGAACAAGTCGCTCGACGCCGCCGAGCAGGTCATCGCGGACCAACTCGTCATTCGCCTTTCGGCCGAAGATTACGACCACTTCGTGGCCAGGCTCGAAGAGCCGGCGAGAGACCTTCCGAAGCTTCGCGAGCTGTTCAGCACCCCCAGCGTGCTCGAACGATGAGCGAGCTCTCCGGTCCGGAGCTCCTCACCAAAGCCCACGATTTCCTCGAGTTCGATTGCGGCAAAGAGCCGCTTAATGTCTTTCTCACCCGTCACGCTTTAGCGAACCAGGCCAACGACAGCGCTCGGACCTTTGTTGTCCTGGACGGTGATTCCGTGGTCGGCTACTACAGCCTTGCCGTGAGCGCGGTGCTCTTCGATGAGGCCCCTTCACGGATGGCGAAGGGCCTTGCCCGCCATCCGGTTCCGGTCATTCTCATGGCCCGTTTCGCCGTCGCTCTCTCCCATCAAGGGAAGGGAATCGGCAAGGCCATGTTCAAAGACGCCATCAAGAGAGCGCTCGCCGTCAGCCGAGAGGTCGCCGCCCGGGCTTTCGTCGTCCATGCCAAAGACGACGATGCGAGCAAGCTCTACCAGCACTTCGAGATGGAGCCTTTCCCGAACAGTCCCTACCATTTTTTTCTTCTGATGAAGGACATCGAGAAGGCGCTAGGGCTTCGCGCATAAGACAAGGTTCCGTGAGCCCCAGCGCAATCACACCTGACTCACCTTTGGTGAACGTCACGACGCAAAAGCGTCGATTTCCCGTACAATGTGAAAGCATGGAGCGCCGAGAAGCGGCCGAATTCTTAGGGGTGAGCCTCAGCACCCTCGACCGATTGGCATCTCAAGGACGGCTCACCAGGGGCCGAGGAAAAGGCAAAACAAAGCCGGTCACCGTCTTTGCCCGAGAAGAATTGGAGCGCCTCAAACGAGAGCTCGAGACGGAGCAGCCGCCCAGAACTTCGCCGACCTCGACGTCATTAAAACCCACCGATTCCGTGGGTTTTCGTCTCGACCCCTACTACGTGGGACGCCTCCGAGCGGAGGGAGCCGCGGTCGGACTAAGCGCCGGCGAGTACGCAAGAAAGCTCGTGGTCCAGGCCCTCGAAGAAGACCGGGACGCACGGTTTCACCGGGAGCTCAGCGCCCTCCGGGAAAATCTGGCCGAGATGTTCTACATCGTTTTGGTGACCAAACTCGGAGCCTCCGAAAAGGAGGCCACCGAGATTGTCTCATCGTTCGCCGAGGCGAAGGGCACCTGAGATGCTCAGCATGAGCGCCATGTCTTCCGGACAGGCGAGCTATTACCTGGGGCTTGCCCGCGAAGACTACTATCTCCAAGGGGGAGAGCCGCCCGGCCAGTGGTTCGGCCGCGGAGCCGAGGTGCTTGGGCTTTCCGGGCAAGTCGAATCCGACCACCTCTACAACCTCTTTGACGGTCTATCGCCACGGGGCGATATTTCGCTCGTACAGCGGCAGAACCACGAGGGCAAGGCCGAGCATCGTCCCGGCTGGGACCTCACGTTCTCCGCGCCCAAGAGCGTCTCTACGATGTGGTCCCAAGCGGACGAGGAGACCCGCTCGAAACTTCAGCGCATCCAAGACCGGGCGGTCAAAGCCGCCCTCGGCTATCTTCAAGACACCGCCGCGTCAACCAGGCGGGGCAGGGAAGGGAAGAGGCTTGAAGAGGTGGGGCTTGTGGCCGCGCTTTTCGAGCACTCGACATCGAGAGCGCTCGACCCCCAGCTCCACACCCACGCCCTCATCATGAACGTCTCGGTGCGAGACGACGGCACCACGGGGACGCTTAGCAGCCTCGACCTATTCCTCTCCAAAATGGCGGCCGGAGCTCTCTACCGTGCCGAGCTCGCAAAGGGCCTTCAAGTTGAGCTTGGACTCATCCTTCGACGCGAGCGCACTTGGTTTGAAATCGAGGGGGTTTCCAAGGAGCTGGTCCAGGAGTTCAGCAAAAGGCGCGAAGCCATCGAGGAGCAACTTGCGAAATCCGGACTGAGTTCGGCCGAGGCGGCCGCGGTTGCCGCCATCCAAACCCGGACCGCCAAAGACGGCGTTTCCAGGGCCGAGCTTTTCCAGGAATGGAGAAGGGAAGGCGAGCGTCTTGGATGGAGCGCCGACCAGGTGGACCGACTCATCGGGATGCTTTCCAAGTATCGAAGTTTGGCGGAAGAGAGGCAAGGCGCTTGCGAACGGGCTACGGAGCGCTTGACTTGGGACGAGGCTTTTTTCTCCGAACGCGATTTCGTGCGTTACGTCGCCGAAGAGAGCCAAGGCCGAGGACTCGGAGCCAAAGAGGTCCGAGAGAGCGCTTCGCGCTTTTTGAATCAGTCCCCCGAAATCGTAAGGCTAGGACTCTACAACGGCGAGCAGCGCTTCACTACTCGGAAGATGATGGAGCTCGAATCGGAGCTCCTCTCAGCAGCTGCGGAGATGGCCAAGAACGACCGGCATCAGCTCCACGCCGAGACGGTCATGGGCACGTTTGCAAAACACGGCGGTTTGAGCGAAGAGCAGCTCCAAGCCGTTTGGCACATCACCCGGGAATCCGGAGCCATCGCCGTGGTGTCGGGCATGGCCGGAACCGGAAAGACCCGGATGCTCGACGTCGCGCGAGAAGCGTGGGAGAGCGAAGGCTACCGAGTCGAAGGGGCCGCGCTTGCCGCACGAGCCGCCAAGGAGCTCAAAGCTGGCTCCGATATCGAATCAGCGACCATCGCCCGCACCCTTATGGACATCGACCGAGGAAGAATCAAGCTCGACAATCGAACGATTCTCGTGGTCGACGAGGCGGGTATGGTGGCCACTCCCGACATGCGAAGACTCTCGCTTGCGTGCCGGGACGCCGGAGCCAAGCTTGTTTTAGTCGGCGACGAGAGACAGCTCCAACCCATCGGGCCGGGAGCGCCTTTCCTCGAACTCGGAGAACGGTTCGGCCGCGCGGAGCTCACCGATATTCGGAGGCAGAGCGAAGAGTGGGCAAGGCAAGCCGTCAGGGACATGGCGGACGGAAACGCCCGCGACGCCCTTCATGCGTTTGCCGAACATGGCCTGGTGACCATCTCTTCCACCCGACGCGAAGCAATGGGCGACCTTGTGGCTCAGTGGCGAGCCGACGGCGAGAAGCCGGAGAACACGCTCATCCTTGCCGGAACGCGAAACGAAGTCAGAACGCTCAACGAGCTCGCTCAGGCCGAACGCATTCGAGCCGGAGAGCTGGGAGCCGATGCCGCGACGGTAAACGGCGAGAGAATCTTCTTAAACGACCGCGTGATGTTCACCAAGAACAAAGGCACTCTCGGCATCGAAAACGGCGCTAAGGGAACCGTTTGCGGGATGGCCGAAGACGGAACTCGCCTCAGCGTTTGGCTCGACTCAGGAGAGAAGGTCACGATTCAGCCTCATGCCTTTCCTCATATCTCCCTAGGATATGCCGCCACTACGCACAAGGCGCAGGGAGCGACGACGCTCAAAGCCTACGTGCTCGGGGGTGGTCCGATGCAAGGACGCGAGCTCTCCTACGTCCAGGCAAGCCGAGCGCGGCTTGAAACGCGTTTCTTTGCCACCGCGGCCGAGACGGGTGACGACATCGCGCAGCTCGCGCGCGAAATGGAGAGAAGCCGCCAAAAGTTGATGGCCCACACAGTTATTCGGCAGCAAGAGGACTTAAGACAAGACTCTCAGAGTCACGACCGACGTCGTCGCTAGTAAGATAATTTGATGGCAGTAGTGACGGCGGCCGACGGCATTCGGCGCAAGGTGCGCTCGATGGTGTCGCCCAACTTTCAGCGCAAGGTCGTGACCTTGTGCGCCGCCATTGTAGGCTTTGGCACCTACGAGCTGGTGGCGACCGTCTACCAGAAAGGGCCCATCGGGGGAGGCATCGCCGTTGCGCTCACGGTGTTTTCCTACTACGCCCAAGTCGACCGAAGGAACCCGAGGACCGCTCTTCTTTTCGGCCGCTTCGCGGAATACCTTTCAGCCGGCACGCTGAAGAGCCTCATTCCGGTTTTCACCTCGATAGTCGCCTTCGCCGTCGCCGTTTTCTTCAAGGCATCCAACCGCGACGCCGGCACCGCGGGCCTGGTCGTGGGAGCCATCTTCTGGTGGCTCTCCTTCAAAGAGCCGATTCCCACCGTTGCGAGCAAGTTGGTTCGAGGACGGGCTCAACCCATCGACCTCGCCGAATCGAAGGCGGCCGAATTCGAGCTTGCCAAAGACGACCCCGGTGTCACCTGGGGCGGCTTGCGCATCCCGTCGAAGATGGCCACCTCCCACTTCATGGTGGTCGGAACCACCGGAAGCGGGAAGACCCTAACGCTACGGCTGCTCATGCAGGAGGTTCTAAAGAGCATCGGAAGCGGAGCGGACCACCGGGCGCTCATCTACGACGCCAAACAAGACATCGCATCACAAATCCCCGGCATGGGGATTCCCGGTGCGGTCTTTACGCTCAACCCTTTCGATGAGCGGTGTCTCGCGTGGGACTTGGCCAAAGACATCACCGAGCCCACGGCCGCACTGCAAGCCGCGGCGACCCTCATCCCGTCCGAGAAGAATTCGAGCCAGCCGTTCTTTGTCGACTCGGCGCAGCTCCTTCTCTACGGCGTGATGCTCTCCTTCATTCGGAGCGGAGCCGATTGGCGGTTTAGCGACCTCATCAAGACTTTACAAACGGTCGAACGGCTCAAGCGGGTGCTCGACCGTTGCCCGGAGACGCGCCACATCATGGGGCGATTCGAGCACAACCGAGAGACCTTGGACGAGGTGATGTCTACGGTAGCCACCAAGCTCACTCCCTACGAGGCCATCGCCGCGATGTGGGATAAGGCTTACGATGAAGGAAAGAAAATCTCCCTCAACGAGTGGGTTTCCGACCGAGGAAAGAAGAACTGCATCCTCATTCTTGGCAACAACGAGAGAGCCCGCGTCGCGCTTGACCGTATCAATCAGGTGGTTTTCAAGCGCGTCTCCGAGCTTCTCCTCGACCTCAAGGAGGACCGCGCCGGAAAGAGACGTAACTGGATTTTTCTCGACGAGCTCGCCGAGGCCGGGAAGCTCGAAGGACTCCCGAGCCTTCTCACCAAGGGCCGCTCAAAAGGCGTCTGCGTCGTTCTCGGATTCCAGGACATCGACAGCCTCAAAGAGGTGTATGGAGAGAATATGGCCGGAGCGCTTACCGGGCAATGCAACTGCAAAGCGATTCTCCGGCTTGAGAGTCCTAAGACCGCCGAATGGGCTTCAAAGCTCTTCGGAGAATACGAAGCCATCGAGATAAGGACCAGCGAGTCTTTTAGCAACACCTCCGGAGGAAGCGGCGGCAGCTCATCCGGTGGTGGCGGCGGTTCTTTTAACTGGAACAGTTCTTCGGGCTCCAACTGGAGCTCGACCAGGTCGCTCACCTATTCCGAAGAGTACGCCAAGCGTCAATCGGTCCTCGAATCTCAGCTCTACACCATCCCGCCGACGTCGGCCGAGACGGGGCTTACGGGCTACTATCTTGTCCCCGGAATCGGGCCTTACCGCCACACCTATCCGGGGAGCTGGCTTTTCGGAGGTGGACTCGCAAAGGTCTCGGGCGACGTTGAAGACATCTTGCTGCGAGACCCTGAGCAGCAGTGGCTTCGCACCTGGGACGAGAGCGATTCCATCAAGCGGCACATCGTCGCGCCGCTGCTTGAAGAGCCCGAGCTGGCAACCCCCGAAGAGACGGAAGAGGTGGCCGCGAAGCTCCAAGGATTCCGCGCGAGGAGAAAGCCATGAGCTGGAGTAAGCATGAAATCTACTACGACCATGACGATGGGCGCTCGACACTGATGTATATGCAGACCGATGGTAGCCGCTATGTGCTCTCGGAGCATCCGGACAACAAGGGTCCGCACGTCTCGACCGTCGCGCCGAAATTCGGCGACGAGATAACCAAGAACAATCTCGACGTCGACTCCAAGAGCAAGCCCGAGAACGTTCAGCTTTACGCCGAGCGAAAAGACGGAAGGTTCGACCAGTGGGAGGCCAAAACTACAAAGGTCGAGAACACCTCCACCGAGCCGAATCGTTTTGACCACAAAGCGTCGGAATGGCAGTGGCGAAACTCGACCCAGGTCGAGCACCGCGACCTCGAGCAAAAGCTCGGCGCAAAGCTCGAGCAGGGCAACGCCCAATTTCAAGACCGGTCGGTCGACCAGCAGAACAAGGAGTTTCGAGAGGCGAACATGGCCAAGACCGACCAATCCGAACAGCTTCGGCAAGCCGCGCAGCAGCAGGAGGCCCAGAAGCGGCAGCGGGATAGATGAGCGAAGTCAATCTGAACCAACTGCCGGCCGGTGCGAAGGAGCCGGAACGCTTCGACCTCAGCAAGCACGTGCATGAGGAAAAGCCGTTTATCACTGGCTTCAAGATGTTAATTTCGGTCGCACTAACCACGGCAACCTTGGCCGTTTTCCTCCTTGGAGGCACTTATCTTATTGCCGGTGGCCAGGTGCCAGAGTTTGCGAAGAAGGAGGAACTGCCGAAACCACCCGGAGAGGACCGGAAGCTCACGGTGGCGCAACAAAAGACCCTTCAAGAAGAGGTGGACCAGGTTTTCGCAAACTATCGGAGCGAATGGAGCGCGGGGACCGTTCCGACGTCCGCTTTTGCCTCTGACGCTATCGTCATCGACAGCGTCGGTAAGAGCTCCGCATACACGACGGCATTCACGGCCGGAGAGTCAAGACTGAGAGACCTCAAATCCGTAGAGCTTTCCCAGGTGACCGACAATGAAGTGTCCGTCACCGTCGACGAGCTCACCCGCTACCCGACCAACATGCGAAGCTGGTTCCTAAACTCGGGGGGTTCACCTCAAAGCGGAGACCTAGTCGTTGACCGCATCACGAGATATGAGTATCGCCTGGTGAAATCTGGCGACTGGAAGATTAAGTCGCGCAAGTGGCTTAACGAAACTGCGGCGCTCATCCAGCAAGCCGGGGAAGATGCCCTCTCGATTCCCCTGCAGGAAGGCACCGTCGCTTTCGAGGACAAGCGGCCGAGCAAAGAAAAGCTCGACCCGCAGTACCAAGCTATCGCGAACGAGATAACGCAAGGGACGCTCACCTATGTGACGGCTCCGAGCGGCTATGAAGTCGAGTTCGATGGAGGAGGAAGCATCGCCCGAGACGAGCTCATCGGAAGAGCCGCGAATTTTAAGGCCAACACCAAGGGTCTCACGGTCAAATACACCATCGAGTCGGTGGACCAAACCGGAAACAACAGCGCCGAAGCCACCGTGCGCTATGAGGCGCAGTTCGTTCCGGCCGACTCCACCGTTGGGAATACCTACGTGGCCGTTTGGAGGGACCGAGACACATGGTCACGGTCTTCTGATATAAGCGATTATTGGAGCCGAACGAAGACTCACCGTATTCTGCGCTCCCCCATCTTGCAGCATTACGAAGCGCGAGGAGCTACCACGCCTCCTCCGAGTGTTACGGATTCCACCACATCGCCCACTGCGACGTCTTCGGACACGTCCTCATTGCCGCATGAAGATTAAGCGAGAGCAACTGCGGTCGTGAATGGAATGAGCTCATTGACTAAGTCGTCGGTCACGCCTGGCCAGCCAGCGAACTTCGAGAGGATAACTACGATGCCCCGTTTAGGGTCTACATGGACTCCAAGAGGGCAGTTTTCAATCATGAGAGTTCGAGGCCCCCTAAAATCGACTCCTTCGGCAAACTCCATGGCCCGTTCTACGGCCTTTTTTGTCGCAGTGGCTTTGCTCGGGTCGGAGATGACGGACATGGCGTTTTTTGTGACCAAAACTTCTAGTGATTTCTTCATAGCGCCTCTCCTCTTGGCTGCAAATTGACCACTATTCGTCGACACCGCCCCGGATGATTCAAATAATCGACGCGGCGGGTGGGTAATAAGCCCGGCGACGAAAAGAGCGCCCCTGGCAGCTTGCTTTAACCTGGACCACCCTTAACAAGAAGTACAGGTTGGGCAAACAGCTTTTCGCTTCCTTCGGAGATTGCGAAATGTCTTATCGCTCGATTCCGTCTAAATTGTTGTGCCTGGGGGCTTGACTCGGCACCATGGTTCACCGTTTAGACTCCCAAAACATGAGGTCGATGAAGATAAGCGAGCTTGCGAAAAATGCCGGAGTGGGGGTCTCGACCGTCCGCTTCTACGAACGGGAGGGGCTTTTGCCGAAGCCCGAGACGCGCGTGGGTTCCGGATATCGCGAGTACACGAGCAAGGACCTCGACCGGCTCCGGCTGATTGTGGCGGCCAAGCGGCAGCGCTTCCCGCTCGCGCTCATCAAGACGTGCCTCGCGGCCTTGGAGCAGGAAGAGCCCTGCCAGGAAATAGCCGGGCTCGTCGAGGGGCGCATCCGGGACATCGACCGGGAGCTCGCCGACCTTCAGAACCTCAGGCTGCATCTTGCGGCGCAGCTACGGGCATGGAAGCTGGGAACCCTGCCCAAGGCGCAGTGTCTGTGCTCGATTCTCGAGACGGACGCCCAGCTTCCCAGCGGAGAAACGAAACCATGAGCAACAAACGAAACATCGAGGTCTTCATCGCGGGCTGCCCGCTCTGCGACGAGGCCGTGAAGACCGTGAGGGAGACCGCGTGCGAGTCGTGCGAGGTCACCGTTTACGATCTGCGCGAGGGATGCGCCACCGACGAGTGTCGGACGAAAGCCAAGGGCTACGGCATCCACAAGGTGCCGGCCGTCGTCATCGACGGAAAGCTCTGCGACTGCTGCGAGCACGGAGCCGTTACCGCCGACGGCCTTCGAGCCGCGGGCGTCGGCAGCGCCGCTTAACCGTTTCCTCACCAATAGCAAACCGGAGAAAGAGCCATGAAGAATTCCTCACGTGCAAAGGCATCCACCCTCGCGATGGGCGTTGCGGCGCTCCTGCCTCTGGCGCTCGGAGCCGCCTGTGCCACGGCCGAGCCGGAGGCTTCGGCCACCGCCACGGCCGCCGCCACGGCCGCCACCTCGGCTGCCGACCCGGCTCCCGCAGGGTCGGCGGGTTCCACCAAGCAGGTGACGATTCCCGTTCAGGGGATGTCGTGCGCCTCGTGCGCGGCGACGCTCAAGGGGGGCATTAACGACCTTCCCGGAGTGAAGGAAGCGCGCGTGAGCCTTGAGAAGCGGAGCGTCTCGGTGAGCTACGAGGAAGGAAAGCTCACTCCCGGAGCGATTCAGAAGAAGGTTCGGGAGCTCGGCTTCAAGCCCGGAGAGCCCACCGCGTCGGGCTCGACGCCGTGACGCTCGAGGAGTTCCTGAAGGGCTTCGGGGGCACGCTCTCGACCGGCTCTCCGGCGGCGCTCGGAGTGGCGTTTCTCACGGGCGTCGTTTCGAGCGCGATTTGCCCCTGCACGCTTCCCGTGGGAATCGGGGTCGCGGGCCAGGCGGGCGCTCGCGAGGGCGAGGCCAAGGGGACCGGTCTCTGGACGGCGCTCGCCTTCTTCTCCGGAATCGTCGTTAACCTCACTATCCTCGGCGCGCTCGCCGGGCGGCTCGGCGCGGTGCTTAGCGAGAGCTTCGGCAAGTACTGGGCGCTCGGTATGTCGCTGTTCTCGCTCGTCGCGGCCGTCGTCGCATTCTACGGCCCGAGGCTTAAGACGGGCGAGCTCGCCTCGCTTCGACGGCCAGGGCTCTTAGGCGCGTTCGGGTATGGGTTCGTGTTCAGCCTCGGCACGTCGGCCGCGCCTCTTCTGCTCCTCATCGCGGTCGCCGCGGCGGAGGCGAGGCCCGTTTACGGCTTTGTGCTCGCGCTCGCTTTCGGCGTCGGCAGGGGCCTTCCGTTTCTCCTAGCGGGGGCGTTCGCCGGGGCCGTGATGCGGCTTACGCGACTCGGCTCGTGGCGACGGGCGGTCCACTACGCGAGC
>Ga0041910_1000677_pt1 | contig 43952 bp, 47 predicted proteins | sample ThiBio_1000_biof_FD_55015 | JGI IMG/M metagenome (GOLD analysis project Ga0041910, IMG submission 55015) | Wastewater bioreactor microbial communities from Cape Town, South Africa - Thiocy_expt_1000_biof | ecosystem: Engineered > Bioreactor > Thiocyanate-remediating > Anaerobic-Aerobic | place...
CCCATCGCTGAACCCGCCCGACATCCGAAGTTCAGCAAGCGCTGCCCGCCGCGCCGTGGCGGCTACTCACCGCTTTTCTGCCTGGCGTGGGCGCGGGCCGCCCTCGCCATGTTGCGATATGTCCCGTCGAACACGGTGTTCGTCGAGGAAAGCCAGCGTGTCCCCTCGGCCAGAGCATCGCGGCTTGCCGAAAGCCGACGCGACCGCATTTCCCGTTGTGCGGCGTCTTCCCGTCCCATTGCCTGCAGCTCAAGGTCCGGTTCGGAGGGAATGCAGATGAAGCTGATGAAAGGCTCGCCCTTGCGAAAGACATGCGTGGTGCCGGGCGGCGGGGCCTTGAAGATGCAGAAATTGATCATCGGCCACCACTCGCTCCGGATCAGCGCCGGAACCGCAAGTGGGGTCGAGTTGGTCGCGTCGGTGAAGAAGCGGGGGTGCGGTTCACAACGGATCGCCCATCCCGGCGGCGCGGCCAGATCAAGCGAGAGCTGATAGGAATAATAGTCCTCGCCAAAGGCGCGGAACGGCGGCCACATCGCCCCTTCCTCGGGCGGAGCCCCCCAATCCGCCTCCAGCACGACTTTGCCATCGACCGAGCGCACGCGAAGTTCCGGGTCGAAGGGATAGAGCAGTTCCACGCCGTAGCGCGCGCTCTCCGAAAAGGGGATACAGTGCCAGGGCTGCTCGTGACTGCCGTCGACGCGTTGTTCGGAGGCGCCCGCCCACCCGGGCACGGTGATGCGGATCTGCTGCGGATCGGAACGATCGCCATAGGATCGATAGCTGACAACGGGCACGCGACTTCTCCACCATTGGACTTTGCACTGTGTGGGTATTCAGACCGCAAATGAACACCCGATGAGCATGAAGCTGCTGCTTTCATCACAAGGCGCCAACAGGTGCATGCCGGAGCCCCTGCACGCACGGCGCGCCCAACCCACCGGCGATCAGTGCCCCAGGCTATAGAGGCGCTTGGCCCCGCTCCGACTTTATGCGTTGATCCAGCGCCTTGCGTGAACGCTCGACATAGGCGCGGCAGGCGCCGGGCTGGTTGTTGTATCGGCCTTTGCCCGCATTGTCGGGATGGGCCGAAATCAGGATATCGCAGGGCGTCGCGCTCATCGCGGCATAGCTGCTGCGGAAGCCGGCGATGATCGGGCGGGCGCGCGGTGCCGTATAACGATAATCGTCCGTCGAGACCGGATTCAGGCTGGAAGCGAAAACGATCATCCGGCACGCCCGCCCTTCGCAAGATTGCCAGCGCCAGCTCATGCTGCCCATCGTATGCCCCGGCGTCGCCAGTGCGGTGATGGTTGTGTTGCCCAGCCGCAAAGTCTGGCCGCCACGGATCACCTGCACCTTTGCAACCGCCGGCCAGGAGGAATTATAGCCACGCTGCGGATCATCCGGCGCCATGCGACCGGCCATCAGCCCTTGCGCGCCGCGCGGACTGGCAAGGACGGTGGCGCCGGTATCGCGCGCCAATGCTGCGATCCCGCCCGCATGGTCGAAATGGGGTTCGGTGCTCAGAATATATTTGATGTCACGCGGGCGAAAGCCAAGCCGCCTGACGTTGTTGAGGATGGCAGGCGCGGCCTGAGGCAGGGCGCCGTCGATCAGGATCAGGCCTGCGCCTGTATCAACCAAGGCAACACTCAGGCCGCCAAAGCCAACAAGGTAACTATTGCCAAAGATCTTCTCCGGCGGCGCCGGGGCCAGCCATTCGGCAGTATGGGAGCCGATGATCGGCTTTGTCAGCGGATCTTGAGCCGGTTGCGCCGATACGCTGATCGGGGCCAGCAGCGCCGCCAGCGCGCCCGCTATCCATGGTGTTCTCGACATTCGCAGGTCTCCTTCGCGGCAAAAACTGCGACAGGGGAGGTGCCGAAACAAAGCATCATTTCTCGACAGAGCCATGAGCTTGCTTCATACCTTGGCGATGCACCGCGCCCAGCTCCCCCTCAACGCCCTGCGCGCTTTCGAGGCGGCGGCGCGCCATCTCAACTTTACCCGCGCCGCGATTGAACTATGCGTCAGCCAGGGAGCCGTCAGCCATCAGGTCGCGCAATTGGAGCGGCGGCTTGGCACGCGTCTGTTCCATCGCCTGCCGCGTGGCCTTGCGCTGACCGATGATGGACAGGCGCTGGTGCCGGTGCTGGCCGACATGTTTGATCGGGTGGGCGCGGTTCTCGACCAATATGCGGACGGACGGTTTCGCGCCGTGCTCAACATCGGCGTGGTCGGCACCTTTGCAACCGGCTGGCTGCTCCACCGGCTGGATGGGTTCACGCGCGCCTGCCCTCACATCGACCTGCGGGTTTCGACCAACAACAATCGCGTCGACATCGCAGCCGAAGCACTCGATTTCGCAATCCGGTTCGGAGACGGCGCCTGGCATGGCACCTTTGCCGAACCCCTGTTCGAGGCCAGCCTGACCCCGCTGTGTGCGCCATCCATCGCCGCCCGCCTGAGCAGTCCGCGCGACCTCGCGCAGGAGGCGCTGCTGCGTTCGTATCGGCCCGATGAATGGCGCCGCTGGTTCGAGGCGGCGGGCAGCCCGCAACCCGTGTTGCGCGGCCCGGTGTTCGACAGTTCCGCCTTGATGGTCGCGGCGGCGGCCAATGGCTTGGGTGTGGCGCTGGCGCCCGCCGCCATGTTCACCCGCGAATTGATTGCCGAACGTCTGGTTCAGCCCTTCGACATTACGGTCGATGCCGGACGCTACTGGCTGACGCGGCTCCTCTCCCGCAAGGAAAGCGACGCCATGCGGTCCTTCCGCCATTGGCTGCTGCACGAAGCTGCCGCAGAAGCGCCAGTAGCTTCCAATTGATACATTCCAAGCGGTAGTTGGTTCACCTGCGCTTGGTGTACCTGAATTTGGATAAAGCGGCGATGGAGAGTTCCTTCTCTTCCCTCAAGACCGAACGGGACCGCAAGAAGATCTATCGGTCACACGAGAGCGCCAAGCCGCCACTGCTCAGCATATGGGAAGCGGAAAAAAGGGGGCATCTCATCAATTCACAGCGCTGCTCCAAGAGACCAGCGGCGCAGAACGCAACGAAATGCCCACAAACCCTTCAGTTGCCGGGATCAGCGGTCTTTATCGCCGGGCCAGCTCCAATGTGATCGGCCTGATCTTTGGCCTGGACACCCTCGGTAAAGGTGCTGTCGAGCTCTGGCAGCATGGTCTTGTTCCAGTCCTGCCACATCCCCGCCAGTCGAGCGAAGTCTTCAGGCCTGCGCTGCTTGAGGTTGGCTCGCTCCAGAGGATCATTCACGACATCGAAGAGATAGGTATTGTCCGCGATCTTCAGAAACTTGAGGTCGCCATCACGAACGGCGCGCTGATGATTGGCCTTATAGCGCCAATAAAGCGTCCGCTTGACGTCTGTGCCGCCTCGCAAGGACGGGAGGAGGTCCATGCCGTCCAGCGGATATTTTTCGTCCGGCCTGACCCCGGCGGCGGACAGCAAGGTTGCCACCCAGTCCATCGTGATGCTGACCTGATTGTTCGTCGTGCCCTGAGGCAGGCCGTTGGGCCAGGAAATGATCGAAGGCACACGCAGGCCCCCTTCGAGCAGCTCGGTCTTTTGCCCGCTGAACGGCCAGGTATCGGCAAAACGCTCGCCACCATTGTCGCTGGTGAACACGACGATAGTGTCTTCCCTCAGCTTGTGCGCATCAAGCGCCGACAGGATCCGGCCCACCTCGGCATCCATCGCCTCGATCATTTTGGCATAGGTTGCGTTGCTTCCGCCGTCCAGATCACGAAGGCCGGTCCCGCCGATGCGCTCTGATTCCGCCTGATCGCCGGGGCCTTCCCACGGCCAATGGGGAGCGTTGAAATGAACGCTCAGGAAGAAGGGCTTGTCCAAAGCCGCACTGCGCTCAATGAAGTCCGCAGCATGTTCGCCCAACTGGTTGGTCAGATAACCGGGGATCTTGACAGGCTCATCATTGCGCCAAAGATCGTCGTTGTCGCGTGAGCCCTTGTGCGAAAAATAATCGAGGGCGCCGCCCCGGAAGCCGAAGAATTCCTCGTAACCGCTTTTCAACGGACCGAAATCCGGCAGGCTCCCAAGATGCCACTTCCCCATCAGCGCCGTGCGATAGCCGGACGCTTTCAACATGGAAGGGAGCGTCGGGTGTTCGGGCGGCATTCCAATACCGGCACTGTCACCGGCAATGGGCTCTTCCAGCCCAACGCGCAGGCGGTATTGATAGCGCCCGGTGATCAGCGCGGTGCGAGTCGCCGAACACACTGCGGAATTGGCATAGGCCTGCAACTGCCTGACGCCCCGCTTGGCCAGACTGTCGATAGCAGGGGTTCGGACATCGGGCCTGCCGTAGCAACCGACATCCGCATAGCCCATGTCGTCGGCGAGAATGAACACGATGTTCGGGCGACGGCTCTTGCGGGCGGTCGCCCCAAAGCTGGCGGTTGAAACAGCGGACAAAGCGCCCAAGCCCGCTATAGCCCTGCGGCGCGTCGTGGTCATACCCATCATCTACTCCCAAAATCTGCCTTGATTGGTCAGGGGCGGCCGCTAGCCGCCCCCGAGCTGATCACATGTCGAAGCGAAGCCCCACGCGGAAGAAGCGGTCCACCAGGTCATAAGTGGTTGCCGACGCATCGAAGTAGCTTACGGCCGGAACATTGTTGTTGGCAATGTCGGCCGAGGTATAGGCCGCATCAATCACCCCGGCTCCGATATAGCGATGACGGAGCGAGAGGCCGAAGTGCTCATTGTCGAAGTTGGCCGAGTGGAAGCCCCGCCAACGCGTCGGCCCGTTACCCTGGCCGACTTCGCCTATGAGATCGTCAATCAGACCGTTGCCATTGATGTAATGCTTGCCCGTATAGTTCCAGAGGCCGCGAAGCGTAACCTGTCCATTGCCGAGACAGAAGCGGTAGCTGCCTTCGAAATCGACCCCTTCCATGACTTCCTGACGGAAATTCACGGGTTTTATGATCAACTGCTGGATCTGGTTGGCGCTGTCGCGAATGATGAAGCCGCAAAGCGCGGTATTGCCGGCATAGCAACGATCAACCAGTTGCTGATTGGTCAGCGTACCGATGGAACCATCGATCTTGATCCGGTAATAGTCCAGCGACAGGCTTAGACCGCGCATGTAATCAGGCTGGAAAACAATGCCGAAGGTTCGCGTGTCCGAGCGTTCGGGTTGAAGCCCCGTATTGCTGGACTGGATGCGCAACACCTGAACATTGACATTGTTGTTCGCCGGATCGCGAACCTGCTGGCTCGTCGACTGGCCGCCCAGGAAATACTCGTTCAGGTTGGGCGCGCGAATGTCGCGCGAGAAAGTTCCGCGCAGCTTGATGCCGTCGATAACGTCATAGACAAGGCCGGCCTTCCAGGTCGTGACCCATCCGCTGGTGCTGTAATCGGTGGCGCGGATCGCGGCGTTGAAATTGAGCGAGCGGCCGATCGGTGAGTCCTTGAAGATGGGAACGGCCACTTCGGCGAACCCTTCCTTCACGTCATACCCGCCCGACGACGGCTTGTAATTGCCGACCGCAATGATGTTCGCGGGCTGGGTTCCGCCCGGCACATAGGCGGGGNTCTGCATGAACTTCAGGCCATTATACTAAGGGCGCGAATCCACGCGGTCGACACTCCCGATGCTGGAGTAGGATCCGCTGACGACGATATGCCCGCGCCCGTCGGCGAACTTGGCCCGCCTGAAAGTTCGGCCTTGTATTCGGGTGCATCGCCATAGGCCGAGATGCCCGCCTGAGCCTGGCCCTTGATGCCGGTATAGTCAGTATCGAGAACAAGGTTGACGACGCCGGCCACAGCATCAGAACCCCACGCGGCCGAAGCACCGCCCGTCACGATGTCCACGCGCTTCAACAAGGCGGTTGGCAACAGGTTGAGAAAGCGGCAATACTCGCCTGCGGCGCGGCCTGGAGCGCCTTTTCGTCAACAACGGTGGTTGGCGTGGGAGCCTGAANCCCTCCCTTGGCAATCCGCAAGCCGGTGACCACGATGACCGCGTCCTGGGCGGAGGTATTCCTGTTGTTTTGCGGCCTGCGCGAAGGCGGCTTCGCACGCCATCACCTGAACCAATGCAACGCCAGCCAGCAGCAATGGCTTTTGCGCAAGGTTTCTCATGCTTTCTCCTCTCACTTTTATTGATGCCGTCAGAAGCGGCATTCTTTTTTCGCGCTTAGCCTTCACCCAACTGCGGCCCGGAATACGACGACCACGAGAGCCGTTATGCCGGGCGCGGAACCAGCCAGCCTGCGAGCTGAGGGCAATGGGATGGAGACCGACAGCCAAGCCCCTTGCCCGTTTTTCGGCGACGCTGTCAGCTCGGTTCAAGGACGCCTATATGGCTGGCGTGATCGAACTCGATCAGTTCGGCGCGGACGACGCGCCGCAGAAAGCCGAGAAGGTGGTGCTCGCCACCAAGCTGATCCGTTGGGTGGTTGATCGCGCGATCGTGTCGCCAGCCGACGAAAAGCCGAAATCGCCTTTCGAACGAAGGGCGATGAAGGTCGAGATCGTCGATGGACTGGATGCTCTGTTGAGCACGGCGACTGATCGCCTCATCACCACTCCCGTCAGGGAGGGTTGTGGTAGCGGAGGAGGGACTCGAACCCCCGACACGCGGATTATGATGACTTACACCGCACTCAAGCGTTGCGACTAATCACCTGAATTAGATGATTTTCTTTACCTAAATCAATTATCGAAAGTCGTCAATGACACAAATCTAGACACAGAGGTCCCAAGTATTGTTTGCACCTCTCATTACATTCTCTCCTCCTACCGATGTGAGCATCGGTTAACGCATATTCAAAAACGCTTAAAATAGGTCTTGGTATGTATCTGATGGTTGCCACCCTCATCGCAAAGCAGAAGATCGAATTTCTCGAGAGCACCGTCATCAGCACCTTCTACACTACGTTCGGGGCTAAAGTCTTTGTTCGCGATACGCCTTCGAACGAAAGTATAACATGATGGCACCTGAACGGTGAGGGGTAGGGCTTGCCATGTGGCACTGCCCGAACGTGGTCCGAGTAGCGCTCCATACGTTCGACATGATGTACAGATGGCTCGAGCGAGCAGGCAAGGCGCCCTGACAGAGTGGTAAACACATCTGCGGCATTGCCGGTCAGTAAATATCCAACCATCGCTCCGGATGCAGAAAAAGGAGCATAGCGGCAAGTCAAATACTGTTCGTTTACATCATGGACATAGGCGGCCACAGCTCTCGGTGTTTCCAGAACCTTTGCTTCTAATGGCCACATCACCCGGGGGTCTGCGCGGAAAACGAACGCGATGTCGTATTGAGGCGGCTGTGCTGGNGCGGGCAGTTTGGTTTCACGCTCATATGGCCCGTGTTGGACTGTGAAGGGTTCATCCCCTGACATGCTTTCCTGAATACAGCTTTCCAGCCGCTCGGTGATGCTGCGTTCAAGGTCACCGCCATCGAAGACCAGGCGCGTTTGTTCAAGCAGGTCGGAGCCTTCCCAGACCCGCCTCAACATTGTTCCTTCGCTGTTTTGCAACCACCGTGCAGCGCCAGTGACGAAAGCAGCATCAGCGGCAGGCTGAGTGCGGTTCCATGCAGGCAACTGTATCACAGGGCCCCAGGCCTTTCTGCCCCTCCCAACATGGAGAACAGGTCAGACGATACTTCGTCTGCATCGTTGAGTGCCGCAGAGCGCGTCCAATAACGAACCGCATCGGGCTTGAGAATGAAGATCGTCGGCACCTCGGCACTGCCAGCATAGACCCGCGCGACAAGTCCGGCGGCTTGGCGGCTGCCGGATTCCGCTCGGTAACGCTGCGCTGCCTTTTGCATTTCGGCCAGCAGCACCGGCGCGTCTGTCTCGACAAGTTCAGGAACGGGACAGTCCTCGTCCGTCAGCTCAAACGATATCAATCGGAAGGGAAGGGGCTCACTGCTTCTCGGGCAGAAAATCTTCGTCCGAATGCTCTTGTCGGCCCCGAAGCCTGCCTTGATGACTCTTATGAAGTATTCTGCATAGGCGCTGAGAACCGGCTCTTCTGTTCGGTCATTGGTGAACAAGGGGCCGGCCCCTGATCTGGTGGAACGCTGCCCGGGCCGCTCCTTTTTATTTCGGAAGTCCGCGATGTGGATGTCTACCATATCGTCAATCAGGACACGCTCGGCATCCTTCAATGCGAAGGCATCAAAAACCATCGTATCAAAGTCGGCTGGATTCCGGACAACATTGAGCTCACCAGCTTCGCGCGGCAACGGAACCTCCAATAGGTCCGCCTTCGTAGTCTCGGGTCGATAGCTCGCCATACGGCCGCTTGTCAGTTGCAAGAAATACGTTGCCAGTTTGCTGTTGTAAGTGAGACATGCGGCAGACAAAACATCTTGCTCGCCTGTGACGGTGACATAGCTCTGAGAGCATAGAATGCCGCTGTCCTCCGAAGAGCGCACAAGGCGGGCTTGGAAACGGCTGGTCTCTATCTGCCAACCCTGCTTGATGAGTAGCTGCGGTGATGAAAAGGCAGAGAAGTCAGTCGATGCTCTCCCATCGGCTCTCAAAATTCCGCCCTCCTCGCTCTCTCTAACAAACGGAACCCTGCGTGCATCGAGGTAAACCGGAGAGTCGAGAGGGAAGCTGCCAGCGCTAAACATTCGGCGATCACTAAAATTATCAAATACTTTCATGCGATTACCGAAGATAACGCCCTCACGAGAACTGGCGCGACGCTGCGCGATATGCGTGGCGAGGGTGGGCCATCGACGCAATTTGCGCAGAAGCTCGAGGTCGCGTGGTGTGCCCCACATGAGAGCTGTCCATACCAATGGCTCAGAAGCCGCAACTTCCGCGCTAATCCACCGATAATCCCCCGGCGCTACGGGGACCGATAGTTCCTGCACGGTTTCTGGCGGAGCCTTGGGGCTCACATAAGCGATACTGGCCTCCAGCGCGGGCGCTTGAGACCTCAGCACCACGATACACGAGGGCGACACCGACACTTTGCGCGTGTGACCCTTGCGCGCGAACGTCTGGAAACGCAGCGCCGAAAGATTGAAGACCGCCTCGACGCTGTGCGACGAAAACAGCTTCTGGCGAAACTCCTTTGCAGGCTTGCCAAGGTTGAAGAGGAGCGAAGCCGCAGACTGTATCAGCGCCAATCTTCCAGTGGGCTTCAGAAGCAGCGCCCCTTTGGCAAGAAACAGGCAGCCGATGTCCTTGTTCGCGACCGACCACGGGTGGTCTTCGTTCTCGCTCCACGCCAGAGCGTGATCCGTCAGCAAGTTTTTTCCCCAAGGAGCATTGCCGATGATGAGGTCGTACGCCTCCTCAAACATGTCGGTGTTTTGCGTGAGTGTTGTGAAACCCGGCCGCTCTTCGAAGAAGTCAGAACAGATCAGCCTCACGCCCCGCATTGCCGGGAAGTGAATCTCAGTCCAATAGCGGCGCGGCTCGATCTCGTCACACATAGCCAAGTAGAGGCTGAAGCAGGCGACCCTGACTGCATGGGGGTCCTTGTCCACTCCGAGCAAATTCTCTGTCAGCAACCGCCGCATGAGGTCGGCTGAAATGGCAGCGCGAGGATGGGCCCGCTTCCAGCGGTGTACAAGGCGCTGAAATGCTTTGACGAGAAAAATGCCCGAGCCGCACGCAGGATCGAGAATGCGCAAGTCCCAGGCATCGCCGCTCCACGGAAGAACCTGATCGAGTACGAAATCGACAAGGTATGACGGTGTGTAGAATATACCCTGTTCCGAGGCACGTTCCGTCACGAAGGTTTCGTAGATACTGCTGATAAATTCGAGTGGGATCACATCGAAGGCATAGAGCGGCCAAAGGCATCGCTGCCCCGACACCAGTACCATATCACCGCGCAGAAAGTTGGCGAGCAATTGAAGATGGTTGGAAGAAACCCGGGCGCGCTCGGTTTCCCATCCCGCTGCGCGTTGCTCTGCGGTCGCGCCCTTGCCGGGAAACAGGTCGCCATTGAAGCGGAGGTTCAACCAATCAAAAAGGCTATAGGTGTCGTCGTAATTCTCGAGGATCTCTGGCAATGAAGCGTATTCACGCGACATGATCCCCTGCTTGTGCAACTCGGCCAGTTTCGTTGCGTCTAGGGCAGCAGCGCCATCGGCATCTCGCCTGTCGAGCAGAAACTGAACGAAAATCACGCGCGCAAGCAGATCGTGACTGACATCATCGTCTGTCAGGCCGGTCTTGCGCAACTGGTCTCGGATTTCCCCGAGGTTTTGTAACAGCATTTGGTCCGCGCGACCATCGCGACGGAAGCGTGGCGCATACATCGCCAAAAACTGCCCTGAGACGAGGTTCAGCCAATGGAGCGCGCGCGCAGCGCTCGCTTCGAGTGTCCCGGTTGCTGAAACCTGGAGATCAGATGCACCGACAGCATGAACCAGCCTTCGCTCGACGGAGGCATCGTCAACCGGCGCCTCGCAGCAACTCCAAACCCGCACGATATCGGGCTCAACCGTAATGAGCACGGGGCAGTGCGAAAAATTCCAGGCAAGCCGATGCAACTCGGTCAGGAAACCGTCGGCTGCCTTACCACCGATTTCGACGACCAGAGCCATTGGAGCTTCCGTCGCATCGTCACTCGGATTGGCCGCAAGCACTCCGATCCTGCATTCCATGTCCGGTGCGAAACGAGCAAGGGCACTGCCGATCTTGTTTTGAGCCAAGTCTGCAAAAGTGGCAGGGCCTGCGCCCGGAGGAGACAGTACCTCCGGTCTATCGGGCCAGCCAAGTGCGCTGGCCACGCTTTGCAGGTTTAAGGGCTCAGCCAACGTCATCGGCCAAGGTCCAATTGTTCCTGGGGATCGCCTCCAAACCTGCCCGGTTTGGCCCGGCCTCGTGACCGTTTTGCCAATGGCACTGCTCTGGCGAGCGCGGCTTCGTTGGGAATTTCATGCTTTTTCAGTTCAGCCAGCAGAGCAGCGATAAGGCCAAGGTGCGTGGGCACCTCGCCATGGCTTGCGTAATTGGAGATGGAATTGGGGCGCATACCTACGAGCCCCGCAAATGCGCGGATCGTCAGGGCAGCCTTGTCAAGTTCCGCGATAAAATCGGTGTATGTCACGACCGCCTCCCCGGAACACACAAATTTCTGTGTAGATGCACATTAAATGCTGTGTTGTAAAGTGGTGCGATCTTTCAGCTTGAAGGCAAGGTGACACAGGGCAAGATCGAGCGCTGGCATCAGACCTTGAAAAATCGCATCCTGCTGGAAAATTACTTCCTGCCCGGTGACCTCGAAAACCAGATCGAAGCTTTTATCGAGCACTACAACCACCAGCGCTGTCATGAGAGCCTGAATAACGTGACGCCTGCTGATACCTAATTCGGCAGGGCTTCAGCTAACTTCGCCGACCATGCGTCTGTTCGCGCTCGCGCCTCGAACGGCGTGTTTGGCGGCGTACGACGCCCCGATTTCTACCAGAGCGCTCGAGTATCGATCCATCTGCGCACCTCCGCGATTTTAAACCTTGGGCGAGGCACGCACCCACGCGAAAGATCATATTCTATTGGAAAGCCCGAGGGCCGGACGCGGCGAAACCGGTCCAACGTTCTCCGCGAAACGCCCGCAAGAGCAGCAAATTCATCTGCGGTTATCAATGGTTCCATTGGTATATCCCGACCAGATTTTCCCATGTCATGTCCTCCCGCGTCGCGAGAAACCCTTGTCACTTTCAAGAAACGCCGTGAGCATCGCAGGAAGAAGATCGACCACAGCGTCCTCCTGCCCATAGGCCTCAGCATAGGCCGCCGCATAATCCAGCAACCGCCGATGAAGATCAGGCATGATGCTAATCGTCAGCTTCACAGGCGTGCGATCAGGTAGTTTGCCAAGTTTGAGATCGACCATGATTACCTCCCTTCCCGGCCCCAAGGGCGCATGACGATGTCCTTGTGCACCACCACGCGCAGCGGCCAACCCGGCCGAACGGTGATGGTGGGTTGAATATTGAGCGCCTGACGCACGATCTGATCGCCCGCCCGCGAGGCGCTTTGCTGGGTGGACTGGCGGATGGCACGCAGCAGATCGCTCTCGTCATTGCCGAAGCTCAGCTGGGTTCCAACGCCCAGCAGGCTGGAGAGCACCACACCCTTGATAAGCTGCCAGCTATGCAGATCGACTTTGTCGGCAAGGCCCGCATAGCCCGCCGTGTCCGTGGCTGGCACATTGTCGATCTTGACCGAAGAACCATCGGGCAGGATGATCCGCTGCCACACCAGCAAGGCCCGCTTCTGCCCATAGGCCACGACGCTGTCATAGCTGCCGATCAGCCGCGCACCTTGCGGCAGAAGCAGATAGCGCCCGGTGGCCGTATCATAGACATTCTGGGTGACCTGCGCGCTCACCAGCCCCGGCAGATCAGAATTGACGCCGGTGATCAGACTGGCGGCGATCACCGTGCCCGCCATCAGCGTATAGGGTGATGGCAGTGCCACCACCGCATGCGGATTGAGATCGCTCTTGTCATTGGTGGCTGCGACAAAATCGGCCTTGCGCTGCTGCTGCCCGGGGTCGTGTTCGGGATCGAGCACCATACGCCCGGGCCGAGCATCCTGCGCGGCGTCGCCAGCCCCGGCGACTGATACGGGCATGGCAGCAGGGATTCCTGTCCCCTGCCCTGCCTGCGTGCCGCCCGCCATCTGCATCATGACACCGGATTCCCGCGCGGCCCTCACCTCCTCACCGCGACGCTGACGCTCGGCAGCCAAAGCCTGATCCCTCTGCGAGGGCGAGGGCGCGCCCGCCACCGAAACCGCGACTGCCGCCCGCTGCTGATCCAGGATCGGCTTGCCCAGATCGCCCGGCAATGGCGGCCCAAGCTTCGGCACTTCCCCATAGGTTTTGGGCGCATTGGCCAGCAATTCACCGCTCGGCCTGGGCGCGCTCGCCGGACTCGTATTATCATCGCCCCCGACGATCATATGCGGCATGCTCGGCTGCAACCCGATCCAGGCCACCGCGCCGATGCCGATCATCGCGACCGCAGCGATACCGATGATCAGTTCCTTCCTGAAACGCACCACACCGCGTGGCCGCCCGCGCAGAACCAGACTTTCCGGATCGAGCTTGCGCGGTGCTTCGGCCTGAGACGTCTCCTGAACCGCTTCGGCCTGCGGCTCGCCGTTTGGCGTCTCGCTCATGACNCCCTCCCGCCACCGTGGCGCCCTGCCTCGGGCGCACCGCGCGTGATCCGCACCACTGCCTGCTGCTTGCCGCCCAGCCGCAATTCGGCGGCGCCAAACAGCCGGTCCACGACATAGAAGCGGCCCATCATCCGGTAATTGACAAGTTCGGCCTCGCCCTTCTCGCCGATCACGAAGAGCGGCGGCGCCTCACCCGTACCGATGCCGGCCGGAAATTCGATAAAGGTCTGCCGCCCATCGTCAAAGGCACGCAAGGGACGCCATGCTGGCGCATCGCCGGTCATCACATAGGCAAAACTCAGGCGCTGAATATCCAGCCCCGTCGCCACCGGCGCGATGGCCTTATCCTCGGCCTCCTTGCGCCTGATCGCCAGCAATTCATCGGCAGGATAGGTCCAGGACAGACCCGCCATCGCCGTGCCCGGCGTGCTGGTGAGTTGCAGATGATAGGTCCGCCGATCGGTCGCGATGACAAGATTGGTCGCCAGCCCCGCCGAGAAGGGTTTGACAAGAATATGAACCCGTTTGCCCTCACCTGCTCCGCTGCTGGTATCCCCAACGGTCCAGCGCGCCGTATCGCCCGCCGCGATCGAGGTGATGGTCTCGCCCGGTTGCAGGATGATGTCGCTCACCCGGCCCGGGGATGTGAGCAGATGATAGAGCACACCATCGCTCCAGGCATAGACCTGCAGGGCATTCATGAAGCCCTGAACCTGCGGTTCCTGCATCGCATTCTGGTTCGCGGCCTGCACCCGCCATTCGGCAGGCGTGAGACGTGGCTTCGCGCGGCGATGAGGCCGGGTGATAGTAGGCTTGGCGGGCATGGCTGGCGCAGCCAATGGAGCAGGTGCGGCTTTAGTAGCCGCTGGCTTGAGAGCAGGCTTTGGAGCCCCTGTCGCCTGCGTCGCCGCGGTGGCCGCCTGCGTTGGAGTGGGCTTTGGCGGAGCAGCGGGATTAGGAGAGGCCGCCATGGCCGCAGCGGCACCGGCAAGCAGGCTTGCCACAAGGAACAAGGTCTTCATGGACGGTTCTCCGTTTGAGAGGGCGTGGTGGCCGGGGTGGTCGCATCGGGCTGCGCGGTCGGGGCCGGGAAGCGAGGATTGGCAGCAGGCGCGGCAGGATTGCCGGGGGCCGGACGATCCGCCGCGCTGTCGAGTTCGCGGCTCCAGTCGATGGCATCGACATAGAGGCCGAGCGGGTTCTTGCGCAGAATGTCGGCCTGCTTGGGGGGTTTGAGCGCCACTGAAACCATCGCGGTCCAGCGCGTGCTGCCCACAAGGCTGCCGCGCTCATAGGTGGTTTCGGTCCATTTGACCTGAAACGAGCGATCCGAGGCCCTAACCACGCTGGTCACCTCGACCGATACGGTCTTCTCGCCCGCCCTGGCGAAGGGATCATCGGCGCGGGCATAGTCGCCAAGGAACAGCGCGCCGCGCGGCGAGACAAAATCATAGGCCTGAAGCCAGTCGCCCCGCATCAGCACCGGATCGAGCGAGCGCGAACGGACATCCTTGATGAAGCGGGCAAGGAACCATGCGATCTGCGGATCACTGGGCTGATAGGCGCTCTGCGCCAGCGTAACCGCGCGCGCCTCGCCCAGGCGATCGACCTCGACCACATAGGGCACGACCCGGCTTTGCAGCGATTGCCAGACCAGTGCTATGGCAAGGCCGCCGGCCAAAGTCAGCGTGCCAAAGGCCATAAGGCGCCAGTTGGCCGCCTGCACGCGGGCATTGCCGATCCGCTCATCCCAGAGCTGGCCGGCCTTGTGATAGGGAGTTTCGGCTTGCGGTGTCTGTCCGTAACGCTGGACCGCGCGTTTGAACGGCATCATGTCAGTCCTCCTTTTCCTTGATGTCGGGATGGGCGCCCGCACCGCCGCGGTCGCCCGATTGCAGCGCATGGGTGATCATCTGCCGGCGATGACGAGCGTTCTGGCGGGATTGCAGCTTGCGCGCCCAAACGGGCGTGGCATCATTGTTGCCCTGGGCAGCGGCGTCGCCCGGCACGCCGCCGGATTGGCCTTGAGCAGGGGTGACCGAAGGGCCTGATGCAGCCTCGCCGTCCCTATTGGTGCCCGAGGCGCCCTCGCCCTGCCCCGTAGCCCCTCCGGCCATCCTGCTGCGCGCGGCATTGTAGATGCCGCGCAGCCCGGCGCCGACGGTGCCGGCACCCGTTTCCTGCTGGCCGGTGCGGTAGGCTGAGGCGGTGGCCGACCCCATCGACGTGCCCGCGCGGACCGCGCCCAGACCAGCTCCCGCCAGCCCCCGCGCCGCGCCGATACCGGTACCTGCGGTCGCAGCAAGGCCACCCGCCGCCAGCGCGCCGGTGGCCATCGCCGATCCGGCGCCAAGCTGCGGCGCCCCGGCGACGAGACCGCTCGCAATGGTGGGACCGAAGATGCCAAGGCCCAGCAAAGCAAGGCTGGCGAGCACAAGGCTCATCGCCTGCGCTATATCGGGCTCCTGCCCCTGAAGCGCATTGGTGAACTGCCCGAAATAGGTCGAGCCGATGCCGACGATGACGGCGAGCACCATAACCTTGATCCCCGAGGTGACCACATTGCCCAGCACGCGCTCGGCGAGGAAATTGGTGCGGTTCCACAGGGCAAAGGGCACAAGGATGAAACCCGCCAGCCCTGTGAGTTTGAATTCGAGGATGGTGATGAAGAGCTGCACCGCCAGAATGAAGAAGGCGAGGATCACGATGGCCCAGGCGATCAGCAGCACGACGATGGTCAGGAAATTGTCGAAGAAGCTGGTGAAGCCCAGCATCTCGCTGGCCTGATTGAGCAAAGGCCAGGCCGCCGAGAAACCGGTGCCCGCCAGCTTGCCGGGCTTGAGCAGGTCGCTCGCTGCCATGGTGCCGCCCCCGGCGGTGATCCCGGCCTGAGCAAAGCTCTTGAAGATGATGGTCGAGAGCGCGGAGAAGTGGCCGATAATATAGGCAAAGGCGCCGACATAGAGGATCTTGCGCAGGAAGCGCGCGAGCACATCATCCTCACCGCCCAGCGCCCAGAACAGCCCGGCCAGCGTAACATCGATACCGATCAGCACCGTGCTCAGCGCATGGACATCTCCGCCCAGCAGACCAAAGCCGCTGTCGAGATAGGTCGAGAAGCCGCTCAGAAAATCGTCGATGATGTTGAGATTGTTCATGGCGCTTATGTCCTGATTTGTCCTGATGTGTCCTGACGGGAGGGAGAAGCGTGGCTGGCAAAGAGGCCGCGGGGTCCGGGGAGCATCGGGAACAGACCCCGCGACAAGGCGGACGGTGGGGGGAGGCTAAGCCCGCCGCCCTGCGGTCGGCCTCTTTGGGGCCGACTTCATAGATGCTGCCCTCATGGCGTGTAGGCTGTGCCGGATCCGAGGAATTTGGCGGTCGCGCCCTGCGCATCGGATTGCGACTGGGTGCGATTGGCCCGGTCGATGGCCTCGGCACGGAACTGCGCGGCCATCATCGCCTGGAGCTGGAGCTGCTGTTTGGCGATGAGCGCGAGCAGTTGGTTGGTCGCCTGCGTTGCTTGCAAGGCGCCCTGCGCGCTCTGGCTGCGGCTCGAAAGGGCCGAGAGATTGACCGTGTCTGAAGCGATGTTCTCGGTGATCTGCGCCTGCACGGTCATCGTCTGCTGGAAGGCCGCCATCGAGCTGCTGAGCCGGGCGCGCGCCGCCGTCACCTGCTGGCTGTTGGTCAGGGCCTGATTGAAACTTGTTGGGAACATCGCCTTGAACTGACTGTCGAGGTTGGCGACCCTGAACTCGATGCTCTGGGCCTGCGCCATCAGCTGGTTCACCTGAGTCAGGGTCTGGCCAATGGCCGAGAGCTCGGGGAAAGAGACGGTCGAGAGGTTTTTGGCCTGATTGATCAGGCTCTGCGCCTGATTTTGCAGCATGGTGATCTGGTTGTTGATCTGCTGAAGCGTGCGCGCAGCGGTCAGGATGTTCTGGCTGTAATTGCTGGGGTCAAAGACCGTCCATTGCGCCTGAACCGGCCGGGTCATCAGCATAGCGGCGCTCGCCAGCATGGTGGTCGCGGTGATGAGCCAGGGTTTGAGGCGGGGTTTGAGGTAGCTCCTGAAGTGGAGTTTGACGCGAGGCCGGGGCGAAACAGAAGACATGGGACTTCTCCTTTGCGTTGGTGCGTGTTGGGGAATGATGGTCAGGAGGCGGCGTGCTCCTTGAGCAGGTCAGCGGCCCAGGGCAGGCCCCGTTCGGCCAGAAAACGGGCGGCAAAGTCGGATCGGGGATGCTCGGCCAGCAGGCGATCGATCAGCCGCTGGGTGACGGGATCGGCGGAACCGACCAGCGCCAGCGCAACCGGCCCCAGCCCCAGTTCGAACAGGCGATTGCCGCGCGAGGATTGCAGGTAATAATGCCGTTTGGGCGTGGCCCGGCTGATCAGCTCGATCTGGCGGCTGTTAAGACCGAAGCGTTCGTAGCTGGCCCGGCTCTGCGGCTCGATGGCGCGGTCATTAGGCAGCAGGATGCGCTGAGGACAGCTTTCGATGATGGCAGGCGCGATGGTGCTTTGCGCGATATCGGCCAGGCTCTGGGTCGCAAAGATGACTGAGACATTCTTTTTGCGCAGCACCTTGAGCCATTCGCGGATCCGCGCGGCAAACAGCGGGTGGTCGAGAAAGACCCATGCCTCATCGAGGATCAGCAGCGTCGGCCGCCCGGTGAAACGGGCCTCGAGCCGGTGGAAGAGATAGGTCAGCACCGGCGCGATGGCGCCTGCCTGCCCCATCAGCGCCTCGGTCTCGAAACATTGCAGATCGCTGAGCGCGAGATCGTCGCGCGCGGCATCGAGCAGGCCGCCGAAAGGCCCCTCCAGCGTATAGGGCGAGAGGGCCGAACGCAGCATGGATGACTGGAGCAACATGGTAAGCCCGGTCATGGTGCGCTCGGATGCAGGCGCGCCGGCAAGGCTGGTGAGCGCCGACCAGACCATGTCCTTGATCTCGGGCGTCACCAGCACTTTCTCGTGAGCCAGCAGCGCGCCGATCCATTGCGCCGCCCATACCCGTTCGTCCGAACGGGTGATATGGCGCAGCGGCTGGAAGGCGATGGTGCCCTCCCCGCTTTCGTTGCTCTCATCGACAACGCCCAGCCCCAGCGCATGATGCGATCCGCCGCAGGCCAGCACGGCGGCGCGCGCGGACAGGCCCTTGTCGAACATATAGATCTGACTGTCGGGATAGCGGCGGAATTGCAGGGCGATGAGGCCGAGCAGCACCGATTTGCCCGCCCCGCTCGGTCCGGCAATCATCATATGGCCCAGATCGCCGACATGGGTGGACAGGCGGAACGGCGTCGATCCGCTGGTGCGGGCCTGCAGCAAAGGTGGCCCCGCCAGATGTTCATTGCGCGCCGGTCCTGCCCAGACTGAGGAAAGCGGCATCAGATGAGCAAGGTTGAGCGTATGGACCAACGGCTGCCGGACATTGGCATAGACCTGTCCCGGCAGGCTGGAGAGCCACGCCTCGACGGCATTCATGCCCTCGCGGATGCAGGTAAAGCCCAGACCGTTGACGATGCGTTCGACCGTGCGGAGCTTGTCCTCGACGCGTTTGCGGTCACTGTCCATCACGGTGATCGTGGTGGTGAGATAGCCGAAGGCGACATGATCGCCGCCCAGCGCCTGAAGCGCGAGATCGGCATCGACCATCTTGTTGTCAGCGTCGCTGTCCATCAATTGCGCGGGCTGGTTGTACATCACCTCGCGCAGCATGGCGGTGACCGACTTGCGCTTGTTGAACCATTGTCGCCGCAGCTTTGTCAGCGCCTTGGTCGCCTCGGTCTTGTCGAGGGCGATAAAGCGGGTGACCCAGCGATAGGCAAAGTCCTGGTGGTTGAGCGCATCGAGCATGCCAGGCTGGCTGCTGCCGGGAAAACCGAGGATGGTGACCACGCGCAGATGCGTCTCGCCCAGCATTGGTTCGAGCCCGCCGGTGAGCGGCGTATCGGCGAGCAATCCGTCGAGATAGATCGGCACTTCGGGGACCGCGACCAGGTGCTGCCGGGGCGATATCGTGCCATGGAGATAGGTCAGCGTCTCGGCATCATCGAGCGCGGCAATCTCGGGCATAAAGCCGGCCAGCAGATCGAGCACGCGCGACACTTCGGCCTCGAACCGGGCAAGGCCCTGGCGCCAGTCACGCCCGGCACTCTCCTCGGGGCGTTCGAGCAGCACCTGCCCTGCCCGGTCGATCTGATCGGGCGCAGGCAGGAAGGTCAGGGTCAGATAGGTCCGGCTCTCGAAATGGCTGCCTTCAGCCTCGAAACCGGCACGCCTTTCCTCATCGACCAGCCATGAGGCGGCATCGGGGAAGCTGCCCTGCGGATAGGACAGGGCCTCGCGGCGCTGCGCCTCGATATGAAGCGCCCAGCCCGAGCCGAAGCGGCGCAGCACATTGTTGGCCCGTGCCGAGATCGAGACCAGTTCGGCCGGTGTTGCTGATTCCAGATCCGGCCCGCGAAAGCGCAGGGTCTTCTGGAAGCTGCCATCCTTGTTGAGCAACACCCCCGGCGCGACCAGCGCGGCCCACGGCAGGTGATCGGCGAGCCGGTCAGCCCGGCTGCGATATTCGCGCAGATTCAGCATGAGAAATATCCTCGCTGGCGAAGGTGGCGCATCAGCACGGCGGCAAAATCGGGATCGTGCCGCGCGGCAAAGACCGCGAGCGTGTGGCCCAGAGCCCATGCGACCAGTCCCGCGATCCATTGCTGGAGGCCGAGGCCCAGCGCGGCAGCCAGCGTCCCATTGACGATGGCCAGCCCGCGCGGAGCCCCGCCCAGCAATATAGGCTGCGTCAGCGACCGATGGATCGGCGCCTCGAACCCTTCGGGATGGGTGTCGGCATCGCTCACCCGACCAGCGCTCCGCCGCCGAAGCTGAAGAAGGAGAGGAAGAAGCTGGAAGCGGCAAAGGCAATGGACAGGCCAAAGACGATCTGGATCAACCGCCGGAAACCGCCCGCCGTCTCGCCAAAGGCCAGCGTCAGACCGGTGGTGATGATGATCATCACTGCGATGATCTTGGCGACCGGGCCCTGCACGGATTCGAGAATATTGTTGAGCGGGGTCTCCCAGGGCATGCCGGTGCCCGAGGCCAGAGCGGGATCGGCGAGCAGCAGCGAGACAGCAAGCGCCGCGCCGGGCAGGAAGGCAGCGCGCAGGTTGAAGGCATGCGATGAGGTCATGACTTATCTCCTTGGTTTGGGATGGCAGGCTGGGGTGGAAGGTCTCGCGCGAGTGCGGCGAGGTCGTAGGCGCCGTCGGGCCGCAGCCCATGGACGCGCAGGACGGTTTCGACGCGGCGAGCATGGCCGCGCCCTGAAATGAAGATGATGAGGTCGATCGCCTCGGCAATGAGCGCGCGCGGCACCGTGGCGACGCTTTCCTGCACCAGTTGCTCGATGCGGTTGAGCGCCGATGCCGCGCTATTGGCATGGACCGTGGCGATGCCGCCGGGGTGCCCGGTGTTCCAGGCCTTGAGCATATCGAGCGCTTCGGCGCCCCTGATCTCGCCCACGATGATCCGGTCGGGGCGCAGGCGCAGCGTCGAGCGCACCAGATCGGCCATCGTGACATGACCCGCGCGGGTGCGCAGCGCGACCGTGTCGGCGGCTGCGCATTGCAGCTCGCGCGTGTCCTCAATGAGGATCACCCGTTCCTCAAGATGGGCCATCTCGGCGAGCAACGCATTGACAAGCGTGGTCTTGCCCGAACTCGTTCCGCCCACGACCAGGATGTTGCGGCGCTCGGCCACGGCATGGGCCATTGTCCGGGCCATGGCCTCATCCATGATGCCGTCGCGGGCATAGTCGGCGAGGCGATGGATCCTTGCCGCCGGTTTGCGGATTGCAAAGCAGGGCGCCTGCGTCACCGGAGGGAGCAGGCCTTCAAAGCGCTCGCCCGCGCCTTCGCCATGGGGCGGCAGTTCGGCCGAGACGATGGGGGCGTCGGCATGGACTTCACCGCGCGCGTGGCTGCCGACCAGGCGGATGATACGTTCAGTTTGACCCGGATCGCACAGGATGCCGGTATCGACGCGCCCCTGCCCCAGCCGGTCGAGCCAGAGGCGGCCATCGGGGTTGACCATGATCTCGACCACCAGAGGATCGGTCAGAGCATCGGCGATGGCGGGGCCCATCGCGCTGCGCAGCATGGCGCGGCGGCGCCGGGCGGCGATATCGGTGACGGTGCCAGTGGCATGATCAATGCCTGCGCCGGTCATGACCGTTTGTCCTCACAGCGGTCGCCGTCTTTGGCGTTAGGTGCGAGTGTGCGGGCATTGCCGGCCATTTGCCGCCCGACCTGCGCTACGAAGGCCTCGAAGCGGTCGCGGCCAACCGCCCTGCCCGCGATATCGGCTTCCGGCAGGGGTGCTGTCACGGTCAATTGGTAGCGGATGAAAAGTGCAAGGCTTTCAAGAAGCACATCAATGTCACGCCGGGCGCCCGCAATCTCGCGCGACATGCGGTCGAGCCGGGGCTTGAGAAGGTCATCAATCTCACGCGTCGCCTTGCGGGCCAGCCAGTCACGCAGCGCGTCATTGACCAGACGGCTCATATTGCCGCCGGGACCAGCCGCGATTGCCTTCATCGCCTCGCTGACCTCCCGGTCGAAATAGAGGTTGTGGCGGATGTTGAGGGGGCGCTTCACAGCCCGAGAACCTGCGTATGAGGGTTGCTCTCATCGAAGCCATAGCTACGGGAAGCCGTCAGGCTCTGGGCCTGATCCATCGCCTGCTTGTCGGCCGGAGCATTTTCATCATCCGTCTGAAGCTCGGCCTCACGAGGATCGGCAGCGGCAGACTCACGCACGGGCTGCTGAGGCAGGCCAGGTTGCTGAGCCTGCTCAACACCGCCATCTTCGCCAGTGCTTTCTTCTTCCTCAACCGGGTGAAGGCGAACATCCGTGCCCCGGATCTGGCCAGCCCAATCATTCGCCCGAAGAGGCGGGCGGTCCACATACAGCCCCGGCTTCTGTTCAGGCGCCGCCAAGAGCCGTTCGGTGAAATTGGGATCAAGGAAGTAGCGGAGCTTGGTCGCCCGGATCGGTGCCAGACCGGAAATCAGGACCAGTTCGTCGCGCTGCGGAAGCTGCATCACCTCGCCCGGCGTCAAAAGCTGGCGGGCGGTTTCCTGACGGCTGACCATGACATGAGCCAGCCAGGGCGCGAGCCGGTGACCGGCGTAATTGCGCATGGCGCGCTGCTCGGTCGCCGTACCCAATGCATCGGACAGTCGCTTTGCGGTGCGTTCGTCATTGGTGGCAAAGGCGACCCGGACATGGCAATTGTCGAGGATAGCGTTGTGCTCGCCGTAAGCCTTCTCGATCTGGTTGAGGCTCTGAGCAATCAGGAAGGCACGGATGCCATATCCCGCCATGAAAGCGAGACTGGTCTCGAAGAAATCAAGGCGGCCCAGCGCCGGGAACTCGTCGAGCATCATGAGCAGCTTGTGCCTACGCTCTCCTGCCCCCGACTGATCGAGGTTCTCGGTCAGTCGGCGACCGATCTGGTTGAGGATCAGGCGGATCAGCGGCTTGGTGCGGCTGATGTCCGAAGGCGGGATCACCAGATAGACCGACAGCGGCCGGTTGCCCTCGACCAGATCAGCGATCCGCCAGTCGCAGCGAGAAGTGACCTCGGCGATAGTGGGATCGCGGTAGAGGCCGAGGAACGACATGGCAGTCGAAAGAACACCGGAACGCTCATTCGGACTTTTGTTGAGCAACTCGCGCGCTGCAGAGGCAACAACGGGATGGACCTGCGGATTGGCCTCATCGCCCAGATGGTTGGTCGTCATCATCCGACGCAGCGTCGCGACAAAGCTGCGCTGAGGGTCGGAGAGGAAAGTTGCGACGCGAGCGAGCGTCTTCTCCTCTTCGGCATAAAGGACATGGAGGATAGCGCCGACCAGCAGCGAATGGCTGGTCTTCTCCCAATGGTTGCGGCGTTCCAGCGCGCCTTCGGGATCGACCAGGATGTCCGCGATGTTCTGAACATCACGCACCTCGTCAATGCCGCGCCGTACCTCGAGCAGCGGATTGTAATGGGCCGAAGCCATATCGGTCGGGTTGAATTGCAGGCAGTGCGAGAATTGCCCCCGCCATCCGGCCGTTATCGTCCAGTTCTCACCCTTGATGTCATGCACGACCGTCGAGCCGGTCCATGACAGCAGCGTCGGCACGACGAGGCCCACACCTTTGCCCGATCGCGTCGGCGCGAAGGCCATGACATGCTCAGGGCCATCGTGACGGAGATATTGCTCGCCCATCGTGCCCAGCATGATGCCCTGATCGCCGAACAGGCCTGCCCGCCGAATATCGCGGCGACTTGCCCAACGGGCCGAACCATAGGTGGTGACCTTATTGGACTGGCGAGCGCGCCAGAGCGATCCGAAGACGGCGGTCAGGAAGCCGAGAAATCCGCTGGTGCCTGCCAGCATGCCCGCCCTGGCGAAAACATGCGGCGCATAGGCATCGAAATGATACCACCAGTCGAACAGAGCCCATGGGTAATAAACCGGCCAATGCCGCAGCACGAACCATGGCAGGCCCAGTTCCGGCTGATAGGCCAACATGGCAGCCGCCCATTGGGTTGACGCCCAGACGCCCGCGATCACGATCGCGAAGACAATAAGGATCTGGCCGATCAGCAGCTTGGTCGGGGTCATGTGAGCCTCCCGCCCGCCGAAGGGGTTCGGCGGGGACAGGCCTAGACTCCGCGACATTCGCCTGATCGGGAATGGCGCTCTCGGGGTCTCTCGGGGTCGTTCGGGATCAGTTGCGGGCTGAAATTGTCATTCCGGGGCGCATATCAACACCACGCTCAGGATTATCAGATCCCGGCGGTTTCCCTGAGCGTCTCGAGTCTTTCCCGGGAAATGGCTTCGACCACGTCGCGCAATCTGTGGACGCTTGCGGTCAGGGCTTCCAGATCGTCGAGGCCGATCTCGAAGCTTTCCGAATAGCGCGCCTCGACATAGGCCCGCTTGAGCAACTCGAAGCGGCGGCGGTCAATCCGTTGGACTCGGGGCCATGCTTCAATCAGGCGTGGCTCATTGTCTTCGGAAAGCGAGCGCAGGAATTTGATATTGTGAGACCGAGGGAAATAGAGCGTTCGGACAAGGAGAAAACAGGCATAGGCCGTCTCGGCGGCCTGATGCAGATTGAACGCCGCCTTGTTAAGCCAATCTCTGTCGGTTCCTTCGGCCAAAGCCAACTCCGACATCCGAAGCCAATTTTGTACCGATATTAGATTTTTCTGAAGGTACCCAGCAGCCATCTCGTAAGCATCAGCAGGCGTCAGCGGCTTCGGAGTTGCCAGCGAATGGCCGGGAAGATCGTAAAGCTCGATCCCGTCCCGGGCGATATCGACCCAAAAATACTCCCCTCGCCCAAGCGCCTGATTCACTTCCTGCAGGCTGTGAACGATGATGTTGACCGGTCGGCCAATAGCTTGCTCTCGAAGGATCCTGTCCTCGGCGATATACCAATAATCGGCGATATCCGTCAGGTTGGGATGGCTGACGATGATCAGCAGGTCAAAATCGGACTGGTAGCCGTTCTCCGGCTCATCCACCCAATCATTGCGCGCATAGCTGCCGAAAAGAATGATCTTGAGGATGCGTCCGTTTTTGCGCCATGGCTGGCTGCCGCCATCAACGGCCTTCGCAAATTCCTCCATCAGGATTTGCTTTACCAGTTCCAGTTCGGTTTGCTGGATCTGAGGCAGATGATCGACGTCGCTACGCATGCGACAGATTCTTGCTCTAATTCATGCAATTGGCAAGCCCGGCGACACAGATGGGTTCTTTTTATAATCAGCCGACAGTCGTCTTCGCCACCAGTTGGTGGACCACTGCGGAAATATCGCCGACAAACACCGCATTAAGCTTTCCCGACCGTGGCCGCCTGTTTATCAGCCGCTTTTGATGACATTTCCTTCAGACGTCCTTGATCGCGCAGAACAACTCCTGAGCGCCCATCCGGATTTTCGAGTGCTTCGTCGCCTGTGCGCCGTAGATCGATTCTATGCAGAGCCGCCGCAAGGCCAGATGCGCGTTGGCGTTGCCATCGATGTCGAGACAACAGGGCTCGATCAGGAAAGCGATCGTATTATCGAACTTGCGGTTCAACGCTTTCGCTTCGATGCTCTGGGACGCATCACTCAGGTCGGTACGCCGAGAGTGTGGCGCGAAGATCCCGGCATGCCCATCGATCCGCGCATCACGAAACTGACCGGGCTTACGTCAGAAGACCTTGTCGGCAAGACAATCGATGAACTGGCAGCCGTCGATATTCTGGCGTCCGCCGATATCATCATCGCCCATAATGCCGGTTTCGACCGCCCCTTCGTGGATCGCCGCCTGCCCGCTATAGCAGGAAAGCCATGGGCCTGTACGATGGCGGAACTCGACTGGCTGGAGCTTGGTTTTGATGGGCGGGCGCTAAGCCATCTCGTTGCGCAATGCGGTTGGTTCTACGAAGGCCATCGCGCTGAAAATGACATTCTGGCGCTTATCTATCTCCTTGCCCATGCCGCACCGGATGGCGAAACCATCCTTGCCAAGCTTATGGCGGCATCAGAAAAGCCGAGCTATCGCATCAACGCCATTGATGCTCCCTTCGAGGCCAAGGATATTCTCAAGGCCAAGACCTATCGCTGGGACGCAACACTCCGGTTCTGGTGGAGGATCGTCTCGGAAGAAGAACTCGAAGGCGAGCAGGAATGGTTACGGCAGGATGTTTATGCCGGACGGGCTTCCCCGGCGATCTTCCTGCAATCGGCGCGGGAGCGGTATTCCGGAACCTCGTAGTAAAATCCCGTCAAATACAGAAAGGCGATCTATCTCCCGGACCGCTTACGCCTTGGACGCGGAAGCAGAGCAACGCATTCAGCCAGCGTACGTCGATCGATGCAATGCTGAAGTGGAGAAATGCCGAGCTTCGAGTGTTGGGCATTGAGAAACACTGGCACTTTGTCTGCCCTCAATACCTGCGCGGCACGAGCGGTCAGGTCGCCCTTGCAGGCAAGCACTTCTGCTTCGGCCGCTAACCTCAACCGCCTGTCGAGATCAGCGCCATGCAACATATTGAGCATGTTGCACAGGCTCGACTCATCCAGTCCCGCAAAGTCAATCCGACTAATTTCTTCATCATCCTCAGACGGAGCTGAAAGCCAGCCGTTCGCCTCATCGCCCAGTGTCGAAGATGCGGCGGCTCGCAAGCGTAGCCTTCGCCTTTGGGATGCCTGGAGGCTCTCCTCCTGCACACGTCGTTTGGCGCGCAGCAATTCACCCTGGAAAGGAAGCCCTAAAAGATCATCAACAATTTCCCCACCATCGCACATCACCTTGATTTTGTGCAGCGCAGATTTGAGTTCATGCAAAGCAGACCAGCGCTCATCACGACACAAATGCTCGGGGGAAGCCTGCAGTCGATCGATAGTTTTCTCGAACCAGTTGTGGATGCTGAAATCTGCTGCCTCCTGTTTTGGCAAAGCATCAAGCAGTGACTGGACCTTTGAGGAAATATCCGTTTTCCGATTTTCGTAGGCGATCCGGCGCTCAATACTCTCCTGCATTTCTTCCGCGAAAATCTGACTGACCTGAAAGAGGTTGTGGCCAACGATTTCGAGAAGGCCGTTGGCTGTCAGCCGAGCGGCAAAGGCCTCAATAGCCTTGAGAGGTAAGCGCCGACCGGGGAAAATCTCTTTCAGTCGCCGATCACCTGCCGGACTAATAACTTTACGAAATTCGGGTAGTATCCACTGATCAACCATTTCCAGCATATTCGAAACTGAAATAGCCTCTCGATGGTAATGCAAGGCTGCGGGATAGGTGAAAATTTCTCTTGCGAGCTCAACCTGCCAAAACTTATCCGGAACAGTAAAGCCGATCGAACCCACCTTTGCAAACGGTACGAAACTAAACTCTTCCAGACATTTATTGAGCTCTTCGGTTTCTTGCACATTCAAGGCCGGAGTGGTCCGGGAAGTCTTCAGCAGGGGGGCAATTTCGCGTTCGACCCGGCGCCGATCCCGTTCAAGCTGGGCAATTTCCCGCTTCCGCTCGAATTCCGCTGCGGCTTTCGCGTCAGCCTCTTCCTTTGCGCGCTGGGCCTCCAAGCGTTCACGCAATTGGGCATCATATTGCATCTTTTTTGCGTTATTGAGCCATGCGCGTCCTGCTCTGACTAAAAGTGCCTGCTCGACTGCCAAACGATCCTGCGAGGTTCGATAATGCCTCAAATCGATTTCGATGGCGGAAAGATTACTCTGGCGAAGCTTATCGATCTTACGCTCATCACAGGCATGGGTGACGCGGACTTCAACGATAAGCTCAATACCATTCTTGAGAACCAGAACGACGTCCGGGATGATGTTGTCGAGCTGCTTCTCCAGCCGAGCTCCTGCAAATTCATATCGCTGCGAGGGATGCCTGATCACCTTCTTGCCATCATGCTCGGCAATGACCTCTGGCAAAGTGATCCACTTCACCCGATCCAGTACTTCCTTGGCCCAGGCGTGAGCATTGGTTTCCACCACATGTGAACAGGTGCCTCCCCTGGCATAATGTGCAAAATGGTGAATCTTCTTTTTGCCCTTCCTTGCGATCAAAGTCTGGTGGCAGGCGGGGCACCGGCAACCACAGCTCAGACCACGTTCGGCCCGTGAAATGTGGACCGAATTGCCATCGGGCGTGAGCCCATAGACCAGTTCGTCGGAAAATCCTGAAAAAGGGGCGTGGTCCTTGTAACCGAACGGATTGTCATCAGACATGTGCCAGCCAAAGCTCCCTTGCCAAGCTCAGCCATATTAATACCTAGTTGGGCGGGGGCATCAATTCGACCTGACAAACTTGACTGCGTTTGTAACACTTTCCCAACGCTGGCGTGAAAGCCGCATCGATCAGCTCATAAACTCATCAACGGGGCTGGATTGGTGAGCGATCAGCGTCAGGATTTCGGCTGACCATCCATCCTGCTCGACGGAGTTCCTGAAGGACCACCCAAGCGATGTAATCATCACTGGGCGCAGGTTTATCTAAATTAGGGTTTTTCTGAGCTTTATCGATGGCATCTTGGATGACTGAAAGGGTCGGCCGGTAGTCGTCATAGTCGGTCATTTTCTTCTCGCTTCCGTTGCTCAGGAACAATAGTCGCTTTTCAAGCGCAAGTGATCGCGCTTCAGCATCGGCATGAGTTGGATCAGAACACGTCCAGGATGCACCGCCTCCCGCACAGGCAATTGCGAGCCGCTCGCGATATAATTTGAAACAATTTGCCGTTTGGAAGCCCCTGCCAATGATTGTATGCGGTACGTGCAAAGGAGCAAAGCCTTCGCGATGACTATCGCCCAGCATTACCGATTCTCAGCGCGGCTTTTGCTTGCCATGCTTTGCGCTGCCCTTCTGGCATCCCACGGCGCTCCGACTTTCTACCGCCATCATATGCAAGAGCATCATGCTCGGGCCACCCTCACTGTCCTCAGCGCCAGCGAGGACAGTGTCCGCAACCATGGCATGTCGCCCGACCGCCATCAGCACGGCGATCCGGCCGCAGACAGGACGACCTATCCCGCTTTGGTTGCAATGACCCCACATGTCAGCCTGACCGCTATGGGCCCGCATACGACTACATTCACGGCTCAGGATCATCACAGCGAGTTAATCCGCCCACCTGCGATCGTCTGACAGGCACGGCTTTCGGCCGTGATCGTATCATCGACACAGTCATCTCCTTGATGCACCCGATACGCATGACCTGCATGGTCGCGTCTTGTCGTCGATACGAGTTTCGCATGATCGCACCGGTCTGGCCTACCTCCTGCTTTGGAGGCAGGAGGCAAGTGCGGCTTCACTCCGGATGATGTTGCTGGTGCCACGGCTGAAATGCCCTGAGCGATCAGCATATGCTGAAAGCCATCCTTATCCATGATGATTTTTAATGCATGGCTCGCGGTCTTTGCAGCAGCGAGCGTCGCCATTCCCTCTTCGCGTGAACTCGGGAAAGCGGAGGCCCCATGTCGCCCCGACGAGAATGGTCCCGCGTTCATTATCGACGTCGTAGGTCTGAAAGACCGTAGCGGCTTGCTGAAGCTGGAAGTCTATCCCGCCAATGATGATGACTTTCTGCAGGACGACAACATCCTCGTTTCACAGGGCAAGGCCTTTCGCCGTCTCGAACTTGCCATAACCGGCGATGCACCGATCCAGATGTGCATCCGGGTTCCGGCGCCGGGCCCCTATGCGGTCAGCCTGCTTCATGACCGCGACTCCAACCGAAAGTTCGGCGTCCTGATCGATGGTATCGGGTTTGGCCAGAATCCAAAGATCGGCTGGCGCAAACCCAAAGCAGACGAAGCCCTTCTGCTTGCGGGCCCGCAGCCGAAGCGATCCCGCATCGTTCTCAATTACAGCCAGAAATTCCTGTCCTTTGGCCCGGTCGGAGAGCGCTGACATGCGGATCGTCGATGTATGTGCCTTTTACTCTCCCCTCGGCGGCGGCGTAAAAACCTATATTCGTCACAAGTTGCTCGCCGGGCCTCGACTGGGTCATGAGATTGTGATCCTGGTGCCCTCCACGAGGCCCGGGGTTGAAGTGATCGGCCCTCGAGCCCGAATTGAATATGTCGCGGGCAAGCGATTTCCACTCGATGGGCGCTATCACTATTTCGATGACGAAGCCGCCCTGCACGCGAAACTCAATGAACTGAAACCCGATTTCGTCGAAGCCTCCACCCCCTGGAGCAGTGCAACGATGGTCGCCAACTGGCGGGCGAATGTGCCGCGCAGCCTGATCATGCATGCCGATCCACTGGGCAATTACGCCTACCGCTGGTTCCGCAGAGTGGCGAGCCGGCGGGTCATCGACCGCGGGTTCGACTGGTTCTGGCAAAGGCTGCGCAGACTGGACGATTGTTTCGACCATGTCGTGTGCGCCAGTACGGATCTTGCACAAAGGCTGCGTGAAGGCGGCTTGCGGAATACCGTTTTCAACCCCATGGGCGTCCAGCCGGGCCTATTCTCCGCTGCCAATCGCGATCCGAACCTTCGACGGCATCTCCTGTCGCAATGCCATCTCGACGAGGATGCAATCCTCCTGATCGGCGCGGGAAGGCATGCCCCTGAAAAGCGCTGGCCCATGATCGTCGAAGCCGTCACGGCCTGCGGCTATGAATGGCCCATCGCGCTCATGATTGCCGGGGACGGGCGATCCACGGCAGCCGTCCAGAAGGCCGTGTCGGGCAACCCTCATATAAGGCTCATCCCGCCCATCCTTGATCGCCGGAAATTCGCCACCTTTCTGGCAAGCGGCGATGCCCTCGTACACGGCAGCGAATCGGAGACTTTTTGCATGATCGCAGCCGAAGCGCGTGCAAGCGGGGTGCCCATGCTGCTCCCCGACAGCGGAGCTGCGCGCGAACATCTGGTGGAGGGTGCCGGCCATCACTATGCCTCCGCCAATGCCGCCAGCCTTGCCCAAACCATTCGGCAATTCGCCAAAGAAGGACGGGCGGGCCATCAATTGACCGCCCGCAGCGCGGCTCGCGGAACACGCACGATGGATGCTCATTTCGAGGATCTGTTCCGACTGTATGGGGAAGGAAGGGGCACTGCGGATTTGGCATATGGCCGATCAGGTCAGATTCTCCCAAGATCGATGTATCACCCGCATGCCGCGAACTCGTCGGTCATGAGTGAAGAACCGCCATGCTTTTCTCAGGCGGTCTGAACGAGATCTGTGCAGCCTCACAAACGGCACAGACGCAATCTGGACAAATCGAAAGGCCCCGCTTGCCGCTCTTAACGTCCTGCCGGCTTTCGGCATGAAACAGACCATCTCGCCTGGACCGGCAGAGCTGCCTGGCCCAATCGGGCTTCCATGTGAGACATTTTCCCCGCACTTCGTTCAGGAGTGCGGGGAGAGCAAAGCAGGCGCATGATGATTGCCAGCAAGCACACGAAAAACAGGCTGCCGCCCTTGCCCCCTATCGGCCTTGACCTTCCGCCAGCTATGCGGCGGGATGATGGTCATCGCGTCCTCGCACATGGCTCTCCCCTCATCCCGGCCTATCCGGTCACGAAATATCGGGCCCATTTCGTCCCCTGCCAACCGACCAGTTGACCTCATCCCCGCGCATAAGACCCGATACTCCCTGCCCAGCCCGCCGCTCGAGCACCGGCTTCCAGGGCACCAGCGTGAAATCCTTCGCCCTTTCGATCACCGCGAAACGCCCGCTCAAAAGCTCGACGGGTCGGCGATAAATGCCCTCGATCCGCTGCCCCTGCCTGGCCTCCTCGAAAGACAAACCAAGCTCACCTGACAACTGACCTGCGACCTTGAGCAATTCCCGCCGCTGCAGCGCCTCAAGCATGCCTTTGGCGAAACCGGTCGCGCCTTCCTCGGCAAAACCCTGCGCGACCAGCCACTGGCGGCGCCGGTCGATGGCATCGCGCAGGTCGTGCCCAAAGCCGGCATCGCGGACTGCTGATAGATCACCGGATAGCGGCCCCGGTCCCTTCTCCACCAGCGCCCGATCGATCCAGGTCGCGGCTTCCACATCGACCATGCGCTCCAGCGACTGCGTGGAGAGGCTGGTTATCGTAACCGGCCTGCCCTGCACCTGCTTTTCCTCCCAGGCCAGCACCCGCTCGAGATGATCGGGGGCGATGATCCATTGGCCCGACGGCTCGCGCGTCACCGCTCCGCCGCCGCGCCGCATCACCTCAAGCCGCCGGACATGAGTCCGGGCAAAATTTTCGGTCGCGGTGGGATCATGGCGCAGATGGAGTTCGACATCATAGCGCCCGCCATGCGCCGCCGAGACCTCGGCAATCACCCGGTCCGATGGCCTGATCCCGGCTCTCGCACCCTCGATCCGGACAATCGCCCCTGCCCTCAGATGATCGCCGGCAAGCGCGAGATCCTTGCCCTGCCCGGCATCGACATAATGGCTGCGCCCGTCGAGCGCATCGACGATCAGATAATGGCGATCCGCATGCTCATCGGACAGGCCATGCGCCATGACCCGTCCGACCAGCGCCTGCGCATCGACCCGCGCCGGATCATGGATAACCTGATCCATGGCCGAACGCTCCACACCGGCGCGCGAAAACTCGCGCTGCATGGTGCGGATGATATCGCCGCGCTCACCCATGCGCTTCAGCGTCTCGGCCAGATCCGGCGCCAGCCTGAATCGCCCCTCGCCTGCGGACTCGGCAAGCCCCATTCGCGCGAGCTTGGCCAGCCTCCCTGCGCGCAAGGTCTGATCGAAGGCACTGCCGCCTGAAACCGCCACCTCGCGCTCCGGCCCCGCGCTCCTGAGCAAAGCCCTGTCGAGCGAGGTCAGGCGCTCCTGCTCGACCTCGGCTTTGAGCACTGTCTCGACCTCACGCATCGTGCGCGGCCCCAGATCGAGATCGACCAGTTCACATGCTCGCTCGCGCAGCCCCCTGGTCATATAATCGCGCGCAATCACCAGATCCTCGCCCCGCTCGTCCTTTCCCCGCACCAGAATATGGCTGTGCGGATGGCCGGTGTTGAAATGATCGACCGCCACCCAGTCGAGCTTCGTGCCCAGATCCTGTTCCATGCGCGCCATCAGCCTGCGGGTCAGGGGTTTGAGATCCTCATATTGATCGCCATCCTCAGGCGAGACGATGAAGCGGAACTGATGCCGATCCCCGGCGCATCGCTCGCCGAACGCCTTGCCGTCCAAGGCCTCCTCGTCGCGCCCGTACAGCGTGCCGCGCTCCCCCTCGCGCGTGGTCCCGTCACGCTGGAGATAGCGCATATGCGCTGCTGCTGCGGCAGCCCCCCTGCCTGTCATCATGATGATGCTCGCCTTGACGATCACCCGGCGGGCATGAAGCCCTCCTTGCCCGCTCCGGCTCGCCAGCACCCGGCCCACCCCATGGCCGCGCCCGGTCCGGCTCCCGGAGAAGGCGCCCTTGCCGCCCTTGCGCGCCGCTCCGCCGCGAGCAAGATTGACCGCCGCCAGCACCCGCCCGAGATAGCGCGGGGTCGAGGCCTTGCCCGCATCGCCTATAGAGCCGAGCCTGGGCTTGAATTCGTCATCCCCGGCCATGACCGGCCTTCCGGCGGGGCTTCAACCCGCAAATCGACGGGCGTGGCCAGCCAGCGGCCAAAGCACCATTCAAACATCTGAAAAAGCGGGAATTCTTGAAACCATAGCACCCCAGCGAAAGCGGCAGTGCCAGGAAACCCTCAAAAAAACGATGTGCAGACAAGACCTTATGGCAACGCAGTGCCACAGCTTTATCTTGCCTTACGCCGCCTCCCCCTGGCCTGTTGTCCTGCCGCCTTCCGGCCCTTTCCAATCCCGGCGCCATGCCCCCGTACACCACCGGGCCATCATCGCTCACGGCGCGCATGCCAAAGACCGAACAAAGCCTGTCCTTGCCCGCCTTCACAGCCTCTTCCTCACGACGAACAGCGCTTCTTCGCGCCCCTCACCACCGTCACGATCGGCACCGGTCACCCCGCTCTCGATCGTCTTGCCCAAAACCACGAAAATCGCCGGACGCACTGCCTCCACCGGCCGGGAAACCGCGAGAGAAGTGCCTCGGCTGACCTTGAGCAGATAGTCGCGCGTCTCGACCGGAAGCGCCCTTCGGCCCATCAGGCTTGCCTGATAGCGTCCCGGCCCGGCATTATAGGCGGCAAAGAGGCCGGGATAGCCAAAGCGATCATACATCGCCCGCAGATAGGCGGTCCCGGCCAGAATATTGTCGCGCGGATCATAGGGATCCTCGCCCAATCCAAGCGCCTCGCGCATCGCCGCCCAGGTCGCGGGCATCAATTGCATCAGCCCCATCGCGCCTGCCCTGCTGGTGATCGGCCTGCCCTGCCAGAGCGTCATGCCCCGGCTTTCGGCGAGCATGACCTGTTCGATCCACGCAACAGGCAGGCCAAAACGGTGCGAGGCTTCGGCCATTTCCCGATACCATCGCCCCATGCCTTCTCCCATGGCTTCCGGCGCATCCGGCGCGCGCCTGTCGGGCACAGCGGATTCGGCTTTCACGTCGACAGGCGAAGCTATCGTCATCGCCGCGCCGATCATGCCGGGGACGATGAAAACGCGCATCGCCATACTCAGCGCGCCCATAGCAAGCGCGCCCTACCGACAATATTGCCCGCGCCGACCGGCCCGAAATAGCGCCCGTCGAATGAGTCGGCATGCTCACTCATCAGCAGGAAATAGGTGCCTTGCCCGAGACGAAAGCAGCCCTGCCAGTGCGGCAATGCGCGGCCCGATCCATCGACCGCGCGCCTCGTTGCAACCGTTGCACCATTGATCACAATCCTTGCCCCGCGCGCGCAGACAAGGTCGCCTTGCACCGCTGCCACACGCTTCACCAGCGGCACATTGGCGGGCAGATAGTTCCGCCCGGCAGCAAGGCGCCGGACAGCTTCGGGCGGCCAGGCAATCACCAGATCGCCGCGCGCAGGCAGGCTTACGGGCTCGACAAGGTAGAGCCCGACCGGGGCGCTGGCGCTGGCATTCCAGAGCAGACGCGGGGCGGGAGGCAGCAGGATCGTGCCCCCGAGCCCTATCAATCCAGCGACCAGTCCCGCTATCATCAGGCAGGCCCGGCGTCGCAACCGGCGACGACGGGCAGCGCGTTGCCGACTGCCCTCCATCCAGATGGAAAGCTGCATGGCGGGCTTGCGCGGCGAGACTGCAAGCCCCGCTTTTTCCTGGCGCTCAGTCATCGCCTTCACCGCGCTTTTGGCCAAGCGACCATGCCTCCAGATCGTCGATGTGATAGCGCAGGGCCCGGCCATGCAGGCGGGAGCGCGGCCCGGTGCCGTTCTGCCGCATGCGTTTGAGGGTCATTCTGGCAAGACCCAGATGATAGGCGGCCTGTTTGGCGGTGAGATAGGGACAGGTCCTGCGCGCGATCCCCGCGCGCTGCCCGGCATCGTCATCGGCATCATCATCGGGAAGGGATGTCGAGGGCTCGTCATGCTCCATGATCCTGCTCCATCATCTTGCTGCCTGAGGCGGCGAGAATCTCGCCGCGCTTCAAACGCGGATGGATCACGGGCGAGTTTTGCGGGAGGGTCGCAAAGCGGGGGGGCCGATTGCGACCCTCTCATGACATCTGTCTGCAACGATCCTTTATGCCGAAAAGCGATGCCCCGCGCCGGTTGCGGCGCGGGGCTTTTCATTCAGTCATTGGGGTTCCAGATGATGGCGAAAGTATCGTCATCATCCTGCCCGGCGGCCCGACCGAGATTGGCATAGAGGCGTCGCGGCCCGAACTCCGGGGCGGCCAGCGAGAGCGAAACATAGTCCTTGCCGCTCATTTCGCCGCGCCGGATCCAGCCTGCGCCGACCTCGATCCCGCCCGCCGAGACCCGATAATCGGGCTGGGTGTCGCCGGCCTTACGCTGGTTGGGAATGATCTCGATATCGGCGCGGATCGAAAGGGTGCGCAACTGGCCCTTGAAGCCTTTGCCCTGACGGGTGACATATCCGATAGCAGCCATTGGTCTTCTCCTGATGTTTCGCCCCGAACCATTTCCGGGCGATGGGCCGACCAAAGGACCGGGCATAGCGGGGTCGTGAACCGAATGGCCGCAGTGAATCGGAGGACCTGAGCGGGGGGCTTATTTGCCTCGCGAGGAGCCCTGTCAGGGGCGGGGAAATAAGTTCCCTGCGATGGTTTCGCGCGCCCCGCGACCGGTCCAGGTCTTGGCCCGTGAGCCGGAATGGTGCGGGGTAAAAAGAAGGAAAGGCCGCGCGGCAAATTGCGAGAAAAGGTCATCCGTCAGATGCAAAAAGCGTGAGGTTTTGCGCTACCCGGCGATGCTTTCAGCCGCGAGATCCATCCCCAAAACAGCACGGATCAGCCCTGCTTTGCCTCGGCTGTCGGGCATCGGCACAGGAACGAAACATAGCAAACCTGCTCCGGCGCTGTGACAGGTGCGGCATGGTTTCCACCTCGCTTGCACCCCGCTTCGGGAGCTATGCAACGCTGACAATCACCCACATCGGGCAAGGACCGGATCAGGGAGCGACGACCCTTTCACCATCATCGGGAACCGCTGCGCAAGGCTCAAAATCCCATGCCGCAACTGGCTTGGGGGCAGGACCCTAGAGGCCTGAACCCATTTCACGAGAGAGATTGCAAGCTCAGCGATTCCCTCCAAAGATCATCAAAGAGCTCGAAGAAGCGGCGTTCAAGCAGCGTCCCTGTCTTTTTCCACGCTCCAGACAAAGCGGCGCCCGTCCCTTAAGGGGCGGGCGCCGCCGCGATCTGATCATGCCGTGCGTCACGCTTCCTGAGCGGCAGGTGCCACGGCTTTCGCAGCCGATTTTTTCCCTTTGCTGCGACCGGCGGGGGCGAGAACGGCCCCGGGCGTAGCTGCCGGTTTCGGATCTGCGACCTTAGCCTTACCCGTTTTCGCGGCGGCAGCCTTCACTTTGACCGGCTTGACGGCTTTGCTTTCGGTGGCCTCAGCTTCGGCAGGCGAAGTGGATTTCGCCTTTGTAGCGCTGCGCTTGCGCGGGCTCGTGCCATCCGCCACGGGTTCAGCGACATGCGCATCGGAAGCGACAACGACGCTTGCGGCGGCTTCGGGTTCACGCGCCATCCGCCGCTTTCTGGTCGCCACTGGCTTTACCGGTTCGGCGGGCACAGTCGTATCGACAAGCAATGCCGCTTCTTGCTTAACCTTGCGAGAGGCGCGCGCGGGTTTGCTCTTTGCCTCGGCGGCGAGTGTCGTCTCGACGGCAGGCTGCACCTCGGCAGCCGGCGGTGAGGCCGTAGTCGCGGCTACAGAACTCTTGTCCGTTCGGGCCTTTGACTTACGGGCAACGCTCTTTGCCGTCACACTCGAAGCGACCGGAGCGGCATATTCTTTCGCCGCCGCAGGCGCTGCTTCGTACGCCTCCGATAGCGGCCGCCTTGTGGATGCCCATCCGGTGTGGATTTAGGCCCCGGTGCTAGCTCTGGTGTTAGCACTGGTGCGAAGGATCAGTGGTGGGACAAGTAACGGTTTTTGCAGGCTCGGAGCGCCGTCGGATTTGGGATGATGCAGAGAAGCTGGCGCTATTGGCGCGGGCTTTTGCCCCTGGTGCGGTTCTGGCCCATGTTGCGCGGGCGGCCGATGTGCATCCAAGCCAGCTTTACCGGTGGCGCAAGGAGTTTGGCTTTACGCCGGACGGTGGAACGCAAGGTTTTGCGCAAGTCGTCGTGCAGCCCGATCCACCTGAAGTTGCCCGCCGGGCTTGCGCCATCAGGGTGTGCCTGAACGGAGCGGAAGTGGAAATCGGCGAACATGCGCCATTGCCATTGGCAACCGCTGTCCTGCAGGCGCTGTCGCGATGATCCCCGTTTCAGGCAATGCGCGGATCTGGCTGGCGCTGGGACATACCGATATGCGGCGAGGCATGCGCTCACTGGCATTGCAGGTGCAACAGGCACTCAGGAAGGACGTGCATACCGGCGACCTGTTTGTCTTCCGGGGACGAAGCGGATCTTTGTGCAAGATCCTGTGGCATGACGGGATTGCTATGTCCTTATACATCCGCCGCCTGGAGCGGGGGCGGTTCGTCTGGCCGGCAACAAAGGAAGGAACAGTGGCGATCCCGGCCTCGGCACTGGCATGTCTGCTCGAAGGGATCGACTGGCGCGCGCCGCAGGAAACCTGGCGCCCGGCACAGGTTGGTTGATGCACTCAGCCCGCATTCGGGCGCTTTCCTGAAAGGTGGAATGGCGCTGAAAATGGCGAAAATGCTGGGGTTTTGACGAATTTCTGCTATGCGGGCGCATGTCCGCAATTGAGCCTTCCCAGGAGCTGTCACGCCTGCGCGCCGAGTTGTCCTGTGCGCAGGCTCATGCTCTCGAGACGGAAGCGGAACTGGCCAGAGTTCGGGCCGTCAATGCCGATCTGCAGGCTCGTAACGCACATCTTGAGCTGATGAACGAGAAGATGCGCCGCGATAAATATGGCGCGAGTTCCGAACGTCGGCGGGNGCTTGATCAGTTCGAGATCGCCTTTGAAGAAGCAGAGGCCGATGCCAGTGCGGCTGAGATGGAAGGCCAGATCGCTGCGGCCAGGACTACAAGCGTTGCCCCATTCACCCGCAAGCGCGCCACGCGCCGCGACTTTCCAGCCGATCTGCCGCGCGAAGACATCGTGATCCCGGCGCCTGAACAATGTCCCTGTTGTGGTTCGGGCAGTCTCAGCCGCTTACCCGCCGACATCACCGAAACGCTTGAGAAGGTGCCTGCGCGCCACAAGGTTATCCGCACGATCCGCGAGAAGGTCTCCTGTCGTCGTTGCGAGAAAATCAGCCAGCCCCCGGCGCCATTCCATGTGACGCCGCGCGGCATGTTCGGGCCGCACTTTCTCGCCAACCTCGCCTTCCAGAAATATGGTCTGCACCAACCGCTCAATTCTCAGCGCGACCGGCTTGAAGCCGAAGGCATTCCGATCAGTCTCTCGACACTGGCGGACCAGATCGGTGCCATCAGTGTCGTGACAAGGCCCTTGTTCCTTCTCCTTGAAGCCCATGTTCTTGGCGGTGATCGGCTCCATGCCGATGACACCACTCTGCCGCTGCTGGCCAGATACAAGACCGATATCGCCAGAATCTGGGATTACGTGCGCGATGACAGCCCCTTTGGCGGGCTCTCGCCGCCCGGCGTGGTCTGCTATTACTCCCGCAATCGCAAGGGAGAACATCCCCGTGGTCATCTGGCCGGATATGGCGGCATCCTTCAGGTTGATCGCTTTGCCGGTTTCAATGAAATGTTCCGGCAAAGCACCATGACCCGCGCCAATTGTTGGGCCCATTCACGTCGCCAGTTCTTCGAACTGGTCGATGTCGCGCGCCAACTCAAACGCAAAAAGGGCAAGCCGCCTATCGTCTCACCTCTTGCCATGGAGGCGCTGGAGCAAATCGACCGGATCTTTGCCATTGAGCACACCATCAATGGCCAATCCGTCGCCCAGCGCCTGCAGGTTCGGCAGGACAGCGTTGCCCCGCTTGTGCGCGATCTCGAAGTCTGGATGCGCACGCATCTTGGCTTGCTCTCGCGTCACGATGCTGTTGCCAAGGCCATCGCATACATGCTCAACGACTGGGAGGGTTTCACCGCCTTCCTTGGCGATGGCAGGATCTGTCTCACAAACAATGCGGCCGAGCGGCAGCTGCGCGGTGTGGCTCGAGGCAGAAAAGCATGGCTGTTCGTCGGCTCCGATCGCGGCGGTGAGCGGGCAGCGATGATGTACAGTTTCTTTGGCTCGGCCCGACTTAACGGCATAGATCCGCTGGCCTGGTTTACCGACGTGCTCGCCCGCATCGCTGACATACCCCAAGGCCAGTTGCATGAGTTGCTTCCGTGGAACTGGAAAGCGACCCAGCAGGCTCAAATTGCAGAATTGGCCGCCTAATGCAGAGAAACAAGGTCTATGCCGTCACGACCCTCACCAGGGTCGCACTGGACCTGGGCGAAGATGAAGACTTCCTCTTTGACCTCACCGACCAGATGGACACCGAAGACGGACTGATCTGGGTTTACGGCACGGGCGATGAGCCTGTTCTTGCTCTCTCCAGCGATGGCGTCGACTGTCTCCAGGACATCATCGCCGAGAACCGCCGGAGCCAATTCTGATCTCACGGGCGGCCGCTATCGGAGGCGTACGCTGCTTCCTGCGTCTCTGCGGGAACGGCAATTGCTTCACCAGCAGCATCAGGACGAGCAAGGCTCTTGCGGCCAAGCCCGATCTTTTCGGCAATCCCGCGGCGGAGCGCAGCAAAATTCGCCGCGACCATCGGGTAATCGAGCTTCAAACCATAACGCGCGCGATAGGTATCAGGCGTCAGTCCGTGGGTCGCAAGATGCCGTTTCAAGGTCTTGTATTTGCGCCCATCGATCAGACTGACAAGATAGTCGGGTTTGATTGATGAGCGTACCGGTACTGCCGGTTCGTAAGCAACGACTTCGGACACAGGCTCGGCTGCGGGCGCTTCGTCCAGCCCGGCAATCGCCAGATGCATGGACTTGAGGAAAGCCGGAACATCCTCGGCAGCAGGATTGACATTGGGGTTCTGGAGCCAGGCGATGGTAATATCACCCGCCAGTTCGATGAAATTGGGCGCACCTTCGGAATTGTTCTCGGCCATGATCGTCCTCATGCAGATGAGGGACGCGAGGGTTAGACCGCTTGCGCGATCAGGTCAAATATTCGTCACAAAAACGCCGCCCGGTCCCTATGGGGATCGGGCGGCGCGTATAGATCGGGTATAGAAATTAAACCGGGCATAGAAATACAGCGATCATTCTTCCCTGATCGACATTTCCAGGATGCGCGACAAGGCGCTGCCGGTGGTGTCCGCCTCGGCAGACGAGCAGCGAAAGGCAAAACTGCCCTGCACCCAATTCTCAGCCATGGCCCCGCTCCCCATCCGGCCCCGCGATCACCAGCGGCGGAACGGCGCGTTCGGCATGGGCGAACCATGCCATGACGGCATCGAAACTGCCCAGCCCGCCCGCCGTCGCCCGGTCGAGCAGCACCTGCCCCTTGTCACCGGCAAGGTAGTTCATGACCTTGCCCTGACCATGGAAGACCGCAAGCTGAGGCCCCCACAGGCGGCAACCATCGCACCAGCGGGTGAAGATCAATCCCCGCTCGACGCAGAAGGCTTCGAGCGCGTCGAACCGGCCCCATGGCACGTCATGAGTCATGAGCGACAGCGGCTGACCGGTGATGCAATCGGCGGCGGTAAAGGGCTCGCCGTCCCATTCAAGCGAGAGTTCCTGATCGATGATGCGCTCGATGAAATCATCCAGATCGGCGGGCGGCACAATGCCGCCGATGGTGATGGAGGCTGAAACACAATCAACCATCGGACTATCCTTTTAAGGAAACGACCGGGCCGCGCGGGACCGAAGGGAGCGCGCGGCCCGGTCCGGTTTGGTGGTAAAGCGGGGGGATGACGCCACGCGGCCCCATCCCCGCCGCGCCTCACGCGGCCAGCGTCACGCCGTCATCCGGCGCATCCGGGCCATCGGGGTTTTCAGGACCATCAAGGCCTTCATCTTCTTTGAGATCATCGGCCAAATCATCGGGCAGTTCATCGTCAGGCCCATCCCCCGACAGGGTGCGCCGGGCGCTGGCATCAGCGGCCAGCGCGGCCTGATCGACCGTGCCGACACCACCGCGCGCGGTATAGGCGGCGGGCGGGAAAGCCATCCAGCGCGGCACCCAGCCCTCACGCTTTTCGCGCCCATCCGCGCCTTCGAGATGGCCCCGGATGATCGTCTTGACCACCTTGGTCTTTTCCCCTGCATTGGCAGCAGCGATGGTCGCGCCCGCCACCTCTGCCATCATCGCGGTGAGCACTTCGCGGTCGCGGGAAAGCTCGAAAAAGGCATCATCGGCCTGCCAGTAAGGCGCCATATCCATCGCGATATGCTGGCCGATCACCTCGATAATAGCGCTTCCAGAGGCCAGCGTTTCGCCCATCACCACGGCGATGACGGAAAGCAGATCGGCATCGTCCAGTTCCATCAGGCGCAGGAAAATGACGACCAGATCACTTCCCATACCATTGCCCAAATCGGCAACAGTCGGTTCGTCAGGATCGAGCGCCAGCAGGGCCAGCACCTTGCGCCGCGCCGCATCGAAATCCGCCTCGCCCCGGCTGTTCTCGACGCTCTGGGCAATCGCGTCATTGCGGGTCGCCTGCTTTTCGATGCTGACATGCCAGAGCGAGGAACCGGCGATGGCATGAGCGACCATCAGGCGCAAAGCCAGCGCGCCATGATCGATCAGCGCCGCGCGCAAGGCGGCATGGCGGTGCAGGTCGATATAGGCTTGCATCGGCCCGGTCATTTCCGGCCTCGGGGCTTTGGCCACCGGACTGACCGTCTCGCCGCGCTCGATGCGGCGGGCTTCCTTGGCCGTGACATAGCCTTCATGGAACGTCACCTCGCCATTGGCGCGTACATCGATATAGACGCGCCCGCCCTTGCGCTTGGGCGCTTTTTCATGCTCCCATGTGTGGAAATGTTCGGCGGGCGGGACGATCACCACATCAGACCAGCCTTCGTCCAGATAGGCCGCGCGGCGATCCGCGATGGCCGCATTCTGCGCGGTCCAGAAGGTTTCGGCATCGGCAAAATAGCTGTCTTCGCCGAAGAGATCGGAGACGATGCCCTTCATATCCGCCGTGTCGAACAGGGCATGGGTGACCGGGATCGACTGCCCGCCGAACAGCCATTGCTTCAACTGATAACCGGTCGGGCAATAGGCCTCGGGATCGTCATAGAGCGCCAGCCAAGCCTTCTGTTGGCTCTTGCTGGCCATGGTCAGATGGCGAATGGTGGTCGCATCCACCTCCTTGCGGCGATAGGCCTCGCGGATGCGCGGGAGCAGATTTCCCAGCGCGAGAATGCGCCGTACGGCAAGGTCAGGCAGACCGAACGTGGTGGAAAGTTCCTCCACGCAGCGCCCCTCGCGCACCAGACGGGTGAAGCATTCCCAGCGGGTCACTTCATCGGGATCGAGCCGCGCGCTGTTCTCGATCAGCGAGGCCTCGATGGCATCGGCATTGTCGCCGCTTTCGAGGATGGCGCAGGGCATGGCATCGACCTCCTGCCCCGCCGCGCGGCGTTCCTCGGCCAGCAGGCTGGCCGCATGGAACCGCCGCGCGCCCGCGACGATCTCGAAGGTTTCGGGGCTACCATTTTGGCGCACCAGCACCGGCACGATGACGCCATGGCGGCGCATGGTCGGCAGGATGTCGGTCACATCAGGCGCTTTCTTTGAAAAGCGCATATTGGTCCTGCTGACACAAAGCTTGCCAAGTTCGATAAAGTCGAGTTTCATGACTTTTACTCCAAGCGAGTACCGGTCCGCCTGTTCCTTCCAAGAGTGGCGGACCGGNTTTGATGAAGCGGGAAACGCCCGCCCGCGTCCGGTCGTGCCCGCTTCCAATCGGGATCACGACAAGCTCATTGCCGCCGCGCCGGGCGGCATGAATTCAGGTCAAAACCCGATGAGATGCAGCGCGATTTCGGCCTGCGTGATCGAACCCAGATGACGGGCGGTCTGCGCCCAGAGCGAAAGCGGATGGCGGCTGGCAAAGGTCTCGTCGCGCTCGATCCGCAGCCCGAAAGGCAGGCGCACGGCGGCAATTTCCCGCAAGGAGAAATAGCCCAGTTCCGGGCATCCGAAGCCAAGATCGGCCAGCCCGAACAAAGTATCGCCATCCTCGGCCAGTTCACTGGCCAGCCATGTCGCCGCGCCGCAAGGGTTGAACAGTTTGAGCAGGGGCACCGGGTCAGGTTCGGACTGATCCTCGCCCTGTTCGATGCGATGGCGCGCCATAATATGGCGGGCGGCATTGACCGCCAGCGCCACGCGGATTTTCTCGGGCAGGAGGTTCATGCCGCCGCCCTCCCCTCGCCCGTCGCGTTTTCGCCCGCATTCTTGCCCGCCTTATATTCGGCATGCCGCGTCAGCAGCCATTCGGCGGCCTTGCTGGCCTGACTGGCGGCGCGAAAAATCGCCCGATTGTCCTCGCGCAGCACCTCCAGCCATGAGCCGAGATAATCGGCATGGCGCACCGTCGGCACGATGCCCAAGGCGGCGCAAAGAAAGGCCGAACCCATTTCGGCCACATATCCTGACAGTCCAGCGAAAAACGGCGGTTGGGGGATCAAAATCATCGGTAGCCTCCAGCCCCACCCAAAACCCCAAGGCTCCCCCGAGGCGGGGGT
>Ga0041910_1000753_pt1 | contig 39699 bp, 34 predicted proteins | sample ThiBio_1000_biof_FD_55015 | JGI IMG/M metagenome (GOLD analysis project Ga0041910, IMG submission 55015) | Wastewater bioreactor microbial communities from Cape Town, South Africa - Thiocy_expt_1000_biof | ecosystem: Engineered > Bioreactor > Thiocyanate-remediating > Anaerobic-Aerobic | place...
CGTCAACTCAACATCACTGAGATGGGAAACTAGTTTCAAAGTACGCATAGCTATAACTTTGAAAACAAAGATAACATATTTTTATATTAGCACTTTTGATGACGGTTTATTATGAGATTGCTTCGCCCGCATATCAACCTGATATTTATAAGTGGTTGAGGCGGGCTCGCAAGGACGACTGAAAGACTGAATAGCTTTACACTTTGATTCAGTACTGATAGTATTGTCCGGGATGTTGAGCAATTACAAACCTTGCTTTAACGCTGACTGCAAAACTCAAACACTCCCGCGTCTTTGCGAGCCCGCCCGCATGAAGATTTGAGTTGAAGGCATATTGCGGCGGGCGAAGCAATCTCTTGTAACTGCTGCAATTTGTTTTAGGTTTTCTAAAAGCGAAATCCCTGGTGTTTTTGTGCCTTTTGTGCCTTCTTTGTGTGTTTTGTGGTACCTCTACCAGAACTTCGCATACAGCGCAACCAGTATCAACAGCATAATTACGATCATGGTAAGTATGGAAGGTTGGAGCTTGAACATTTGCTTATCCAATGCAAATGCTTTTGGATTTATTTTAGGACCTGCAAGACTGAATACCACCATCACAATTACGGTAAACACAAATGCCCAACCCATACAGATAAGGAATGGGATACGCCATACCTGCACGCCGTTTTCCGTTGTTGGGAAGGCGGTATACAATAATGTTTCATTGCCAAACCACTGTGGTGCATAGTTGTTGAAAATAATTGCCATTACCAATCCTGTAATTAAACCGGCAATAGCAGCAGCACCGGTTGTTCTTTTCCAGAACATGCCGAGTATAAACATTGCGAATACACCAGGGCTGATAAAACCGGTATATTTCTGGATAAATGTAAATCCGCCTTCGCCGCCAATACCCAGTAAATCATTCCAGGTAAATAAAATAGCAATTACCATAGATGCTATGATGGTTACCCGTCCTATCCAAACCAGTTTCTTTTCGTCAGCTTCTTTCTTAATATATTTTTTATAAATATCGAGCGTGAAAATGGTAGATATACTGTTTGCTTTACCTGCCAGCGAAGCTACTATAGCAGCAGTAAGCGCCGCAACAGAAAGACCTTTTAAACCTGTTGGCAAAAAGCTTAACATGGCTGAATAAGCGCCATCTTTCCCGCCTGTCAACTGAGGAAGATGACCATTCTTATGCAATACATACGCCGCTATCCCAGGTAACATTACAATAATCGGCATCATCAGCTTAAGCATACCGGCGAATAAAATACCTGTACGTGCGGTTTTTAAATCAGCGCCCAATGCACGCTGTGTAATGTATTGGTTACATCCCCAATAATTAAGGTTCACAATCCACTGACCTGCAAAATACATGGCAATACCGGGAAGAATAAGATACTTATCAATTTCAATCTGGGGTGATTCAGGTGTTGGCTTATCAAATATCATATGAAAATGCTCTGGCGCATCTTTCAATAATGTATTAAAGCCATCGAATATGCCGGCGCCTGTTCCTACTTTATCGCTCACAATATTTAATGCAAGCAGGGTGGTAGCCAAACCACCAATAATCAACACAGATACCTGTATTACATCCGTATATCCTATCACCTTCATTCCACCCAACGTAATAATGATGGCGAAGATGGATAATAATACCATGATCAAATGGAGGTACCCGCCACCAAGCAACCCGTTAATGGCTAAGGCGCCGAGATATAATATAGAAGTAAGATTAACAAACACATACAGGAACAACCAGAATATCGCCATGATCAGAGAGACACTTTCATTATACCTTGTTTTTAAAAACTGCGGCATAGTATATATCTTGTTTTTAAGATATACCGGCATAAACCAAACAGCAATGATAATAAGTGCAAGGGCTGCTATCCATTCATAAGCGGCAATAGCCACGCCTGCAAAAAAACCGTCGCCACTCATACCTATAAACTGTTCGGCAGAAATATTTGATGCGATAAGGGAAGCGCCGATTGCCCACCAGGTTAGAGAGCCTTCTGCAAGAAAAAAGTCGTGAGTATCCACCTGTGCCTTTTTCTTTCGCTGGTAAATCCAGTATCCATAGGAAGCAACAATTATGAAATAAATAAAGAACACGAGGTAATCAGGAAGCAGCAGTCCATTTTTCATAACAAGTCAATCAGTTTTAAAAATGTTGATATATTGAATTAAGCTTTATTGAGTTGGTAATATACATCGCTCCAGCGCAATTCGTTTTTGAATTGATAAAGATTAGTGTTTTTACCGATAAGAACAAATTCAATTCCGGCCATTTCAGCAAAATCCTGCAAGTGCGCTGCAGTTAAGTTTTGGCTATAGCAGGTATGATGCGCGCCGCCGGCTAATATCCATGCCGCGCAACCTGTTTTCATATCAGGATATGGTTTCCATAAAACCCGGGCCACTGGCAACTTTGGCAAGTCATTTACGGGTGCCACTGCTTCCACTTCATTCACCAGCAAACGGAAACGGTTGCCCATATCAACTACAGAAGCATTAATAGCCGCACCGGCGCCGGAGTTAAATACCAGCCTTACAGGATCTGCCTTTCCGCCAATACCTAATGCATGTATTTCACAGCTTGGTTTTCCGTTAGCAATGGATGGACAAATTTCAAGCATGTGAGAACCTAATACCAGGGAGTTGGCAGGATCAAAATGATAAGTATAATCTTCCATGAATGAGTTACCGCCTTTTAGGCCTGTTGCCATTGTTTTCATTGCTCTTACCAGCGCCGCGGTTTTCCAGTCGCCTTCACCGGCAAAGCCATAGCCATCTGCCATTAAACGTTGTACCGCCAGTCCGGGCAATTGCACCATGCCATGCAGGTCCTCGAACGTATCTGAAAACCCTTTGAAATTCCCATCTTTCAAAAATGATCTTAACCCCAATTCAATTTTAGCTGCTTCGCGTAAGGATTGGTGCTGCTCACTTCCCCTGGTTAATGATTTTGCCAGTGTATAACTATCCTGGTATTCGCTTACCAGGTCATCAATAGCCTTATCACTAACGGCATTGATCACACGAACAAGATCGCCAATGCCATGTGTATTTACAGCGTAACCGAATTTATATTCTGCTTCTACTTTATCGCCATCGGTAACGGCAACGTATCGCATATTATCACCAAAGCGTACAAACTTTGCACCCTGCCAGTCGTTCCAGCCGGCGGCAGCGCGAACCCATACATTAATATCATCCAGCACTTCAGTATCCTGCCAATAACCAACAACCACTTTACGGTTGATCCGCATACGGCTCACCATAAAGCCAAATTCCCTGTCGCCATGTGCACTCTGGTTCAGGTTCATAAAGTCCATATCAATATCACTCCAGGGAATATCGCGGTTAAATTGTGTATGTAAATGCAATAAAGGTTTGTGCAGGATCTTTAAACCATTGATCCACATTTTAGCCGGCGAAAATGTATGCATCCACGCAATGATGCCTATACAATTTTTGGCAGCATTGGCTTCCTGGCAAACCGCGTATATTTCTTCCGGTGTTTTTACGGTTGGCTTCCAAACAATATTTACCGGTATTATAGGGGATCTATCTAAATAGGCAGCGATGGTTTGCGCATGTGTGGCTACCTGCTGTAAGGTTTCTTCTCCATACAAATGCTGACTTCCTGTAATAAACCAAACTTCGTGTGTGCTGAAATCTTTCATATAGTGATATAGTCTTAAATAAAATATATAAAATACTATTGACCGTAATAACTATCCGGGCCATGTTTGCGTTCAAAATGTTTTTTAATGAGCGCATTTTTCAGTCTCGGCGCTTTAGGATTGATTTGCCCGGTGAGATAAGCCATCTGTGCAATGCTTTCCAGTACCGCGCTGTTGTATACTGCCTTTTCCGGTGTTTTGCCCCAGGTAAAAGGTGCATGATTGCCAACCAGTATCATTTCCACTTCTTCATAATTCAATTCCTTTTCTTTAAAACAGTTCATGATCTGGAAACCTGTTTCATATTCATAATTGCCTTTTATCATTTCATCGTCCATGGGTGGTGCACAGGGAATATCAACGGTATTATGATCAGCATGTGTTGTGCCGAAAATAGGAATATCTCTTTGCGATTGTGCCCATGCCGTAGCGTATGTGGAATGTGTATGAACAATACCCCCGATATTTACCCAATGTTTATACAATACAGCATGTGTTAATGTATCTGAAGAAGGGCGTAGATTGCCCTCCACTGTATTGCCATCAAAATCCACAATCACCATTTTGGCAGGTGATAGCTCATTATAAGGAACACCACTTGGTTTAATAGCAAACACACCAAGCGTTCTGTCAACAGCGCTTACATTACCAAAAGTAAAAAGCACCAATCCCAGCTCCGGCAATTGCATATTTGCCTTGTAAGCTGCTTCGCGTATATGATTGTAGTTCATGATGTTGGTTTTTAGCGGTCAGCTATCAGCATTCAGCCATCAGCGGTCAATGCTTTGCTGATAGATGATATGTGACCATTCATAGCTCCAAAAATTTTCCAAGCTTTTTATACGCCCCGTAGCGTTTGTTATATATCCCCACCTTCGATGCATCAGGTATGTACACTTTATCAAATCCCTGTCCCATTGCCTGCATAGCATCTTCCACTTTACTATATATACCTGCGGCTGTTGCCGCAAACATAGCAGCTCCAATGGCACAGGTTTGTTCAGATTTATGAATGCGTATCTGCATATTGGTAATATCTGCCAGGGTTTGCATAGTGAATGGTGATTTGCGTGCAACACCTCCCAGTCCTATCAAACCTTTTACCGGAATACCCTGGTCAATAAATCGTTCAATGATTGCCCTTGCACCAAAACAGATGGCTTCATTCAATGCTTTAAATATACGCGGTGCATCTGTACCCAGATTTAATTGTGTTATTGCGCCCTTCAGTAACTGGTTGGCATCAGGTGTTCTTCTCCCATTCAGCCAGTCTATTGCCAGTTCATCTTTTTCATTCAATGGAAGCTTGGCGGCTTCTTCGCTCAACGCAGCGATGATCTTTTCAGTAGCGGCATTTCTTTGGGTTTCATCTGCAATAAACTTTTGTATCGGCCAGCATAATATATTTTTAAACCAGGCAAATACATCGCCAAATGCGCTTTGCCCGGCTTCGAGCCCCATCATGCCGGGAATAATTGAACCTGGAACCTGGCCGCAAATGCCGTTTACAAGAATGTCTTTCACTTCATCAACCGGCGCTACCAGCATATCGCAGGTAGAAGTGCCCATCACCCTGCTGAGATGGTATGGTTCAATCTGCCCGCCAACGGCACCCATATGTGCATCAAAAGCGCCAACACCTATCACTACGTCTTTGGGCAGGCCAAGTCGGTGCGACCATTCCGCTGAAATGGTTCCGGCTGCCTGGTCTGCAGTATACGTATCGGTAAAAAGTCTTGAAGTAAATCCATCTAATAACGGATCTAGTGATGAAAAGAAATTATTGGGCGGCAAACCGTTAAATGCAGCAGCCCAAAGCGCTTTATGGCCTGCTGAGCAAACGCCTCTTTTCACCTTGTGTACATCTGAGCCTCCAGTTAGCAGGAACGGGATCCAGTCGCAATGTTCTACCCAGGAGTAGCAGGCTTCTCTTACTGCTTTATCTGCCCGCAGAACATGCAGCAGTTTTGCCCAAAACCATTCTGAGGAATATATACCACCTACAAACTGCAGGTAATTGGTGGCAAATTTTTCAGCATGCGCGTTAATTTGGGCAGCCTCTCCGGTAGCTGTATGATCTTTCCACAATACAAACATTGCATTGGGATTATTTTGAAACGCGGAAAGCATAGCCAGGGGTGTACCTGTTTTATCAACCGCTACCGGTGTTGACCCTGTGGTATCAACCGAGATAGCTTTTATATTTTCAGCTACAGCAGCGCCGGCCTGGTTAATGCAGGATTTGATGGTATGTTCCAGCCCTTCCACATAATCCAGCGGATGCTGACGAAACTGGTTGGTTAGAGGATCGCAATACAAGCCATCCTTCCAGCGGGGATAATAAAAAACAGAAGAGCTGATTTCATTACCATTAGCAGCATTTACAATAACGGAGCGTACGGAATCGGTACCGTAATCCACTCCTATAACAAAGCAATCTTGTGGCATAATTTTTTGAAAATCGGTGTCAAATTAACACTTATTATTTCAAATTTCACATTATTTTAATTGAGATTATCCGGGTTGGGGATAAAATTAAGGAAGGCATTGAGTTTTGCCTGGTATTTCCGTTTATCAAGCTTAAAGTAAAAAGCTCCTCGTTTGGAGCTGGCTTTCTCTTTATCTTTTTGCTTAACGAGCAGACCCGTGGAGAGAATTTTACGGCTGAAATTTCTTTTATCCATCATCTGGTTATAAATGCCCTCATATAATATCTGCAGTTGCGGCAACGTGAATTTTTCAGGCAACAGTTCAAATACTATAGGATGGAAAGCAGCTTTATACCTGAGCTTCTGTTTTGCCATTTCCACCATTTTCTGGTGATCGAAAATAAGCTGGGGCATTTCATTTATTGGAAACCAGTGTGCTTCATAATCATCACTCAGTTGCTCCTTATACTGGTTAATATCAATCAAACTTGAAAATACAAGTGATATCGTTCTTTCAATCGGATCGCGGTTTATATCTGTGAAGGCATGCAGTTGCTCCATGTATACATCACTTAATCCTGTGAGTATTTTAAGTACCCTGGCCGCAGCAGCTTCTGCGGTTTCGTCTTTATGCACAAATCCGCCCATCAAACTCCATTTACCTCTTTCAGGTTCAAACCCGCGTTTAATAAGAAGCACATTCAGCTGCGATCCATCAAAACCAAAAATGATGCAATCAACCGCAACGAGCATTTTGTTTTTGTGAGAATAATAATTCAGCTTCATTAAATGTGGGTTTTACAAGGGCAAAATAATTCACCAAATATAGAGTTTTATCAAATTATATAAATCTATTGAATAATGTTTCGGCCACGCAGAGGGGAGGAATTCAAACTTCTGCGCTGAAAGCAGGCGTAGAGATGCAGTCACGGCGCCGACCTGGCTGACATATCCACTAACCAGCGAAAACCTGGAATTTACCCGGCAGAAGGAGTTAATCTATTTTGAGTATTTTTTCAACAATCGTTTTATCGCTATATACCAGTTTCACAAAATAAATGCCCCGCGAAACGTTTCTCAGGTTTATAGGAATATAATTAGACGTGCCGGCATTTTCATATTCCGCTTTCCATACCATTTGCCCTATGCTGCTGAACACAGCTATGGCTTTTAGCGGTGTGGAAGCATTGTAATGCTGTAAAACCAATGATCCCGTAGTGGGATTGGGCGTGAGTATATATCCTTTTTGCTTAAGCGCAGGGGGAAGCGTAACGCTGTAGATGCGTATATCATCCAGGTAAACATTATTGCCATAGCCATTGATAATCCTGAACCTTACCATCACCTTATCAAATTTACCTGCTACATAGGGAGACAGGTCGAGTGTGTCAGCAACCCATTCGCTTGCAGCAGGCACATAATCTGCGCTGGTATTATCTGCTTTTGTTTTCAGATCATTACCACCTTTTTTATATGCAGCTACAAAAGTTTGACCACAGTCTGTTGAATATTCAACAACAAGAGAATCGTTGCTGGCCAGAGAAGCCTTAGCGGCAGCCCGCCAAAAAGTTACTTTTACGGAATCCGCTGCGATAGGAATAGTCAGTTCCGGGCTGTTAAGTATAGCGTTTTTGCCAAATAACTGGTAATGATAATTATCAAACTTAACTGATGCGTTGCCTGAATGCGAGATGCCGGTTACTCTTACCGGGTTATATTCTTTTATATCGCTGGTATTTCCTATACCCCAGTCCTGCGGAGGCAATGCAGTTGATTCAAAACCTTCAGATAAAGGAGTGCCTGTGCTTCCTGTTACAGAAAAGATACTGGTAGCGGTATCATTAGCCACAAACTGATCTGCCGAGCCATTGGGCAGGGCAGTATATATTTTTATGGAATGATGACCTGCGCTGACTGCAACCGCATCTCCTGAAATGGTAGTGGTTTGTAATGATGGTAATGACAGCGTAACTGTTTTTACAGATGGAGCCTGCCCGTCTACAACCGTATTAATATTTACAGAGGTTAAGGTTGCGCTTCCAATATTTTTAATAAGCAATTGGGGTGTAAATGAAGTTGCGCAATTGAGAATGATATTATCAGGAGAAGCTATACGTTGTACTTCCACATCATTACTATATAATAATGGCGGAACACAACCATTGGAAGACAGAAGCGGCGTTAGCTCAGCAAAAGAATTCATTGCTGAGGCCATCCTGTCTGTCTGCCCTATAGTAAAAAGGCACATCGCCGCGTCATCTACATAATCCATATAATTCATAAACATAACACCCGGAGCTGCAGCAGTGCAGTTATCTGTTTTAGGATACTCGGGAGTTCCAAAAAAACATACATACTGGTTTGGAGTATCATCAACGTTATCCGAATCACTACAAGATTCAACATTACAACTGTTAGCACCCCAGATATGCGAAAGATTAAAAAAATGCCCTATCTCATGTGTAGCGGTTCTGCCTTTATTAAAGGGAGCTTTTGCGGAGCCTATTGTTCCAAATGCATGGTAAGCTGTTACAAATCCTCTTTCTCCGGCAGCAATGCCAAGACCGGGCATAAAAGTATAGCCAAGATCATTTTCATTATCCATTTCACACACCCATATATTGAGATACTTATTTACATCCCAGGCATCAACGCCTCCCATTGCCGAGTATTTCACCGGGTCATTTTCGCCCGGAAAAGATTTGGTAACAGAAGTTATCCTTTCAATACCGGTGGTAGGCGCTCCTTGCGGCGTGCGTTGTGCAAGACAAAACCGCAGTTCGCTCTTGCCAAATCTTGATTTAAAGGCAGCAGGTATATTAACGGAATCTGCATTTAGTCCGGCATAATCAGCATTCAGTACATCAAGCTGGCTTTGTACCTGGTCGTCGGTAACCTGTGAGGGATCTTCCATTAAAATATGCACAATAACAGGAATAGTAACTGTAGCATTCACTCTTTGCTGCGCCTGCAAACCCTGCCGTTGCTTTCTTACCAGTTCATATTTTTTTTGAAAATCCTGTTGACGTTTTTCAAAAGCAATTTTTTCCTGCGGGTGTTTTTGAAAATATTTTTCCATCACATCACCGGTAACGCAGCCACGATGCCTTATACTGTTATCCTGAGATGATGCAGCATACCAGCCAAAACAAAAAAGCAGTGGGATTATATAGCGTAATATAAAAGTTCTATTCACAAAAAAAAGTTTAACTATTTCATTTTCTTATTGTAGCAGGATAATAATGCAATTATACAGAAAATTGGCGGTCAGCTTTCAGCTTTCAGCCATTAACCCGGCGAAATCTATAAGATTTGAACGCTGCGTAGCCAGGCAGCAAACCTTTAAGATCATAAACACAGCATCTTACAGGTTTACAAAAACAACAGGCTGTGAGCTTTAAGACTGAAGGCTGACCGCTGATAGCTGATAGCCCACATCTACATCAGCATTCCCGCAATACATCCGCACATAAGGCAGGCAATAGTTCCACCTATCAAAGCTTTTACGCCTAATTCCGTTAGGTTCCTGCGCTGGTTGGGCGCCAGTTGACTTATACCTCCAATCTGAATACCAATGGAAGCGAAATTGGCAAAACCGCAAAGCGCATAAGTTGCAATCAGCAATGATTTAGGGTCGGTAATTACATTGTCAGCTTTCATTTTACCCAGGGAAATATAGGCCACAAATTCATTCAGGATCGTTTTTTCTCCCAATAATTGACCTATGGCAACCATATCCGCTTTTGCAACCCCAATCAACCAGGCAACAGGTGCAAATACGTAGCCGAATATCATTTGCAAAGAAAGTTCATTATAACGCCCTCCCGTAGCCGTTGCAATTTGTGCATTGATATTAGTGATATTGCCTGCCCAGCCAAGCAGGGCATTTACCACATACATCATGGCGGTAAATACAATCAGCATAGCTCCAACGTTCACAGCCAGTTTCAATCCGTCAGTAGTACCAAGCGATAAAGCGTCTAAAAAATTATCACCTAATTTTTCTTTGGGTATAGTTAAGTCTTTGGATACTTCTTCGCTATGTGCCTGTGGGAAAAGCAGTTTTGAGCATACAATAGCGGCCGGCGCACTCATAATAGACTGGCTGAGCATATGCAATGCGAAATAATTTTGCTGTGCAGGATCCGAACCGCCTAAAAAGCCTACATAGGCAGCCAGCACGCTTCCGGCTGTATTGGCCATTCCCCCAACCATTATACAGAGTATTTCACTGCGTGTCATTTTTTCGAGGTAGGGGCGTATCATTAATGGCGCTTCTGTTTGCCCGAGAAAAATATTAGCTGCTGTTGATAGACTTTCCGCGCCGGAAATATTCATCTTATTAAGCAGGTAGGCGAAAACATATACAATTTTCTGAAGAATGCCAAGGTAATAAAGGATTGAAGAAAGCGCGGCAAAGAAAATGATATTAGGCAATACCTGTACTGCAAAAATATAACCCCAACTCTGTTTGTCGTCTGCAATGCTGCCAAATAAAAACTCTGTTCCTTTATGGCTCAGGTTAAGCAGTTCCACAAAAGCAGACGATACGCCTCCAAGAAAGACTTTAAAGATATCGGGATTGCATATTCCGGTATAGATGGAAATACAAAGAATGACCGCGTTTGCCAGTATTGACCATTTTAATAATTCGGTGTTGCGCTTCAAAAACTTTATGATAAAAGCTATACCTGCAATGCTCAGTAAAATGGCCATACCTGTATTAGCAAAGCTTGTGCTTCTTATCATTCCGAAAAAAAAGATGAATTGCCAGACTATGGCCAATGCGATGCCATTGTAGTTAAACGGTTTTGTACTTTTTACAATACGTTGTACTTTATTAAAGATGATATACAGCAATATGGCACCGAACAACACCCAAAATACAGGCTGCCCTGCAATTTTGGTATTGAGCACTCCCATCGCAAACATGACCTGTGCAAAAATACCGATGCCTACCAGTTTCCAGTTTATTGCTTTTTTATTGTTGCTGAGTAAATAACAAACGAGAATTAAAAAGCACATGCCCAAAGCGCCACGACTGATGTTTTCAAAATGGGATGCCATGAATTAGTTGGTTTATTGCGGAATTTTACAGGCAATATACGGATTTGAAGGGAGTGAGTAATGTTTAAACGATGAAAAGTTTAAGACGATTCACAGGTGTAAAATAAAAAACCGCTGCCTGCTATTTTCAATCTGCAGACAGCGGAATAATGATACAATGCTGTTTTATTGTTTTACAAAACGTTTAGTAAATCTTGCTTCTTTATCAATTAATGTAAGTATATAAGCCCCCTTTGCCAGGTTTACTATATTTATAGTGTGCATATTTGTTCCCGCGGAAATACTTTGTTCAACAACTTTTTTACCATTCATATCGCTAATTTGTACCAAAGCCCTGCCGCTGTTGTTTGAAACTCTATACCGCAAACTGATATTATTGGCAGCCGGGTTAGGACCAACAGTGAACAATGCCTGTTCGGGAAGCGTAACACTGACTATTTTACTGTATTCAAACTTTTCGTCTAAATCTACCTGTTTTAACCGGTAGTATAATTTCAATGAGCCGGTGCCAATAGCTGTTTCATCAGTAAATGAATAACTTTTAAGCACATTACTACTTCCGGAAGCTGCCACTTTGCCAACAGGTATAAATGAAATACCATTGTCACTACGTTCCACTATAAAATGAGATGCGTTTTGTTCTGAAGCAGTTTTCCAATCCAGTACAACAACATCATTGGTATACCTTGCTCCAAAATTCAATAAGTCTACAGGCAATGTTGATGAAACTTCAAATTCCCACAAATTATCGTGACTCCAGCGGCCACTCGCATCCAAAGATCGGATAGCAAGCACATGATCTCCTGCCGTTAGAGCTCCGGAATTTACATTTAACTGAATATCGCTAAGATCAGTTCCTTCTGTTATTGTTACGGGGGTAGCATTTCCGTAACCGGGATCAGCATCAATATAATACTCCACATGTACAATATTTCCCTGCGAACCCGGCCCCTCAAGATCATCATAAGGCTTTATGATCAGCCAGCGGTTGTCATGGCTCCAGTTGCCATTAGCATCCCTCGCTCTCAATCCTACTATATGCACGCCCTGCGACAATGAGGTCGGATTAATATTAAATGCCTGATCAACAAGGTTGGTACCTGGTGATATAGTAATTTCTGTTCCATTACCATATCCCGGGTCTGCATCAATATAATATTCAACACGGGTTATATTAACCAGCGATCCCGGTCCTTCAAGATCATCGTATGGTTTTATAATAAGCCAGCGGTAATTATAACTCCACTTTCCATCTGCATCAATAGCACGAATGCTTACTACATGCACGCCCGGATTGAGTATGGCTGGGTTAATATCGAATGTATGATCAGCTATATTGTTCGAGGCAGGTATTGTGATGGAAGTACCATTTCCATACCCCGGATCAGCATCTATAAAATATTCAACCCTTGTTATATTGGATTGACCGAATGCTGAAACCGCGAGCAAACACATACACCACCACCCATGTTTTGAGAAAAAATTTTTCATGGTATTTGTATTGATGGTGATATTAATTATTACTCTTCACACTGAATGTAATAGTGTAAGGATTGGTTGTAGCTGTGCGGCTTGGCGCGGTAAGCTTATAAAATACCGGTATGGATGGAATGCCTGATAAACGGTAAGGATTTGTGCCACCGAACATACCGCAATCAGTGCTTCCGGTACCGGCACCAATAGCCGGGCTGCCGGCTTTTAATTGCCACTGGCCATCGGTGCTGTTGCCTGTAGAACCTACAAAAACATTAGACATATCTACACTAAACTGATTGTCTGTGCCACCGGTAATATTATAAGTACCTTCAGTAAAATCAAACAAATTGTTTTCAAATAGTGTACCCGCAACCCCGGAAAATGACGCTCCCTGGAAAATGTTATTTTTAAAATAGATACTGGCCCCAGTCAAATTTACTCCACCAACTATTACGCAATTACTTACCTGTCCATTACTGCCTGCTGTAAGATTAGTAAAATCAAGCCTTGTAAGATGGCAATTTTCTACTCTTAAATTTAAAAATTTGCCAGTATTGCCATTTGCATAAGGGATAAAATCAATATTATAAGATTGAATAATTTGCCAATCGGTACAATCCTCACTTGTAGAGCCATATACTAAAACATAATTACAACGCCGAATAACAATATTATTAATTCCATTACTGAAGATCAGATATAATTGGCCTGTTTGTCCAGTATTATCTCCTATACCTTCAAAATGACTTCCATCACTGCCCGCAGTAAGCGTAATCTGTAAGTATAAGGTTCCGGTTATTAGTTGTAATCCCGTATTACCTTCAGTTCCTGACAAAAAATAACCGTACCCCATATATACTAATGATTTGCTGGCAGTGCCTGTATAATTATTTCCGGGATAAAACAAAAGTGTATCTCCCGTAGCAGCTTCATCATGCGCAGTTTGAAAATCCGCATAATCCGTACCCGTTACCTGCGGGCCGGTATAACCTACCCGGAAAATTTTAGCATTACCAACAGATACCATGAAAAAAAAGCAAATGGAAAGCAGTGTGTAAAACCTGTAGTTCATAAAGCAAGTTTTTAAGTTTAAAAAAATGATTAAACAGGCACGAAAGAGACGAATGTCTTCTACAGGGTATTTAAAACTATATTAAAGAAGGAAGGTAAAAAACAGGGATTTCCCCTTTTTTTGAGAAGGCTTTACAAGATATGAAATGGATTAAGGAATAATAGTAATGAAGTTAACTGTATTAAATCAAAAAGCCAAAAAATGTATCCATACATCAGAAAGCCCCCATTGTTTTGGGGGCTTTCTAAACTATTCAACCATTTATTTTAATACCTGTAATGCTCAGGTTTAAACGGACCTTCTTTGGATATGCCGAGATAATCTGACTGTGCAGCAGTTAACACATCCAGCTCAACACCAATTTTCTTAAGGTGTAAACGGGCTACTTTTTCATCAAGATGTTTTGGTAATACATATACTTTGTTCTCGTAGCTTTTATGATTTGTCCACAACTCAATCTGGGCAAGCGTTTGATTGGTAAATGAATTACTCATTACAAAGCTTGGGTGACCGGTTGCACAACCCAGGTTAACCAGGCGGCCTTCAGCCAGCAGGATGATGTCTTTGCCGTCAATAGTATATAAATCTACCTGCGGTTTGATGGTATCTTTTGTATTGCCGTAATTTTTGTTCAGCCATGCCACATCAATTTCAATATCAAAGTGGCCTATATTACAAACAATAGCTTTATCCTTCATCAGTTTAAAGTGTTCGCCGGTAATGAGGTCGCGGCAGCCGCTTGCTGTTACAATAATATCAGCTTCTTTAACCGCATCAATCATTTTCTTCACTTCAAAACCATCCATTGCTGCCTGCAAAGCGCAGATAGGATCAATTTCGGTAACGATTACACGGCAACCTGCACCTGCCAGTGAAGCAGCAGAACCCTTGCCCACATCACCATAACCACCCACAACAGCTACTTTACCTGCGAGCATTACATCAGTAGCGCGGCGGATAGAATCCACTAAACTTTCTTTACAACCGTACTTGTTATCAAATTTTGATTTGGTAACAGAGTCGTTTACGTTGATAGCAGGAATAGGCAATGTACCCTTTTGCATTCTTTCGTATAAACGGTGAACGCCGGTAGTGGTTTCTTCGCTTAATCCTTTTACGTGCTGAATAAGCTCAGGATATTTATCAAATACAATATTGGTAAGATCACCACCATCATCAAGGATCATATTCAAAGGGCGGTCAGGACTGCCGAAAAATAAGGTTTGCTCAATGCACCATTCAGCCTCTTCGTTGGATTGTCCTTTCCATGCATATACACCAATGCCTGCGGCAGCGATAGCGGCTGCGGCATGATCCTGTGTGGAAAATATATTGCAGGAGCTCCATTTTACTTCAGCGCCCAGGGCAATCAATGTTTCAATTAAAACAGCGGTTTGAATGGTCATGTGCAAACAACCAGCTACTCTTGCGCCTTTAAGTGGTTGGGCGGCGCGGTATTCTTCGCGTATGGCCATCAGCCCGGGCATTTCAGCTTCAGCTAATTTAATTTCTTTGCGGCCCCAGGCTGCCAGGCTAATATCTTTTACCTTGTAAGGCAACGTAAAATCAATAGTTGATTTAGATGCTGTTGACATGATTTAAATGTTTTTAAATATTGAAGAAGATCTGTTTTATCAAAGAATCAGGCAGCAAAACTACAATTACAGAACAGAATATTAGTCATTGATCGTATATTTGGGATAAATACCTGTTTTTTCTCTTTAAAAAGAACAAAAATACAGTTGCACATGAAAAAAGCCGTTCAAAAAGAAAATCTGCCTTTGCCTGCACCGGTGCTGGATGATAAGGATATGGCGATACTCAGGCTATTGCAGCAAAATGCGAGGGCTACCGTAAGAGAAATATCAGACACCGTTCACCTCAGCACAACGCCTGTGCATGAAAGAATAAAGCGCATGGAAGAAGCAGGTGTGATAAAGCAATATGCTACCCTGCTTGATCATGCAAAGGTGAAAAAAGGGTTGATGGTAATATGCTATGTCTCTTTAAAACAACACAATAAAACAGCCGGGGCTAAGTTTATAAAAGCCATCCAGGAAATGAATGAAGTGGTTGAGTGCTATAATATTTCAGGCGACTTTGATTTTATGCTGAAAGTTATGGCAGAAAATATGGATGACTATTATAATTTTCATGTAAATAAACTGAGTGAAGCGGATAATATAGGTAATGTGCAGAGCGTATTTGTGATGGGAGTGATAAAACAAACGCACCAGTTGGTGTATTAAAGCGTTTATGGTTTATCGTTTGAAGTTTATCATTACAAACTTCAAATCGGAAACCCTCAACTATAAACTACAAACGATAAACAACAAACTATACATATGCTAAGCAACACCGCCATTATTATTATTGCTGTAGTGATTATAATCTGTTTTCTTGCCCTGTATTTTTTTACATACAGAACGGATATAAAACTTGGCAAAGAACTGGAAAAGAAATCCGTTGCCGATACGGCATTGCAGTTACAGGCTTATGAACGCCTCACTATATTAACGGAACGTATTTCATTAAAAAACCTGCTCTCCCGTATTTCTCCTGCTGATATGCAGGTAGGTGTATATCAATCTTTACTGGTTGAAAGCATTAAGCAGGAGTATGAATATAACCTCTCTCAGCAGTTATATGTATCAAACCAGGTATGGGAAGCATTAACCAATCTGAAAGAACAGAATATTTTTATTATTCACCAGTTAGCCGGCACGCTCCCCGCCAATGCACCGGGTATTGAATTAAGTAAGCGTATGCTTGAGTTGCTCGACGCCGATCCTAAAACGTCGCTGCATTTTGTAGTGCTCGACGCGTTAAAGTTTGAAGCAGGAAAAATAATGAAAGGTAAATAGAGTTGTATCCGGCGGTGTATAATACACATGGCAGGTGCAGGTAGTTTTATTTTTTATGAAGCCATCGTTCTACCCCTGATTGCACATTTGAGGCGACGCTCCGTTCATCTGCATATCCCTGATCATCTTTAAAAGAACGATCTGCCTGTAACCAGCAACCTGAAACATGTAACCCTAAACCTGCAATCCGCAACCACTTACTACTTACTATTTTATTACCTTTGCTGTCCTTAAAAAAAGCAGGATGTACAGAACACATACATGCGGAGCATTGAGCATACAGGACGCAGGCAAAACAGTTACACTGGCAGGCTGGGTGCAAACCATCAGGAAATTTGGCGCTATTACTTTTGTTGACCTCCGCGACCGTTATGGCATAACACAACTTTTGTTTGGAGAAGAACTAAACCGGGAACTTGAAAACAATCCTTTAGGCCGTGAATTTGTATTGCAGGTAACCGGAACCGTTACCGAACGCAGCAGTAAAAATCCTCAACTACTAACAGGTGATATTGAAGTAACCGTTACATCATTCACTATTTTAAATAAATCTGTTACTCCGCCATTTACCATACAGGATGATACTGATGGTGGTGATGATCTGCGGATGAAATATCGTTATCTCGATTTAAGGCGCAACGCGATAAAGCAAAACCTTGAGCTGCGATATGCGGTAAACAGGGCTGCGAGAAATTACCTGCATGAAAATGGCTTCATGGATATTGAAACACCTTTTCTCATTAAATCTACCCCCGAAGGCGCCAGGGATTTCGTGGTTCCTTCCCGCATGAATGAGGGACAATTTTATGCCTTGCCCCAAAGCCCGCAAACTTTTAAGCAATTATTAATGGTGAGTGGTTACGACCGCTATTACCAGGTTGTAAAATGTTTCAGAGACGAGGATTTGCGCGCCGATCGCCAGCCCGAGTTTACACAGATAGATTGTGAAATGAGCTTTGTGGAACAGGAAGACATATTGAATATGTTTGAAGGGCTGATCAAATACATTTTTAAAGAAGTAAAAGGTATAAGCTACACAGATGCTGTTGAGCGCATGACCTGGGAAGACGCCATGTGGCAATATGGAAATGACAAGCCCGATATCCGCTTTGGAATGCAGATAGCTAATCTCAAATTTCCTGCATATACTTTTCCTTCAAAAACACCTGCAATAGAAAATGGATTACCTGCAGGGTTTAAAGTATTTGATGAAGCCGAGACCGTGGTAGCTATAGCCGTGCCCGGGTGCAGCGAATACAGCCGCAAACAAACAGATGAACTAACGGAATGGGTTAAACGACCACAGATCGGCATGAAGGGGCTCGCCTTTATAAAATGTAATGCTGATGGAACATATAAAAGTAGTTTTGATAAGTTTTTTACTGAAGCGCAATTAAAAGTTATAGCCGGTGCAGCACAGGCTAACGCCGGCGACCTTGTACTGATACTTGCCGGTGCGGAAGAAAGAACGCGTAAGGCTATCAGTGAATTACGACTGGAAATGGGCAAAAAACTGGGGCTTAGAAAAGAGGATGAGTTTAAATTGTTGTGGGTACTTGATTTTCCTTTGTTTGAATACAGCGAAGAAGATAACCTGACTGGCGGGCAGGCAGGTCGTTGGGTAGCAAGGCATCATCCGTTTACATCGCCAAAGCCATCTGATATAGCAACGATGATCAGCAATTCGCCGGTAATAAAAGATGCTGCCAATTACCTTGCGCATCCTTATGCCAACATCAAAGCGAATGCTTATGATATGGTATTGAACGGAAATGAAATTGGCGGCGGCTCTATAAGGATATTCCAGAGAGCATTACAGGAAAAAATGTTTGCGGCGCTGGGTATGAGTCATGATGAAGCTATTCACAAATTCGGGTTTTTATTAGGGGCATTTGAATATGGCGCTCCTCCGCATGGTGGCATTGCTTTTGGCTTCGACAGGCTTTGTGCTATACTCGGGGGCAGTGAAAGCATACGCGATTTTATTGCTTTCCCTAAAAACAACAGCGGCCGTGATGTAATGCTTGATGCTCCTTCAACAATAGATGATAAACAACTGGATGAGCTTTCAATTATTTTAAAAGATAAATAGTACGCATGAAAACCGCGTTAAAAATAACGAATGTCCTTTCCTGGATCAATATAATTATTGCAGGAATACTGGTGCTGGGTGGTTTGATAGGCACATTAATGTCAGCCGGAGCATTAACTATGCTCCTGTCTGTTGTACTTACAGGCTCAATCGTTTTACACAGTTATGCTACACTGCAATTAAGAAAAAGCATACTTAATCCTGCAATACCATTGAGCAACCAGACATCAGGAGGATTAAGAATGGTTGGATTTGTGGCTTTGTTTTTTGCCATCATGAATATAATGAGCGCAGTGATGATCATTCAGAATGCACCTGAAGCAGCAAAACAAATTACATTGCCTTTTAAGCCGGAAGGATTTGATATAGTAGCAGCTATCAAATTCACAGGCGTATTCTCCCTCCTCTTCAGTATTGGTGTGGCAGCTAATGTGATGCTTAGTTTTCAGTTATTGAGAGGATATATGGCAGGGAAGAAGATTTGAGATTTGAAATTGGAGCGTAAGGAGAGGCTCCCTGAAAATGTAAAAGCTTTTCCTGCAGCGTATTTTAAAAGATCATTGTCTCATTTTCCGCGTTTATTTAAAAATATATTAGAAGTAAGTTTAAATGATTTGCTTGTATAGATTCGCTTATTAAGGTACGCTTCGCCCTGTGGTAAGTGACCCTCCTATCTTGTAATTCCAGGAAGATCATAAATACCAGCCTGCCATTCAATCTCAAATCTCAAATTTTCAGATTTGCACCGTTGCACCCAACCAGGCCATCATACCGGCACCAAGTTCTATAGCATCCTCATCAATATTAAAAGTTGGTGTGTGCACGCCTGATGTTATCCCCTTGCTCACATTACCTGCTCCAAGCCTGTAAAAACAACCGGGAATAACCTGCGAATAATAACCGAAGTCTTCGGCGCCCATTCTCAACTCAGATTCTTCTATATTCGAAGCACCGGCGTAATCTGCAGCAAAGGATTCTACAACAGTATTAAGCTTTTCGTCATTATATACAGTGGGGTAGCCTACATCTATATGAAGATCTATCTCAGCACCCATGCTATGTACAAGCTCTGTAGCCAATTTACGGATAAGCGTATGCGCTTCAAAACGCCATTGTTCATCCATAGCCCTGAAAGTGCCCATCAGCTTCACTTCGCTGGGAATAACGTTAGTGGTATAGCCACCCTGGAAAGATGTTATAGATAATACCGATGGCGAAAAAGGGTTCCGGTTTCTGCTGATGATCTGCTGCAATGCCACCACCAGTTGAGCAGCAATAAGTATAGTATCAGCTGTTTGTTGCGGGGCAGCGGCATGCCCTCCTTTACTTTTTATCGTGATGTATATTTCATCAGCACTCGCCATTATCTTACCTCCGCGGAAGCGGTATTTTCCTGTTTCAAGCTGGGGGTGCACATGTAATCCTAATATAGCCGAAGGCTTTGGATTTTCCAGCACACCTTCTTTAATCATCAAGCTCGCCCCTCCCGGGTTTTTTTCTTCCCCTGGTTGAAAAATAAACTTAATAGTTCCTTCCCAATCATTTTTTGTTTCATTCAAAATCTTTGCAGCTCCCAACAAACAGGTAGTATGCACATCATGCCCGCAGGCGTGCATTACGCCGGGGTTCCTGGATTTATAAGGCACATCATTTTCTTCAGTTATGGGTAACGCATCCATATCAGCACGTAATGCAATAATCCTTTTACCAGGATTTTTTCCTTTCAGCAACCCAACAACGCCTGTTGTTGCTTTTATCTCAAAAGGAATATGTAAAGCAGATAATTTATCCTGTACAAATTTTGATGTTTCAAACTCCTTATAGCTCAATTCGGGATTCGCATGAATATGATGACGTATAGCTATCAATTCAGGTGCATATTGCGATGCCAGCGCTTTTATCTTCTCTTTTAACATTGCACAAAGATAATGAGGAGAAGGCTATTCCCTATCAGGGAGAAGGTTATGAAAATAGTAATGTTTGTAGTTTGTAATTCAAATAATCCCGTAGCCCTTAACTCACAGCAGGCCACCACTCCTCTGCATATACTCCTGCAGCATAATGGTGGCTGCTATTTCATCAACAGTTCCTTTATCACGCCGTTGCTTTTTTTTCATTCCCATATCAATCATAGCCTGCTTAGCCATACTTGAAGTATACCGTTCATCAACGGTTTCAACGGGTATAGCGGGAAAATTCTTTTTAATACGCTCAATTGTTTTTCTCACTAACGGGGTAGCATGCGTATCGGAATCATCCAGGTTTTTGGGTTCACCTATTATTATTTTTTCTACTTCTTCTTTCTGAAAATAGCCAGCCAGGAAATTAATGAGTTGCGGCGATTCAACTGTAGTTAACCCACTTGCAATGATCTGCAAAGGATCTGTAACAGCGATGCCGGTGCGCTTTAATCCGTAATCAATAGCCATTATGCGAGCCATGCGCAAATATACAAAGCTGAGCGACTTTAAAGCCGGCAGGTGTATACCAGCCGATTATTTAGCCAGCTCAAGCCCAAAAATAAGTGGTGAAGTATTTACCAAAGCATGCAGTAAGGCACAATAAAAAACATTTTTCGTTTTCAGGTATACGTATCCGTAAGCCCAGCCGCCTATGCAGGCCAATCCGGTAAATATGATTGACCCGGAATGATAATGCACCAACCCAAAAATCACGCTTGTGATTGCGAGCGCCGTATAATCACCCATTCTGCCAACAGGCTTTTTTTCCAACCCGTAAGCAACTCCAAACAACAGTATTGTTATAAGCGCAGGAAACCAATGCATGCCTCCTTTTAAAGTGTAACCGGCAAGCAACGCAACCGGTATAAGTATAATTAAACCCCAGCGCCACCCGGCTTTCCAGGAAGCCGCCTGCCCAATGCGCTTACCCAACATATTTTGTAATAATCCACGAAAAACCAGCTCCTCAAATAAAGCAGTATGCAAAAAAATGGCAATAAACCGGATACCTGTTTTTTCTATGTAAGGGTAGTTGAGTTGACGATCTGCAGATAACCTGATAAAATCTACACCATAACCAATGGCAAAAACAAAGAGGTAAAATGCAATCCAAACCCATAGCGTGGTAAAAAGGTATTTCCACCGGAAAACAGGATAGCATCCCGCATCTTCAAGATTCCTGACGGTAACAAATGCAAAAATCGCGGTGAGCATTACGGCAATGCGGTACACAGAATCAAAAGTGCCGCTTTTGTAAGGCAGATCTGCATCAATATTTATTTTTACCAATGTTACCGGGAAAAAGAAAAGGACAAACGTAAGGAAATCAACCCAGTTAATTTGCGGGCTCTTGCTGTTTTTTACAGCAAAAACCAACACAGGAAAAAATAAAAGATACGGTACAAGAAAAACTGTTCCCATAAATGGATTATCACCATTAAGTATGATATACCCGTAATACAACACGATCAATAAAAGGGGGAATAACATAATATACCTGATATCTCCCTGCATCCGCTCCCGCAGCCAGCCAGACACCTGCGGTCTGCCCAGTGTAAAAAAGATAAAATACAGTATTACAAAAAACGGAAGGGCAAGAAAAATTGCTGACGCAGTACTATAGGTTGATGCTATTAAAATGAAAAGCATTGACAGGAGCAGCGTATATATACCTCCGGTAATAAGCGCTCTTTTAAGCGAAGATTGATAAGCCATAAACAGGGTTTAGAAATATATCAGTTGAATTATATGCAATGCTATTTCAAAAACATATCTCCTATCACAAACACAGCAAACACAACACTTGCAATACCGTTCGCCGTCATGAATGCAATATTCACACGCCTCAGATCATTGGGTTTTACAATAGAATGCTGGTAAATAAGCATACCGGCAAAAATCGCTACACCTATCCAGTAAAACAACCCGAAGCTGCCATATATTCCCGCAATTATAACAAGCAGCGCGGATAATATATGCAGTAGCTCTGAAACCCGTAACGCTCTTGTTTTACCAAGGGCGGCTGGTATGGAATGAAGATCGTTCGATTTGTCAAACTCTTCATCCTGCAGGGCATAAATAATATCAAACCCACTTACCCAAAATAACACCGCAAAGGAAAACAGAACAGGCAACCAATCGAACCTGTTTGCAACTGCAAGATAAGCGCCAATAGGTGCAAGGCTTAACCCCAAACCTAACACCAGGTGACATAAAGCTGTAAATCTTTTGGTATAGCTATACCCCAGCACAACCAATAATGCCACAGGTGATAAAAAAAAACAAAGCTTATTGATAAAAAATGTAGTAACAATAAAAAGTACACTGCAAACAATAGTGAACAACAACGCGCTGTTGGCTTTGATTATTCCCACCGGAATTTCTCTTATCGCCGTCCTGGGGTTTTTTGCGTCAAAGCTTTTATCAAGATAGCGGTTAAATGCCATTGCGGCCGAGCGGGCAAAAACCATACAGAGAATAACAAGAACGAATAATTTCAGCACTCTTTCCCAAACAATAAAATTCGTAATATCATGCCCCCAACCTATCATACTGCCTAAGTTCCATTGATGTCCGCCGGGAAAAGCCTCAACACCCAGGCAAAAACCGATCATCGCAAAGGGCATTGCAAATATGGTATGGGAAAACTTTATAAGGGAAAGGTAATTTTTAACGGTTGACATCGTACAAATGTACAAATTGGTTGATTTATACAAATACAAAACCCACTGTATTCAGCAGTGGGCTTTGTTATAGCAGTGTTATTATAGTGATTACTCTACAATAAATTCACCTTTCATAAATCCGTAGTGGCCGGGGAAACTACAGATAAAAGGATAAGTGCCTGCTGCAGGAGCAGTAAATTCGATAGTATCGCTTTCGCCACCACCAATAAGTTTGGTATGAGCTATAATATTTGCAGATTCTGATGCAGGAATATACTCTGTTGCCTTTGCGTCAACAGCTTTTGCAGCAAAAGCAGCAATATCAGTACCTGATTTCAGGATCACCAGGTTATGTCCCATTGCTTCTTTAGCAAGTTTACCTTCATGGTGTAAAGTAATTTTAACTTTCTGACCTGCTTTGGCGCGAAGCTCTGCTTTGTCAAACTTCATTAAATCATTACCTGTAATTTCAAGAACTGCCTCATCAGAAGCAGGAGCAGTAGTTTCTGCAGGCGTTTCTGTTTTTGGCTCTTCGGCAGGCTGGTCAGCTTTCTTTGACTCATCGCCACCACCGCATGCTGCAAGACTTACAACACCGGCAATCATTGCGTATTTAATTAATTTCATGGCTTAAAAAATTTTTTGCAAATGTACGGCGCAAATCTGAAAGGAAAAGGAAAATTATAGAGGTTTTATTATGAAAACAATGCATCATGCTTTTCTTTTGCCTTTGTTGCAGCAGTAACTTTCAGTGTATGTGCGTGATGTGTATTCATAAGCAGAAGACCGCACCACCACGCACCGGTGCTGTATGGATTTCTGAAGAAGAGGTATGGAGAGCAGGAAGAGGGCAAACACTTCTGCGCTTTCTCCGGGTGAACATACTTACCTCCTACTGATTATTTTGTGTATTTTTAATATGCAAACAATTATCTTCTTTAGCCTGCAGTAACACCATTTTCCAAACGTATGGGTACGCAAGAGCCTTTGATCATTCATTATACAAATCCGGGCACATGGCTTCCGGAGGTTACTGCTTCATTAAAGGCCACTGTTAATAAAAACAGCCTGTCGTTTGATAATGAAATTGGTAAAGGCACCATTTATAAAGTAGATATTGACTGGGGACTTGGCGTGCGGAAAATGAAAGCATTTTTTCACCAACCTGTGATATTTGAACGCGACCCGGTACCTGATTTTGATAAAGGTCATTATATACTTTTATCGAACCTGGGTGAGCAATCTATAGAAACTACTACTACTGATCAACAATTTGAATTAGGCTATACCAGCGAGGAAGGAATATACTTCAGCTCTCCTTTGCTTTCTTCTTCATTTTTTATTGAGCCGGGAAAAAATTATCATGTCATATACATTATTATTTCTCACGACAGGGTTAAAAATTTTATAGCGAGGCAACCTGAAAGGCAGCACGACCTGCTTCAATCAATTATTGATAAGGACAAACCCATTTACCATGTGGAATATCTTGATGCATCCCTGCTTCAGATGCTTAAAGATATTGACGAAGAAATGAATGATGACAGGCTTAATAATCTTCTCATACATTCAAGAACGCTTGAGTTTTGTTACCAGATATTAAGCAGGATTGAACAAAGAAATGCTTCCGATGTTGTCAAAATTCACCCTGATGACGTTGTGAAACTCAAAGAAGTAAGAAAGCAATTATCCGAAGGATACAAGCTCGCGTGTCCTCCTATAGAAGAAATGGCGAAGAGAACAGGCATGTCTCCTACCAAGTTTAAAAAATTATTCAGGCAAATGTTTGGTCAGTCTTATTATCAATACTACAAAAATGTGCGGATGTATAAGGCTAAAGAATTGCTTGAAAAACGAAAAATGAATGTATCAGAAGTAGGATACCTGCTGGGCTATAATAATCTCAGCAAATTTTCAAGAGCCTTTAAGAGTAAATTTAAAACTACCCCTGGCAAAATTAACAGCAATTAATCTTCCGGTTTCAAATACAACTTCCCTTTAACAGTGTCTTTTAGGAGCAATATTATGCCTCAGTGGGCTAACAGCAAGCCTGTTTACCCCTATATCTTTGCACCGCATTTGAAATAATCCTCAATCCATTGGAACTTATTAATGCGATCAGTGCCCTGTGAAACCTTGTTTGCACAATAACATCGCTTTTTAAAATCATGTTCTGTAACTCCGGTGAAAAACCGATGGATTGAGGGGTTTCACGGTTAACTGTGTCTTGAAGCGCAAGCTTCGAGCACAGTTTTTTTAAAATCAGCAATGTTTGCATGCCCATAAACCCACGAGGCTGCCCGTTAAAAGACAGCCTCTTCTCATTATCAGTATTTTCAAAGAATCCGTATTCTATTTCTGGTCTTCCGGTTTTTTACAACAGGTGGGCAGTGCTTTATAAGAATCTTCATTTGCCTTTACATCATCAGCGTCGTATCCTGCATTGGCAATGCCGGTTTTTACATTTTCAATATTTGTTCTTTCAGGCAGGTAAGTAATTGTAGTAACTTTTCTTTTAAAGTCAACGTTGATTTTAGATATCCCCTCCTCCTGCTTCATATAATTTTCAATCTTTTTTTTGCACTGCTCACATTGTACAGTTGGCGTTGAAATTTTTACCGTAACCGGTTTTTTAGGTTGCTGCGCATTTACACTCATTGTTATTCCGCAGATAAATGCGAGGAGAACGAATATTCTTTTCATTGATATAGTTTTACTGGTTTAGTTATAATACAGAAAGATACATAATTTTTTAAACAACAATTTATGCGCCTGTCCATTGCGCCGGGTTTTCCCGCCAGTTTAACAAGGTATTTTCATTATCTGCCGTTACAATATTTTTTTCCAGTGCAAGCGCTATCAGCGTGTTGTAGTTGGTAAGCGATTTAAGCGTAACCCCTGCTTTTGCGAACGCCTCCGTGGCCACATCAAAACCATAGGTAAATATTGATACCATTCCTTCCACCTGCAATCCCTGCTGCTTCAGCACATCACAAACCTGCAGGCTGCTTTTACCGGTTGAAATAAGGTCTTCCACCACCACAACTTTTTGCCCTGCTTCATAATATCCTTCAATCTGGTTACCCAAACCATGTTCTTTGGGCTTAGGTCTTACATAAATAAAAGGAAGCTTTAACTGGTCCGCTGCCATGGCGCCCCATGCAATACCGGCAGTAGCAACGCCGGCCAACAGATCCGCATCCGGGAAACTTTCAAAAATCACATTGCATAGTTCAGATTTTACAAAATCCCTGATATAGGGAAATGATAATGTTTTACGGTTATCACAATAGATAGGGCTTTTCCACCCGGACGCCCATGTAAAAGGTTGTTGGGGATTCAGCCGGATAGCATTAATTTGTAGCAGCTTTTCGGCGACGGCTTTTTCGTTTGTCATGCTGCGAAAATAATACAATTGAAATTATGGTATTGAAAATATACTTTGATGATAAGCCTGTTTTTCTTTGCGATGAAATAAACAGCACCATTGAAGCACATCGCCATCATCCTGATGCCATATTTATTGACGAGGTTACAACACCGGCAATAAAATCACTATTGCATGAAATTGCCAAACCTGATTTTCATTCCGGTATTCTTTACAGTGAGGATATTGAAAAGCTAAAAAAAATGTTCTGGAAGCATTTTACCATCATACAGGCTGCGGGTGGTTTGGTAAAAAATGAAAAAGGAGAAACATTAATGATCTTCAGAAGAGGTAAATGGGATTTACCCAAAGGCAAGCTGGAAGAAGGAGAAAACCTTGAATCCTGCGCGATAAGGGAAGTGGAAGAAGAAACCGGTTTAAAAAATATTACTGTTCAACACTTTCTCATAACCACCTATCATACTTATAATGATTTTGGAAAACATATTCTTAAAGAATCTTACTGGTACCTGATGAATGCATCTTCTAATCAAAAGACTACACCGCAAACAGAAGAAGATATTTTCGAAATAACCTGGGTTAACAAGGACGCTATCGGCGAAAAACTCAGAAATACTTTTCCATCTATAAAAGATGTAGTGAAAACCGCCGGGCAGTAATTGTAAACGGGGGTTCATTTTAAAAATTCAATACCTGCTGTATGCAAAACACACCTGTAGTAATAAGCCAATTGACACGAATGCGCCATTTTTTTGAAAGCGGCGCAACAAAGCATTATTCCTTTCGCCGGCAGCAACTGAAGCAGTTGAAGGAGATGGTCTTACAAAACGAAGAAGCCATTTTTAATGCGCTGCATACTGATTTAAGAAAAAGCAAAGAGGAAAGCTATGTAACTGAGAATGGGCTGGTATTATCAGAACTGAACACAGCGCTTAAAAACCTTGAAACGTGGATGAAACCCGAAACAGCCCGCACCAATCTTGTAAATTTTCCTTCTTCCGGTAAAATATACCATGACCCTTTGGGTGTGGCTTTAATCATCGGGGCATGGAACTACCCGCTCCAGCTGGTATTGATACCGCTTATCAGTGCAATAGCAGGTGGTAACTGTGTTGTTTTAAAACCATCCGAACTGGCTCCGGCCACAGCAACACTTATCGAAAAGATGATCACTGATTTTTTTCCTGAAGAATATATAAAAGTAATAAATGGTGAAGGAGAAACCGTTGTGCCGGAAATGATGAATGAGTTCCGGTTCGATCATGTTTTTTATACAGGAAGCACAGGGGTTGGCAAAAGCATTTATAAAATGGCAGCGGAAAAACTTATCCCGGTAACATTAGAGCTGGGCGGGAAAAGCCCTGCTATAGTAGAGGAAGACGCGGATATAACAATTGCGGCTAAACGAATTGCAGTAGGAAAATTCATTAACGCAGGGCAAACCTGCATTGCGCCGGATTATGTGCTTGTGCATGAGAATGTGAAAACTAAACTACTGCAGGCATTAAGCGATAATATAAAAAAATTTTGGGGAGATAACCCAAAGCAAAGTGCAGATTACGGAAGGATTATTTCTCAAAAACGTTTTGAGAAAATTTGTTCTTATTTAAGTGATGGCGAAATTTTTACAGGTGGCGAAGTTGACCACAAAGAACTATTCATTGCACCAACCATTCTTGTTGACATACCTGCAGATGCACCTGTTCTGCATGAAGAAATTTTCGGGCCTGTGTTACCGGTTATTTCTTATATAACAACCAGGGAAGCTGTAAATATTGTAAAACGCAATGATAATCCGTTGGCATTCTATCTTTTTACGAGAGACAGCCAAACTGAGCAATTCTGGATAAATACCATTAGTTTTGGAAGCGGCTGCATTAATAATACCGCATGGCAATTCACTAACCATTATTTACCTTTTGGAGGAATAGCACAAAGCGGAGCAGGCGCATACCACGGCAAATACGGATTCCTGACTTTTACCCATGCCAAACCGGTTATGAAAACGCCAACCTGGTTTGATCCTGCTATTAAATATCCCCCGCTATCGGGAAAATTAAAATGGATAAAAAAAATAATAGGGTAATATCAGTCATTGTTGTCTTTTCGCTTTAGTATAGCAACCGTAAGCCTGCTGATACAGGCAAGCCTTCCATGCTCATCATGAATTTTAATTTCCCACACATGTGTTGAAGCCCCGAGGTGTATTGGGGTAGCCGTTCCGGTTACCAGTCCCTTTCTGACAGCACGGATATGGTTTGCATTGATTTCCAAACCTACACACAATGATCTTTCCATGTCAATTACCAAAGAAGAGGCCACGCTGCCCAGTGTTTCCGCCAGCACAACAGAAGCGCCGCCATGTAACAATCCGTAGGGCTGCCTGGTACGATGATCAACCGGCATTGTAGCTTTAATGTAGTTATCCCCGATTTCTGAAAAAAGAATATCCAGGTATTCAGCCATTGTGCCTTTACTGGTTTGCTGCAATTTTTCCAATGAAAACTCCTTTTTGAACCATATATTAGCCATATACTGTGTTATGATTTAGCCTGAATAATATTGAAAATTAAAGAATAGTTGGTATCCTATCTGTATTAATATCAGTAATTATGACAAAGATCATCATTGCCTTTATACTTATAACCATTGTTATGATACTGGAGTTTTATTTCCTGAACGGGAGTATAATAATGGGGCTCAATCCTTTTATGTCTACGCTGATGTTTATCGCAGGAGGTATATTAATCATCTATATAGCATTGCTTATTTCCAGGATTGAAAGCAAAAGAAGCAGGGCGGCTTTAACATGCTTCGCCATTATTGGTTTTACTTCTATCTGTTTTTTTTACAGATACCATATGCTTAAGCCATCCCGCTATATTGATTTGCCTGTATTTTAGTATATTGTTTTATAAAACATCTTCCTGCCATCATGAAATATTTATATACACTCTTGCTGCTGCCGGCAACTATCATCTCGTATGCTCAGGCAGATAGTATTCCTTCAAAAGTATATTATGTAAATGAGCTGCCTGTTATTACCGATTCAAGCAGGTACAGAATACAGATACTGGATGGTTACACTCCCTATCTTTCCAATTTGGAAGCCCATATCACTATACTGGAACCGGGCAGATCTGCACACCCTCCACACAAACATGCCAATACCGAAGAACTGATCATCGTAAAAGAAGGTAGCCTTAAAGTAACCATTGCCGGTAAAACAAAAATATTGGGGCCGGGCGGTGTGGCATTGTCTATGCCGGGAGATATTCATGAAGCAGTTAATGCCGGAAAAGAAAAAACAAGCTACTACCTGTTGAAGTATACAAAAAAAGGTACAGACTCTATTACGGCAAATACAAAAGCTATCCCTTCACTGATGGTTGACTGGAATGAAGTGAAAGTATTAACAACCGACAGGGGATTCAGGAGGGAACATTTTATTCAGCCTACCGTATTGTTTGAAAAATTTGACATGCATGCCACAACACTAAAACAAGGGCAGGTAAGCCATGCACCGCACACTCACAGGCAGGAAGAAATTATCCTTATCAGAAAAGGTAATATTGAAATGCAGATTGGAAATACTTTTCATAAGGCAGCACCTGGTGACCTCATTTTCCTGAACAGTGGCATTCCACATGCTTTAAAAAACCTGGGTGACAGCGAATGCGAGTACTTTGCATTTCAATGGCAATAATAACAACACCGCTTAGCATTGAATTTATTTCTTTATAAAATTAAGAACAGTTTTTTCTGCGTGGCCTTTTATATGCAGCAGGTACATTCCGTTGGTTAAATGCTGAACAGGAAGCATGATCCGGTTATTTCCTCTATTCAGTTTCACCGGTTTATTGATTACTATTCTGCCCGACATATCTACCACTTCTAATACTACATTATCTGCTGACAAAGCATCCACAAAAAGTGTAAGTGCAGCATGCTGAACAGGATTTGGATAAATACGCACAGACCGCTTTCTGTTCAACTGAAGTATTACTACTTGCGAATAAGTTGTTGTTCCATCTATATCCTGAATTTTTAACCGGTAAAAAACTTTTACAGCACCGGCAGGTATTGATTTATCTGTATAAGAATATATTTGTGCTACAGCACTGTTCAGGTTATACGGCACAACACTTCCCGCATCAACAAATGATATTCCATCAATGCTGCGCTCCAAAACATACGCCTTTACATTATATTCAAAAGACACATTCCACGAAAGCGAAGCCTGGTAGTTGTTGATTAATTTACCATAGAAACCCAGCATATCTGCCGGTAACACAGCATTGCCTATCGCCACTCTCCTGCTATTGGAAGAAAGCTGTGCGCATAAACCGCCTGCCTGTTCATTTACATCTGTTCTTAGATCATTAAATGAACTGCCGGCATATTGAGATGATAGCGATGCCGCCGTTGCAGAAGACGAAATACCATAAATTGTATATGCTTTATCTGAAAGATACCTGGTATGATCTGTGAGGTCTGCAACAACTTTTATATCAACAATATTTCCGGTGCTGTTATCAACTATAACATAACTGTAATTAAGTCCTGGATTTATTTTGCCGGAATATATCCCGCCACCTGCAGGAGTTGAAACCAGGTTAATGGAATAATCAGCAGGTAGCGCAGGAGTTGAATGACTGAATGAAGAAACCACAAGTACATATTTTAACCCTGCCGTTAATGAAGCCGTTACTTCATTTGACAATGTTACAGTGTTTCCTTCAGCTGTAAGTTTTTTTCCGGAAGATGCTATGAAATTGGCACAAACCTCGTTTGGCAAATAATTGTCAACATAAATATGAGTAATGATACCGTTTGATGTTGGAGAGACCAAACGGAATGTATAGTTCCCGCTTACAGAAGGGTAGAAATTGATTATATCATAATAGTTGCTATTGCTCGGTCCTTTGCATGAAGAAACAGTATTATCATAAAAAGAAAGATTGCCCGGCAAATCAGTTGTTGTGATAGTGCCGGTAATGGGTAAACTTATTGAGGAGCCATATACCGGAGATTCAATAAGGTTTAACGAAGCGTCGCCGGCGCCGGGTGCAGTAAAATCCGTTGCAGGCGTAATAGATGTTCCGCTGGCAATACAACCTGATACAATGGTTATATCGGCGGCATTGATATTATAGTAAATATTACCCACAGACCTTATCATAAACCGGCCTTTATCTGTTGGCAGGTTGGGCACAATAAAAGTTTCAGCTCCATCATTAGCCGTACTGGATAATATGGTGTATGGGTACGTCATTCCACCATCAGTAGAAAATAAAATATCTATTGCAGGCATCGCTATACAAGCTGTAGCAGTATTCCAGGTTAGTGCCATTGTATTTGTTCCATTAGCTACAAAAGCATCAGGGGTTAAGAGATTGGTAATTTCAAAAGCACCACAATTTTGCACATTCACTGTTACATCTTCATAAGCCAGACAGCCTGACCCTTCATTATTATCTCTTACCGTTACTTTAAAATTTAATGTACGCGCTACTGCCGGCAGCACTTCATACGTACCATTGGCTCTGTCAAGCAGCACTTCTCTCCTGGGAAAATATCTTTCAGATGAAGCAGATGGTATAAAAGACCGGAACTGCGGTCCACTGGTTGACGAGGATTGCGGCGGTGTGGATATACCTGTGCCTCCTACAGCATCCACCTGTTCCCAGTTATACGTAAGCACATTATCTTCATCTGCATCAGTTGCATCAGCAGTTAATACAAAAGGTGTACTGTGAGGAATATTGTAAGACAGTGATGCAACTGTAACAGCCGGAGCATTATTTCCCGAAGAAGTTTTTGCTCCACATAATTTTCCATTACCGTTTATTACAAAATTTTGTACCTGCGCTATTGATCCTCCATGAAAATAATTATCTGAACCGGATTGATATGCATTTCCGCTGCAGGTGCCTGCATAAGCCATAATGGTAGACCCCCCGCCAGGCTCCCAACCAGTAGTGGCTTGTAGATTTGCACCGCATCCCCCGTTGCTGGCAGCCATGGTATGGGTGGCTGAAAATTCATGCCCTACTTCGTGTGCAATAACATTATCAAATATTGGTCCGGAAGAACCTAAAGTAAACCCCGAATTCAGCCCACCGCCAGCCTGGCCCTTACCATTTGTGCAGGTTGCATTTAAGCTGGCAAGTCCACCGCTCCAGCCATAACCAAATACTATTCCTACATCATAATTAGCTGCACCGGTATTATTATTCAATGCCTCATTATTCTGAACAATAGTACTACTATTTAATACCTTCCCTGTAAGAAAAGGATCTGCGGCTGTATCAGTATATATATTAGACAACTGTGCTACCAGTGAAAAATGAATAGTAAAATCATTTTCATATATCTCATTAATATTATTTACTGTAGTTGTAATCAAAGCAACCGCATTGCTTTGATTGCCTGCCCACTGTGTATACTCACCCGTTGCAGAAACAGCAAAGCGATATGTACGCAACATACAATCTCCTGATGTACGTTTTGAGGGAATCAAGCCTGCCACATCTTCCTGCAAAGCACTGATATCATTTGTTCCACAGGTTACGGGCAACGGAGCAACAACATCAGCGGCATTAAAACTTATCAACACATCCGGCTGCCGGTTATCAAGAATAGTAAAATAATGAAGAGTGCCTTCATCCTTATTCCTCACCGAACCCATCATGCCAAGTTGCGAGAGTGTAAGCCTGAGCTTCATTCTGCCGTCTGCAGAAATGCCGGTATAAGTTTGTATCTGGGTGAAAACCGATTTCGATTCTTCTGATAAAGTTTTAACAGGTGATATATTGAACTCTACATCCGTATTATTTTCCAATGGTATTGAGATAACACCAACCCGTTCATTTTTGGACATCTTTTGTTCCACTGAAGATTGACGGAAAGATTGTATAGCTGAGATATCCTGCTTTACGATCCTGTATTTCTTAATGTCATTTGTTATTTCTGCCCCTCTTTTTGAAATACCCGGAGAATCGTAATCAGCATAAAATTTATTGGTTTGAGCAAAAAGAATATGTTGGAGCGATACAAAAAACAGGCAAAGCAATAATAGTTTTGGCGGTCTTTTCATAAAATCCGGTTTGATGTGCTTAACAATGCAGTAACAGCGACAACACAAGATAAGATAATACGCTGCAAAAAAATTAACAGCAGTAACCGTAATTATAAAAAAGGGGAAATCACAACATTATTGCAGGTCACAATTTAACAGACCGACCTGTATCCGCTGATTTCAGAATAGCTTCCACAATCCTGATATCCCGTAAACCTTCTTCCCCCGGCACAAGCATTGGCTTATTATTCATAATGGATTGCGCGTCATCATCCATCTGGTTTGCCTGTTGCCAGGGTGTTTCATAAGGCGTATTTATATCACCTAGCGGGCTTTTCCCCTTTACACCGGCATACGCTGAATATGGCGCCATTGCTATAATCCCTTTCTCACAGGTTATATTCATAAAGTTTACATTTTCACCAAAACTGGTTTTGATGTTTGCCATTACTCCACCAGGAAACTCCAATGTAGCAATAGCGGTCTCTGCCAAACCATCTTTATAAATATGCGGTCTTGTGGTAGAAGTTTTTGCGGAGACAACAGACAATGGTTCCATTCCTGTTCCTAATCTCGCTCCCTGTATTGCGTACACGCCCATATCAAGCATAACACCACCGCCCAACTCCCTGGTTTGTTTCCAGTGATTGGTTCTGTTATCAACATATCCCGCAGCATCTTCTAATTTTAATACTTTACCAAGCAACTTATTATTTACTATTCTTCTATACTCCTTTGTATTAGGCTCATGCTGTAAGCGATACCCGATCGCCAGCTTTCGTTTATTTTTTTTGCAGGCTTCAATCATCCGGACACATTCAGCTTCTGTCATTGCCATCGGCTTTTCACACCACACATGCTTACCTGCGTTTGCGGCTTTCACCACATATTCTTCATGCATGGAGGGCGGCAACACCACATATATAACATCAATATCATCGTTATTGGCTATCTCGTGAAAATTCTGGTAGTTATAAATATTCTTATCAGGGATATTATATTTCTGCTTCCAGGTTTCTGTTTTGGAAGGCGTACCGGTTACTATGCCCGCCAGATAGCAATGCTTTGTTTGCTGCAATGCCGGCGCAAGCAGATCTGTGCTGTAATATCCCAGCCCTACCAATGCCACACCAAGCTTATCTTTCTTTTTAGGAAACGACCATAATATTTTTGGTGATATAATAGCGCCCGCACCTGCAAGCGTTAACGACTTAATGACGTTTCTCCGTGAAAGATTGCTCATATGGAATTTTTTAAAAATAAAAACGATCGTTTATTACAGGTCTGGAAGTTAATAAATAATATCAGCATAAGCGTGATTAAAACATTAAGAAAATAAAAACCGTTTCGGGTTAGAGACAGTATGCTCAATTGCTGAAAGCCAGGAAAATTGCTTCACCGCTGTGGGCTGCTTTTAAGTCAATCTTCGTATGGGCGGGCTCTCAATGATCCAGAGGTTGAATAGTTATATACTTTGATTCAGTGCTGATAGTAAAATCAACACGCTCTTGCGTCTTTGCGAACCCGCCCGCATGAGGATTGAATTAAGGTATGCTGCGGCGGGTGAAGCAATCTCTTTATCAAAAAAGAGATTGCTTTGCCGCGCATCAGGCTGATAGCACAAGTTTGCTTACGCGGCGCGCAATGACGCTAAGAGGATGATCAATTACAAACTTTGCTATAGTACTGATAGTAAAATTAAAACCTCTTTGTCGTCTTTGCGAGCCCGCCCGCATGAGAATTGAATTAAGGTATGCTTCGCCGCGCAACAGGTTGACATTTCGAGTTTGACTATGCGGCTCTCAATGATAGAGTGATTTCATTTTATTGTCAGCATTAAAGTTAAGTTGGTGATTTCTTACGCTCTTCCTCTCTTACTATTTTATTACCTTGCTCCCATATGCAGAACATAATCATATTCTTTCTTTTTGCAACAGCATTGTTTGCATTTCTTTTCCGCCTTTCTGCTAAAAGCAGGAAGAAAAAATTTATTGAAGAATTACCAGGCGATTACAAAATATTACTTCTGCAAAATGTTATGTTCTATCAAAAATTAAGCGAACCATATAAATTACAATTCGAGGAAAGAGTACAGCATTTTTTATCTTCTGTAAGAATAACAGGGGTTGGTACTGAAGTAGAAGATATTGACAGGGTATTGATTGGCGCAAGCGCTATCATCCCCATATTCGCATTTCCGGATTGGGAATATATCAACCTGCACGAAATATTATTATACCCTGAAACTTTTAACGAACAGTTCGAACAAACCGGCAACGACCGTCCTGTTATGGGCATGATCGGCTCCGGCGCTATGAACCACGTGATGATACTTTCAAAGCATGCATTAAGAGAAGGTTTCAGCAACAAAACAGATAAAAACAATACTGCGCTCCATGAATTTGTACACCTGATCGATAAAACAGATGGCGATACAGACGGTATACCTGAGGTATTTTTACAGCACCAGTATATTTTACCCTGGGTTGAAATGATGCGGAAAAATATTAAGGATATTATGCAGGATAGATCTGACATCAACCCCTATGGCGCCACCAACCAGGCGGAATTTTTTGCAGTTGTGTCAGAATATTTTTTTGAACGGCCAGACCTGATGCAAAGAAAACATCCGGAACTGTATAATATGCTGGAAACAATATTTAAAAAGGATGAGGTTGACAATAGTTAATGCTATTAAAAGGTGCGGAATATATTATCCGCACCCTCCATATTTATAGATTATTCCCGTCCTGCAATATCATCACGTTTGTTTTTTGATATTTTCTTCGCAAGTCCGCCGGCTTTCTGCACCAGTTGCACAAATTCTTTGCGATAACCTTCTTCATCACTGCCCAATGCGGAGCTTGCTAATGACAAAGTATTATTGAAAGATGCATTTTGTTTAAACTCAGAATCGCGCAGCAACATACCGAACTGTGCTACAGCAGCGGCAAACCTGAAGTTATCAGAAGTATTGCGTAATGCAATATGCTCGTCTGACACTGCATGCTCAATCAATTTGCTTACATCTGCATCCGGGTTTTTATAACGGAATTTCACCGTCATTAATTCAGGAGAGTGATTATTTATATCACCGGAATTTTTCTGATACTTCAGTGCATCAACTTTTTCAACAAAGTCACTTTTTACGCCAACGGGTATTACTTCATACAAAGCAGTTACGATATGCCCGCTGCCCATTTCACCGGCGTCTTTTTTATCATTATTGAAATCTTCCTTATTAAGCATACGGTTTTCATAACCTATCAGCCGGTATGCCTGCACTTTTGAGGGATTAAATTCCACCTGCAGCTTCACATCTTTGGCAATGGTAAACATCGTACCGCCAAATTCGCTTACCAGTACTTTTTTTGCTTCGCTCATATTGTCAATATAAGCGTGATTACCGTTACCCTTATCCGCAAGTATCTGCATTTTATTGTCTTTGTAATTACCCATTCCATATCCCAGCACTGTTAAAAAAATGCCCATTTTTTTCTTTTGTTCAATCAGCTTTTCCATTTCAGCATCGCTGCTCATACCAACATTAAAATCGCCATCGGAGCAAAGAATAACACGGTTATTACCACCTTTAATAAAATTTTCACCGGCAACTTTATATGCCAGCATTATACCTTCACCACCTGCGGTTGATCCGCCTGCTTCTAATTTTTCAATAGCGTCTTTAATGATTTGTTTGTTAGCTCCGCTGGTTGGAGGCAATACCAGTCCCGCATTACCTGCATATACTACTATCGCCACTTTATCCTGCTCACGCATCTGGTCAACCAGTAATTTCATTGATTGTTTTACAAGCGGCAATTTATTTTCATCCTGCATTGAGCCGGAAACATCTATCAGAAAAGTAAGATTGGATGCAGGAATATTTTCTGTTGGTATTTTCTTTCCCTGCAGGCTTACCAGCACAAGCCTGTGCGCTGCGTTCCAGGGCGATTCAGCTATTTCCGTATGAATGGCAAAAGGCTTATCGTCTTTCGGTTGCGCATAATCGTAATGAAAGTAATTGATCATTTCCTCTATACGCACTGCTCCAGCAGGTGGTAGTTGTCCATTATTCAAAAAACGGCGGATATTACTGTAAGAAGCTGCGTCCACATCAATTGAAAAAGTAGAAAGGGGATTATCTTTTACCGTTAGAAACCTGTTTTCGGTTATGCCGTTATAATCTTCTGTGTTATAGCCTTCATCCTCCTGGTCATACAAATTATGTTCCGCTTTGTCGTACATGCGGCTGGCAGGATCGGGAGAACGTCTTACGTATACACCGCTTGCTTTTCCTTGCAACACGGCAGAGGCTTTATACTCCTGTGCAGCTCCTATAATGTCTTTCTTTTTCTGTGTGCCGTATCCTATCACCACAACTTCTTCGAGCTTCTGAATTGCAGGCACCATAATAATATTGAGATTCGATTTGCCGGCGACCTTTACTTCCTGCGTTTCATAGCCAACATAAGAAAATATCAATACAGCGTTTTCCTTTTTTACTGTTATGGTAAACGCGCCATTATTATCTGTCTGGGTAATATTACCGGTACCCTTTTCGGCAATGCTAACATAGGCAAGTGTATTTCCATTTGCATCAGTTACCCTACCTTTTAGGGTAAGCGGATTGCTGGGGAGAAAAGCCATTAGCGAGGCAATGACTATTGCACTGAAAAAAAATATGTACTTCATAAAAAACAGTTTTAATGATTTTGTATGAAGATGGATGCAGCGAAAAAAGGGAATACATAAAGGGCGGAAACTTTTTTTATCGAAAAGATTATAGAGTGCTTTAGTGCTGACTGTAAAATCAAAACCCCTTCGCCTTGCGAACCTGCCCGCATAAAGATTTGAATTAAAAGCATTTCGCGGCGGGTGAAGCAATCCCTCATCAAAAAAGAGATTGCTTTGCCGCGCATCAGGTTGATAACACAAGTTTCCTCAGGCGGCGCGCAATGACGGCAAGAGGTTGATCAATTACAAACCTTGCTTTAGTACTGATAGCAAAATCAAAAACCTTTATCGTTCTTGCCTTAATGCTGATAGTAAAATTTAAACCTCTTTGTCGTCTTTGCGAACCCGCCAGCATGAGGATTGAATTAAAGTATCTTGCGGCGGGTGAAGCAATCTCTTTACCCAAAAAAGAGATTGCTTTGCCGCGCATCAGGCTGATAGCACAAGTTTGCTCATGCGGCGCGCAATGACGGCAAGAGGCTGATCAATTACAAACTTTGCTATAGTACTGTCAGTAAAATCAAAACAATCTCGCCGTATTTGCGAACCCGCCCGCATGAGGATTGAGTTAAAAGCATTTTGCGGCGGGTAAAGCAATCTCATGTTTTACATTACCATTGCTTTATTTCCTCCCATAAATCATTCCAATCGGGATTTACTCCCTCTATTAATTTTATTTTTTTTGCCCTGTTGCCTGCCTTAATTCTTTTCTCTTCAAAAATCGCTTCTTCAATAGAAGGAAAAAATTTATAATAAACCAGTATGAAACAATTATACTTAGCTGTAAATGAATCCGGGTAGAATTTTTCTTTGTGTTGTTGAATCCTTAGTATTAAATCCGAAGTAACACCAGTATATAAAACTGTAAAATTTTTGTTGGTAATGATATATACGCATCCCCCTTTGTTCATAGTATTAGCATTAAGTTGTTTTGCTAAGTTAATGTTATCTTTTTGTGACGGGGTAAGATTTTGCAATGAGATTGCTTCGCCGCGAAGCAGGTTTATGTTTCGAGCCTGATTAAGCGGCTCGCAATGACGATGCAGAGGTTGAGTAGTTATATACTTTGATTCAGTGCTGATAGTAAAAAACAAACACGCTCATCGTCATTGCGAACCCGCCCATACGAAGATTGAATTTAAAGTATCTTGCGGCGGGTGAAGCAATCTGTTGGGCAGTA